>Ga0209689_1000042_pt1 | contig 60472 bp, 51 predicted proteins | sample GraSoiAngelo_149_FD_187119 | JGI IMG/M metagenome (GOLD analysis project Ga0209689, IMG submission 187119) | Grasslands soil microbial communities from the Angelo Coastal Reserve, California, USA - 14_1009_09_30cm (SPAdes) (version 2) | ecosystem: Environmental > Terrestrial > Soil > Grasslands ... | reverse complement strand
GCCTATACCGTTCGGTAGCGAACGAATGTTCGCTAAATGTCGAGCAGGACGGCCTGGGCCGCCGCCTCGGCTCGCGTCTGGACATGCAATTTGCGGTAGACGTTGCGCAGGTGAGACTTGATGGTCCCCTCACTCAGGTTCAGGCGATTCGCGATCGCCTTGTTGCCCTTGCCCTCGACCAGCATCCGGACAATCTCGGTCTCACGTTCGGTGAGCGGTTCCGCCAGTGGCCGCCGAGGCTTTTTGAGGGTGGCGCCGAGGCGCATGATCACCCGCCGGGTCAGCCCATCGTCGAGCTGGAACCGGCCGGCGTGCGCATCCTGGATGCTTCGGGCAAGGCTGACCGGGTCCACATCCTTTAAGACATACCCGGAGGCGCCGGCGGCGACCATCTCGACGATGTCCTCCTCAGCCTCGGAGACGGTCAGAGCCAGCACCACCCGTTCCGGGTCTTCCTCCTTGATCGCCCGGGTAGCCGCGATGCCACCCATTTCCGGCATGTTGAGGTCCATCAGGATGACGTCCGGCTTGAGCCGCCGCGATCGCTCCACTGCCTGGCGACCGGTTACCGCTTCGCCGACGATGTCGATCTCGGGAAAGTCACGCAGCATCCCCTGGACGCCCGCCCGAAAGATCGGCCGGTCATCGGCGATCAGGACCCGAACCCGGCTCATTCGGACCGCTCCGGTGGGCCGATCAGGGTGACGAGGGTGCCCTCCAGCGACTGGCTCACGATCTCCAGGCTTCCGCCCAGGAGCTCCGCCCGCTCGCGCATGCCGACCAGGCCATAGGAACCGATCTTCTTGGGGTCCTCGGCGACCCGGCGGACGTCGAAGCCGCGGCCGTCATCCCGAACCGTGAGCACCCAGGGGACGGTCGAAAGGTCGAGGACCACCCACAGGTTTCGCGCCTGGGAATGCTTGCGAACGTTCGAAAGGCTTTCCCGCAACACCTGGAAGATGACTTCCTTCTGCTCCGCGGAGATCGCGCTCTCCTCGCCGCGGATGCTGACGTTGGTCTCCACCAGGTTTACCCGGCCGAACTGGTCGACCAGCTTTAGGACCGAGGCCAGCAGTCCTTCCGACTGGATCGTCTTGGGGCGGAGCGACTGCAGGATGTCGCGCGCGCCGGCCAGGATCTCCTCGCTCATCGAGCGCAGCTGGGGTAGCAACTGGCTGGCATCGTCGGGGTCGCGCTGCCGGCGCTGCTCGTAATACTTGAAGAGCGCGACCACCGCGGCCAGGTCGGAGGCGAGTCCGTCGTGGATTTCCCGAGCCAAGCTGAGTCGCTCCTGAAGGACGGCAACCTCGGCCACCTTGATCGCCAGGCTGTGCGCCCGCAGCGCCGCCACCGCCTCGACGGCCAGGTCTTCGAGTCGAACGGCGTCGCGCCGGTCGAGGCGCCAGGGCGTCCGGCGCAGCAAGGCGAGCACGCCTACGGGCCGCTCCAGTGGGGGCGACAGCGCGATGGCGGCGAAGCCCCGGAAGCCGACGTCGACCCAGGCGGCCTCATCCGGGGTCAGCTCCTCAGCAGACAGGTCCTCGACCGTGACGACCTCGTTGTTGTCCAGCGCCTGACGTAAGAGCCGGCTGTTGATGGCGGCGGTACCTTCGGGCGCCGCCAGCGACTCCGTCGGGACGCCGGCACGGAGAACGAAACGGCGCTGGTCGCCCAACGTATACACCTGGCTGGCGTCCACCTGCAGCAGATCGAGCGCCTGCTGAGCCGCCGCAAGCAGGATCGTTTGCAGTGGCCCGGCGGTTTGCTCCGGAACCAATCGCGCCGCCGGGATCTCGGCCGGCATGGGCGTCGGCGGTGGCTCGATGCTAGGCGCGGCGGGTGGCTCGGCCGTGGGCTCGGCCTCAGCGGTGGTCGGCTCCTCCGCGTCAGCCTCGGCCTCGGCCTCGGCCTCGGCCAGGGCCGGTTCCAGGACGGCCACGGCCGGGGCGGCAGGTTCAGTCAGGGCTGGTTCGGGTGCCACCGCAGCCGGCGGCGCCTGATCCTGCGCGGGCTGGGCTGGCTCGACGGCGGCCTCCTCGGCAGCGGGCTCGGGCACGCTCGCCGCCTGGGTCCGCTGCATCGATCGAGCAAAGAGATCGAAGAAGTGGTCAAGCACGCGCCGCTCTTCGGGGCGAAGCTCACCGTTGACGCCGGCGATCATTTCGCTGGTGGTCACCCTCGGCTCGTGGTTCTTCCACTGTGACGCTTCGGCGTCGCGACGCAGCCGCCGGATGAGCGACCGCAGCCGCTCAGCGGCTTCGGATCGCTCTTTGGAACCCGGCTCGCGGCCGCTGGCGCGAGCCAGCTGCTCCGCGATTTCCGCGAAGTTGACCTCTATGTAATGAACCAAAACGTCATGCATGTGTTGTCCGGAGCCGACTCCGAATCATCGAAGCCGTGAAAACGAATCTTGTCAAGGGCAGTTCGGCGGATGTTGAAAACGGCGTGTTACCTGTAGAAAGATGTTACGGGAGCCATAGCTATAATGTCCGAGTCGCGGCTTCCCCCAGGACCTGTGATCTTTATTGACTGCTGAAACCGCCACCGTCCGGCTCTCCTACATCATCAACCACGATGTAACGAGAGCCGCGATGCAGAACTTCTCGGCCCGCACGGGCATATCTCTGGCTGCCGATTCGGCGGACGGCTACCAGATTCCGCCCGGGCTGCCACAGAACGACTTTTGCCTGATCATGCAGAACTTCGGTCGCTGCGAGATGGTGCCAAACTCGGCCGCGCCGCCAGCCGGGAATGAGCCGCAACTTCGCTACGACGGCGCCCAGATCGGCCACCTGGTCATTCCGATCTGCGATGGGCGTCACCTGCTCGGCCGGCTGGTCAGTGAACCATTCGCGGTGTCCAAACCCGACTTCGCCACGGTCTACGAGCTGGCCCGTGCGCTGCCGGTTCACCCCGACAACTTGATGCGGGCGGTGCAGTCGGTGCCGGCCGTCTCGCAGTCGAACATCATGGAGGCGGCCAACCTGGTGCATACGCTGGTGCAGCACGTCGTGGCGCAGAACTACAAGCACCAGGACGAGCTCACGGTGCTGCGAGCCTTCGACAGCATCATGACCAACCTCAGCTACGAGGTGCTGAGTGACATGATCCTCAACCTCGGCACCCGGCTGCTGCGTGGCCAGGCATCGTTGCTGTTTCTCGCCGGAGAGCAGGGCCAGCGCGAGGAAGCGTATGCCGGTCCAGAACCCAACGGCAGCGGCGACCTACGCCGGCTGCTGGTCGAGATGAGCGATTTCGTGCTGCAATCGAAGCGGCCGCTATCGGTGCCCGACGCCGCCCAGAGCCCATGGACGCAGTACCTCCTCGGACGTCAGGACGTCCAGGGCTCGATCACGATCACGCCACTGCTGCAGCAAGATCGCATCCGGGGGGCCCTCGGTATCTATGCCAACGAGTCCAGCCGCGATCCGGAATCGGACCTGCACCTGCTGTCCATGCTCGCCGCCCAGGCCGTCAACAGCCTGGTCATGCTGGAACGCCTGGTGGCGAGCGAGGAGCAAGCGCTGACCGACAGCCTCACCGGCCTCTACAATTACCGGTTCTTCCAGGAAAGCCTGCAGCGCGAATTAAGCCGCGCCTCCCGCAGCAAGTCGCCACTGTCCTTAATCGTGCTCGACCTGGACAACTTCAAGGTGATCAACGACGGCTACGGCCACGGAGTAGGCGACCGCGTGCTCCGCCACCTGGCCGACCTCATCCAGCGCCACAGCCGTAAAGCCAACGTCGTGGTGCGGTATGGCGGCGACGAGTTCTGCATCATCGTGCCGGAAGGTGACCTCGATACCGCGCGACAGGTCGCTGAGCGCGTGCTGACCGAGATTCGCAACAGCCCCTACGGCGATGAGGCCCACAGCGTACCGCCGCAGCCGCTGACGGTCAGTGCCGGGGTGACGACATATCGGCCCGAGGAAGACAATGCCTTCTCGTTCTTCAAGCGCGCAGACGAGAACCTGCTGACCGCGAAGCGCACCGGAAAAGACCGGGTCGTCGCGGAGTAACTAGCGGCGGCGGTAGGGCCGGCCGAAGGCCCGCCGTAGGAGCCAGGGGACGGCGGCGGCGACCAGCGGCCGCTGCAAAAACAGGGTCAGCCGCTCGATCTTGGGAAACAGCACCGAGGCGGTGTGCTGCAGGTCGAAACCGTGCTGGTTAAGCCGGGCCGTGATGTGCTCGATCGCGGTGGCTTCGTCGAGAGCGTAGCCCGACAGCTCGGCCGCCCGGCGCGATGTCCTGCGGTACGCCCGCCAGGTCGACTGGATCGCATAGAGCAGCAGAATGAGGCCGGCGCCGGCGCAGACGACGGCGACGGCTGCGAGCGTTACTCCTCGGCCTCCTCCGTGGCGCTGACGCTGGCGATCGTCGCCACCGTGTCACCTTCGTCGAGCCGCATGATGATCACGCCCTGCGTCTGACGGCCCGCGACCCGAATGTTCTCGATCGGGGTGCGGATCACCTGGCCGCCTTCAGAGATGACGATCAGCTGCTCCTCCTCGGGGTTGACCACCACCCGCATCCCGACCAGGGGACCGGTGCGGGCAGTGATCGCCATCGTGTAAACGCCCTGGCCACCGCGCGAGTGAGCCGGATACTCCTCGAGCGGCGTGAGCTTGCCATAGCCCTTGGCCGAGACGACCAGCAGGTGCGCCGCTTTGCGAACAATGTCGAAGCCGGCGACCAGGGCATCTTTCCGGAGGGTGATCGCCCGGACGCCGTGGGTGTCTCGGCCCATCGGCCGCGCTTGCTTTTCGTTGAACCGGACGGCCTTGCCGTCCGTCGTCGCAATGATGAGCTCGTCGGATCCGCTGCTCAATTTGACCCAGTTCAACTCGTCGCCCTCGTCCAGGTCGATCGCGATCAGCCCGTTGCGGCGTACCTGGCTGTAAAGCCGCGCCGGCGTTTTCTTGATGGTGCCTTGCTTGGTCACCATGACGAGGTAGCGATCCTCCGCCCAATCGGTGATACCGACGACCGCGGTGATCTTGTCCTTCGGATCGATGTCGATCAGGTTGGCGATCGGTAGACCCTTGGCCTGCCGGTTGACGTCCGGAATCTCGTGCACCCGGAGCCGGAAAACCGAGCCGTGATTCGTGAAGAACAGCATGTCTGAGTGCGTTGAGGCAACCGCGAGATGCTCGACGAAGTCAGACTCGACCCGGGCGGCGCCGAGGATGCCCTTGCCGCCACGGCGTTGCGGCCGGTAGGTGGTGGCCGGCACGCGCTTGACGTAGCCGCGATGCGTGAGCGTGACCACGACATCCTCTTTGGGAACCAGGTCCTCTTCGTTGAGCTCGACAGAGCCCTGGAAGTCGAGCTGGGTCCGGCGAGCGTCGCCGTACTTCTTTTTGAGGTCGGCCAGCTCGTCCTTGATCAACAGCATGATCTTGGGTTCGTGGGCGAGGAGATCCTCGAGATAGGCGATTCGCTTGATCACCTCCTCGTATTCCTCCATTACCTTGTTGCGCTCCAGCCGGGTCAGCCGTCCGAGCCGCATGTCGACGATCGCCTTGGATTGCCGCTCGGAGAGCTTGAACCGTTCCTGCAGCCGCTCCTGGGCGGTCTTCTCGTCCTGCGACTCACGGATCGTCTTGATGACGGCATCGAGGTTGTCGAGCGCGATCTTGAGGCCCTCGAGGAGGTGCGCCCGCTCACGCGCCCGGTCCAGCTCGTAGCGGGTACGGCGGGTGAGGACGTCGCGGCGATGATCAATGTGATGCTGGAGCAGGGCCTTGAGGTTGAGCACCACCGGACGCCCATCCACCAGCGCCAGCGAGATCACACCGAAGGTGGTCTGCAGTGCCGTGTGCTTGTAGAGATTGTTGAGTACCGTCAGCGCCCGCGCGTCTTTCTTGAGCTCGATCACGATTCGCATGCCGTGGCGATCAGACTCGTCGTTGAGGTCGGCGATGCCTTCCAGTTTTCGCTCGCCGACCAGCTCAGCGATGCGCGCGACCAGCGTCGCCTTGTTCACCATGTACGGGATCTCGGTGATGATGATCCGCTCGCGGCCGTTCTTCGCCTCTTCGAAAGTGTGACGGGCGCGGACGATCAGCCGTCCGTGACCGGTGCCGTAGGCGGCGGCGATCCCTTCACGGCCGATGATGATGCCGCCAGTGGGGAAGTCCGGCCCTCTGACAATCTTCATCAGGTCTTCGGTGGTTGCATCGGGACTGTCGATCAGGTAAATCTCGGCGTCACAGACCTCGCCCAGGTTATGCGGTGGGATGTTCGTCGTCATGCCGACCGCGATCCCTGATGAGCCGTTGACCATCAGGTTGGGCAGGCGGGCGGGAAGCACCAGCGGCTCCTGTCGTGTCGCGGAGTAGTTGTCGCCAAAGTCGACGGTGTTCTTCTCGAGGTCGACCAAGAGTTCGGCGGCGATCGGTGCGAGGCGCGCCTCGGTATACCGATAGGCGGCGGCGGAGTCACCATCGATCGACCCGAAATTCCCCTGCCCATCGACCAGCGGGTATCGGAGGGAGAAATCCTGCGCCAGTCGCACCAGGCTGTCGTAAACCGACGTATCGCCGTGGGGATGGTAGTGCTTGAGTACTTCCCCGATAATCGCGGCGCATTTCTGGTAACGGGCGCCCGGCGTCATCCCCTGCTCCTGCATCGCGTACAGGATCCGGCGGTGGACCGGCTTAAGCCCATCGCGGGCATCGGGCAGCGCCCGACTGACGATGACGCTCATGGCGTAGTCCATGTAGCTCGAGCGCATCTCGCTCTCGAGCTGTAGCGGCAAGACGGTGCCGATGTTTAGCGGTTCCATGCTGACCTCGCGGTTGAAGAGTTGGTGCTAGTTGTTATCAAAGCGTCTGAAAACGATGCAGGCATTCTGGCCGCCGAAGCCAAAGGAGTTGGACATCGCGACCTTGATGTCATGGCGCCGCGGTTCATTCGGGACATAGTCCAGGTCGCACTCCGGGTCGGGGTGCTCGAGGTTGATGGTCGGATGCACGATGCCGTGATTCATGGAGAGGATGGAAGCGATCGCCTCCACAGCTCCGGCGGCACCCAGCAGGTGGCCGATCATCGACTTGGTGCTCGAGATTGGAATTTGCTTGGCCCGATCACCCATCACCCGCTTGATGGCCGCGGTCTCCGACTTGTCGTTGAGCTGGGTCGAGGTGCCGTGGGCGTTGATGTAGTCGACCTCCGCGGGACCGATGTGGGCGTCCTCGAGCGCCTTCGCCATGGCGCGAGCCGGTCCATCGCCATCTTCCTCCGGCATCACGATGTGGAAGGCATCGTCGGTGACGGCAAAGCCGATGATCTCGGCGAAGATCTCCGCACTGCGCCCCTGCGCATGTTCGAGCGTTTCCAGCACCAGCATGCCGGCACCCTCGCCCGGGACGAACCCGTCGCGCTGGGCATCGAACGGCCGGCTCGCCTTGGTCGGATCCTCGGAATAGGTGGAGAGGACCTTCATCGCGGCGAACGAGGCCAGGCCGAAACGACAGAGATTTGCCTCGGCGCCGCCGGCGAGCATGACATCAGCATCGCCCCGCTGCAGCACCCGGAAGGCGTTGCCCAGCGCCTGGGTCGACGCGGCACAGGCGGTGGTGTCCGTGTTGTTGGGGCCCTCGAGCCCGAACTGGATGGCGATCTGACACGACGCCATGTTGGGGATGACACGCGGGACGAAGAAGGGCGAGATGCGCTCCGGACCGCGCTCCCCCCGTACCGCGAACGCCTCGATCTCTTCCGAAATCTCCTTGAAGCCGCCGATCCCGGTACCGAGCTCGCAACCGATCCGGGTGCGGTTTTCCTTCTCCAGCTCCAGCCCGGACTGGTCGATGGCCATTTTCGCGGCGGCGACCCCGACCTGGCTGAAGCGGGCCATGCGCTTGGCTTCCTTGAAATCCATGAATTTGCGCGCGTCGAAGTTCTTGAGCTCCGCCACGGTCTTCACCGGCAGGTCCGAGACGTCGAAGCTGGTCGCGATCCCGAGGCCGGAACGGCCTTCGATCAAGCTATCCCAGAACTCCGCCAGGTTATTGCCATTCGGTGCCAGCACCCCCATGCCGGTCACCACCACGCGGTGCTCCGGCCGCACCCCATTCCCCACCATTGCCGTCATGTTACGAAAGGGCGCCCGGCTGGGGTTGAGGCGCTTTTGTGGCGCCACCCGAATCCGCGAAGGCGGCCGCGAAGGTCGCGATCACCTGGCGATCGACGGCGTCGCGGGCCACCCGGATCGCACTCCGGATGGCGGTGGCATCGGAGCGGCCATGGGCGATCACTGTGACCCCATTGATGCCCAGCAGCAGCCAGCCGCCCAGCTCCCGCCAGTCGACCCGCTTGCGCAGCGCTTGGAGCTTGGGACGGACGAGCAGGCCACCCAGCGACGCGATCGGGTCCCCCTTGATGGCATCACGGATGCTGCGGAAGAGGAGCTCGGCGGCGCCTTCAGCCGTCTTGACCAGCACATTGCCGGTAAAGCCATCGCAGACGATCACGTCCGCTTTGTTCTTGAAGACGTCGTTGCCCTCGATGTTGCCGATGAAATTGATCCCGGTTGCCGCCCGCAGAAGGGGCTCGGTCGCCTGGACCAGCTGGTTGCCCTTGCCCGGCTCCTCACCGTTGCTCAGCAGGCCGACCCGCGGTGTGGCGATCTCCATGACGCGCTCGGCGTAGATCGAGCCCATCCGAGCGAACTGCATAAGGTATTCCGGCCGCGCATCGGCATTCGCGCCGGCATCCAGCAGCAGGCAACGCCCGGTCGCCGTGGGAATCACCGCGCCGATGGCCGGCCGTTCCACCCCCGGGATCCGGCGCAACCCGAAGAGACCCGCGGCCATCACCGCCCCGCTGTTCCCGGCGCTGACGAAGCCGGCCGCCCGACCGTCCTCGACCATCTGGACGCCGCGAACGATCGACGAGGCCTTCTTGCCACGGACCGCCTGGGCCGGATGCTCGTCCATGGCGATCACCTCTGGGGCGTCCTCGATCTGCGCCCACTTGCCGGCCCCCGCTTTGGCCAGGGCCGCATCGACCTTGTCTTTTTGCCCCACGAAGATGACCTCGACCCCGAACTCGCGGTGTGCCTGCACGCCGCCGGCCACCACCTGGTCGGGAGCAAAATCACCACCCATGGCGTCGAGCGCGATCTTCATTGGAACCCGGGGATGGGCGCGGGCTAGATGTCCAGGTTACGCACGGTCTTCGCGTGCGTCTGGATGAAGCGCTTGCGAGGATCCACGTCGTTGCCCATCAGGACATCGAAGATCTTGTCGGCCTCGACCGCGTCCTCGATTTCGACTCGAAGCAGCATCCGGTTCTGGGGGTTCATGGTGGTCTCCCAGAGCTGGTCGGGATTCATCTCGCCCAGACCCTTGTAGCGCGCGACCTCCGGTTTTCCCTCCATCTGTGCGAGCTTGCGATTCTTCTGCTCCTCGGTGTACGCGTAGCTGATCTGCTTGCCGCGCGTGATCTTGTAGAGCGGCGGCTGCGCAATGTAGAGGAATTTCCCCGTGATCACCTGGGGCATATAGCGGAAGAAGAAGGTGAGCAGCAAGGTGCGGATGTGAGAACCATCAACGTCAGCGTCGGTCATTATCAATACGTGGTGATATCTGAGTTTCCCAATATCAAATTTCTCGCCGATGCCCGTGCCGAGCGCGGTGATCAGGTTGCGGATCTGCTCCGAGGTGAGGATCTTGTCCTCGCGGGCCTTTTCGACATTGAGGATCTTGCCGCGTAGTGGCAGGATCGCCTGGAAGCGCCGGTCGCGGGCGCCCTTCGCCGAGCCGCCCGCCGAATCACCCTCGACCAGGTAGATCTCGCTGAGGCTGGGATCGCGTTCCGAACAGTCGGCCAGCTTGCCGGGCAGCGTCGAGGACTCGAGCAAGGACTTGCGCTGCACCAGCTCGCGGGCGCGCTTGGCGGCGTCGCGGGCCCGCGCCGCCACCAGGCATTTCTCGATGACCCGGCGCGCATCGGGTGGATTTTCCTCGAGGTACTGGGTGAAGGCTTCCGAGAACACGGTCTCGACCTGGCCGCGGACTTCGGAGTTGCCGAGCTTGGTCTTGGTCTGACCTTCGAACTGGGGCTCGCGCACCTTGACGCTGATGACGGCCGTCAGACCCTCGCGGACGTCGTCGCCGCTCAGGTTGGGGTCCTGCTCGCGCATCAGGTTCGCCTTGCGGGCGTACTTGTTGAGCACCGACGTCAGCGCGGAGCGAAACCCGGTGACGTGGCTCCCGCCTTCGACCGTGTTGATGTCGTTCGCGAAGGCCAGGACGTTTTCCGTGAAGCCCTGGTTGTACTGCAGGGCGACCTCGACGGTGTTGCCGTCGATCTCGCGCTCGACGTGCAACGGCCGGAGGTTGACCCACCCCTTGTCACGGTTCAGGTATTTGACGAAGGCGCTGATCCCACCTTCGAAGTAGAAGGTGTAGTCGAGATCGATGCGCTCGTCGCGAAGCAGGATGGTGAGGCCCTTGTTGAGGAAGGCGAGCTCGCGCAGCCGGTGCGAGACGATGTCCCAGTGAAAGCCCAGCTCCTCGAAAACTTCGGCGTCGGGCCAGAACCGGATGTAGGTGCCGGTGGTATCCGCCTTACCGGTGACCTTCAATGCAGCGAGGGGGGCGCCCCGGCGATACTCCTGCGAGTACTGCTTTCCATGGCGCATCACGGTCACCTGCAACCTCTCGGAGAGGGCATTGACGACCGAGAGCCCAACCCCGTGCAAACCACCTGACACCTTGTAGCCGCCGCCGCCGAACTTTCCGCCGGCGTGCAGCTTCGTCATCACGACTTCGAGGGCCGGCTTGCCCTGGTCCTTCATGATGTCGACGGGGATGCCGCGGCCGTTGTCAGCGACCGAGGCCGAACCGTCCTGGTGGAGCGTTACTTCAATCCGGGTGCAGAAGCCGGCCAGCGCCTCGTCAATGGAGTTGTCGACGATCTCGTAGATGAGGTGGTGGAGGCCCCGGTTATCGGTGGACCCGATGTACATCCCGGGACGGCGTCTGACTGGCTCCAAACCCTCCAGAACCTGGATGGCTTTGGCGTCATAGGCAGGCGTCGTTTTTTCCTTAGGATTCAGCAAATCGCGTATTCAAATTATACCCAATTTGGCCCCAAAAATCGGTCTGGTCAGAGACCAAAAATGGCAGTGTTTGCCGCCCGGCTCAGGAAGCGGCCACCGGGGCCGGAACGGCGGCCTTCGGGCGCCACCGCAGGTCCAATTGACGGGCGGCGCGAACCTCGTCGAGGCGGCCCACCGGCGCCTGGTGCGGCGCGGTCTTGACGATCTCGGGATCCCTGGCGATCTCATCGACGATCTGTTCCATCGCCTTGACGAACCCGTCCAGGGTTGCCTTCGACTCGGTCTCGGTCGGCTCGATCATGAGGGCCTCGGGAACGATCAACGGAAAGTAGACGGTCGGTGGATGAACACCGAGGTCGATCAACCGCTTGGCGATGTCCTTGGCCGACACTCCCTGCGCCTTCGCCTTTCTCGCCGTCAGGACGAACTCGTGCATCGAAGGCCCGGCAAAGGCATCGTCGAAGAACCGGCGGAGGTGATGCCGCAGGTAGCTGGCGTTGAGCACCGCGTTTTCTGCCACCTCGTCGATGGTGTTGCCGTAGGTGCGGATGTAGGCGTAGGCACGCAGCAGCATGCCGAAGTTGCCGTAGAACGATCGGACTTTCCCAATCGATTGCGGCCGGTCGTAGTCGAAGCGGAAGCCTTCGTCGGTGCGCTCCACCGTCGGCACCGGCAGAAATGGCACCAGGTGGGCCTTCACCCCAACCGGTCCGGCCCCCGGACCTCCGCCGCCATGGGGGGTGGAGAAGGTCTTGTGCAGGTTCAGGTGGACCACGTCGAAACCCATGTCGCCGGGCCGGGCGACGCCGACCAGCGCATTGAGGTTGGCGCCGTCGAAATACATCTGCACCCCTTGCTCGTGGGCGAGCCGGGTGATCTCGAGGATGTCCTTTTCAAACAACCCGAGAGTGTTGGGGTTGGTCAGCATCACCGCGGCCACTCGCGGGGACAGCTTGCTCTTGAAGTCATCGAGCTGCACCAGGCCGTCGCTGCCGGATTTGATCGACACCGTCTTCAGCCGCGAGAGGCTGGCGCTCGCCGGATTGGTCCCGTGTGCGCTGTCCGGGACCAGCACCTCGTCGCGCGTCTCGCCCCGGCCGCGGTGATAAGCCTGGATCAAGCGCAGTCCGGTCCATTCGCCGTGGGCGCCAGCCGCCGGCTGCAGGCTCATCCGATCCATCGCCGTCAGCGCCAGCAGCGCGCGCTCGAGCTCCCACATCAGGCGGAGCGCGCCCTGGGCTCGAGCGGGCGGATGGTAGGGGTGCAGATCGGCAAAGTCATCGAGCCGGGCGAGTGCCTCATTGACCGCCGGGTTGTATTTCATGGTGCATGACCCCAGCGGGTAGAGGCCCTGGTGCAGGTTGAAGTTCAGCCGGCCGAGGCGGCCGAAGTGACGGGCCACCTCGGGCTCGCTCAAGGACGGGATCGGGAGCGGCGACGAACGGCGCAGGCCGGCCGGCACCAGCTGATCGATGGGCCGGGTCGTGACGCCAGCCGCCGGCAGCCGCGGGCTCGGCCGGTCATGGCTGCCCAGCTCGAACAAGAGCGGCTCGGTCACGGCAAGACCTCGAGGAAGCGCTGCATCGCGCGTGGATGATTGAGCTCGGTGAGGGAAACCAGCAAGGCATCCGACAGCTCGGGGAAAAACCGGCCCAGCGGGAACCCAGGCAGCACGCCCCGCTCCAGCATGAAGGCCTGGGTCTGCTCCGCTGGATAGGGGGTGCGCACCACGAACTCCCAGAGGAACGGGCCGTCGAAGGCGAGGCGATAACCCTTGCGCTCGACCAGCGCCGCCGCCAGGTCGTGGGCACGCTGCGCGCTCAGCTCGGCGAGCTGCTTGATGCCCGTGCCGCCCATGTGTGCCAGGTAGACGGTCGCCGCCAGCGCCATCAAGGCGTGGTTGGTGGTGATGTTCGAGGTGGCGTGCTCGCGACGGATGTGTTGCTCGCGAGCTTGCAGGGTCAGCACGTAGCCCCGGCGACCCTGCTCGTCGACCGTCGCGCCCACCAGCCGGCCTGGCATCCGTCGTAGCAGCGCCTCCGTGCAGGCGATGAAGCCAACGTACGGGCCGCCGAACGAGAGCGGGATCCCCAGTGGCTGGCCATCGCCCACCGCCAGGTCGGCGCCGTAGTCTCCCGGCGCCGTCAGCAATCCCAGGGAAACCGGATCGACGCAGGCGATCAGCAGCGCGCCCTGGCGATGAGCGAGGTCGCTGATCGGCTGGGGATCTTCCAGCACGCCGTAGAAATTCGGTTGTTGGAGGATGACCGCGGCGGTCGTCCCGCTGATGGCCGGCTCGAGCTTCGCGGCATCGACCCGGCCGTCCGGTCTACTCGGGACGCGGAGAATCTCGTAATGCTGGGCCTGCGCGTAGGTCTCCAGCACCTGGGCGTACTCCGGGTGGAGCGCGCCGGCCACCACCACGTTCTGGCGATTCGTGTGCGCCACCGCCATGGCGGCTGCCTCCGCCAGCGACGTCGCGCCGTCGTAAAGCGAAGCGTTCGCGACGTCGAGGCCGGTGAGCAGCGCGATCATGCTCTGAAACTCGTAGGTCGCCTGGAGCGTGCCCTGGCTGGCTTCGGCCTGGTAGGGCGTATAGGTCGTGTAGAAGTCAGGCCGCGAAATCACCTGGTTGACGATCGCGGGGCTGAACCGGCGCGCGGCGCCCGCGCCGAGGAAGCTGTGCGAGGGTGAGATCCGCGCGTTGAGGCGCCCCAGCTCGCGGAAATACTGGACCAGCTCGACCTCGGAGAGCGGCTCGGGCAGGTCGACGTGATCGATCCGCAGGGACTCGGGCAGGTGCTTGAAGAGGCCATCGACGGCCTGCAGCTCGAGCGCCGCCAGCATTTCGGCGCGCTCGGCGTCCGCGTTCGGGAGGTAGGTCACGAGCCGGATTGGCCCTGCACGAACGCGTCGTACGCCTTTTGGTCGAGCAGCGCCGGATTGTCCTTGACACCACGAAGCTTGATGATCCAGCCCTTGCCGTAAGGGTCCTGGTTGACGTACTCCGGGTGATCCTTCAGCTCCTGGTTGACCTCGCTCACCTGGCCGGCGACCGGGCTGTAGAGATCCGAGGCGGCCTTGACGGATTCGATCACGCCCAGCCGTCCGCCCACCTCCAGCGCCTGGTCTACCTTCGGCAGCTCGAGATAGATGACGTCGCCCAACTGCGATTGCGCGTACTCGCTGATGCCCACGGTCGCCGCGTCGCCCTCGCGCTTGACCCACTCATGGCTCTGGCTGAACCGCATCGCGCTCAGGTCTGGCATGGCTTCTCCCTTTGTCTCATTGCGGACGAGGCCGCTTGTAAAAAGGCAGCGCGACGACCTCGGCGGGCGCCACCGTCCCACGGACGTCGACACCGAGCCGCGCTCCGACGGTTGCGAGAGCCGGCGGCAGGTAGGCCATCGCGATGTTGTAGCCGAGCGTGAAGGAGACGTTGCCAGAGGTCACCACCCCCACCCGCTCCGCGCCGTTCACGACCGGGTAGCCGTGGCGGGGAATACTCCGGTCGAGCATGCGAAGGCCGGCCAGGACCCGGGTGAGACCCTGCTCGCGGGCGCGGAGAATCGCGTCCCGGCCGATGAAGTCATTGTCCAGGCTGAGTGTCCAATCGAGTCCTGCCTCGAGCGGATTGGTGTCGGCATCCATGTCATTGCCGTAGAGCCGGAGTCCCGCTTCGAGGCGCAGGGTGTCGCGAGCGCCCAGCCCGGCAGGTCGAATCCCGTCGCCGTCGCCTTCCTCGAGCAGGGTCCGCCAGAGCCCGGGGGCGTCGCGATTGGCGCAGAAGATTTCGAAGCCGTCCTCGCCGGTGTAGCCGGTGCGCGAAATGATGGCGGCAACGCCGGCGACCTTGCCCTCGACAAAGGCGTAATAGCGCAGCGCACTCAGGTCCTGGTCGGAAAGGCGCTGGACGAGGGCGACGGCATGGGGTCCCTGGACGCCGAGCAGCGCCCAGTCCCGGCCGACGTTGAGGACGAGCTCCCGAGACCCCCCACCCCGACCCTCCCCCACAAGGGGGGAGGGAGCACGAGACCGAACCCAGTCGAAGTCGCTGTCCTGGTTGCCGGCGTTGACCACCAGGAAATGGCTGCCATCGGCCATCGAGTAGACGAGGACGTCATCGATGATGCCACCCCGCTCGTTGCAGAGCATGGCGTACTGGGCGTGACCCGTGCGCAATTTGGCCAGGTCCCGGCTGACCACCCGCTGCGCCAGGTGCTCGTCCGTGACGGACAGCTCGCCCATGTGCGACAGGTCGAAGAGGCCCACCGCCTCCCGAACGGCGCGATGCTCCTCGCGGATGCTGGAGTACTGCAGCGGCATCACCCAGCCGGAGAAATTCGTCATCTGGGCCCCCAGCCGGACGTGCTCGTCGTAGAGCGGCGTCCGCTGCGCGGTCACGACCAAAGATCAGGCCTCGATCCCAGGGATCTCGTCGACGTCGCCGACCTCATCCAGCTCGAGGAGGTAGTCGACCAACTCCTGATCGTGGACGACACGGGCCTCGCGAAGCATCTCCAGGACGACGTTGACGCGAGCCTCCTCCCACTGCAGCAATTTGGCGAGCTCGGCCGGCGTCGCCGGCCGTCCCAGCCGTCCGGAAAGCAGGCGCTGCGCGGACTCGAGGAGCCGGCAGGCGGTGACGAAGGCCTCGTCGTTGCGCTGCGCCTCCTCCGTCTGGGCGACGACATCGTCCATGGTGGCGGCGATGACGCGGACCAGGCTGTCATGGAAGTCGCCGTCGGCCGGCTTGTAATGCTCCACCGCCGAGATCAGGCCCACCGTTCCCTCCTGGAACAGGTCGCCGAACGAAACGCCCCGCTTCTTGCGGGCTTCGGCCGCCTCCAGCACCAGGTAGAGGTTGTGCTCGATCAGGGTTCGGTTGGCCGCCTCCCGGTCCTGGCCGTGAGTGGCAAGGAGACGGCGTACCTCGTCGTTGGACAGTCGTGGATAACGGGCGACCTGGGCGCGATAATCGGCCACTTCCGGATCCGCGACGCGAGCTGAAGGCTGCTGGGCCACAAATCCATTCTATCGGCGACCCCGCGGCCGAACCGGCCTATCATCAGATCGTGAAGAGGGCCGGTCGGCTCTTTCTCGCGACCGTCCTGCTGGCGGCGCTCGTGCCCGCACTCCCCGCCCGCGCTGCTGAACCGCACGTCCTGCTGGCGACCCTCACCGGGGTCATCAATCCGATCACCGACAACTACATCTCGACGGCCGTCGACAAGGCCGTGCAGGCGCACGACACCGCGCTGATCATCGCCATGGACACGCCCGGGGGCCTGGACACCTCGATGCGCGACATCATCAAGAAGATGCTGGGAGCGCCGCTGCCGGTGGTGATCTTTGTGTCGCCGTCGGGCGCGCGTGCCGCCTCCGCGGGGATGTACATCACGCAGGCCGCCGACCTGGCGGTGATGGCCCCCGGCACCAACATCGGGTCGGCGCACCCGGTCAGCCTCGGCGGCACCAACCCGGCGCCCAGCGCATCCCCGAGCGCGTCAGGCCAATCGGCGGCGACCGATATCGAGAGCCAGAAGATCGAGAACGATGCGGCCGCCTACGCCCGGGCGCTGGCCACGCTGCATCATCACAACGCCGACTGGGTCGAGAAGGCCGTGCGGCAGAGCATCAATGCTCCAGCCGATGAGGCGGTCAAGCTCGGCGTCGTCGACTTCGAGAGCCGTGACCTGGACACTCTGCTCACCGACCTCGACGGCCGGCAGGTGGTCAAGGGCGGCCAGACCTACACGTTGCAAACCGCAAACGCCGCGGTGGATCGATACGATCTGAGCGGCTTCGATCAGTTCCTGCAGGCGGTCGCCGACCCGAATCTCGTGTACCTGCTGTTTCTGCTGGCGATCATCGGCATCGGGTTCTGGGTGACCCACCCGGGGCTGATCCTTCCGGGCGTCGTCGGCGTGATCGCCGGCCTGCTGGCCGCGCTCTCACTCTTCAACCTTCCGATCAACATCGCCGGCGTGATCCTGATCCTGCTCGCGATCTTTCTGTTCATCATCGACCTCAAGGCCGTCACCCACGGCGTGCTGACCACCGGCGGCATTGTCGCTATGACCCTCGGTGGACTGCTGCTGATCGATACCGGATTTCTTTCCGAGGCGGTCAACGTTCCGCTCTTGCTCTTCACCGTCCTCGTGATCGCCGGGATCTTCCTTTTCATCCTGCGCAAGGTGATCGCCGCCCGGCGTCAGCCCTACGCCACGGGCGAGGAGTCGATGGTCGGCGCGGTGGGGACCGTGCGGGAGCCCCTCGATCCACGCGGCATGGTGTTCGTCAACGGCGCGCTCTGGCAGGCAAGCTCGCGTAGCGGCACCATCCCGGTTGGGACATCCGTTCGGGTGGTCCAGGTGGATGGGCTGCGGCTCCAGGTCGAACCCGTGAGCCTTCGTACGACGACTGACATTCCGGGACCGCAGGCCGCCTCGACTTAGGCCCCGCCGTACCATGAGGCGTATTCATGTGAAGAGGAGAAACCTGTGGGCATCTTCGCGCTGATCGTTCTCGGCATCATCGTCCTGGTCGTCCTGATCGGTCTGAGCTCGGCCATCCGGATCATCAATGAGTACGAGCGTGGCGTTCTGTTCCGGCTGGGCCGGCTGATGGTGCTCAAGGGGCCCGGCCTTCGCCTGATCATCCCGTTCGGGATCGACCGGCTGGTCAAGATCGACCTCCGCACCGTTACCCTCGAAGTCCCGCCGCAGGAAGTGATTACCCACGACAACGTCACCATCAAGGTCAACGCCGTCATCTACTTCCTGGTCGTCGACCCCAACCACGCCGTCACCAAAGTCGCGAACTTCATCAACGCAACTTCACAAATCGCGCAGACAACACTACGGAGCGTGCTCGGACAGTCGTCGCTCGACGAGCTGCTGGCCAACCGGGAGAAGATCAACTCCCAACTCCAGCAGATCATCGATGAGCAGACCGAGCCCTGGGGCATCAAGGTCTCGACGGTCGAGATCAAGGATGTCGAGCTGCCCCAGACCATGCAGCGGGCCATGGCCAAGCAGGCCGAGGCCGAACGCGAGAAGCGGGCGAAGATCATCCATGCCGAAGGTGAGTTCGCTGCGGCGCAGCAGCTCACCGACGCGGCCAAGGTGATCGCGGAGTCGCCCAGCGCCCTGCAGCTCCGCTATCTGCAGACCCTCACCGAGATCGGCGTCGAGCGCAACACCGTGATTGTCTTTCCGGTGCCGCTTGACCTCATCTCGCAACTCGTCGACATGCGTGAGCGGGCGGCCAGCGGCCCGCCGGCGACCACCAGGCCGGTAACCACAAAGACCTGACGCACCTGATCGTCCCCGGCGACCTGCAGACCGACCTCTTCATCATCGCCTTCGTCGGGGTCATCATCGGTCTCTACGTGCTCGCCAACTTTGGCGAGCGCTCTGCCACGCCGCGAATCCTGACGCTGATCGCAGGCGGCGTCCTGGCGGGCCTGTCGTCGTTGATCGGCGTGCTCGGATCACTGCTTCACCTGCTCGCCTACTCGGCGGGTGGGGAGACCGCCGCGACGTTTCGGCTCGACGAGCAGACCCTCCTGCCGTTCGCCGCCGCCGGCATCCTCGGATTGGTCTATCTCGTGCCCGCGGTCCAGCGGGCCGTGGCACGGCTCCTACCGATCCGGCCCGGGTCGCCGGTCATCTATCTCACGGTGGTGCTCGGGCTGTTGCTGGTGGCCCAGCAGCTCGGCGCCCAGATCCAGTCGCAACTTCCCCTGACCTACGGGGAGCTGCTGGCGCAGGACATTCCCTTCCTGATCCTCGCGTTCGTGGGCGTCGGAATCTTCATCCGGCGATCGCCGCGTGAAACCATCGAGCGGCTCGGCCTGACCAGGCCGGCGAAGAGGTACTGGTGGCTGGTGGGGGTGGTAGGCATCGGAGTGTTCCTGGCGATTGCCTTCGGCATCGAGTCCGTCGCCAACGTGGTGGCCCCGGAACAACAGAAGAAAGTCACCGACGTCAGCAACGTGCTGTTCAGCCACTTCAACAATCCAGGCGCGATCATTTTCCTGGGCCTGGTCGCGGCCGTTGTGGAAGAGACGCTTTTTCGGGGCGCCATGCAGCCGCGCCTCGGAATCCTGGTGACCTCCATATTGTTTGCCGCGCTGCACACCCAGTACGCCGTCAGCTTCGCGACCCTCGAGGTCTTCGTGCTCGGCCTGGGACTGGGCTGGTTGCGGGCGCAGTCGGGGAGCACGCTCCCCGGCATGGTCACGCACGCCGGCTACGACATCGCGGTTGGCCTGATTCCGTTCGTCTTCAAGTAGTTATGCACAGACAATCCACCTGTGCAAACGCGCGTTCGCGGCCGGCGACCGTATAATCGCGGACAGGATCCCGTCCTGCGTCCCAGCCAGCAAATTGCCAAGAGTCTACGCAGTCGTCAATCAAAAGGGCGGCGTCGGGAAGACCACCACCGCCATCAACGTGGCGGCCAACCTTCCCCAGCTCGGCCTGAGTGGACTGATCGTCGACATGGATCCCCAGGGCAACACCACCAGCGGGCTCGGCATCGTGCGAAGCGAGCTCAGCCGTAGCGTCTACAACGTCATCATCGACGGCGAAGACATCAATGAAATCGTGCGCCCGACCGGCGTCGCCGGCCTCGACATCCTTCCCTCGCATCGCTCGCTGGCCGGCGCGGAGATCGAGCTGATCAACCTGGCCCGCCGGGAACGGCGGTTGCTCTATGCGCTCGAGGCCCTGCGAGTCCCCTACGACTACATCATCATCGACTGTCCACCGTCGCTCGGACTGTTGACGGTCAACTGCCTGGTGGCCGCCGAGTACATGCTGATCCCGATCCAGTGTGAGTACTACGCGCTGGAGGGATTGGGCGCGCTCACCCACACCACGCAGCTCATCCAGCGCGAGCTAAACCCGCGGCTCAAGATTGGCGGCATCGTGCTCACGCTGTTCGATCCGCGTACCACCCTGGCGCTGCAGGTGGCCCAGCAGGTGCGCGCCCAGTACCCGGAGAAGACATTTCGCACCGTGATCCCTCGCAACGTGCGCCTCAGCGAGGCGCCCAGCCACGGGATGCCGATCACCCAGTACGATCCGACGTCGCGTGGCGCCGTCGCCTACGAGGAACTGACGAAGGAGTTGATCGCCAGATGAACAAACGGCGAGGACTGGGGCGGGGTCTCGAGGCCCTGATCCCTTCGGGGGAGTACGTCGAGGAGCTGGGGACGGAGAGCCGGTCGCGGCGACGCTTCGCGCTGCAAATCCCGGTCGCCGACATTCGACCGAACCCGGAACAGCCGAGGCGCAGCTTCGAACCGACCTCGTTGCAGGAGCTGGCCGACTCGATCCGGATGCACGGCATTCTCCAGCCTCTGCTGGTGCGCGAGGGCCTGGATGGCTTCGAGCTGATCGCCGGCGAACGCCGGTTGCGCGCCGCGGAGATCGCCGGTCTCAGCGAGGTCCCGGTCATCGTTCACCCCAGCAGTGGCGGCCGGCTCGAGGAGCGGCTCGAACTGGCCCTGGTGGAGAACCTGCAGCGCACCGACCTGAATCCGATCGAGGAAGCCCGCGCGATCCAGCGGCTGCTGCGCGATTTTGGCCTGACCCAGGAAGCGCTGGGGGAGCGGATCGGCAAGAACCGGGTCACGATCGCGCAGAGTGTGCGGCTGCTGGGACTGCCGGAGCCGGCCATCAAGGCCATCGAAGGCGGCGCCACCACCGCCGGGCACGGCATCGCGCTGCTCGGCCTGCCGACGGCGGCGCAGCAGCTTGCCGGGCTGGAACGGGTGATCCGCGAGCACTGGAGCGTTCGCCAGACTGAAGAATGGGTTCGGTCTGCGCTGACCGCGGCCGGGGTGCGCCGGCCCCGGCGAGCGTCGGCGGTCGATCCGCAGACGCGCGCGCTCGAGGATGAGTTCCGACAGGCGCTCGGCACCAAGGTCGTCCTCACCCGGCTCAAGCACGGCGGCCGGCTGACGATCGAGTTCTACAGTGACGACGAGCTCGAGGCGCTGCGAAGCCGGCTGACCCGCTAGCCGCAGTTACACGTCGAACCGCACTACTCGCGAATCCATCGGTCCGCGGTGCGGTTGTACTGGTGGAGTTCGGGTCCGCTGAAGAAGAGGGAGATCTCGGTTTCGGCGCGCGCCGGCGAGTCCGAACCGTGGATCAGGTTCATGCCGAGGTCGAGCGCCAGGTCTCCACGAATCGTCCCTGGAGCCGCCTTCAACGGGTCGGTGCTGCCCATCGCGCTGCGCACCACGGTGACCGCCTCCCGCCCTTCCCAGATCATCGCGATCACCGGACCCGAGGTGATGAACGCGAGCAGGCCATCGTAAAAGGGCTTGCCTTGATGTTCGGCGTAGTGCCGGCCCGCCAGCTCGCGGGTGATCTGCATCATCTTGAGGGCGATCAGCTTGAGCCCTCGCCGTTCCAGCCGCCCAATGATTTCGCCGACCAACCCTCGCTGGACACCGTCGGGTTTGACCAGGACCAGCGTCCGCTCCATTCGTCCTAGGGTCCGGCAGCGAGCGTCGGCTTGGCGCCGAAGAAGCCCACGTTGCCCAGTGGCCAGATGCGGATTTCCGCCTTGCCGAGAATCGAATCGAGCTCGATCGGGCCAAACGTCCGCGAGTCGCTCGAATGATTTCGGTTGTCGCCCATCACGAAGTATTCGTCCGGTGGAATTAGCTGGTCCTGCCCCGACGCCGGCCAGTTGTTGTTATAGGTCCATCTCTCGGGAAGGTAGGGCTCGCGCAGCACCTGGCCGTTGATATAGACCACGCTGTTCGCGACATGGATCCGCTCTCCCGGGAGCGCGATGATCCGCTTGATAAAGTCGCGGCTCGCCTCATCCGGCGGCTTGAAGACCACGATGTCTCCGCGCTGCGGCTGATGCAACTTGTACGAGATCTTCGACGCGACCAGCAGGTCGTTATCGTGCAGCGTCCCATACATACTCGACCCGAGCACGTGCACCGTTTGCACGGCGTACTGAATCACGACATATAAGACGAGCGCGAGGAACACGATCTCGAGCGTGTCCCTGAGGAATGATTTCTGGCGCGGTGACGAGGCCGGCGCCGGCGGTTGCGCCATCTGCGACTGCGCCATCCTTAAGTGTTCAACTTCATCCGGGGGCGATTCATTCTAACGTCCCATCCGGAGAACTCGCGGCGATCTCGTCAGGCGATTTGTTTCAAGAACGGGGCTTCACTGCGAAAGGGACCGATGACCGCGAGCTGCAGCGCCTGGCTGAACAGCTCGCCGGCGACCCGCCGGATCTCATCCGCGGTCACCGCGTCGATTGCCGTCACGGTTTCGTCGATGTCCTGGATCCGTCCCATCAATGCCTCCTGGCCGCCGTACCAGGTGGCGACGGAGTTGGTGCTCTCCATCTGGAGCAGCAGCCGACCCTTGTAGAACTCCTTCGCCTTGGTCAGTTCCGCGCGGTTGACCGGCTCCTCGGACAGCCGCCGCAGCTGGCCGACAATCGCGCCCACCGCCCGGGCTGCCTGGCGCGGCTCGGTGCCGGCGTAGATGCCGAGCACCCCGGTGTCGTACATCTTGTTGACGTAGGAGTGGACGTCGTAGGCCAGACCGAGCTTCTCGCGGACTTCCAGAAAGAGACGCGAACTCATGCCCTCGCCCAACACGCAGTTCAGGAGGTCGATCACGTAGCGGTCGCGGTCCATGTACGAGGGGGCGTGCACTCCCAGCACGAGGTGGGCCTGCTCGGTCTTCTTCGCTTTCAGCAGGACGTTCGGCTTGAGGCCGTTACCAACCGAGGGAAGGAACGACGGCGGGGCGGCACCGTTACCCCGCGGCGTGAGGTACGGCTCGACCAGTCCAATCGCCTCCTCATGCGTCACCGGTCCGGCGATGGTCACCACCAGGTTGCGCAGCAGGTAGTGCTGGTCGAGGTAGCGGAGCATATCGTCGCGGGTGAGCGCCCGCACCGAATCCTCGGTCCCGCCCACGTCCCGGCCAAGCGGATGGTTGGGCCAGCTGATTTGCTCGAACAAACTGTGGACGTACTCCTGCGGACTGTCCTGGTACATGCGCAGCTCCTCGAGCACCACCAGCCGTTCCTTTTCCAGCTCGGCGTTATCGAGCAATGGTTGGAAAAGCATGTCGCCAAGGACGTCGATGGCCAGCTTCGTCTTGGTCCGGGGGACGCGTGCCCAGTACATGGTCAGCTCTTTGTCGGTAGCGGCGTTCAGGACGCCCCCAACCCCCTCGATGGCCTCCGCGATCTCCTTCGCCCCGCCATATCGCGCGGACCCTTTGAAGAACATATGTTCGAGGAAGTGGCTGATCCCGGCTTCGCGCTCCGACTCGTAGCGCGATCCCACCTTGAACAGGATGGCCATGGTGGTCGAGGGGCGGTCGGCAAGCTCGGTGGATACCACCCGGGCCCCGGTCGACAAGGTGGCGAGGCGATAGGGGGGAGACGACTGGGGCACGTTTTGAGTATATCGTAGGGGTGCTCGCGCCTCCCGACTTCTCGATACCGCCGGCATCGTAAGTATGGGCGCCATGCTATCAAGTAAGCTCCACACGTGAAACGGCAATCTGAGTTCGAAATCCGGCTGCGACGCCTGATCGGCAGGGTTGAGGCCTGGAGTTACGGCGACACCGACCCAGGGGCCGGCGAGTCCGAAGAGCTCGCCCGCGACTTGCGCCGGCTGGCCACCGCCGCCCCCTCCCCGCTGCTCCGCCAGGGCGTCCGGCGGGCACAGGATGCCCTCGATGACGGGCTCTCGGCGGAAGCCGTCGCCGCAGCGCTCTATCGACTTCGCGCCGACTTCGAGGCCGGCCGGCCTCAGCTTTCCCCGCCGCCCTCCCCTTCGCGATAATCGGGCCGCCGTTCGCCGAAGCGGGGACGGTCGCCAAATTTCGGGCGGTCGCCGTAGCGGGGGCGGTCCCCGTAGCCGGTTTCCTGTCGCGAGAGCGGCGGAGACGATGCCGGGGTCGGCCGCTCGGCCGGACGCCGGACCGCACCGACGCCGTCCGGCAGGATCGCCACCCGCCGGTTGGGTTCCTCGCCCTGGCTCTCGGTGCGGATTCCGGGCTCCTTCTCCAGGGTGATGTGCACGATCCGGCGTTCGTATGACTGCATCGGGTCCATCATCACGCGCTCACCGGTACGGCGGACTCGATCGGCCAGCCGCAGGGCCATTTCTTTGACGGTCTCCTCCCGCCGGTTACGGTAGTGTTCGACATCGACCACCAGCCGCCGCCGGTCGGCGCGCCCCTCGTTCAGGATCAGGTTGACGACCGTCTGAAAGGCGCGCAGGGTCTCGCCCCGCCAGCCGATCAGCAGTCCGAGGTTGTCACCGGCGACGTCGATCATCACCGGGTCCTCGGACTTCTTGATGAGAACCTGGGCCGAAATGCCCATCTTGTAGAGCAGCTCGGCCACCACCTGGCGAGCCTTGATGGCGTAGGTCTCGCGCAGGGTGACGCGTACCCGGGCCTGGTCGGCCGATTCATCGAGCACCTCGACCTCGACGTTTTCGCGGGCCTCCTCCAGATCCTCGAGGGCCTTGGTGACGGCATCCTCGACGGTTTTGCCCGTCGTTTCGACCGTATTGCTATCCGTGCTCATGCGGCTTTCCCCCTACCCAGACGCGGCGGGGAGAGTGATCCCCAGCCGGTAATGAAGTATTGCTGGCCGATGCTGAAGAGGTTGCTGACGACCCAATAGAGCGCCAGCGCGGCGGCGAATTGCAGTGAGATGAACCCGATGAAGACGGGCAGGATCAACGTCATGTTCTGCGTCATGGCGGCCTGGGTGGGATCCTGTGCCGAAGCACCGCCCGGCGGGGTCATCATCTTGGTCTGGACGAAGGTCGTGAGCCCGGCCAGGACCGGCAGCAGGACGGCGAGCGCCACGAACTGGCCGTGCGCGAGCGCGGCTTTGTCCAGGGCGATGCCGAGGAAGTGGAAGTTATGGATGGGCAGGGACTGATGCGCATCGCGGATGACGTAGAAGAGGGCGATCAGGATCGGGGATTGGACCAACGCCGGCAGGCAACCGCTCATCTGCGCGAGGGGGTTGATGTTGTGCTCCTTGTAGAGCGCCATCGTTTCCTGGTTGAGCCGCTGCGGATCCTTCTTGTACTTCTTCCGCAGGGCGGCCAGGTGGGGCGCGATCCGCCGCTGCTCGGCCTGGACGCGCCGGGAGGTGGTCAGCTGGTACTGGAACACCGGCGAGATGATCAGCTTGATCAGGATGGTGAGCAGCACGATGGCGACGCCGAACGGTCCGATGGCGTCGGCGATCGGGTTACCGTTGAGGAAAGCTAGCAGCGCCTTGAGGACGGCATGGATCGGAACCCCGACGATGGTCCACCAGATCAGCCAGATTGGATGCCAGAGGGTGCCGAGCGAATGGAAAAAGTCGGTCATGGCACCGGATCCCAGCCACCCGCGTGGAAGGGATGGCAGCGCGCGATCCGGCGGAGCGCCATCCCCCAGCCTCGCCACCAGCCGTACCGGGCGATGGCCTCGTAGCCGTATTGCGAGCAGGTCGGCGTATAGCGGCAGCCCGACACCAGCCCGAAGAGGGGACCCAGCGTGATCCGGTACACCCGGATGAACGCGAGTGAGGCCGCCGTCACTCCCCCCACCCCTTCGCCCATAACATTTCTATCTCCTGGCGCAGCCGCGCGAATTCCGCGTCCACGGCCCGCGCCCGCGCCACTATTACAACGTCACGGCCGCCTTTCGCCCGTGTCACCAGGGGCCGGACCAGCTCCCGCAGGCGCCGCTTGATTCTATTCCGGACCACCGCGTTGCCGAGCTTTTTGCTGACCGCCAGGCCGACCCGGGGGCGGCCAAGCTCATTATCGCTGACGAATAGGGCCAGGTACTCGGAGGCGGCTCGCCGGCCGGCGCGCAGGGTACGATCGAAGTCGGCCGAGCGAAGCAGCCGAGACCGACGCTGCACCCGCTCGGAAACGGGGAGTTACCGGTAACGCCGGCTGGAGGTTGGCGTCAGGCGGCGGCGGCCCTTGAGACGGCGGGCCTTGATCACCTTGACCCCGCCCGTGGTCGACATCCGAGCCCGAAAGCCATGGACTTTGACGCGCTGGCGCTTCTTTGGTTGGTGGGTTCGTTTCATCGGACAGCCTGTTGGTAGCGGCTAACCATACCACGGAGCGCGGGCGGCCAAGGCGACGCCACCACACCGACATTCGTATTGCACGGCAAAAAGCCATTTGCTATTATTCCGCTGCCCTGGAGAGCTACGGCAACTAAGCATCAACAACTTATGCACACGAGGCTGGGGAGACCTCGATAGACTTCTCCACTTTTGTGGGAAGCTTGTGGATAAGTTGAGTCCTCGATAACTCCGTCCATGGGCCTCGTTTCCGTCCGCGCGGCCGCCGCGCAGTCCGGCTCTGCTCTCCAACCAAGCGATCGTTGCTGTCTTTGTGGAGGAGTGTATGAACCCGGAACAGATCTGGCAGGCGGCGCAGGAGGAACTGCGGTTCCAGCTCAGTAAGCCGAGTTACGAGACCTGGCTGAAGAATGCGTCGCTCGTCGGGCGTGAGAAGAACGCCTTCAAGATCGGGGTGCCGACCAAGCTTGCCAAGGACTGGCTGGAGGACCGCTACCTGGCGATGATCAAGGAGACCCTATCGGCGATCGTCTCCGGTGATGTCAGTGTGGCCTTCGAAGTGGTGCCGGGCCAGGCCGAACCGGCGAGCCGCAAGACGGCGGTGGCGGTCGCCGAGGCGCCGGTGCCCGAAGAGGAGGACCCGGTCCTGCCGGAGACCTCGCAGCTCAATCCGAAGTTCCAGTTCCAGCACTTTGTGGTCGGCAACAACTCACGCTTTGCTCACGCCGCCTGCCGGGCGGTCGCCGAGACGCCGGCCAAGGCCTACAACCCCCTGTTCCTCTACGGCGGGGTCGGCCTGGGCAAGACCCACCTGATGCATGCCATCGGTCACGCCGTGCTGGAAAAGCACCACCGGCGCCGGGTCGCCTACGTCACCAGCGAGAAATTTATGAATGAAATGATCACGTCGATCCAGGAAGGGCGGATGAATGACTTCCGCACGCGTTACCGGACGGTCGACGTCCTGCTGGTCGACGATATCCAGTTCCTGGCGGGCAAGGACCGCACCCAGGAGGAGTTCTTCCACACCTTCAACTCACTGCACGAACTCAATCGACAGATTGTGATCTCCTCCGACCGGCCGCCCAAAGAGATTCCGACGCTGGAGGAACGGCTCCGGTCACGATTCAACTGGGGGCTGATCGCCGACATCCAGCCGGCAGACTTTGAGACCCGGGTCGCAATCTTGAAGTCGAAGGTCGGCCCCTACGCACGGCTGGTGCCGGAGGACGTGCTGTCCTTTATCGCTCACAAAATCCAGAAGAACATCCGAGAGTTGGAGGGCGCACTGATCCGAGTGATCGCGCACGCGTCCTTGAATCGCAGTGCGGTCAACGTCGACATGGCCGCGCGGTTGTTGCAGGATGTCATCCCCTCCACGGACACCCGGACGTTGTCGATCGACACGATCTCCCGCGCGGTCGCGAACTTTTATCACATCAGCCTGGAGGAGATGAAGGGCAAGCGGCGCGACAAGCACATCGTGTTTCCGCGCCAGGTCGCGATGTTCCTGATTCGCGAAGAGACGGCGTCATCTCTGCCAGCGATCGGCCAGGCCTTTGGGGGTCGTGATCATACGACAGTCCTTCACTCCTACGAAAAGATCAACACCGAGTCCCGGGAAGACCAGCGGCTACAGTCTGACCTTCGGAAAATTCGTGAGATCCTTTATTCCCACTAGCCCTGTGGAAGACACCGGAATGGGTCGTGGACACTGTTCGAATGCCGGCTGCCGGGGGAAACGGCCTCGGCCGGTGCACAGTTTTTGAAAGCTATAATTGGCCAGATTCGAACGGAAAAGAAGGGGTTTTCCCTGTTGTGCACCGCCCTACGACTTCGTCTCTCTTCTCAATTAGGGCTTTCTATTAATGGGGTCGTGTAGACAAGGAGCAGCATGAAGGTCACGGTTACCGCCGGAAATCTCGGACAGGGATTGCAAGTCGTGTCACGCGCGGTCTCATCGCGGACTACCTTGCCGATCCTCAACAACGTGCTCCTTCAGACCGCCGACACCGGGCTTCAGCTGACCGCGACCAACCTGGAGATCGGCATCCGCCAGGTGATTCCAGCCGAGGTCCAGGAAGCGGGCGGCATCACGGTGCCGGCGCGGCTCCTGACCGACTTCGTGACCGCTCATCCAGATGAGCCACTGTCGATGTCGCTCGACAAGAAGACGCAATCGCTAGCCGTCAAAAGCAACCGGTTCGATGCCAATATTCGCGGGATCGACCCGGCGGATTTTCCGCCGGTACCTGCCGGCGTTGATGGCCGCAAGGTCAAAGTTGACCAGGCGGACCTAAAGGATGCCATCGAGCAGACTGTGATTGCGGCCTCGAGCGATGAGGGCCGGCCGGTCTTGACCGGCGTTTACGTCCAGTTGAACGGCGGAAAGGCCACGCTGGCCGCCACGGATGGGCATCGACTGGCGGTCAAGACCTTGACGATTGAGGCCGAGCCGGGCGAGGGAGAGACCATCGTGATCCCGGCGCGGGCGCTCAGCGAGCTCAGCCGTATTCTGAAGGCCGGCGATGACGGCATCGAGGTGACCGTCGGTTCGCAGAAGAACCAGGTGTTCTTCAAAACCCGCGAGATCGAGTTGATGAGCCGGCTGATTGAGGGCACCTATCCGAACTATCAGCAGGTGATCCCAGGGCAGAGCACCACCAGCATCACGGCCAAAACTCAGGACCTGCTCTTCACCACCAAGATGGTCTCGCTCTTTTCCAAAGATGCCGCCAACGTCGTCAAGTTCAAGGCGGAGGACGGCAAGCTGACCCTGACCGCGAACACCAGCGAGGTCGGCCAGAATGTCGCCGGCCTGGAGGCGAAGATCGAGGGCCAGGACTTGCAAGTGGCCTTCAACTCCAAGTACCTGCTCGACGTCTTGGCCATCATCGGGAGCGAAGAGGTCCAATTGGGCTTTACCGGACCTCTCAATCCGGGCCTGATCAAGCCGGTCGGCAACGACAGCTACCTCTACATCATCATGCCGGTCAGAGTGGCGATGTAGCCGACCGCCAACCGCGTGTTCCTGGCTAACGTCTCACTCTTCGACTTCCGAAATTACGCAGAGCTCGACCTGGGGCTGGAGCGATCGGCCACCGTCTTCTTCGGCGGCAACGCCCAGGGAAAAACCAACCTCCTCGAGGCGGTGGCGCTGACCGCGCTGACGCGATCACCGCGCACCCAGCAAGCGGCGGAGCTGGTCCGGTTCGGGCAGCAGGCGGCCCGCGTGACCTGCGGGGTGCAAACCGATGCGGGTCGCGATGCGCTCGAGGTGCGCATCATGGTCAATCCAAGCGCGAGCGGTGCTGCCCGCGCCTCCCGGCGATTCACGGTCAATGGCATCCACCGCCGCGCCACGGACATGATGGGCGCGCTGCGCGTCGTGCTGTTCTGGCCCGATGACCTCCAGCTGATCAAGGGTTCTGGCGACGGCCGGCGACGGTTCCTCAACACCTTGCTATCGCAGGTCGACGCCGGTCACGCCGGAGAGCTGAACCGCTACGCTCACCTGCTGGAGCAGCGGAACGCCCTGCTGCGCGCCATCCGCGAGGGCCACCAGTCCACTGACGGTCTCGACTACTGGACCACCGCCCTGGCCGACTCCGGCGCCACCATCATGGTCGAGCGCCAGCGTCGGCTGCTCGAGCTGCAACCGATCGCCGCCGCCTACCACCGCGAGCTCAGCGACGATCGGGAGCGGCTGGAGCTTCGATACCGGCCAGCCGGGGCGCGCATCGGCGAGGCCCCGCCGGACCTGGTCAGCCAGCAACTGAAGGCGGCCATGAGCGACGCCCGCGATGAAGAGATTGCCCGCGGACAGACAGTTGTCGGACCGCAGCGCGACGATGTCGAGGTGTGGCTCGAAGACCATGAGGCCCGTCTCTTCGCCAGCCAGGGGCAGCAACGGAGCGCGGTGCTCAGCCTGAAGCTGGCCGAGCTGCAATACCTCGCCGACGTCACCGGAGAGCAGCCGGTGCTCCTCCTCGATGACGTGATGTCGGAACTGGATCCGGCGCGGCGGGAGCGGCTACTGGCGGCGCTCCAGCCCGGACCGCAAGCTCTGATCACGGCCGCCGACCTCAACGACCTGCCCAGGAGCATTCTGGAACGGGCCGCCGTCTTTCGCGTGGAGCGTGGCACCATCCATGCGTAAGGTGGGTGAGGCGCTGCCGCGCGCCCTCAAGTCGCTCGGGATCGCGCGGCGGACCCGCGAGGCGCAGGCGCTCTGGCTTTGGCCCCAGGTGGTGGGGGCCGACCTCGCCCGTGAAACCCACGCCCTCAAGCTCACCGGCGGCACCCTGTGGGTGACCGCGAGCAGCACGCCCCTCGCGCATCAACTCCATCTCGAGCGCAGCCGATTGATCGACCGACTCAACCTGTTGATCGGCGCGCCCGCGATCCGGGAGATCCGTTTCCGGCAGGCCGGCCCGTCACCATGATCGCCACCGGGCCTCCACTGACCGAGGCGCAGGGCAGGGCCGTCGCCCACCTCAGCGGTCCACTGCTCCTCGTGGCCGGGGCCGGGACCGGCAAAACCCGCGTGCTGGTGGAACGCTACCGACGCCTTCGACAAGCGGGGATCCCGGCGGAGCGGATCCTGTTGCTGACTTTCACCGAAAAGGCGGCGCGCGAGGTACTTGATCGCGTCGAGCAAGAGGATTATCTGCCGGCCGGCGAGCGTTTTGTGATGACGTACCACGCCTTCGCCCAGCGATTTCTCCAGGATGAGGGCTGGTTGTGCGGCGTCCCGAAGGGTTTTCGCATCGTTTCCGAGGTCCGCAAGTGGGAGCTAATTCGCGACGTGCTCTTCGCCCAACGGCCGCCACACCTGTTTCACCCCCAGCGGCCCTACGAGCACATCGGCGAGCTCTTGAAATTGGTGGAGCGGGCCAAGCAAGAACTGGTGTCACCACCGGAATTCGAGGCGTGGGCGAGCGCCATGGCACCGGTGGACGACCCCGTGGTCGCGGCCCAGCGTGAAGCCGCCCTGGTCTACCGCGAGTATCAGCAGCGGCTGCTCGCCGAGGATCGGCTGGACTTCGACGACACCATCCTCTATAGCGTCCAGTTGCTCATGGCGCAAGCATCGGTTCGCGCCCGGCAAGGCCAGCGCTTCGCCCACCTGATGGTCGACGAATTCCAGGACACGAACTTCGCGCAGAGCCGCCTGCTCGAGCTGCTCACCGGTCCGGAGCGCAACCTTTGCGTCGTCGGCGATGACGACCAGAGCATCTACAAGTTTCGCGGTGCCTCGGTGGCAAACCTGAGGCGGTTTCGGACGGTGTACCCCGATGCCACGGTGATTCGACTCGAGGACAACTATCGCAGTCGCGGCCCGATCCTGCGCGCGGCCGCCCGGCTCATCGCCGACGATCCGGATCGCCTGGAGAAGCGGCTCAAGGCGACCCGGGGCGAGGGCCCGCCGGTGAGCGTGCTGACCGCGGCCAGCGTGACCGATGAAGCCGACGCGGTGGCGGCCTACGTCAAGTCCGCGATCGAGATCGGACGCTTCCGGCCCAACGCGATCGCGATCCTATTGCGGGCCAACGCCCACCTGCACAACTTCGCCCGGGCGTTGCAGCGGATCGGGGTCGCCTACCAGGTGAGCGGCGGTCGCGGCTTCTACCAGCAGCCCGAGGTGAAGGACTGCCTCGCCTACTTGCGGGCCATCGACAGCCCGGACGACACCGTCTGCTTGATGCGACTGCTCAGCCTACCTCGCTACACGGTTGACCCGGTGGAGGCGGGTCGCTGGTCGCGCCGGGCGCGCGACAATGGCCGGCGGTTCTTCGACCTGCTCGCGGAGGTCGAGGACGACGGGGCCCGCCGCCTGACCACCGACCTCCGGCGGTTCAGCGGGCAGGCGTTGCGGCTTGGGGTTGACGACCTCTTTTACGAGGTCATGGAGCAAACCCGGTATCTCGACCTCGAGCGGTTCGCGGGCCCGATCGAGCGCCTGCAGGTCAGCGCCAATGTCCAGAAGCTGGCCGAGCTGGTAACGGCCTACTGCGACGAACACCCGGATCACCACCTCGCCGCCTACCTCAAGCACCTCGACGCCACCGAGGCGGCGCAGGCGGACGAAGAGATCGCGCCGCTGGATGAGACCGTCAACGCGGTGCACGTAATGACCGCGCACCAGGCGAAAGGGTTGGAGTTTGGCCTGGTCATCGTGCCCCACCTGGTCGAGGGTCGCTTCCCGTCGAACCGCCGGAGTGAGGGCCTGACGCTGCCGAATGAGCTCCTCAAAGAGGAACTGCCGCCGGCCGAACTCCACCTGGCGGAGGAACGGCGGCTCGCCTACGTGGCGCTGACGCGAGCCCGCGAAGAAGTGGTCTGCACGCTGGCCGGGCGGTACGAGGGCGTCAAGGACTGGCGCCCTTCGCGATTTCTCACCCCCATCCGCGGCGAGGAGGCCCGCGAGCTCGCCGCTACGTCCCTGCTGTCTTCGGCGTCGAACGGCCGGGTCGAGGTCGCGCGCCAGGTCGAGCTGCCGCTCAACGACGCGCCGCCGATCGCCGCCCTTTCCTACACCCAGGTCGATACCTACCTGCGCTGCCCGCAGATGTACCAGTACCGCTTCGTCTTCCGGCTGCCGACCCGGCCCCGCCCGCAGATGCAGTTCGGCCGCATCCTGCACGAAGCTCTCAAAGATGCGCTCGGTAGTATCGAGCGGGAACGCCCGCTCACCTGGGAGATGGTGGATGCCGCGTATGTGGCCGCCTGGGCGCGCGAGCGCTTCTGCGCCCCGGAGCAGGCGCCCTCCTTGCAGGACCTGGGCCGAACCTACCTGCGACGCGCTTTCGACGCCGGCGACTTGAGCAAGCCGCTGTTACTGGAGCAGCCGTTCAGCTTGCGGGTCGACGGGCTACGGCTGAGTGGCCGGATCGACCGGGTGGACCGCCATCCCGACGGCAGTTATGAGGTGATCGATTACAAGACGGGCTCCGCCAGGCGGGCGGCGGAACTCCAGCGCGACTTGCAGCTCGGAGTCTATGCGCTGGCGGCTCGTGAGGTTTTCCGTTTCGATCCGCTCAGCCTTTCCTACTACTACCTCGAAACCGGCGCGCGAGTCACGGTCGACAAACCCGTCGAACGGTTGGAGGAAGATCGCCAGACGATCGTCAAGGTCGCCGATGGCATCCGCGCCGAGCTGTTCCCGGCTCGGCCTGACCGGATGAAGTGCTCCGGCTGTGATTTCCGGTTGCTCTGCCCCAGCGCCGCGGTTTAGATCAGCCGCTCATCCGGACGAGGACGTCTGCGATGGTAAAGGCGGCCGTCGGATCAGCGGCGGCGCGGGCGCGATCGGCATCCGCCAGCCGCTCCGCTTGCGGTTTTTCGAACCACTCGTTGACGGCGCCCACTAGATCGTTGGGACGGGGCACGTAGCGGCCGAGCCCGCGCCGCACCACCTCGCTGACGTTCCCCCCCTCCTGGCCGGGGAGGTAGCCGGTGAGTAGCAGCGGACATCCGCAGCTGAGTCCCTCGGCGATCATTCCCGGACCTGCCCGGGTCGCCAGCAGGTCCGCGGCGAGCAGCAGATCGGGCATGTTCTCGACGAAACCGAACACGTGGACCCCGGCGTGGTTGTCCTCCCGGATCCGGCGGGCCAGGGTTTGATTGCGCCCGCACACCGCGAGCACCTGGACGTCCAGTGGTGAGCGGGCCAGCGCCGCGGCGTATTTTCGCAGGGGTTCGGTACCGTCGCCGCCGCCGGCGAGCAGCACGGTCGGCGCGTGCGGCCGCAGGCGGAGCCGCAGCCGCATCGACGGCTTATCGCTGGCGTGGCGGATGGCGTCCTGGAAGCGGGGATGGATCGGCAGCCCGGCGCGCACCAACCGGTCGGCTGGCACGCCGCGCCGCCGGCATAGATCGTAGGCCGCCTGCGACGGGCAGATGATGCAGTCCGCTTTCAGGTCGGTCCAGGCCTGGTGGAAATTGATCCAGTCGGTGATCACCGTCACCCGGGGCACCCCGTAGGGCAGGACGTCGACGGCGACGTGGTTCAGGAGCGGGTGAAAGCTCGCCACCAGCGCCGGCCGTGGGTCGAGGGCGGCCCGAAGCTTGCGTCGTAGCCCCCGGCCAATGCTGTGCTGGAAAAGGCGGACCGTCGGCTGCAGGTTGGTGGCGTGGTAGGCGGCGCTCCACAGGAAGGGAAGCCGGCGGGTGACCGGTCCGTAGAGCGCGGTCAGCCTGCCGGCCAGGACATGCGGGTCGGCCATCGGGTCGAAGCAATCGACCTGGAAGCGATTGGGGTAGCGAAGCGCCAGGGCGGCGGCGACCGCTTCCGCCGCGGCCCGATGGCCGGCGCCGGTATCCGAGAACAAAAACAGCAGCCGCTTCATGGAGGCCCGGTGCCGCCGACCCGGTTACGCCGAGGTCAGAGCAGCCGTTCCGCGGCGCTCATCTGCTGGCGAGTGCCGATGGCGACCAGCAGGTCGTCGCTTTCCAGGACCTGGGTCTCGGGTGGGTTGATGCGCAGCTGGCCGCTCCGCTTGCGAATGGCGAGCACGTTGGCGCCGGCCTCTCGCATCCCGGAATCGCGCAGGGTCCGCCCGAGGACCTTCGAGCTCGACGGGACCAGGAATTCCTCGATGACCAGGTCGATGTTTTCTCCGTGCAAAACGGTATCCAGGACATCGACCGCGACCGGCCGGACCGCCAGCGCGGCCATCCGGTGGGCACCCATCAGGTAGGGCGAAACCACCTGGTTGGCGCCCGCCCGGCGCAGCTTCTCCACCGAGTCTGGGTAAGAGGAGCGCGCCACGATGTACAGGGCTGGATTCAATGATCGGGCCGTAAGGGTGATGAAGACATTGCGCTCATCCGAGTCCACGGCCGAGACCAGTCCTTTGGCGCGGAGGATGCCCGCCTTGAGCAGCGACTCGTCAGAAGCGCCGTCGCCCTCCACGAACAACAGGTCGCTGGTGCGGAGCCGCTCGAGCGGCTCCAGGTTGTTCTCGACCATGACGAAGGATTGGTCGATCTGCCGGAACTCCTGGGCGACCCGCGTCCCCATCCGGCCGTAGCCACAGATGACGAAATGGTCCGACAGCCCGGCGATCCGACGTTCCATGCCGCGCATCCTAGCGTAGCGGGCGAGATGTCCCTCCACCAGCAACTCGCCGAAGGTGGCCAGCGTGTACAGCATCGTCCCCACCCCGAACACGATCACCGTCATGGTGAAGATCCGGCCTCCCTCGCCCAGCGGATGAACCTCCTCGTAGCCGACGGTGGTGACCGTGGTTAGCACCATGAATAGGGCGTCGACGAAGTTCCAGTGGAGGAAGACCATGTAGCCGATCACCCCATAGCAAAAGACCAGGGCGAGGATCAGAAGAGGGAGCTGGAAACGCTTCAGCGGGTTGACTGGCTGTGGCTGGATCGTAGGTTTGGGTTTGTGCCAGGGTGGCTAAGAATTCGGCACCACCCTAGCACAGCTGGAGAGTCACGACGAACCCAGGAAGACTGCTGGTCGGTGTCGGCGTCGCGCCGCCAGCGCAGGGTTGCTGCCGGTTTGCGGCCCGCTTGTTCTCCTTTGAAGTTGACCGGGCGGGGCGCGAACCGCGACGATAAAAGGCGTTCCACCACACCATGGGAGGGTGTAACTGAAACCGCTCGCGATCGTCAGCGTGCATGCCTCACCGGTCGCTCCGCTCGGGTCGGGCGAAAACGGCGGGATGAACGTCTACCTGCGGGCGGTGTGCGAGGAACTCAGCCGGCGGGGGATTCCGACTGAGGTGTTTACCCGCCAGTCCGGCGGTGCCGGCACGGACCGGGTGCGGCTCGCCGATCGGAGCTGGGTGACCCGGCTCGCCGTTGGCCCGGGCGGCGAGGTGGACAAAGTGCAACTGTTCGATCTGATGCCGGACTTCACTCAGGCCGTCCTCGACGAGGCGCGCCGGCGTCGCGCTGGCTACCGCCTCATCCACACGCACTACTGGCTTTCCGGCTGGGTCGGCGCCCGGCTGCGAGACGATTGGAAGCTGCCCTGGTTTCACACCTTTCATACCCTGGCTCGGGTCAAGAACGAGCGTGCCGCCGAGGGCGCCATGGTGGAACCTGATCACCGGATCGCGGTCGAGCAGGCTATCGTGCGCAACGCCGATCGGTTGATCGCGTCCAGCCTCCAGGAGGCCGACGACCTGGTCCGTCTGTATGGCGCATTGCGATCGCAGGTCAGCGTGGTAGCCCCGGGCGTGGATTTGCGACTATTCGCCCCTCGCCCGACCGCGGCGCTGCGCGTCCGGCTGGGCCTCGGTGCGGCCAAGGTCATCGTCTTCGCCGGCCGGCTGGAGCGACTGAAAGGCGCCGAGATCGTTGTCCAGGCGCTGGCCCTCTTGTCGGACCATCTCGGCGAGCCGGAACCGCCGGTGCTGATTGTCATCGGGGATGACAGCCACAACGGTGCCAGCGAGAGCCGTGCCAGCGGCGGGGAGCGGGCCCGGTTGCTGGCGCTCGGCCGCGCCCTCGGGGTCGCCCAACAGGTGCGGTTCGTCGGCTCGGTCGATCAGGAAGCGTTAGCCGGGTACCTGAGCCTCGCCGCCGTCTGCGTGGTGCCCTCCTATTCGGAGTCGTTTGGCCTGGTGGCCCTGGAGGCGGCGGCCTGCGGCACTCCCGTGGTGGCCGCCCGCGTGGGGGGGATCCCGGCGATCGTGAAGGATGGGCTGACCGGCTTTACCCTGCGGTCCCACGACCCGGCGCAGTATGCCGAGCGCATTGGACGGCTGCTCGCCGACGATGAGCTCGGCCGCTGCTTCAGCCGGCGCAGCCGGCTGGTGGCGACTCAGTTCAGCTGGCAGAACACGGTAGATCAGCTGGTCGCCGAATACGGCGCGCCGCCCGTCCCCGAGCTTCGTCCCGCAGTCGCCGGCTGACAACGTCGGCTTGAGGCGAGCCCGCCGGGCCAGAGCTTGACTTCCGGGCTTGGGTTTGATTGAATGACCAATGATTTGGCTGGTTGACCAAATCAGACCAGCGGGGAGGGACCATGCCGGATCAAACCAAGGACCGGATCATCGAGGCGGCCTACCAGGCACTGGTCAAGCGCGGCTACCACGAGACCTCGATGAAGGACATTGCCGCCGAGGCTGGCGTCGCCCCGGGCCTGGCGCATTACTACTTCCAAACCAAGGAAGACCTGCTGGTGGCGGCCATCGAGCACGCCTGCGAGCCGGCCATCCGGGCCTGGGAAGCGGCCGGGTTGAACTTGAGTGGGCCGCTGCCCGAGGACGCCGACCCGATGCGCTTTGCCCGGCTGGGGTTCGAGCTCGCCAAGCAGGAGTTGAAGAGCTACCGCAGCCTGTTCCTGCTGACCTTTGACATGTTCGGCGTCGGAATTCACAACCCGAGGATCGCAGCCGCCGTCAGGGCGTTCATCGACGAACGCCGCGCTTTTATCGCCCGCATCACCCGCGGCGTGATCGCCGGGATGGCGGAGCCCCCGGCGGCTTCGGCGGATGCGATCGCCGCGGCTATCTGGGGAAGCCTGCACGGCATCTATCTGCAGCAGGTGATGGATCCCGATTTCGACGCGGACGCCGCGATCGACGCGCTGAGTGAGATGGCCATCGTGTTCGCGACGGCGACGCCAACGCGTTCCGCCGGGGAGGGCTGAGATGTTTGTCTTTTGGGGTCGCTTCGTCTATCGGTTCCGCTGGGCCGTACTGGCGGTCTCCGCGGGGCTGCTCGCTGGGTCGATCGTCGCGCTCGGGCACGGTGGGACGCTGAAGAACAGCGGCGGCAGCAACACCGAGTCGGGCCGGGCGCTGACCTTGATGCAGAAGCAGCTGCCCCAGAGCGGGGCCGGTTCCTCGTTCAGCCTGGTCTTCGGCAGCGACGCGATGTCGGTCACGGATCCGGCGTTCAAACAGGCGATGCTGAACGCGCTGCAACCACTCCGTAGCGACTCGCGCGTCAAGGGCGTCGAGACGCCGTTCGACGGTCAGCCTGACCTGGCCCAGGCGTTGACCTCGACCGACGGGCACCACCTGATGGCCGTCGTATCGTTGAGGGACGACTACGCCACGGCGCGCCAGTACTATCCCCAGCTGCGCGCCGAGGTCACCTCGGTTCACCTTCGAATTTACGGTACCGGCAACGTCGCCATCGGGCACGACTTCGACAAATACCTGGCCGCCGACCTGCAGCGGGCGGAGCTCGTATCCCTGCTGATCATCGTGCCCCTGCTGCTCCTGGTCTTCGCCACCGTGATCAGCATGCTTCTTCCCCTGGGCGTGGGCGGGCTGGCGGTCGTCGGCGGGCTGGCCGCAGTCGGCCTGCTGGCTCGGGTTACCGACGTTTCGACCTATGCCACCAACATCGTGACCCTGATCGGTCTTGGGGTCGCGATCGACTACTCGCTCTTCATCGTCAACCGCTTCCGCGAAGAGCTGGCCGGCGGCCAGACGGTCGAGTCCGCCCTGATCACCGCCATCCGGACCTCGGGCCGAGCCGTGGCCTTCTCCGGGATCACCGTCGCCATCGGGTTGAGCGCCATGCTGTTCTTCCAGGGGTCCTTCCTGGCGTCGATGGGTACTGCCGGCGCGCTCGTGGTAGCGATCGCGGTGCTCTACGCGCTGACCTTCCTCAGCGCGCTGCTCGCGATCCTCGGCCATCGAGTGAACTGGCTGCGTCTGCCACTGCCGCGCCGACGCGCCGGTCGCGGCCTCTGGCACGGTCTGGCCATGCGCGTGATGCGCCGACCGATCCTCGTGCTGGTTCCGGTGCTCGCCATCCTCGGCTTGCTGGCATCGCCCTTCTTCCAGATCCAGATCGCCAATGGCGACGTCGGTATGCTGCCGCCAAAGGCGGAGTCTCGCGCTGGCTACGACCTGGTACAGAAGTTCCCCGGTCAGGGCCAGACCTATTTCAGCGTGGTCGTCAACTACCCGGATGGCCACCCCCTGACCCGGGACCGAGTGGGCAACCTCTACGACCTGACCCAACGCATCAAGCAGATTCCCGGCGTCGAGGCGGTCGAGGGCGTCGTCACGCTCGACTCGTCAATGAGTCGGGCCGGTTACCAGGCGGTGCTGACCGAGCCGGTCTCGACCCAACCGGCCCGCTTCCAGGAATTCGTCCACACCACCACCGGGCCGAACATCGTCACGCTCACCGCCGTCACCAAGGAGGCGGCCGAAAGCGATGGCGCGCGGGCGATCGTCCGCGCGCTGCGTAGCCTGCCCCCACCTACTGGCAGCTCGATGCTGGTGGCGGCCTTCTCGATCGACTTCACCGACTTCATCGTGCAGCGCATCCCGCTGGCCGTCGCCTACGTCATGCTCGTGACCTACCTGGTGCTCTTCCTCCTGACCGGCTCGGTGGTGCTGCCGTTGAAGGCGGTGATCATGAACATCATCTCGATCGGCGCGTCGTTCGGTGCGCTGGTCTGGATCTTCCAGCAGGGCCACCTCAGCTCGTTGCTCAACTTCACGCCCGCCCCACTCGATCCGTCGGTACCGGTGCTGCTGTTCTGTATCGTCTTCGGGCTGTCGATGGACTACGAGGTGCTCCTGATCAGCCGCATCCAGGAGGAATACCGCCGCACCGGGGACACCCGGCTGGCCGTGGCGGAAGGGCTGGAACGAAGCGGGCGCCTGATCACCGGCGCGGCCGCCATCATGGCGGCGGTCTTCCTCGCCTTCGGGCTGGCCGATGTGGTGCTGATCAAGTCCATCGGGCTGGGGCTCACGATCGCGGTCGCGCTGGATGCCACGCTGGTTCGGGCGCTGATCGTGCCGGCAGTCATGCGGCTTCTTGGCCGGGCGAACTGGTGGGCGCCGCGCCGGCTGGCACGGCTGCACCGTCGAATCACTCTCGAGGAACCGGTCGCGGCCTGATTCGCGGGTTGCGAAGCCCCCTTCACGGGTTCGTCGCCGGGTAGCCCGATGGGTCGGTGCGGGCGGCGCGATATATCGGTGTGCTGCCAGCCCGAGCCCGCCGCCCCAGGCCGCACGCGGTTGGTGGCCACCGGCCGGAGACCCGCGTCCGGATCGACCGCGGCGGCTGGCTGCTGTTCGCCGCCCATGGGTTGTCCGGACTCGGCGCCGGTCCCTTCGTCGCGTTCGGTGCCATCTACCAGCGCCAGCTAGGCGCCAGCGCCTTCGCGATCGGCGTTCTGGCGGCAGTCGGCATGCTGGTCGCCACCCTCGTGATGCTGCCGGGGACCCGACTGGCCGAGCGGCGGGACCTGCACAAGACGATCATCGCCGGCTGGTTGATCGCGGTTCCAGCTCCGATCTGCTTTGCGCTGGCCCCCGACTGGGGCTGGACCGCCGTCGGAGTGATCTTCATGCAGGCCTCGGTGATCAACGCGCCGGCGATCAGCCTTTACCTGACGCTGGGGGTGCCGAGAGATCGGATCGCGATGGTGATGACCACGGTCCTCTCTGCGTATTCGCTCGGACTGATCGGCTCCAACCTCCTGACCGGCTGGCTGGCCGAGCTCGTGTCCCTGCGCGCTCTCTTCTGGATGTCGGCCGCCTTCTATGCGCTGGCGGCCGTCTGCCTGTGGTCGCTGCCGGCGAAGGAAGCGCCCATTTTTGCCACACCGTCCATCCGATATCGCGATCTTCTTCGCTACCCGGCGTTTCGGGTTCTGCTCGTCCTGTTCTCCCTCGTAACGCTGATCATCTTCATCCCCTGGACGTTTACCGGTCTGTATGCCCGGGAGGCGGCGCACGTCGACAATTTCTGGGTCGGAGGCCTGATGGGCGTCCTCTACCTGGGATCGGTGCTGATCGGGCTCAGCCTGGGCCGGCTGCGGCGGAGCCTGGGCAGCGTGGTGATCGTGCTCGGTTTCGAGGCGGCCTACGTGGTCTCCGCGATCTTGCTCCTCGCCTCGATGGCTCTGCCGCTCCTCGGCGTGGCCTTCTTCCTCCGGGGGGCCTTCTGGTCGTTCCGCCAGGTGATGACGGCGGTGATCGGGGAGGTGTTGCCCGACCACGCCATGGCCAAAGGCTACGGCCTTTTCGCGCTGGTCACCGGTGCGGTCGTCGTCGTCGCCTACCCGATCGGCGGCTGGATGTACGGCCGCCAACCCGGCATGCCGTTCTGGTCATCCGCGGTGCTGATGGCGATCGCGATGCTGGTGACGGTTGCGGTCCGGGCCTACTTTCACGCGAATTACCTCAGGCCGACCCAGGTTGAGGTCGACGAGGCGCTGCCAAGGGCGGCATAGCGGTCCGAGCCCGGGCGTTCACGGCGCCGCGGGCGACCAATTCGGCGCTGACCCGGTGTAGGGGAAGTCAGCTTCCCAGATCGTGAGCTCCTGCGGGCGGGAGCCATCGCCGTTCATCACCCCGATCTGGGGCAGGTCATCGAAGCGCGCCACGAAGGCGATTCGCCGGTCATAGGCCGGCGTGCTCGGCGCCGAGCCGTTCGGCGCATCCTTTGTCCCGGTGACCTTGACGACCCCACCGGCTTCGCCGGCGGTGAAGATGTTGACCCGATACAGCGCGGCGTCGTTGCCGCTGCCGGTGGCCGCGATCAGGGTGCTGTTGTCGTTCAACCAGGCGGCGCCGGTGATGTCCAATGAACCGCCGCGGCGGTAGGCGCTGGCGCCGGTGGCCGAAAGGTCGTACACCCAGAGCTGCGCTCCCGCGCCGGTGACCCGGCGGAAGGCGAGCTTGGTGCCATTCGGCGACCAGGCCGGATGATCGGCGGGATCATCGAGGCCGATCGGGCGGTAGCGGGTGCGCAAGTCCAGGTTCATGATCCACAGGCGGGTTGAGGCCTGCGTGTCGATGGTGCTGTAGGCGATCGACTTACCATCCGGGCTCAATGCCAGCGGGCCGACCACGCGCCCGTCGGCGGGATCGGTCAGGGCGCCATCCTGCAAGCTGGCGGGCTGAAAGCGCCGGATGGTGCCGCTGCTCAAATAGACGATCGTGCCATCCGCCGACCAGTAGACCTCGGACCCGTTGATCCCGGGACGGATCGCCGTGCCGGTCGCCAGGTCCACGATCTGGATGGGCCCGGCGTCCGAGTTCTGCGGCGCCTGCACCGCGGCCAGCCGCTGGCCGTCCGGTGACCAGTCGAAGGCCAGGATGCCGTCGGTCAGCTGACTCTGGGTACTGAGGCTGTAGATGATCTTCGGGGTCGCCCTGCCGAGGAATGGGTCAGGGTGCGGATCCACGATGCCGACCGCGAAGGCGGGCTGGCCGCGCTGGCCGACCAGGTAGCCGATTTTTCGTGTCACCGACAGCTGCCCGGTGCGAAACCGGGTCTGCACCCGACCGAAGATCGCGTTGTCATGGACATCGAGCGGTCGATCCACCGATAGCGTGTAGCTCTGGTTGGGTTGCAGCAGTGACGTCGGAATGATCTCGAATTGGGAGCCGTCGCCGCCCGGGCGGCTCCGCATCAGGAAGGGGGTGTCGGGGCTGAGCTGGACGGCCGCCTGCATCGTATCGGCACGCATCGGGCGACTGAAGCTGAGGACGATGTTGCGGTCGGTGGCGACGGCGCTCGCGTTGTCCGAGGGGTCGACGGAGGTCAGCGTCGGTGGGCGTTCGGTGGTGAAGTGCCAGACGTGGTCGAGCGTGTTCTGCTGGCCACTCGCGTCGGCGTAGCCGGCGTGCATCGAGACGGTGTACTGGGTGGAGAGGGCAAAGTTCACATGGGTGTGAATGTAGACCAGTGTGTTGCCGGTCCAGGCGTAGCGACAAGTCTTCGAGGTGCTGCAGCCGCTCAAGGTCGGCGAGAGCTGGAACCGTCGCTCGACGGAATCGTGGTTCATCGGCCGGTCGAAGCTGATGCTGATGCTCTGGTTGGTAGGCACGTCGGCTGCCTCACGGGTTGGCGCGATACTGACGATCCGCGGCGGATTGAGGGCACAGGCGCTCAGCAGGGGAGCGAGCGTCGCCGCCATGAGAACCAGCCCGCGCCGCATCCGATTAGAAGGTTACCGAGCCGGACCGGGCCAACGTCCCGCGGCAAAGGTCTACCTCTGGTCTTCCACCAGCTGGCGCATCTCGTTCGCCAGGTTCGTGAGGCGAGCTGGATCGACGAACATGATCGAGGTCTGCGAGATGCGATCGATCGTCCGGTCGAGCGCGTCGAGGTTGTGCTCGGTTGAGCCCAGCATCTCTTTGACCTTCTTCGACCGGTTCTGCAATGCGTTGTCAGCCATCTGGTTCAGCTGGCTCATCAATGACGGCCAATCGATGTCCGGCTCCGCGCTGGCGGCAGGCGGCGGGGCCGCCGGCTGGAAGCTCTGCGCCCGGGGCGCGCTGGCGGCAGGTGCCGAGGCCGCCGGGGCGGCGGCCGGTGCGGGTCGGTAGACCGCCGCCGGTACCGAGGGCGTCATCGCCAGCATCTCCTCGAGGCTGACCGAGGCGGGCTCTTCCAGGTCAGCGACCGCCTTCACCTCGATCCGGGTCTTCGAATCCGCGCACAGCCGGGTCACGATCTCGGGGTCCTGGACCAGCTGCGGCTGTCCACGGGTAAAGGCGCCCAGCAGCTGGCCGTCGCGCAGCAGCACGATGCCCATCTCGTCCGGCGCCCGGACCAGCAGGCTGCCGTGGATCTTTTCCTCCTGGAGATACTGCAGCAGGGCGCGGACATCGACGAAGCGGGCCAGCAGGCCTTGCAGGATGGTCGGCGCGGTCAGCAGCTGGTAGATCGCGGTCACCACTTCTGCCGAGAGCTCGATCACGTCCATGCTGCCCTCGCCGCGGTCGACGTCGTTCTTGAAGAGCGAGAAGGCGGTCCGTCCGGTGGAGACGACCGCACCGCCGTCGTAGAAGCTCTCGATCAGGCTCCCCTGGTAGAAAAGGATCATGCCCCGCGAGGCCTGGCCGGTCAGGCGCAGGTAGCCGGTCAGGCGGTCCGCGCTCAGCGAGCGCAACAGTTTCGGGAAGTCGACGAAGGCCGTCTTGAGCGATTCGTACACGAGCTTGCCCACCGGCAGCGGATAGAGCTCGGTCGGTGGCGGGGCGTCCTCGGCCGGCGGCTGCGGCGCCGCGGCGGGCTGTTGACTCACGACCGGACGCTCACTGACCTGGGGACTGGTAGCCGGAGCGGCTGGAACGGTCGGGGCGGGCGCGGCCCGAGTCGGCGCCACCGGGCCGTTATCGGCCCCAGGCACGCCACGTCGCTTCGCCTCCGCCAGGATGTCCGCGGTGGGCGCGGTGATCGTCTCCTCGGTCGGTAGCTTGGATTTGGGATCGAACGTATAGTCGCCCTGCCGCCAGGCCAGTGGCTCGAAGACCGCCTCCTCACCCTGGCTGCCGTCCCCATAAGCGTGAAACAGGTGGCCAAACAGAAAAAACAGCGAGAAGGCCTCGCCGCCGTTTCGCACCTGAAGGGTCCCCGTCGCGCGCTGGGCCTGCATCGACTGCAAGAGAGATAGCAGGGGGGTTTGGTCGAGTGATCCCTTGTAGTCGAGAAGCCTCGGCGCCTGCTCGATGGAACTCACAAAACGCCTCCCACCGCCCCGAGATTTCGATCCAATGCTAGCACAGGCCAAATACGATACCCCACCTGTCAAGACTCTGCGTGGCGGCGCCCGGCCGAGTTGCCGCTAAGCTGATGGCGCATGCCCGAATTAACCGCCTGCGAGGACGCGTCCGCCTGGGACGCCTTCGTCTCCCGGGCGCGCGACGGCTCGCTGTTGCAGGCCTGGGCATGGGGCAGCCTGAAATCCCGCTACGGCTGGCGGGTCAACCGTTACTTCTGGATCGAAAGCGGCCGCCCGATCGCCGCCGCCTCGGTGTTGCGCCGCGGGCTTCCCGGCGGGCTGGCCCTCAACTACGCCCCGCGCGGGCCGGTGCTTGACAGCCGCCTCGATCAGTGGCCCAGCTTCTGGCAGGCGCTGCGCGAACGGCTGGCGTCCGAGGGCGGTGCCATCCTCAAAGTCGACCCCGAATGGACCACTGACGCCGACCGTGCACTGTTGACCGAATCCGGCGCCCACCGGAGCCGCCACCCGATCCAGCACCAAGCCACCATGCTGGTCGACATCAGCGGCGGAGACCAGGCGTTGATGCGACTCAAGGAGTCGACCCGTCGCAACATCCGCGCCGGCGCGCGGCAGGGGTTGACCGTGGAGGCGTCGGAGGCGTCGGCGGCGATGGATACCTTCTACGAGTTGCTCGAGGAAACCGCCGCTCGCGAACGCTTCACCATTCGCAGCCGCGCGTATTACCAGGATCTGCTGACCCTTTTTCGTGAGCGCGGTCAGGCGGCCGTCTACCTTGCACGCCATCAGGATCGCGTCCTGGCCGGGGCGGTGATGCTGTTTTTCGGCTCGAGGCTGATCTACCTCTACGGCGGGACCCGGTCGGAGGCGAAGGACCTGAAGCCCGGCTACCTGCTGCACTGGCGCGCCATCGAGGATGCCCAGCGGCGCGGGTGCACCACCTACGACATGTGGGGCGTGCCGCTCGATCCGCAGCCGGGGCAGCGGGGCTACGGCTACTACGTCTTCAAGTCCCGCTTCAACGGCCAGATGGTTCGCTTCATCGGGCTCTACGACCTGCCGGTGAATCGTGCGGCCGCGCTGACCATCCGCCTGGCGGAACGATTCGCGCGCGCGGGCCAACCTGAGTTTGTCTGACGTCGCGACGACCGTTACCCACGGGCATGCGCTGGGTGCCGACGCGTGGGACCGCCTCCTGCTCGATCAGCCGGAGGGAAATTTGCTGCAGAGTTGGAACTGGGGCGAACTGCAAGCGCGCTTCGGTTGGAGCGTCGAGCGGCTGCTGGTTGGGGATGGGCGTCACGGGCTCTGTTCGCTGCAGCGGACGGCGACCCTGTTCCCCGGCGGCGCCGTCTACTACATTCCCCGCGGACCGGCCGTCGCCGAAGCCGCCCGCATGCAGGTGCTCGACGCGCTCGAGCGGCGGGCGCGGTCCGGGGGCGGCATCATCATCCGGGTTGAACCCAACGCCCGGGTGGGGGATGAGTGGCCGGCCTTCTTCGAGGGCCGCTCGTTTGTCCAGGGGAAGCCCGTGCAACCGCTGGCCACCCAGCTCCTGAATATCGACCTCGACCCTGAGGCGTTGAAAGCCAGCTTCAAACCGAAGACGCGCTACAACTTGAACCTGGCCGAGCGCAAGGGCGTGAGTGCGACCGCGTCGAAAGACGTCGCCAGCTTCGCCCGCCTGGCGGGCGAGACGGCGAAACGGCAGGGGATTCACCTGCCGGGTACCGCCTATTACCAGGCTGCCCTCGACCTGTTCGGTAGGCGCGACGAGGTCCGCCTGTATCTGGCGCAGCACGAGGGTGACCTGCTGGCCGGCATCATGGTCTTTCGCTTCGGCAAGACGGCCTACTACCTGTTCGGGGGCTCCACCGAGCGCAAGCGCGAGCTGATGCCCAACTATCTGCTGCACTGGCAGGCGATGCTCGATTTTCGGGCACTCGGCTGCGACACCTATGACTGGTGGGGCATCCCGGAGGAGCCGGCTCCGGATCATCCCTGGTTCGGGCTCTACCGGTTCAAGACGGGGTTCGGCGGAGAGACCGTTCGCTACGTGGGCCTGTACGAGCACGTGCTCCGTCCCGGACGCTTGCGGCTCGAGCGCCGGTTGCAGCAATTGAAGACCCGCATACGCCCGCCTATACTGCGGTGACATGGCGAGGGAGCGAACGCTCTCCGACCAGGCCTTCGAGCAGTTCCCCCAGGCGTTGGTCATCGTCGACCGCGAGGCAACCGTGCTTTCCCTGAACCCGGTCGCTGAGCGCCTCACGGGCTGGGCACGGGGGGATGCGGTGGGCCGGCCGGCGGCCGATATCCTTGAGGTGCGCACCGAGACCGGGGTCAACTTGTGCGCCCCGAACGGGGCGCTGCGACGCGCGTTGCGCCTGGGCACCCGGATCAATACGCATTTCGCGTACCTATTCCGGTTGCGCACCAGCGACGACCCGGTCCGCGTTTCCTATTCCGTGTCGCCGCTGCAGATCAAGGGCAAGACCCCTGACGGCGCGGTGATCGTCATTCACGACGTGACTCCCGAGCTGGAGACGATCGAAGCCCGGGACGCGCTGATGCTGGCCGCGTCCCACGAGCTGAAGACCCCGCTGACCACGCTCAAGGGTTTGAGCGAGCTCTTACTCGACTTTGACCTGAGTGAGGCCCAACGTCGCGAGCTGTTGCAGGACCTGCACGGTCAGGCTGATCGGATGGAACGCCTGATCGGCGACATCCTGTCGGTTAGCCGGATCGACTCAGGCCGGATCTCGGTCGACTTTTCGCGGGTCGACGTCGCCTCCGTGGTGCAGCACGTCGGTGACGAGGTGCGACCGATGCTCCAGGGGCGGACCCTGAAATGCCGGGTCCCGGAGGATCTGCCTGCGGTCATGGGGGAGGCGCGCAAGCTCCACCAGATCCTGGTGAACCTGGTGAACAATGCCATAAAATATTCCGAACCCGGGACCCAGATCACGCTCAGCGTGCGCGCCGATCGATCAGCAGTGCGGTTTGAGGTCTCAGATCAGGGGGTCGGAATCCGCAAGGAGCACATGCCCCGCCTTTTCGAAAAGTTCTATCGTGCCGATGATCCGGCAGTCCGGCGAACGTCCGGCACCGGACTCGGCCTGTACATCGTGCGCAGCCTGGTCACCATGCTCGGCGGCCAGGTGCACGTTCGCAGCCGCCCCGGCAAGGGAAGCATGTTCATCGTCACGCTGCCACGGGCAGAAGCGACGGCCCGTCCCCGGCCGCGCGTCGCCGTCGGCGCCTAGCGGTCGCCCATGCCACCGGCGAAGAAGATCCTGATCGTCGACGACGAAGCCATGATTCGCAAGGCGATCCGGCTCGCCCTGGAGAAGGAGGGCTACGAAGTGGTCGAGGCCGAGACCGGAGGCGAGGCGATGCGCCGGATCGAGTTGAGCAAGCCGGACCTGATCCTGCTCGACATCATGTTGCCCGACGTGTCCGGGTTTGATGTCTGCCGCGACATCCGGAAGGCGGGGCTGCGGGTCCCGATCATCATTCTGAGCGCGAAAACCGAGGAGATCGACGTCGTCGTCGGCCTGGAAATCGGCGCCGACGACTACATCACCAAGCCGTTTCGGACTCGCGAGCTGCTCGCCCGGATCGCTGCCCACCTGCGCAAGGCGCGCCAGGAGGAAGAGGCGGTCAACCAGGGCCGGCTCGAGTTCAAGGACCTCGTCATCGACCTGAATGAGCGTCGCGTCTTTCACGACTCGAGCGAGGTGATGCTGACCCACACCGAATTCGACCTGCTGGCGTTCCTGGCGTCGAACGCCGGCAAGGTGCTATCCCGTGAAAAGATCCTCAACCACGTGTGGGGTTACGAGTACCCGATCGAGACTCGCGTGATCGACGTCCATATCCGCAACCTGCGCCGGAAGATCGAGCAGGATCCCTCGCATCCGTTCTTCATCCTGGCGGTGCCCGGCATCGGCTATCGCTTCACCAGCGCCGGCAAACTCGGTTAGCGGCGCCCGACCGTCAGGAAGCGGCGGCGCCCGCAGCAGGTCGCAGCTCCCGATAAACCGCCAGCAGCCGGTCGAGGTTGTCCGACAGGCTGTAGCGCTCGACCGCCCGGGCGCGTGCCCGGCGGCCAAGCTCGGCGCGGAATTCCGGAAACTCGAGCAACGTCCGCATCGCCAGCCGGAGCTGTCCATCGAGATCCTTGGGGTCGAGCACCACGCCGGCGCCGCGTAACGCCTCCCCGTCGGAGCCGACGTCGGTGGCGACCGGTGCCACGCCGCACGCCATCGCTTCCAGCAGCGAGAGTGAGAGGCCCTCGACCATCGAGGGCAAGACAAAGATGTCCATGGCGCGCAGCATCGCGATCCGTTCGGTCTCGTCGAGGACCTGGCCGGTGAAGACGATCCGGCGGTTCGCGTAGCGGCGCTCCAGCCGGCGGCGCTCGCTGCCACTGCCGACCACGACCAGCTTGACATCATCCCCGCTATCGACATCCTGGAAGGCGCGCACCAGCAGATCGACGTTCTTTTCCGGGTCTACCCGCCCCAGGTAGCCCACTACGGCGGTGGCCTCCAGTGTCTGCTTGAATGTCGACGGCCCCGGCGCGTATTTCTCGACGTCGACCCCGTTCGGAATCACCGCCACGTTGATCGCCGGCACCCCGTAGTGCTCCAGCAGGCCCTTCTGTTGCTCCGAGAAGATGATCACCCGGTCGAAGCTCGCCAGCGACTGGGCGTACAGCCGGTAGACCGCCGTGCTAATGCCTTGCCAGAGGGAGAAGCGCGAGTCGTAGGGCACGTGGAAGGTGGCGACCACCGGCAGCCCCAGCTCGTGACAGAGATCCGGGAGCCCGAAATCGATCAGCGTCGAGAAGCTGAGCGAAACGTGCACCAGGTCAACCTGCTCTCGACGGAGCAGGTCGGTGATGACCCGTTTGGTTCGTGGTGAGGAAATGATGTAGCGGTGGCTGCCGGTGAGGGATCGAAGCGTCAGCGTGTCATCGGTGAGTGCCGGCAGGCTGCCGTGATGGACAAAGAAGACCTTGATGCCCCGAGCCCGCAGGCCGGCAACGGTTTCTCTGGAGTAGGTCAGCAGCCCATCGCCGGCGCGCCCGCTCTGATGACCCAGCCACGCCACCCGCAAGGTCTCGCTCATGGTGCGTCCAGCTCGCGCAGCAGGTCCAACAGAAACGGACGATTCGACAACTCGCGATGCGGGATGTGCAGCCCGGTTTCGTCGACTCGACGCCCGTCGTAGCGGAGGATGTCGATATCGATCTCGCGCGGACCCCAGCGTTGCCGCTGGATCCGGCCGACCTGCTCCTCGATGCGCTTGACCGTCTCCAGCAGGGGACGCGGTTCGAGGGAGGTTTCCACCTCGAGCACCTGGTTGAGGAATCGGGGCTGGTCGGTGATGCCGACCGGCTCCGTCTCGCTCACCCGCGATTCGCGGACCAGCCTGACGCCGGCGTCCGACAAGGCGGCTCGCGCCGATTCGAGGTATCGATCGCGGTCACCCAGGTTACTGCCTAGCGCCAACCACACCCGCGTCATCTGCGGCTGATGGCGTCCGCCATCCGTGCCACCCGAACCATGGCCTTTAGATCGTGGACCCGGACGATGTCGGCCCCGCCGGCGACGCTCAGCGCCACCGCCGCGGCGGTGCCTTCCAGCCGCTCGTTGACCGGCAGATCGAGCGTCTTGCCGATGAAGGACTTGCGCGACGGGCCGATCAGCAGCGGAAACCCAAGGCTGTGCAGCTCGGGCAGTCGGCGAATGATTTCGAGGTTTTCCTCACGCGTTTTTCCAAATCCGATCCCGGGATCGAGGATGATCCGCTTGTCGCCGATGCCGGCCGAGCGGGCCAGCGCAACGCTTTGCCGAAGGCTGGCGATGATGTCGCCGATCAGATCCCGGTATCCGCCGCCCGGACGGTTGTGCATCAGCACCACCGGCACCGCGAGTCCGGCTACCGTGCTCGCCATCGCGGCATCTCGCTGCAATCCCCAGACGTCGTTGACCAGGCCGGCGCCGGCGGCCACGGCGCGTTGCGCCACGGTCGCCTTGTAGGTATCGATCGAAACCGGCACCGTCACCGCTGCCGCCACTCGCTCAACGACTGGAAGCACGCGCTGAAGCTCGGCGTCGACCTCGAGGCCCGGACCGGCCCAGGTCTCCGGACGAGTGGACTCGCCGCCGATATCGATCAGGTCGGCGCCGTCCTGTTCCATCTGCCGCGCCTGGGCGACGGCGGCCTGGAGATCGGTCACGCCGTCACCCGAGAAGGAGTCGGGCGTCACGTTGACGATCCCCATCACGTAGGTGCGCGAGCCCCAGCGGAACTCGTGCGCGCCAATCTGGAGCGACCTCATGGTGGCCGCCATCGGCCTGAGCGTAGCATCATGTCGTTTCGGTGACTGGCCTCAAGTTGAGCCGCCTTCTCGAGGGCGTCAAGGTGCTCGAAGTGCCGCCGACCGACCCCGAGGTGACCGGCCTTTGCTATGACTCCCGCCGGCTGAAAGCGGGCGATTGTTTCGTCGCGATTCCGGGGACGCATACCGATGGGCATCGCTATGTCGAGACGGCGCTTCGGGACGGGGCAGTGGCCGCGGTGGTCCAGCGGCGGACCGGCAGCGGCTGGCCGCAGGTCGTGGTGCCCGACACGCGCCGGGCGCTGGCCCTGATGGCGAGCACGCTGTACGACCACCCCAGCCGCGACCTGGTCGTGATCGGGGTCACCGGCACCGATGGCAAGACGACGACCACAACGATGATCCAGCAGATGCTGCTGAGCGCAGGCCGGCCGGCAGGCTCGATGAGTACCGTGGACATTCGGGTCGGCGACAGCGTCGATGTGAACGAGACCCGCCAGACCACCCTCGAGGCCCTCGAGGTCCAGGAACAGCTGGCCAGGATGCGTGACCGCGGGCTGAAGGTCGTCGTCATCGAAAGCAGCTCCCACGGGCTGGCCCTGCAGCGGGTCGTGGGGGTGGACTTCGACGTGGCCGTCTTCACCAACATCGCCCACGAGCACCTGGATTTCCACAAGACGATCGAGGCCTATCGGGAGGCCAAGGCGTCGCTGATCGACCTGACCGCCGCGAGTCGGGACAAAGGAATCGTGAAGACCACCGTCTTGAATCGAGACGACCCAAGCTTTGCCTACCTGGTCGATCGCCCGATCGCTCGCCAGCTCACCTATGGGATCCAGATGGACGCGGATTTCAAAGCGGACCGGGTCGACCTGATTCCCGAGGGCCTTCGACTCGAGGCTTCGACACCGCTCGGTCCGCTGGCGGTGCGGCTCAAGCTGAGTGGGCGGTGGAACGCGGCCAATGCGCTGGCGGCGGCTGCGGCGGGGGTGGCGGTGGGCCTGACGCTTGATCAGATTCGCGACGGTCTCGAGAGGTTCAGCGGCGTCAGCGGGCGCATGGAGCGGGTCGACCTTGGCCAGCCGTTCGCCGTGATCATCGATTACGCCCACACGCCGCAGAGCCTCGAGAAGGTCTTGCGGGAACTCCGGCCGATCACGAAGGGCAAGCTGATCGCCGTCTTCGGGAGCGCCGGCGACCGCGATCGCGAAAAGCGTCCCTGGATGGGCGAGATCGCGGCCCGGCTGAGCGACTACGCGGTCTTCACCAACGAAGATCCTCGCGAAGAAGACGCGATGACCATCCTGGGCGAGATCGCCGCCGGTGCCGATGAAGTCGGCTGGAAGGAAGGGGAAAACTACGCCCGCATCGAAGACCGGCGCCAGGGCATCGCGCAAGCTGTCCGTCGCGCTCGTCCCGGCGATACCATCCTGCTTGCCGGCAAGGGCCACGAACGGAGCATCCTGATCGGCCGGGGCAAGGAGCCCTGGGACGAACGCGCTGTGGCCGAGGCGGCAATCCGGGGCTTGCCGCAGTAGCGTTTCGGCCAGGTCTAACTGATATCCAGCAACTCTCCTTGCGATGCGAACGCCCGCCGCAGGTTTTCGAGAATCCGGACGCGGTCGGCGGCCTCCAGGCGATCCGCCTGATGCGGAGGCTCCCATTGCTTTATGGATCGGCTCCACAGGGCGATGCCGCGTTTTGTCAGGACTTCAGCGTCGACCAGGACCGATCGCGCGCCTTCCCTGTAGCGGATCCCCGTCCGGCCCATCACCTCGGCAGAAAATCCCGTGTCGCTTTCGATCAGGTTCGGCCGTGGAGCCGAGAAGTGCTCGGCGACCAGTCGGCGGCGAGCCCGCAACACGACCTTTCTGTCGGTAAATGAGGCGACCCGGCCATCGGCGACGACGATTCCCAGGTCGCGAACTGCCGTGGCTGGCGCCGTCAAAAACCGCTCGCGGACGCGCTGCCGGGTCGACTCGTCCTCACCGCCGCGGTCCAGCCAATCATCGAAAGGATGAGCCTTCTCAACGACATCGACCTGTTCAACGTGAAGGCCGGCAACTTCGCAGATGGCGATCCATTCCTCCTGCGAGTGAATGCGGCGATGGGTCGGGTCTCTCAGTCCCTCGATCTCTTGCTGAAATTGCGCACTCTCGGCGTCTTGAGGCGCCAACGTATCCACGAAGACATACCTCCCTCCGTGACGGAGCACTCGCGCCACCTCGCGGAATGCCAGTGCGACATCGTCGAAATGGTGGGCCGCCAATCGCGAGGTGACGATCTCGAAGCTTGCATCGCTGAATGGCAGGCGCTCGGCCGATGTCTGGAGAAACTCGGCATTGCGAATTCCGACCTTTGCGAAGACCCGCCGGGCCGCGGCCAGCATTTCCTCGACCGGGTCCGTCACGATCACCGACTGCACGTACGGAGCCAGGGCAAGAGCAGTATGGCCGGCGCCGGCACCGATATCGAGGACGCGCTCATACCCGGCCGGGTCTGCGAAGGTCACCACCAGCTCGAGGTCCCGGCCGGACTTGTGCTCGCCGGTGGCGTACGCCTCTGCCGCTTTCTCCCAGCGTCCCTTAAGAACGCTCACCCGGTCAGCTTAAGGCGACGCTGTTGAGGACCTGGGTCACGACCGCGCTGTTCGCATCGGGGGTCAGGAAGGTGAACTCGTAGTTGCGGCCGCCGGTGTGGACGTAGACCGATGTCGTGTAGGGCCAGCCCTGATCCGGGCGCGCCCAGGCCGACGTGACCTTGCAACTGTCGAGCGCGACCCGCGCCACCTGCTCGTTGACGGTGTAGCTCCAGACCTGGATCGTTGCGCTGTGATCGGCGAGCGGCGCGAGGTCGGCGCGCACCGACGCCGGCAACTGCACGGTCAGGGTGTTCGTCGTCGACGTCTGCACCACCAGGAATGGGACGTCGTCACCGGTCCTGGTGATGGTGGTTGTCGACGCGTCCGAGCTGGGCCCCACCAGGTACCCCTGCGGTAGCATCAAGCTCCAGCCGAAGCCGCTGGCGGCATGCAGCGGCGTGTTGGAGACGAAATCCGATCGGACCCAGCCGGCCTGGCTGCCCAGCCTGACGTGGTACCAGACCTTGCCCGCGGCGTCAGGCGCTCGCTGATCGGCGGTGGCCTGGGTTCCCTGGGTCAGCGTGGCGAGGCGGGCGCTCGAGGCGCTCGCCGCCGACCGGAGGTTGACCCCGAGCGGATCGTTCACCCAGATGGGAAACGGCAGGGCGGGGACGGCGACCGCAGGAGCGGTTCCGGGCGACTTCGGTGTTGGGAGCGACGCGGGACAGGACGTCGGCGACGCGTGCGGGTCGATGGTGGGGGTGGCGGTTGGGTGAGGCCGACTCGCCACGGCGTTGGACTTGTACAGGGACGTCAGCGGCCCAGCCAGCAGGAAGGCCGCGACAGCGCCGATAGCCATCAGGGGAATTAGGCGGAGAGCCGACCTCATATTCATCCAACGCCCTCCAACGCGGTGGAGTTACGCCAGCGGTTTGCGGTTTGGCAGCCCGACCCTGCGCGGAAAATCAGGCGGGGTGTGGGCCAGCTTGTCCACGACCAGCAACGCGCTGCCACCGGCCAGAGGGCGCTCCAAGCGTGGCCGGCCGCCGCCAAGGAGGCGGGCCGCGGGCTCCAGCAGCTGCGGGTCGAAGCGCTTGACCTGGGCAATGAGGTCTCCGCCGGTTGTAACGAAGGGGAGGGCAAGCTCCAGCAGCACCGCTGGCCTGGCGGCGGCTCGCGAGATCGCCCGGTCGAATTGCTCCCGAAGCGCCGGACGGTGGCCGAACTCCTCGGCGCGCCCCCCCAGGACGGCGACGTTGCCCAGCCCCAGGCTGCCGGCCACGTGCTCCAGGAAGGCGCACTTGCGGGCGTTCGCCTCCAGCAGGGTGAAGTGAACTGCGGGCCGGGCCAACGCCAGCGGCACCGCCGGGAGGCCGCCGCCGCTCCCGATATCGATCACGCGCTGGACTGCCACCCAGGACGCGGCCAGCAGGACGTCGGCGTCGGCGATCTGCGCCTCGACCTGCTCCAGGGTCCGCGCCCCGGTCAGGTTGACGCGGCGATTCCAGTCGAGGAGTAGTTCGGCGTATTGCTTGAGTGGCGGGCTCATCATCCTTACAATATGGTCGTGCCGATCTACGAGTTCTCCTGCCTCAGCTGTCGTCATACCTTCGATGTCTTTGGCGGTTATGCCAGCCGCGACGCGCGCCAGGTGTGTCCGCAGTGCGAAGGCAGCAACACGAAGGCGATGTTCTCTACCTTCGCCGTGCTGGCGAGCGGCGAGGCCTCGAGCACATCGAGCGCGGGCGGCTGCGCATGTGGCGGCAGCTGCTCCTGCTCGAACTGACCCAGTAGCGCCCGACGCTGGACAGGCGGGCGGCCTATCCCGCATGATTGCGCCGTGGCCACCGCAGGCACACCCGTCCGTCTCCGGCCGATGCCGCTCGGCGAGCTGCTCGACGAGACCTTCAAACTGTATCGAGCCCATTTCACCGTCATTGCAGGCGCCTCGCTCATCGTCATCCTGCCGGGCCTGCTCCTTACGCTGATTTCCGGGTCGTACCGTGCCAATCCCTTCACGACCATTCAGCAGGTAATCCAAAATGCGAGTAACCCCGAACAGCTGCAGGTGATCCAGAATCGCAATGCGCAGTTCACGTCCTCGCCCCTTTTCCTCTTGAGCATTCCGATCGGCATTCTTCTTTTTCCATTCACCCAGGGAGTCATCTTTCGCGCGGCGACCTCCATGGCCGCCGGTAACCTTGAAACGATCGGGTCCGTGCTGCGGGGGACCGCGCGGCGCTACTTTGCGATATGGGGCGTGATCATCCTCACGGGCCTTGTCGCGCCCAGCGTCCTTGTGATCGTCGGCATCTGGGTGCTGATCCGATGGACGGTGGCCCTGCCCGCGATGTTCGCCGAGGATATCGGTCCCGTTCGGGCGCTGGGCCGCAGCTGGAATCTCACACGCGGCAACTGGTGGCGAACGTTTGGCCTCTGGCTCGTCGTCTACATCCTTGTCGTGATCCTTCAGTACGCCATGCTGGCCCTTTTTGGAGGAATCGCTGCCCTGATCCCGGGTCTGGGCGACGATCTTCGCGCTGCTCTGGTCTCGACGGTGACGAGCATTGTGAGTGCGCTGGTTGGTGCGGTCTCGCCGATAGTCTTCACGATGCTGTATCTCGACCTGCGGGTGCGCAAGGAAGGTCTCGATCTCGACCAGCTTGCCCGCCAGGCCCTGCCAGGCACTGCACCGGCCTAATCGCTTGCGGCGGGGGGTTATCGCGCCAGTTCTTCTGGTCTCGACTCTTGCCTTGCTGCTCGCGTCCGGAGCTGTGCCGGCGACGGCGAGCTCCGCCGATGACTACACCAACGCGGTCCATCGGGGACTCACCCTGGTCCAGTTCGCGGAGCGTGGGGACGTCCCGTCGATCCAGCAGGCCATCGATGTGCTGGTCCAGGGAACCGGTAACACGCAGCCGGAGGTCTTACGCGACCTTGAGAGCAGCCCGCCGGATCTCCGCGACGCCGATCAGCGGTTGCAGGCGCTCTACGACGCGCTCCAATCACGGGTCGATACCCCGGACCCAGCCCAGGCAAGCACCCAGCTTCATTCGATCCTTTCGCAGCCCCGATTCGCGGGGCTCCGCGCCGGCCCATCGCTGTTCGATCAGATCATGTCGTTCATCTACAACCTGATTGGCGAGGCGCTCAGCTGGCTCGGCCAATCGGGGCTGGCCAGGCTCCCGATCTGGATCTGGCTGATCGTGGTGGTCGTCGTTCTCCTCGCGATCATCATCTGGACCATCCGGGGAGGGTTCAGTCGTGGAGGGCGGGAAGCGCGGCTGCGGACAGCACGGCCGGCGGCACGTGCGCGCCTCGATTTCTTTGCCGATGCCGATCGGCTGGCGGCGAAGAAAGACTACGTCGGCGCGATCAAAGCCCTCGCGGGCGGAGTGGCGATTCGGCTGCGCGGCGAACACATCTGGGAGCGCAGCCCGCTCACGGTCCGCGAGTTGTTCCAGCAATCGGAGCGGGCCGACGCCCTGCGCCCATTGCTCCACTCCTTTGAAGAGGCGAGCTACGGCCACCGGCCACCGGATGCCAGCACCTACGCCCGGGCGGCGGAAGCGGCGGAGCCGTTTCGACAGCCCGCCGCATGAAAGGCCGGGGGTGGATCGCGCTCGGGCTGATGGTCCTGGCAGTGTTCGTGCTCGTCCTGCTGCGCGGCAATGGCAACGCCAACGGGTCGCCGAACCATGCCTCGGCCAGTGACGCCCCGGACGGAACCTCGGCCCTGCGGCTTTACGCCGATGCGCTCGGCCATTCGAGCGGCCTGGTCGAGGGCGACTTCACGTTGCCGTCGACCGCCGGCCTGCTATTCATCTTCACGCCGGGCCCTTTCACGGCCGACCAGGTCAAGCAGGTCAACGCCTGGGTTACGTCGGGCGGCGTCCTCGTCTATGCCGCCGAGACCGGCGATCCTCAGCTCGACGCCCAGTTCGGGCTGCGCCGGTCCAGCCGTCAGGTGGCGGCGAGTGCGCAAGCCCCGGCGCCGGTCTTCGGTGGGACGGCGTCCGTCAGCGGGGCCGACGCGGCGTACGCCTTCAACCCTGTTTCGTCCCAGGTGCCGTTGCTCCGCAATCGATCGGGGGATGTGTTGGCGGTACGTGAAGCGGTTGGCCACGGTTTGCTCGTGGCACTGACTGATCCGCTGATCCTTTGCAATGGATACCTGGAGAAGGCAGACAACGGTCGGTTCGCCGCCGACTTGATGGCCATGACCCCGTCCGGCGGTCGGGTGTGGTTCGATGAATTTCATCACGGGGCCTCGGCAACCGGGCCGGCCGAGACCGCCTGGATGACGACCCCCTGGGGTCTGGCCCTGGTCGGCGCGGTCCTCATCATTTTCGTGGGACTGGCGTTACGCGGCCGCGGGTTCGGGCCGCCGATTCCCCTGCGCCCCCGCGCTGATCGGTCGACCGCGGAATACGCCAGCGCGGTTGGGAGCCTGCTGCATCGCACCGGCGCCCGGCGGGTTACGCTGGAGACCTTGCTCTTTGCCAGCCGCCGTGCCGTGGCCGAACGGATCGGCCTCGGCAGTGGCATTCCCAGCGACCGCCTGACGTCGACGATTGCGCAGCGTGCACCCGCCGCGGCCGCCGAACTCGCGAGCGCCGAGCGCGAGCTCGATCGGGCGAGCATGAGCGAGTCGGAGGTGCTGGTCACCGCTCGCCGCTTGCACGACCTCGCCTACCCGGCATCGACGATCGCGCGCAACAAGGAGAGCGCATGAACGCACGCGACTTCTACAACCGTCTTCGCTCGGAAGCCGCAAAGGCGGTCGTGGGCCAGGACGATGCGGTTCGCCTCTGCGCCATCGCGTTGATCGCCAACGGCCACGTGCTGCTGGAAGGGGTCCCTGGGGTGGGCAAGACCCTGCTGGCCAAGACCATCGCTCGCCTGCTCTCGTTACAGTACGGCCGGGTGCAGTTCACGCCCGACCTGATGCCCGCCGACATCGTGGGAACCTCGGTCTATGACCTGCAGTCGCGGTCGTTCCGGGTCCGCCAGGGACCCGTCTTCACCAATGTCCTGCTCGCCGATGAGATCAACCGGGCGCCGGCGAAGGTGCAGGCCGCACTGCTGGAGGCGATGGAGGAGCGCGGCGTGAGCCTCGAGGGGCAGCAGCTGCCCTTGCCCGACCCGTTCATGGTGCTGGCGACCCAGAACCCGATCGAGTACGAGGGCACGTATCCCTTGCCGGAGGCGCAGCAGGACCGTTTCCTCTTCAAGGCGTTCATGAATTATCCGACGCCCGAGCAAGAGCTCGAGATGCTCCGCCGCTGGGATACCGGGATCGAGCTGCGTGACCCGGCGCGCGCCGGGGTGGAACCGATCCTCGACGCGGTGGCCGTCAATGAGTGCCGCGAAGAAGCCCGCAAGGTGACCGTTGACGAGCGGCTTCGTCGGTACATCATCGAGTTGGCCGTCTCCACTCGGCAGGCCGCCGAGCTGGTGCTGGGCGCCAGCCCTCGCGCCGAGGTGCTGCTGCTGCTGGCGGCGAAGGCCGCGGCGGCGTTCGAGGGCCGCGACTACGTCGTTCCGGACGACATCAAGGGCCTGCTGCGTCCCGCCTTCCGTCATCGGCTGCTGTTGCGACCCGAGGCCGAAGTCGCCGGGCAAACCGCCGACAGCTTGCTGGACGGCGTGATTGCCAGGGTGACTCCGCCGCGCTAGGGCGTCGGCACTGGTGACGCTCAGCCCCCAGCCGCGACTGCTGGGCACCTTGCTCGCCGGATCGGTGTTGTTCCTGCTGCTCCTGCTGAGCCCGCTGTTCATCATTGCCCCCCTGATCTTTTACCTCGCAATGGCGGGGTTGATCGTGGTCGAGGCTGGGCGCCTGCCGGCGAAATCCGGGTTCATGGCGAGCCGGGTCCTGCCCGAGCCACTCTCCCTCGGCGAGGTGCAGGCGGTCCAGTTACTGGTCGCCCATGCCGGTGCCGCCGGTCTTCCGGCAGAGGTCGCGGACCACGTCCCGGCGGAGCTGCGTCCGGACCGACGCGTCGGCTCCGGGGTCTTTGATGGGGATGGTCTCCTCACCGTCGAGTACAACGTCCAGCCGCCGCACCGCGGTGCCTATCGCTTCGGGCCGGTCGACCTGCGCTGCTGGCGCCCGGGCGGCTGGCTGATCCGCCAGGTGCGGATCAAGGCCGACGAGTCCTCGGCCGTTTATCCGGACGTGCTCGCCATCAAGCGCTATGAGTTGATGCTGCGACGCGGGATGCGCTTCATGGCCGGGCTCCGGCGAGCCCGCCCGCCGGGTGCCACCACGGCTTTCGCCGGCTTGCGCGACTACCTGCCTGGCGACGAGGTGCGCCGGATCAACTGGAAAGCCACCGCCCGCCGCGACAGCCCGATGGTGATGGAGGTGGAAGCCGAGCGTGGGCAGCAGGCCATTATCGCGCTCGACTGCGGCCGGTTGATGACGGCGCCCGCCGGGCTGCTCACCAAGCTCGACCACGCGGTGAACGCCGCGTTGCTGCTGGCCTGGGTGGCGCAGAGCCACGGCGACAAAGTCGGCATGCTCACCTTCAGCGACGGGGTGCGCCGCTTCGTCGCGCCGCAACGTGGTCCGGGACAGGTAGCGCAGCTCAACCGGGTGCTCTACGACGTCCAGCCGGAATACACCGAGCCGGATTTCTCTGAAGCCTTCTCCCACCTGGCGCTCCGCGTCAGCCGTCGCTCCCTGGTCGTCGTCCTGACCGACGTGCTGGACCCGGAAGCGTCACGCGACCTGGTCGCGCACGCCATCCGGCTGAGGCAGCGGCACCTCGTGATGGTGGTGGCCATGGCCGACCCGGAGGTCCTGGCGGCCCGCAGCGCGCCGATCGAGCGGGTGTCACGCGCCTACGAGTGGGCCGCCGCGGAAGAGTTGCTGGCGGCGCGGCGGGCCAGTTTCGAACAACTCCG
>Ga0209689_1000041_pt1 | contig 60791 bp, 63 predicted proteins | sample GraSoiAngelo_149_FD_187119 | JGI IMG/M metagenome (GOLD analysis project Ga0209689, IMG submission 187119) | Grasslands soil microbial communities from the Angelo Coastal Reserve, California, USA - 14_1009_09_30cm (SPAdes) (version 2) | ecosystem: Environmental > Terrestrial > Soil > Grasslands ... | reverse complement strand
CTGGATCATCCAGTGCGCGCTGTTCATGCGCTGGTTGATGAAGTCCTTGTTCTCGCCCTGGAATTTCTTCTTGTCGCGCGCAATGTCCTGGTAGGTCTTGGAGATCCGCAGCCGCGGCAGCCCGGAGTCGTTCAGGAAGACCTTGTATTCTCCGCCGATCTTCTCCACGACCAGGTCGGGAATGATGTACGCCTCGTTGGCGGACGAGTGCTGCAGGCCGGGCTTGGGATCGAGCTTGGCGAGCTCGTCGGCCACGTTCTGCACCTCGGCCGCGTCGAGACCGAAGCGCTTGCCGAGATCGCTCCAGCGATGTGCCTTGAGATCGTCGAACGCATCCCGGACCAGGCGGTAGGCGAGCGTGTCCGTTTCGCCTCGCGCGTCGAGCTGCAGCAGGAGACACTCGCGCAGGTCCCGCGCGCCGACCCCAGGGGGGTCGAGCTTCTGGATGACGCGGAGCATCTCCTCCGCCTCGGCCAGCGTGTACGGCTGCGGAGCGACGTCGAGCTCCGATGCGTCGGCGTGGGCCTGGAGCACCTGGTTCACGCCGTTCACGATCTCCTCGAGCGTCGCGCCGAGATACCCGTCTTCCGCGATGTTTCCGATGAACTCTTCCGCGAGCAGCTGCTGGCGGGGCGTGAGGTCGAGCAGCCGCATCTGCTCACGCAGGTGATCGGTCAGGTCCTTGGTCTCGACCGGCACCGGCTCGACGTACTCGCGCGCTTCGCTCATGTCCCGGGGCGGGGCGCCCTGATCGCCGCCGTCGTCCAGGAGGATCTCCTCCCAGTTGGGTTCGTCGTTCTTCTCGGCCTCCTTCTTGTCCTCCTTGGCCTCCTCCGCCAACGGCACTTCCGTCTCCTCCTCAGGCTCGACGAGCTCGAGGAACGGATTGCCGAGCAGCTCCTGCTTGAGGTGCTGCTGGAGATCGAGCAGCGGCATGTACAGCAGGTCCATCGCCTGGTACAGGCGCGGATTGATCCGCAGCTGCTGCGACAGCGCCGCGTGCTGCTGCAGGCCGGTCTTCATGCCGCCTGTGTGAGGCGCGCGCGCAAGCGCGCGGTGAGGGTGGGCCCGAGATACAGGTGCGCCACGCGGTCGTCGAACACCAGCTCGCGGACCGTGCCCGCCACCTGCACCTTCCCTTCGAACATGATGTAGGCGCGGTCCACGATATCGAGGGTCTGCTCCACGTTGTGGTCGGTGATCAATACGCCGATGCCGCGGTGCCGCAACCCGGCCACGATGGTCTGGATGTCGTGCACCGCGATCGGATCCACGCCGGCGAAGGGCTCGTCGAGCAGCATGAACTTGGGCTCGGTCACGAGCGCCCGGGTGATCTCGAGGCGGCGTCGTTCGCCCCCCGAGAGCTGGAACCCCTTCTGCCGTCGCAAATGCTTGATCGCCAGCTCGTCGAGCAGCCGCTCCAGCCGCTCGCGGCGCTCGGCGTCCCCCAGCGGCAGGGTCTCGAGGATGGCCTGGACGTTGTCCTCCACGGTGAGCTTGCGGAACACCGACGGCTCCTGGGCGAGGTAGCCGATCCCCATCCGCGCCCGGCGGTACATCGGCTCCGCGGTGATGTCCCGTCCGTCGAGCTCGATGTGCCCGCCGTCGGGCCGTATCAGGCCGGTGATCATGTAGAACGTCGTGGTCTTCCCCGCCCCGTTGGGCCCGAGCAGGCCGACGATCTCGCCCTGCTGGAGCTGCACACTCACGTCGTTCACCACCGCACGACTCTTGTAGGTCTTCACCAACCCGCCGGCGCTGAGACGGCTGCCGCCACTCACCACCGGCTGCTCGCCGCCCACCGGCTCGGCCCGGGCGAGCGCGCGCTCGGCGGCGTCGAGCAGCCGGTCGGCGCTGGCAGCGCGGTCGGCGGCGATCTCTCCCCACGCCTCGAGCGTGAACGCGACCGGTGCCGTATCCCCGAGACCGGCCGCGGCGTACGTCACGACTTTCATGAGCGCGAGCCGGGGCAGCACCGACGTGCGCAAACTGGTGCGAAACTCCTCGACCGACAGCCCGCCCAGCTCCGGCAGGCCGGCCTCGTGTGAGTGGGCCCGGAGCGTGAGGAACTCCTCGCGGTAGGCGACGGCCAGATCGCTGAACGTGGCGCGGCCCCCGTCGTCCGCCACGCGGGCCAGGGCGGCGGCCGCGAGCGGGAGCGATGAATCCCGTGCCGCGATGAGATCGGCGAGGTGCCGGGAGGAGCTGGGCGCGGTCATGGGGCGGGCTTCTTTTTCGCCGTGTCCATCTTCTTGGTCGTGTCCGGCGGGGCCGGCGGCCGCGGGTCGAGCTGGACGCCGTTGGCCCCTCCGGTGACGGTGCACCGGTCCACCTTGTCCCCCTTCAGGACGCAATCGATGACCTGGCCGCGGGAGTAATTGAGCGACGGGCCCGTCGAATCGTGCGCGCTTTCCAGGTATGTGAACGAGCGAGCCGAGCCCCGAGCGATGAGTCGATACAGCTTGCTCCGGGGCGTCCCGGCCGAGTCGGGGACCTGCTTCCAGCGCGCCGTGAGGGAATCCCCCGCGAACCAGTCAACCTCAGGCGCCGCGGTGGAGTCCCGCTTGGCGGTGGGGGCTCGCTGTGGGGACTCCTTCTTCGACGTCGAGTAGGCGTGCCCAAAGGCGCGTGCCTCAGTGAGTACTTCGTCCGGGAGATCGAGGGCCAGGGAGTCGGCCTTGATCGCATTGAGGGTGGACAGCGCGCGGGCCCGGACCGAGTCCTTGGGACCCCAGGCGAACGCCTGCTGCAGCTTCTTCCGGTCGAGGTGCAGGTGGATCGTGTCCGCCGTGAGGCGCCAGTCGGCGCCGGTTGCGACGCCGTCGCCGAGCGCTTTCACCAGGCGGATGTCCCGCCCCTGGAGCCCCAGCTCGATCCGCGTGCCCGTGAGCGTGTAGGGCCGGGCGCTCTTTCCTTCGACGCGGGGCTTGCCCACGAGCACGGCGAATCCGGCGGCCTGGTCGAGCTGCATCGAGTCGCCGCGTGCCGCGAAATCGCTCCGGTCGATGGTCACCTGCCCGCCTCCCCACATGCGGTCGTTGCCCTTGAAGCGTACTCGATCGGCGACGATGACGTACGGCTCTCCGCCTCCCGTGTCGGCGGTCGCGCGGTACTCGATGGTCGGGCGACCCGATGCGTACATCTCGAGCGTGTCGCGCACGCCCTTCACCGCGCGGTAATACGTCAGATTCGGTCCCCGCAGCACCGACCCCGTCGTCCGATTCACCGCCACGACGTTCTTGTGCGCCTCGAGCCGTTCCTGTCGCAGGAAGTAGGCGGCGGTTGTCGCGTCGAGGATCATAACGGTGTCGCGGATGTGCACCGGATTTCTCTGGCCGAGCATGTCGAACCGACTGACACCGGCGAACCAGGCCACACTGTCGGACGCGAGGGTGCTGCCGCTGCCCTCACAGTGGGCCAGTACGCCGCCACCGGCGAACACGTTGGTCTCTCCTGGCCGTACCTCGACCTGCTGCGCCTGTCGGCCGACCGAATCGATGATCACCTTGCACGGTCGGCCGGCCGCGGAGTCCGCGGGCGACGCAGGTTGCTGGACGAGGGTGGTGAGGAGCACGGCTGCCATCATTGGTTCGGGAGAGTGAACTTACCGCCCTCCCCCGTCGGGCGGATGGCGGTCACGACCTTGAACGCGGGGTCCGACGTGAAGCCCTCGCCCCGGATGTGCCGCGTCGGTTCGTCGAAGACGAACGGCTTGTCGGAGCTCACCTGATTCCGTACCTGGTTATAGCGGAGCACCTCCGTCCGGAGGGTCGCGCCGTCGGTTCGGACCACCACCACGTTGCCTCGCGCCTCCATGTCGCCCCCGCGCCAGTGGTACGTGCCTTCTCGCGACGTGAGCGTCGACGTCTCGGCCCCCCGGGGGTCGTAGAAGGTGATGTGGACGTTACGGAGCTCGGCGGTCTGCGCCGGGGAATAGAAATATGCCGTATCGGCCCGTACGTGCGCACGCTGAATCCCGGCGTCCGTGACGTAGTGCGACATCCCCAGCAGCACCTGGTCGGCCGAATCCGGGGCGGCAATGGTCGCCGTGGGCTTGATGCCGGTTTCGCAGGCCCCTGCCACAACCCCACCCATCAATACGTAGCACAAAACGACGTAGCACGAAGGCGTCTCGCGAAGACGTAACGATTCTGCGCGACGCCTTTGCGTGACGTTCTTGCGTGACGTCTTTTTTCCTGTCACGCCGCGCCCGCTTTCATCAGGTCATGCAGGTGCACCATGCCGACCAGTCTGCGCCCGCCGTCGACCACGGGCAGGGCCATGATGCCGTGCCGCTCCATGAGCCGCACCGCGGCGCTCGCGAGCGCGTCGGACGTGGTGCTCTTCGGGGTCCGGGTCATGACCTCGCGTACCGGGATGTCGAGGAAATGGTCCGTCCGCTCCATGACCCGCGTCAGGTCGCCCGCCGTGACCACGCCGACGAGGCCGCCGGCGGCGTCCACCACCGCCACCGTCCCGCGCTTTTCCGCGAGCAGGACCACGCACTCGCGCATGGGGCGGTCGGGTCCGAGGGTCGGCACGTCCCGGCCGAGCATCACGTCCGCGACGCGAAGCAGCAGCTTCCTGCCCAGCGTTCCGCCGGGGTGCAGCGCCGCGAAGTCCCCGCGCCTGAAGCCCTTCTCTTCGAGCACGAGAACCGCGAGCGCGTCTCCCAGAGCGAGCGCCACGGTGGTGCTCGCCGTGGGCGCCAAGGTCTCGGGACAGGCCTCCTCGGTGACGCTGCCGTCCAGCACGACGTCTGCCTGACGTGCGAGCACGGAGTCAGGGTCCCCCGTCAGCGCGATAATCGGCACGCCGAGGCGCTTCAGCTGGTTGACCAGCCCGAGCAGCTCGTCCGAGGCGCCGCTCTTCGACAAGAGGAGCGCCACGTCGTCCCGGCCCACGATGCCGAGGTCGCCGTGCAGGGAGTCCACGGGGTGGAGAAACGACGCGGGTGTGCCGGTGGACGTGAAGGTGGCCGCGATCTTGCGCGCGATCAACCCGGACTTACCGAGGCCCGACACGATGAGACGTCCCTTCGCGTCCGCGAGGAGGCGCACCGCGCTCGCGAACCCGGGGCCCAGGCGCTCGCCCACCCGGCGGATCGCCTCGGCTTCGAGGGCCAGGACGCGGCGCCCGCGCTCAGCGAGATCGCTGGGCTCCGTGCGCGACATCGCCACGCTCCAGGAAATACTGCGTGAGCAGGCCCTGCCACTCGCCCCGGGCCTGGAGGATGAGCTCGGCGACTTCCCGGACCGCCCCCTGGCCTCCGGGGACCGTCGTGACGACGCGGGCGGCGGCCCGCACCTCCGCCACGCCGTTCGCGACGGCGATCGGGAGCCCGACGCGGTTGAGCAGTGGGAGGTCCGCGAGGTCATCGCCGACGAAGGCGCACTCGCTCCAGCTGAGCCCACGCCGCTCGAGCAGCGCCTCGAACGCCGGGAGCTTGCGCGCCGTCGGATCCTGGATCACTTCGTCCACCTCGAGCTCGCGCGCGCGTAACGCCGTGGCGGGGGATTCGCGTCCGGAGAGCCACACCACGACGAGCCCGGCGGTGCGGAGCATCCGGACGCCGAGACCGTCCTGGATGTGAAAGCGCTTGAATTCGACCGGGTGATCGCCGACCATCCCGATGTAGATGCCATTGTCGGTCAGGACGCCGTCGACGTCCAGTCCGACGAGCTTCAGGCGACGGGCAACGGCAGCGTCGAGCATGGTCACTTCCGGGCGTGGGCAGGGAGCACGGCTCTCGCTCGGTCCTCGACAGCCGCCCTGCCGCCCCCCTGGGACCTCGCTGCAGCCGTGCCCCCTGCCCGCGCTGCATGCCACACGTCCAACGCAACCGTCACGATTCCCACGAGCTGGTCGAGCGGGATCATGTTCGGCCCGTCGGAGAGTGCCCGGTCCGGATCGGGATGCGTCTCGAGGAAGAAGCCGTCGGCGCCCGCGGCGGCTGCGGCGTACAGCAGCGGCGGGATGAAGTCGCGCAGGCCCCCACTCGAGCCCTCCGGGCCCTGCCCCGGCTGCTGCACCGCGTGCGTCCCATCGTACACGACCGGCGTGCCGCACGCGGTCCGGAGCCGCATGAAGTTGCGCATGTCGACCACGAGGTCGCCGTAGCCGAAGAAGGTGCCCCGCTCGGTCACGGCGATCTCGGGCGCTCCGCCTGAGCGGACCTTCTCGACCGCCCCGGCCATTCCCTCGGGGGCCATCCACTGCCCCTTCTTCACGTTCACGGCGCGTCCCGCACGACCGGCCGCGACGAGCAGATCGGTCTGGCGGCAAAGAAACGCAGGAATCTGGAGCACGTCCGCGACCTGTGCGGCGGCGGACACCTGGGCGGTTTCGTGGACATCGGTGAGAATCGGCAGTCCGGTTGCGGCCCGGACCTTGGCGAGCGCTGCCAGGCCGTGCTCGGGGCCCGGCCCCCGCGCTCCTTTCAGCCGCGACCGGTTCGCCTTGTCGTAGGACGCCTTGTAGATGACGTGCACCCCCGCCTTCGCTCCGAGCTCGGCGAGGGCCTCGCCGACCCGCAGGTTCAGGTCGTCGGACTCGACGACGCACGGCCCCGCGATGAGGAACGGGGACGCTCCCCCGGCGAAGTGCTGCGCCATTGTCAGTCGCGGCGGCCGGCGAGGTGCGACGACCGCTCTGCCTGGGCGAGGGGCACCGCGCCCCGCGCTCGCGCGTGCTGGCGCGCGGCGCCCACGAACCCGGCGAACAGCGGGTGCGGCCGGGTGGGTCGGGACTTGAGCTCGGGGTGGAACTGGCAGCCGATGAACCAGGGGTGATCCGGAAGCTCGATCATCTCGACCAGCGAGCCGTCAGGAGAGAGCCCGGCGCAGCGCATCCCATATTCGGCGAGCACGTCGCGGTACGCATTCGACACTTCGTAGCGGTGCCGGTGCCGCTCGCTCACCTCGAGCGCGCCGTACACCTGCGCGACCCGGGAGCCCGGACGCAGTTTACAGGGATAGGCGCCCAGCCGCATCGTGCCGCCCATTTCCTGGATGCCTTCCTGGGAGCGCATCAGCGCGATCACGGGGTTCTCGCACTCGGGTGCGAACTCGCTCGAGTTGGTGTCGGGGAGCTTGACCACGTCGCGCGCGAACTCGATGATCGCCGCCTGCAGCCCGAGGCAAATGCCGAGGAACGGGACCTTGCGCTCGCGCGTCCAGCGGATCGCTTCGAGCATGCCCTCCACGCCGCGTACGCCGAACCCGCCCGGCACGAGCAGGCCGTCGTAGGTGCCGAGCAGCTCGCCCGCCGCGGCCTGGTCGGTGAAGCGGTCGGACGAGATCCAATCGATCTGCACCCCGCATTCGTTCGCGATGCCACCGTGCACCAGCGCTTCATGGATGCTCTTGTAGCTGTCGGCGAGCTCGGTGTACTTCCCCACGACCGCGATCCGCACGCGGTCGGCCGGGTGGAGGATCTTCTCGACCATCTGCGCCCACGAGCGCAGATCGGGCTCCTTGGTCTCGAGGTGCAGCCGCATGCACACTTCCCGGTCGAGTCCCTGGTCGTGCAGCTTGAGCGGGATCTCGTAGATCGACTTCACGTCCGGGCTTTCGACCACGCAGCCGAAGTCCACGTTGCAGAACTGCGCGATCTTGCGCTTCAGCTCCTCCGAGAGCGGTCGCTCGGTCCGGCACACCAGGATGTCGGGCTGGATCCCGATCTGCATCAACTCCCGGACGGAGTGTTGGGTCGGCTTGGTCTTGAGCTCGGCGGTCGCGGCGATGAAGGGGACGAGCGTGAGATGGATGAACAGCGTATTGTCGCGGCCGACCTCCTGACGGAACTGGCGGATCGCCTCGAGAAACGGCAGCGATTCGATGTCACCCACGGTGCCGCCGATCTCCGTAATGACGACGTCGTGGTCGGGGGCGAGTCGCCGAATGGCGGCCTTGATCTCGTCCGTGATGTGGGGGATCACCTGCACGGTGGACCCGAGGTACTCACCGCGCCGCTCCTTCGTGATCACCGACAGATAGATCCGCCCGGTGGTGACGTTGTTCACCTGCGACAAGGAGCGGTCGATGAACCGCTCGTAGTGGCCGAGGTCGAGATCGGTCTCCGCGCCGTCATCGGTCACGTACACCTCGCCGTGCTGGAACGGCGACATCGTGCCGGGATCCACGTTGATGTAAGGATCGAACTTCTGGATCGTCACGCGGAGACCCCGCTCCACCAGGAGGCGGCCGAGCGAAGCGGCCGCGATGCCCTTGCCGAGCGACGACACGACGCCGCCGGTCACGAAGATGTACTTCGTCGAGCTCACGGACTCACCTCCTTCAGGTGGCGGTTCAACTGTGTTTCCGCGTAACGCAGGTCGTCTGCCGTGTCGACCCCGGGCGCCGCGGGCCCCGCAAACAGCGCCACGCCGATCGGAATTCCGTGCAGCAGCGGCCGCAGCTGCTCGAGCCGCTCCCAGCGCTCCTCCGGCACCGGCGCGAGTCGCACCCAGCGATCCAGCGCTTCTCGCGTGTAGGCGTAGACCCCCACGTGCTGATGGTAGATCACGTCGATCGTACCGTCGCGATCGAACGGGATCGGCGCTCGCGAGAAATACACCGCCCGGCCCCGTGGGTCTGTCACGACTTTGACACGATTCGGATCACCCGCCAGCGCACCATCGAGGTCCCCCGCCGCGGTGCCGATCGGATCCCCGCTCCGCACGCGCGACAGGGCGCCCTTCAGGGCGGCGTGTGCTACGAGCGGCTCGTCGCCCTGCACGTTGAGCACGACATCGAATGAACTAAATGATTTGTTTCCAACGACTTCTGCTACTCGCTCCGTACCCGACTGGTGGTCGGTGGAGGTCAGCACTGCCTCGTACCCGGCCCGCTCCACGACGGTGGCGATTTCGCGCGCGTCGGTCGCGACCACCAAGCGGTCGCACACACTCGCCTCGACGACTCGCCGAACGACCCAGAGGATGAGGGGTTCGCCTGCCAGAGACAGGAGCGGCTTGCGAGGAAGGCGGCTGGAGCCCAGCCGCGCCGGAACGACGCCGAGGACGGGCACGGGGGAACATACAAAATCCGTGCCGTGGCGTCTAGCCCTTGCCTTAAGCGGCTGAGAGGATGCGGCTTAGGCCATCACACCATGGCGCGCGCAATGCGCAGGAAGTTCTCGAGCAACTGTCTCCCATGCGAGGTGCCGATGGACTCCGGGTGGAACTGCACGCCGTAAATCGCGTGACGGCGGTGCTTCATGGCCATGATCTCCGCATCCTTCGGCCGGTCCGCGCTCCAAGCCGTGATGACGAGGTCCTTGGGAAGGGACGCGGGCTCGACCACCAGGGAGTGATAGCGCATGCCGGTCACGGGGCTGGGAACGCCTTCGAACAACTCGTCCTCCTCATGGACCACCTCGCACGTCTTCCCGTGCATGAGGCGGTCCGCTCGCACGACGCGGGCGCCGAACGCCTCGCCGATTGCCTGGTGGCCGAGGCAGACGCCCAGGATCGGCAGCTTGCCGGCCAGGGCCCGCACGAGCGGCACCAGGATGCCGGCTTCCCCCGGGGTGCACGGGCCAGGCGAGAGCACGGCCGCGGTCGGCTTGAGCGCCAGGACCTGCTCCACAGTGAGCGCGTCGTTGCGATAGACCACCGGCTCCGCGCCGAGCTCACCGAACAGCTGCACGAGGTTGTAGGTGAAGGAGTCGTAGTTGTCGAGGACAAAGAGCATGGCGGAATCTAATCGCGCGCGGCGCGTTCCTCCCATTCCTCCAGCGAGCGTGGCCAATCCTGCTTCAGGAGCCGCGACAGGGATCGGTCCGCGAGGAGCCGGCCACCCGTCTGGCAGGTGGCACAGTAATTCACTTCGTTTGCGGCATAACGGATGCGTTGTACCGGCGATCCGCATACCGGGCACGGCTTGCGGAACCGGCCATGGACGGCCATCCCGTCCCGGAACGCCGTCACGTTTTCCGGGAACGCATCACCCGTTTCGGCGCGCAGCCGCTCCATCCACGTGGCCAGGGTTTCCCGCGCGGCGCGGAACAAGCGCTCGCTCTCCTCGGGCGTGATCTGGCTCGTGAGGCGGAGCGGCGAGAGGCGGGCTGCATGGAGGATTTCATCGGAGTAGGCGTTGCCGATCCCATCGAGCAGCCGGGGGTCGGTCAGCGCTCGCTTGAGCGTGTGCGACTCTCGGGTCAAGGCCGCGTGGAACTGATCGAGCGTCGCGCCGAGCACGTCAAGTCCGCCAGGGTCGTGCGCCGTGAGGGCGCGGATGCCCCGGACGACGTGGAGCGACGCTCGATGCTTCGTGCCCGCTTCGGTGAGGAGCAACGTGCCGTGCGGAAAATCGAACGCCGCGAGCCCCGCGCGGCGGGGGATGGGTGCGCCGGCGGGCTTCCAGTGCAGCCGGCCGGCGATCATCAGGTGCAGCACGACAAAGTAGTCGTCCTCCAGCGCCAGGACGATCCGTTTGCCGAGACGGCGGACGTCGCGGATCGTGCGCCCCGACAGATCCGCCACGGGCGGATCCGCTGTCCGGAGCAAGAACGGGCTGGCGATCCGCAGGCGCTCGAGTTGTGTGTCCACGACGCGCGGGGCGAGGGCGCGGAGGTACAGCACGATGTCCGGCAGCTCGGGCATCAGCTCAGGAAGCGCTTGGCGAGCTGCTCCAGCCGCTCATCCCCCGCGGCCCGCGCGCGTTCCAGTATCCGCTCCACATACGGCCGCAGTTTCGACTCCCCCCAGTAGTAGCCGGTCGCCTGCTCGGCGCTCGCGGTCTCGCCCGCGCGGGCGGCCTCGAGCAGAGCTTCGGCTGCCGCGGCGTCGAAACCCGGGTCGTCGCGCGGCGGGAGCCCGTAGTTTCGGCGGGGCCCCGGCTCACCGGGATCCTCCTTCACGAACGCTCGCGACACGCGCGGGCTCAGCCTCGCGGATGATACGTCTTGTGCACGGTCCGCAGGTAGTCGCGGTCGACGTGCGTGTACAGCTGCGTCGTGGCGAGGTCCGCGTGGCCGAGCATTTCCTGGACGGCGCGCAGGTCCGCGCCGCCCTCGAGCAGGTGTGTCGCGAACGTGTGTCGCAAGATATGCGGCGTCACGCGCTTGGTCAGCCCGGCGAGCCGGGCCGCCCGCTTGATGATGGACCAAGCGCCCACCCGCGACAGGGGCGTGCCACGGGCGTTCAAGAACACGAGGCCGTGTCCCTTGCCCTTGTCGAGGCCAGGGCGGATCTCGCGTGCGTACAACGCCACGGCGCCCAACGCACGCCGGCCCACGGGCACGATGCGCTCCTTCGCGCCCTTGCCGAACATGCGGGCAAGCCCATCCTCGTACAGAACGTCCTGCAGCTTCAGACCCACGACCTCGGACACCCGGGCGCCGGTCGCGTACGCGAATTCGAGCAGTGCCCGGTCCCGGATCGCGAGCGGCTCGTCCGTATTGGGCGCCGCGAGCAGGCGGTCGATCTCGGCGACCGACAAGACCGTCGGCAGGCGGCGCCACTGGCGCGGCGACTCCAGGCGCTCACTCGGATCGCGCGCAGCGTGGCCTTCGCCCACGAGGTAGCGGTAGTACGTGCGGACGGCCGAGATCTGGCGCCGGATGGTCGCCGGAGCGAGCCCCAGGTCCTTCAGCGCGTACACGAACTCGCGCAGCAGGGCGCTCGTCACGTCCTCCGGCCGGCGTGCCCCCTTCGACCCGGCATACTCGGCGAGCCGCCGGACGTCGCGGACGTAGTTGGCGACGGTGTGGGCGCTGTCGCCCGCTTCCAGGGCGAGGAAGTCGCGGAACTGCTCGACCCGGAAAGCCGCCTCGGTCGTCAGATCCACCGGCGCACCCGCGCCTTGTAGGCCCGGTACGGGTCCCCGAACGTGCGCTCGAGGTACGCCTCTTCCCGGGCGACCACGTAGCGCTGGACCATGGCCATGACGACGGGAAGAAACGCGAGCGGCCACGGGTCGTTGAGGAGAAGCGTGCCGCCGACGTACAGCGTGGCCATGCCCACGTACATCGGGTTGCGCGTGAGGCGGTACGGTCCCCAGATCACCAACGCCGAGGTCGGTTTGGTGGGATTGGGCGTGGTGCCCGCCCGGCGAAACAGGTACGCCGCGCTGACGGCGAGGAGCACTCCCGCGACGAGGAGTCCCCAGCCGACCAGGCTCGCGAGGGCCGTCGCCTGCGGCCACAAGCGTATCGGCAAGAGTCGGTGGGCGCCGTACCCGGCGGCGAACCCGCCGGCGTAGATGAGTGGTGGCGGGAACCTGACACCGGAGGTACCTGTCGACGCGTCGGCCATGGCGGTGCTCCTTTCGACGGATACGCGTCAGCGCTTCAGCCGGCGCACGATCCACACCGCCAGAAATATGAGGACGCCGATGGCGGCCGCGCCAAGCACCCAGTTGACGTGAGCGAGCACCGCCACGACGGCGTCGAGGTTCGTTCCCAGGGTGCCCACGAACATCGTCAGCAGGCCGTACCAGAGCGCCGATGCGAGGGCGAGCGGGATCAGGGCGCGCGGCGCGGACAGCCCGGCGATGCCGGCGAACGGCGGGACCACGGCACGCCACACGGGGAGCAAGCGGGCGACGAAAATCCCGTAGGTTCCGTGTCGCTGATACTGCGCCTCGATGTGCGCGAGCACCGGCGGCGGGAGCAGCCGCCGACCGGTAGGTCCCTTGAAGAAATCGCGGCCGTAGCGTCGTGCCAGCCAGTAGATGGCGGACGCCGAAGCGACGTTCGCCACCCACGTGAGGCCGAAGACCGTCCAGAGGTTGAGCCTGCCCCGCCCGGCGAGGAACGCGCCGAGCGCCACGGCGGTGTCGGCGGGTAGCGGCGGAATGAAGTTCTCGAGTGCGGCGAGTGCCGTGATCAGGCCGTACAGCGGTCCGGGCGGCAGGCGCTCGAGGAACGCGAGAAGATCGCTCAGGCGCCGGCCTGCTCGAGCAGCGCCACGGCGAGCACCGCGACCCCCTCGCCCTTGCCGATCCATCCCATCCCTTCGTTCGTCTTCGCTTTGACTGAGACGGTCGAGTACCCGCTCACGAGCGCGCCGGCCAGGTTCTCGCGCATGTCGTCCACGTAGCGCGCGAGCCTGGGCTGCTCGATGATCACCGTGATGTCGGCGCTCATGAACGTCAGTCCCGTCTCCACGACGCGTAGGTACGCGCGCTTGAGCAGATCGAGCGAGTCGGCTTCGCGCCAGCGGGGGTCCGTCGGGGGGAACATGTGCCCGATGTCGCCCAGACCGGCCGCGCCGAGCACGGCGTCGGTCAGGGCGTGCGCCACCGCATCTGCGTCAGAGTGTCCGACCAGCCCGCGATGGTAGGGAATCTCGACGCCACCGAGGATGAGCCGCTTACCTTCCCCCTCGGTGAAACGGTGCGAGTCGTACCCGATCCCGACCCGCATGTCAGGCCTTGAGGATGCGGACCGCGAGGAGAGCGGCGTTCGTGGCGTTATCGATCCCGACGCACGCCACCGGGACGCCGCCCGGGACTTGCGCGGTGGCGAGCAGCGCGTCGAGCCCGTTCAGCGGCCCGGCCGCGAATGGCACGCCGATCACCGGGAGATCGGTCACCGAGGCGGCGAATCCCGGGAGCGCCGCCGACAGCCCCGCCCCGGCGATCACCACCCTGAAGCCCTTCTTCCGGGCGCCTTTCACGAGGTCCGCGGTCTGGTCGGGGTGCCGGTGCGCGGAGGACACGTGGAACTCGTACGAAACGCCCGCCTTGCTCAGGACCTCGAAGGCGGGCTCGATACGCGGCTTGTCGCTCTCGGAGCCGACCACGATCAGCACGTCGGCCACGCTCAGGCCGCCTCTTCGATCACGCTGTAGTCCTGGCGCCGCTGGCGCGGCACGTAGCCGGCGTCGGCGATGAGCCGCTGCATCTCGGGGAGGGTCATCCGCCACGTCGTCCCCGCCGCGGAGACGACGTTCTCCTCCATCATGAGCGAGCCGAAGTCGTTGGCGCCGAACGTGAGCGCGACCTGGCCGATCTTCGGTCCCATCGTGACCCAGGAGGCCTGGATGTTGGGCACGTTGTCGAGCACGATACGCGCGATCGCCTGGGTGCGGAGGTAGGTCACCGCGTCGGTCTTCTCGAAATGGGCGAGCTCGGTGTGCTCGGGCTGCAGCGGCCAGCAGATGAAGGCCGTGAAGCCCCCGCTCCGCGCCTGGACTTCCCGCACGCGGAACAGGTGCTCGATCCGATCTGCCGGCGTCTCTCCCAGGCCGTACATCATGGTGACCGAGGTCTTGAGTCCGAGTCGATGGGCGGTTTCCATCACCTCGAGCCAGCGGTCGGCGCCTGCTTTCTTTTTCGCGACGCGGTCGCGGACCTCTTGGACGAGGATCTCCCCGCCCCCGCCCGGGATCGAGTCGAGCCCGGCGGCCATGAGCTCGCGGATGACCTCGTCGATCGACATCCCGAATCGGCCGGCGAAGAAGTCCACTTCCGAGGGCGAGAACCCGTGGATGTGAATCGGATGGTGCCGCTTGATGTACCGCATCAGATCCAGGTACCACGCGAACGGGATGTAGGGGTTGTGGCCGCCCTGGATGAGGATCTGCACGCCGCCCAGCGCCTTCAGCTCATCGATCTTGCGACCGATCTGCTCGAATGAAAGAACGTAGCCCTCGCCGTGCTTCGGTCGCCGGTAGAACGCGCAGAACTTGCAGTCCGCGACGCAGACGTTGGTGTAGTTGATGTTCCGGTCGATGATGTAGGTGACCGCGTTTTCCGGATGCAATCGCCACCGGGCACGGTCGGCGAGGCTGCCCAGCTCGAGCAGCGACGCCCGCTCGTACAGCTCGACGTACGATCGGAACTCAGGTGCCGTGCGGTCGACCATCGTCACGCCACCTGGAGGAACTGGAGCGATCCGTCGGGTACCAGGCCGCGCGCGGCCAGCCGGCGGAAGAAGTCGGTGAGCCCGGTGAGGTGCGTGTCGGTCAACGCATAATCGAGGCCGGCGAGGTAGCTGCGGCAGTCGGTGATGCCGACACCGGTGGCGTGCGCCGCCGCCTCGGCGAGCAGATCCAGATGGGCGAGCCCCCAGTCGCGCGCGGCGAGGAGCGTGTGATGGACGGCGCGTACGGCGCGCTGGTCCGCTGCTCGGCGCGCGGCCCAGACGGCGAATACGAACGGCAGGCCGGTCCAGCGCTTCCACTCGTCGCCCAGGTCGTAGCGGTGCGGGTAGACGTGCCGCGAGGCCAAGAGCAGCGCCGCGTCGCCGATCACCAGTACGGCCTCGTGCGGCAGCTGCGCCAGCCCGTCGAGATCGGCCGCCTCCGCCCGCGCTTGGGCGAAGTGGGGCCGCACCTTCCAGACGTCGCGGCACAGCAGCTCAAGCAAGCCCACCGCCGTCCGCGAGGAGGCCGTGAGCAGCACCGTCCGATCTTCCAGCTGTCCGATCGGCCGCCGGCTGAAGAGTGCCACACTTCTCACGGGACCGTCGCACGAAATCGCGAGATCGGGCAGCAGGACGTAGTCGCGCGCGTTGCGGGCGTATTCGACCGCGCTGACCACGGAGAGGTCCAGCTCAGCGGCGGCCAGCAGCTCGTTGAGCTCCGAGGGCGTGCCGGTCACCAGCTCCGCCGCGAGCGGGATGACCCCGCGGTCGATCGCCCCGTAGATCGGATAACAGTTGATGTAGCCGATGCGGCCAAGTCTCATTCGGCGCCGTCCACGACTCCCGACAGCACGGGCAGTCTGCGGCCACCCCGGGCTTGCGCCCGGGGCCTGTGGGCGATCGCGAACGTCGGTCCTTCCGGACCCTCCGGGCGGGCGGATCCCCGCCCCGGCACCCAGTCCTCGAAGGTCCGCACCGTCCGGTACAGCGAGTCACGCTCCACGGGCTGTTTCCCCGCCCCCCGGATCAGCCCGACGATCTGGTCGTACGACAGCCACATGGGCGTGCCGGCGCCCGCCTCGTGGTACACGCGCTCGAACACCACCGTGCCCTCGAGGTCGTCGCACCCGAAGGTGAGCGCCACCTGCGAGATGAACGGCGTCACCATGGGCCAATGGGTCTTCACATGGGGAATGTTGTCGAGCACGAGCCGACCCACGGCGATGTTTTTCAGATCGTCGAACCCCGACGTCGCGGTTCCGGTCCGGCCGAGCGCCTCGCCCAGCTCGTTATGGTCGGGGTGGTAGGCGAGCGGGATGTAGGTGAGGAAGCCGCCCGTCTCGTCCTGGAGCGTGCGCAGCGCGAGCAGGTGGTCCACGCGGTCCGCCATGGTCTCCACGTGTCCGTACAGCATCGTGCAGTTGGACGGGAGGCCTAGGCGATGGGCCTCGCGGTGCACCGCCAGCCACTCCTCGCCGGTGAGCTTCTTGTCGGCGATGGTGGCGCGCGCGGCGGGGCTGAACACCTCGGCACCGCCACCCGGGAGGCTCGTGACGCCGGCGTCCTTCAGCGCCGTGAGCACCTCGCTGACCGACACCTTCTCGATGCGCGCGAGGTGCGCGATCTCGACCGCCGTGAGCGCCTTGATGTGCACGTCCGGGTGGCGCGCCTTGAGGCCACGGAACATGTCGACGTAGTACGCGAGCCGCAGCTTGGGGTGCAGGCCCCCCACGATGTGAAACTCGCGCGTCGGGTTGTCACGCGCTGCGTCGGCTTCGGCGAAGACCTCGTCGAGGGTCCGGGTGTACGCGCCTTCCTCCTGCGGCATGCGTGCGAACGAGCAGAACACGCAGGTGTTGCGCAGCACGCACACGTTCGTAGGATTGATGTGCTGGTTCGCGGCGAAGCACACGCGATCGCCGTTGCGGCGGCGGTTCGCCTGGTCGGCGAGCCGCCCGATGGTGAGCAGGTCGGTGGAGTGAAACAGCGCGAGCGCGTCGTCGCGGCTCAGGCGCTCGTTGCGCGCGACTTTCTCTTCAATCGGGGTGAGGTCGGGGTCCCGGGCGGTCATGAAATGAGGAATGCGGAATCGTGATTCACGCGGCGCGCCGGATGGCGAGCGTCACGTTGTGCCCGCCGAACCCGAAGGAGTTCGAGAGCGCCACGTCCACGTGCCGCTTCACGGCCTTGTTCGGGGCCGAGTCGAGGTCGCAGGCCGGATCCCTCGTGAATTGGTTGATGGTCGGGGGGATCACGCCGGTCTGAACGACGAGGGCGCAGACGCCGGCCTCGAAGGCGCCGGCCGCCCCGAGCAGGTGGCCGGTCATCGACTTGGTGGATCCGAAGACGAGCTTCCGGGCCCGGTCGCCGAACACGGCCTTCACGGCGGCGGTCTCGGCGGCGTCGCCATGCGGCGTCGACGTCCCGTGGGCGTTGATGTAGCCGACCTCGTCGGGTTCGATTCCCCCGTCGCGCATGGCGAGCCGCATGGCTTCCTGGGCTCCGGAGCCGTCGGGGGCCGGGGCGGTGATGTGGTGCGCGTCCGCGGTCTGGCCGAAGCCCACGACCTCGGCGTAGATCTTCGCGCCGCGGCGCCGCGCGTGCTCCCACTCTTCGAGGATCAGCACCCCCGCGCCGTCGCCCATCACGAAGCCGTCCCGGTCCTTGTCGAACGGGCGGCTGGCGGTCTCGGGGCTGTCGTTGCGCTCGGACAGTGCCTTCATGTTCGCGAAGCTCGCGACCGCGAGCGGCGTGATGGCGGCCTCCGCGCCGCCCGCGATCATGATGTCCGCCCGATCGTGGCGGATCAGCTCGAGCGCGTCCCCCACACTGTGCGCCGACGACGCGCACGCCGACACCGTGCAGTAATTCGGCCCCTTGGCCCTGTACCGCATCGAAATCAACGCCGCGGCGACGTTCGGCATGTACATGGGGACGAAGAATGGCGAGACCCGGCTCGGGCCTTTCTCGAACAGGGCGCGGGCGTTCTCCTCGAACGTTTGGAGTCCGCCGGTCCCGGTCCCCACGATGGCGCCGACACGCTTCAGGTCGACCTTGTCCCAGTTGTTCGCGAGGCACGCGTCCGTCACCGCCTGCTCCGCCGCGCCGAGCGCGAACTGCGCGAACAGGTCGTAGCGGCGGATCTCCTTCTTGTCGAGGAACCGCGCCGGCTCGAACCCCTTCACCTCGCACGCGAACTTCACCGGGCTCTGCACCGGGTCGAACCGCGTGATCGGCCCGGCACCCGAGCGGCCCGCGACTAGGCCCTCCCAGGTGCTGTGCACGTCGGTACCCAACGGCGTCACGAACCCGAGGCCCGTGATCGCGACCCGTCGCGTCATGCGCTCATTTCCCCATCTTCTCGTGAAGGTACTGCAGCGCCTGTCCCACCGTCCGCAGCTTCTCGGCTTCCTCGTCGGGGATGTCGATGTCGAATTCCTTCTCGAAGGCCATCACCAACTCCACCGTGTCGAGGCTGTCCGCGCCCAGGTCCTCCATGAAGCTCGCGTCAGAGGTGAGCTTGTCGCGCTCCACCCCCAGCTCCTCGACGATGATGTCTTTGACCTTCTCCTCGAGCTGCTTCATGTCCATTGCCATGGGTGCCCTCAATGGGGTGTGGGAAAAAGATCACAGCACCATCCCGCCGTCGACGACCAGCACCTGACCCGTAATGTAGCTCGCGAAGTCGGACGCGAGAAAGAGCACCGCCGCGGCGACATCCGACCCCTGCCCCAGCCGGCCCAGCGGGATTGCCGCCAGCAAGGCCGCCCGCGCGTCGCCGTGGATGGCACGCGTGAGCTCCGTATCGATGAATCCGGGTGCCACGGCGTTCACCAGCACGTTGCGGGAGGCCAGCTCCTTGGAGACGGACTTGGTGAAGCCGATCAGGCCGGCCTTGGACGCGGTGTAGTTGGACTGCCCTTTGTTTCCGTAGATGCCCACCACGCTCGTGATGTTGACGATCCGTCCCCAGCGGCGCTTGATCATCCCGCGAGCCGCGTGCTTGGTCACGAGGAACGCGCCCTTCAGATTCGTGTCGATCACGGTGTCCCAATCGTCCTCGCCGATCCGGAACAGCAGGTTGTCGCGCGTGGTCCCGGCGTTGTTCACGACGACGTCGATCCGCCCGAAATCCTGCTCTACCGCGGCGATCGTCGTCTCTACCTGGGCGGCGTCGGCCACGTCGCAGCCGTAGCCGCGCGCCGTGCCGTTGGCCAGGGCGTGCGCCGCCGCCTGGGCCCTGGGGGCGTCGCGCCCCAGGATCGCGACCTTGGCCCCCACCACGGCCAGCGCCTGCGCGATGGCGTGCCCGATGCCGCGGCTCCCCCCCGTGACGACCGCCACTTTTCCGGACAAGTCGATTCTCATCCCCACCCTGCCCCGAGTGCGGAATGTGGAATGCGGAATGCGGAATGTACGTGGGAGCGTCGGAAGGCGAGCGAACTCTCGTTGAAATTCCGCACTCCGCACTCCGCATTCCGCATGTGCGTCAGGCCGCCTCCAGGAAGCCCGCCACGTCGTCGGCGGTTCCCAGGGACGTGACGTTCGCCCCGGGCACGATGCGCCGCAGCAGCCCGGCGAGCACGTTCCCCGGCCCGACTTCGATGAACCGGGCGTCCGCTCCGGCGAGCTCGGCAGCGCGCTGCATGCAGGCGACCCAACGGACGGGGGCGGTGAGCTGGTCGGCGAGCAGGCGGCGCGCCCGGGTCGCGTCGCGCACGGGCTCGGCCGTCGCGTTGGCGATCACCGGGAACCGCGGGTTCTGGAACGGCGCATGCTCGAGCGCCACCCGCAGGTGGTTCGCCGCCGGCGCCATGAGGGATGAGTGAAACGCGCCGCTCACCTTGAGTGGCACTACGCGCTTGGCACCGCGCGCTTTGCACTCCGCGCCCGCCTTCGCCACGGCCTCGGGATCGCCCGAGATCACGGTCTGGTCGGGCGCGTTCAGGTTCGCGGCCACGACCACCGCGCCTCCGCTCGACGCGGCGCGGCACGCCGCCTCGACCTCGGCCGTCGCGAGTCCGAGCACGGCCGCCATGGTCCCCGGGCGCTCCGTGCCGGCTTGCTGCATCAACTCGCCACGCCGCCGGACCAGGGCGGCGGCGTCGGTGGGCGCCAGTGCCCCGGCCGCGATGTACGCCGAGTATTCGCCGAGTGAGTGTCCCGCGGCCGCGACCGCGGCGCCGTCGATCTTCGGCCCCACGACGGCGAACACCGCCGCGCTGTGCGCCAGGATCGCCGGCTGCGCGTTCTCGGTTGCCGTGAGCTCGTCCTCGGGGCCTTCGAACATCAGCCGACGGAGCGGGAGGCCGAGCGTCTCGTCGATCGCCTGGAGGGTCTGCTGCGCCTCCGGGAACCGCTCGGCGAGGTCTTTGGCCATCCCGACTTTTTGTGCCCCCTGCCCTGGGCAGAGCCAAACCGTGGTCTTCGCGGCTACCACTGCACCACCAGGCTCGCCCAGGTGAGCCCAGCGCCGAACGCGCAGAACATCACCTTCATGCCCGGTTTGAGTCGACCGCCGCGGACCGCCTCGTCGAGCGCGATCGCGACCGAGGCGGCCGACGTGTTGCCGTAGCGATCCACGTTCACATACACCTTGTCCATCGGCAGGCCGGCGTGCTTGGCGGTGGCCTCGATGATCCGGATGTTCGCCTGGTGGGGAATCAGCAGGTCGATGTCCGAGGCGCTGAGACCGGCGCGCTCGAGCGCCTTCTCACACGCGTCCGCCATCGAGAGGACTGCGGCTTTGAACACTTCGCGCCCCGCCATCTGGATGTAATAGGAATGGTCCGTGAGCAAGGCGGCGTCGGGCGGGTGCGCGGCGCCGCCGCCGGGGCGGTACAAGAGCTGGGCGAGTGCGCCGTCGGACTTCATGTAGCTGCCCAGAATGCCTCGCCCGCCGGTGCTCCTGCGCACCAGGGTCGCTCCGGCCCCGTCCCCGAACAGCACGGCCGTGGCGCGGTCGGTCCAATCCATGATCGAGGTGAGCTTCTCGGAGGCCACGACGAGCACCTGCGTCGCCTGCTCCGAGGCCACGAGCCCTTCGGCGACGTTGAGCGCGTACAGGAAGCCGGTGCAGGCGGCCTGGACGTCGAACGCCACCGCCTGCTTGGCACCCAGCAGCGCCTGGAGATCGCAGGCCTGTGAGGGGAGGAGCCGATCGGGCGAGCAGGTGGCCACCACGAGAGCGTCGATATCGAGGGGCGTGAGGCCAGTCTCCTGGAGTACCTGCTCAGCGGCGGCCTTGCCCATGCAGGCGTTGGATTCGTCGGGCCCCGCCACCCGCCGCTCCCGGATCCCGGTGCGCTCGCGGATCCACTGGTCCGACGTGTCGAGGATCTTCGAGAACTCGTCGTTCGTCATCACGCGCTTGGGCGTGTAGCGACCGGTGCCCCGGAGCTCCGCGATCGGGCGCTTCACCGGGCGGTGCGTCCCCCCGCCAACTCGGCGCCGATGTCCTGATCGAGATGGCTCTCCACCATGTGCGCCGCGACTCGTACAGCGTTCATGATGGCGCGCGCGGGCGAGGCGCCGTGACAGATGATCACCACGCCTTTCACGCCGAGGAGCGGTGCGCCACCGTACTCGGAGGAGTCGAGGAACTTGAAGAGCTGTTTGGCTTCGGGCCGGCCCAGCACGTCGGGGAAGGCCTGCTTCAGCATGCCCATGAACATGCGGCCCGCGGATTCGTAGAACTTGAGAACGACATTGCCGACGAAGCCGTCGCACACGACGACGTCGATCCGCCCCTTCTTGCACTGGCCCGCCAGGATATCGCGGCCTTCGACGTTCCCGACGTACGTGACGCTCGGCGTGTGCAGGAGGAGCTGGTGCGCTTCCTTGACGACGGCGTTGCCCTTCTCGTCCTCTTCGCCGACGTTCAGGAGGCCGACGCCCGGCTGCGGCCGGTCCAGCACGTCGCGCACATAGACCGAGCCGAGATGGGCGAACCCCACGAGCTCGCGGGCGTCGCAGTCCACGTTGGCTCCGCCGTCGATGACCAGTACGGGATGGACGGCGGTCGGGAACAGCGGACCAACCGCGGCGCGCTGCACCCCTTCGTGCAGGCGCAGCATGAGCGTCGCGGCGGCCATCACGGCGCCGGTGTTGCCCGCCGAAATGAAGGCGTCCGATTTACCCTGCTTCTGCAGCCCGAGCCCGACCGCGATGGAGGACCGCGGCTTGCCCTTTACGGCGGCCAGCGGCTTCTCGCCCATGCCTACGACCTCGGGCGCCTCCACGATCTCGAGCCGGCTGCGATCAACGCCCCCCTGCGCCTTGAGCGCCGCCTCGATGTCGGCGGTCCGCCCGACGAGCTGGATCCGGAACCCGGGAGGGAGGTCGCGCAGGGCCAGAGTCGCCCCCTCCACCTCCACCCGCGGCGCGTTGTCCCCACCCATCGCATCCAGCGCGATCCGAATCACCGTCAGGTGTCCTCGACCGCCACGCGCTGCTCGTCCCGGTAGTAACCGCAGGTCGGGCAGACCCGGTGCGGGCGCTTCAGGTCGCCGCAGCGCGGACAGGGCTGGAGCGCGATCGGAGCCGCCTTGTAGTGCGTGCGGCGCGCGCGCTTCTTCCGCTTGGAGGTCCTTCGTTTCGGTACGGCCATGAGATCATCCTTTTCAGTCGCGGAGCTTGTGCTTGAGAGCAGCCAGCCCCTGCAAGGGCTGGTCCACGGCGGGTGGGCAGCCACACGGACCCGGGTTCAAGTCGTTCCCACAGCGCGGGCACAACCCGCGGCAGTCGTCCCGGCACACCACCCACCGGGGCACGGCGAGCAGCAACTCCTCCCGCACCGCGGGCCGGAGATCGATCTCGATCGCATCGGGCGTCAGAGCATACGAGCTCGGGTCCTCCAGGGCGTCCGGGTCCCCGGTGAACAGCGCGTCGATCGTCGCCACGACCGGGACGGGTACGGGCACGAGACAGCGCCGGCATTGTCCGGCGATACGGGTCTGGAGCGAGCCGCGCCAGTAGAATCGCCCTTCTCCGGCGGCTTGCAAACGGCCTGCCACGCGCACCGGCTCGGCCAGCACGACGTCGAGGCCTTCGAACAGGGGATCGCTCCCTGCGAGCTGGCCCTGCGTTTCGACCGGACCGCGGGCGAGCTCCCGGAGGTCGACCTGTAACATGAGCAAACGAACCTAAACCCTTGTGGGACTTGCGTCAAGCGAACTGCTACGGGTTGCCCCGGAGATCTCGTAAGTCACCCTCCGGAAAGAAAAACGCCACTTCGCGGGCGGCGCTCTCGGGAGCGTCCGAGGCATGGATCGCGTTCCGCTCCTTGGACTCGGCGTACAGCTTCCGCACCGTCCCGGGCTTCGCCTCGGCCGGGTCGGTCGCGCCGATCACGTCCCGCAGGCGCGCGACGGCGTCGTCGCGCTCGAGCGCGAGGGCCAGCGCGGGCCCGGACGTCATGAAGGTCACCAGCGAGCGGTAGAAGGGACGGGTCCGATGCACTTCGTAGAAGGCCTCGGCTTGCGCGGTGGTGAGCTTGACGAGGCGGGCGGCGCGGACGACGAATCCGGCGGCCTCGAGGTGCGCAAGGATCTTTCCCGCGAGGCCGCGCGCGACCGCGTCCGGCTTGATGATGGCGAGGGTGAGCATGTGAAGGGGCTAGGGGCTAAGGGCTAAGGGGCTAAGGGGCTATGAGGCGGCGAACGACGTCGGCGCGCGTCAGGAATCCGACTACGACGCCTTCCCGCACCACCGGGAAGCGGTCGACGTCCTTGGAGCTCATCAGATTCGCGACGTCCACGAGCGTCTGGTCTTCCGCGAGGCAGAGCACCGACCGGGCCATCGCCTCCTTCGCCGGGATGAGCTGCGGGTCGGCGGAGCCGCGTTGCAGCTGGGCGCGCGTGGGCGCATGAAACTCCCCGGTCTTGGTGCGCTGCACAAAGTGAGGGATCAGGAACCGCAACAGCTCGCGGTGGGTGATCATCCCGATGAGCGAGCCGTCGTCGTCTACCACCGGCAGCGCGCGGATGTCGTGCTCCACCATGAGGCGGGCGACGTCGCCCAGCGTGCGCTCCGGGCCGACGGTGATCGCCTGGGCGGTCATGACGTCCCGCACGGTGAGCTGGCTCGGCAATTCCACCGCATCCAGCGCGGCGAGCGAGACGACCTGCTCCGGCGTGCGCGCCGCGAGCAGCCCGAGGACCGTATCGGGATGCGCCAGCGTGCGGGCGAACGCGCCCACGACCTGGAGATAGAGGGCGGCGTCGCGCATCGGCGCCACAATGAAGATCACGACCCGCGCGGTTCGGTGGGGGTCTCTCTCCCAGCGGATCGGCGTGGCGGAGATGCCGACCGCGGTCACGAGGCCGCGCACCGCCTCGGTGCGGAAGTGGGGGAGAAACGCATGCTCGCCGACGCTCACCATGTCCTCGGGCCAGGTGTGCCGGATCACGGCGTTGAGGCGTTGGGGATCGGCCACCGCACCCACCGCGATGAGGCGTTCGGCCAGCTGCTCGGTCGCCTCTTTCACGGTCGAGGCGCGGAGCGGGACGATGATGTGCTCCGGCTTGAGCACGTCGCGGAGCTTCACAGCCGCTCCTTCAGGAGCGGCACGACGTCCGCCGGTCGTTTCATGACGGCGATGCCCGCCCGCGCGAGCGCCGCCATTTTCTCGGCGGCCGTGCCGCTCGACCCCGAGATGATCGCGCCGGCGTGACCCATGCGGCGGCCGGGCGGCGCAGTTTGCCCGGCGATGAAGCCGATCACGGGTTTGGTCACCGCCTGCTTCACGAAGTCGGCGGCCTGCTGCTCGTCGGTGCCACCGATCTCACCGATCATGACGACCGCGTCGGTCTCGGGGTCCGCCTGAAAGGCCGAGAGACAGTGGATGAAGTTCGTGCCGATGAGCGGGTCCCCGCCGATCCCCACGCACGTGGATTGACCCAACCCCTGCGTGGACAGTTGGTGCACGATCTCGTACGTCAGCGTTCCGCTGCGCGACACGACGCCCACCCGACCGGGCAGGCAGATGTTGCCGGGGATGATGCCCACCTTGCTCTTGCCCGGGGAGATGAGCCCGGGGCAATTGGGTCCGATCAACCGCGCGCCGCGCTCATGCAGATACGGCAGGACGCGCGTCATGTCCAGGACCGGGATCCCTTCCGTGATGCACACGATCAGCAGGATGCCGGAATCCGCGGCCTCGAAGATCGCCGAGACTGCGACTGCGGCCGGGACATAGATCACGGATGTGTTCGCGCGTGTCTCGCGCACCGCGTCGGCGACGGTGTCGAACACCGGGACCACGCCGTCGAACAGCTGTCCACCTTTGCCGGGCGTGACCCCGGCCACCACCTTGGTGCCGTAGCCGATCATCTGCCGCGTGTGGAACGAGCCGTCGCGACCGGTGATGCCCTGCACCACCAGGCGCGTCTGCTGATCGACGAAGACGCTCACGCGGCGTTCGCCCGGGCGACGGCCTGCTTCACGGCTTCGTCCATATCGGTGAGCGCCGAAAACCCCGCCTGCGTGAGGATCTGCACCCCGAGCTCCTCATTGGTGCCGGTGAGTCGGATGACGAGTGGTACCTTGAGCGGGAATGCCCTCGTGGCCTGGACGATACCGTTGGCCACGTCGTCGCCCCGGGTGATGCCCCCGAAGATATTGAACAGGATGGCTCGGACGCTCGGGTCTGCGGTGATGATCCGGAGGGCGCTGACGACCTTCTGGGGGTTCGAGCTCCCGCCGATGTCGAGGAAGTTGGCGGGCTCGCCGCCGTAATACTTCACCAGATCCATGGTCGCCATCGCGAGTCCGGCGCCGTTCACGCAGCACCCCACGGTGCCGTCGAGCTTGATGAAGGTGAGCCCCGCCTCGCGCGCCGCGACCTCCGAGGGCGCATCACCACTCGGGTCGCGCAGGGCCGCGATATCGGGACGACGTTCGAGCTCGTTGTCGTCGATCACGATCTTGGCATCGAGGGCGGCGACCGCGCCGTCGCGCGTAGCGACGAGCGGATTGATCTCCGCGAGCGATGCGCCCACGGCGTAAAAGGCCGTATACAGCCGCTGCATGACATCCGCCGCGGTGCGCGCCTGCGCGATGTCGCGGTAGAGCTTCAGCGCGAGCCCCAAGGCTTGATGCGCGAGCAGGCCGTAGCGGGGATCCACCGCCAGCCGGTGGATCTTCTCCGGTGTCCGGGCCGCGACCTCTTCGATGTCGATGCCGCCGGCCGCGCTCACCATCACCACGGGACGCTGGGAGGTCCGGTCGACGATGATGCCCACGTAACTCTCGGTGGCGATGTCGGCCGCAGGCGCCACGAGCACCCGGCGCACGGTGAGGCCCTTGATGGTCATGCCCAGGATCTTGGCTGCGTGCGCGGCGGCCTCGTCCGCGTTCGCGGCGAGCTTCACGCCGCCGGCCTTGCCCCGCCCGCCGGCGTGCACCTGCGCTTTCACCACTACGGGCCCGCCCCCCAGCCGCGCGGCGATCGCGCGGGCCTCGTCCGCCGTGGTCGCGACCTCCCCGGGCGGCACCGGGATGCCGTACCGCCGCAGAATATCGCGTGCTTGGTATTCGTGGAGGTTCACACTCCCTCCCTCGTGATAGTGGTGCCGGCCTCGCCCCGCAACGCCGCGAGTCCCTGGGACAGGTCGGCGATGATGGCGCGCCGCTCGCCGACGCGCTCTCCACCGGCCGTGCGGACGAAGTCGGCCGCCGCCTCGACCTTCGGTCGCATGCTGCCGGTGCCCAGCTCCTTTCCAGCGAGCAGGTGATCCGCCTGCGCGAGGCTCAAGCGGCGGATGGCCTTTTGCTGCGGCGTACCGAAGGCGTGGTACACGGCGTCTACATTCGTGAGGATCAGCAGCACGTCGGCGGCGATGTCCCGGCCGAGGATGGCCGCCACACGGTCCTTGTCGGCGACGGCGTCCAGGCCCTCGAGGCGCAGGGTCGGGTCGTCGTATACCGGGGGCCCGCCCCCTCCACACGCGACTACGATGTGCCCGGCGGCGACGAGGTGGTGAATCAACTCCCGCTCGACCACGGCGCTCGGTCGCGGGCTGGGCGCGAGCCGCCGCCACTGGCCCCGCTGCTCTTCCTTCACCGGAACGCCCCGCGCCTGGAGTCGCGCCACCCGCGCCGGATCGAGGGCGTGGCCGATCGGCTTGGTGGGACTGCGCAGGTTCGGGTCGTGCGGGTCGCATAGCGTCTGAGTAATGAGCGTGACCACCTGGCGGGTGACGCCGGCACGGGCGAGCGCGTTCTGCAGCGATTGCTGGATCATGTAGCCCATCCAGCCGGCGGTAGCGGCCACGAGCACGCCCAGCGGCAGCGGCTCCACCTGGTCAGCGGCGATTTCGTTGCGGGCCAGCTCGTCTCCCACCTGCGGGCCGTTACCGTGGACCAGGGCGATGCGCCACCCCTCACGCGCCAGGTCCACGATCGGCGCGAGGCTCGCCCGCGTGTGGCGGAACTGGTTCGAGATCGTGGGCCGCTCCCCCGGCGGGGCGACGGCGTTGCCGCCCAGCGCGACCACAATGGTACCCTCGTTCACGGCGGCGCAACCTAGCGGCGCTCGGGGGCGGGAGCAAGCTTGCGGCGCCCCAGGCCGAGCAGGTCCTTCAACTGGGCATACAACTGGCCGAACCTCTCCAGATTGCCGGCGGCGAGGGCCGAGTCGGCCTGCGCCGCGAGCTGCTGCGCCCGTCGCCAGCGCGCGGGGAGCGCCGTGTCGCCGGGCGCCCGCGCGTCGCCGGTCGAGGCGAGCAGGCTCCGCAGTGCGGCGGCGACGCTCCTGCCCTGGCCGCGGTGGCTTCCCCACGAGAGAAACACGGTGTCGATGCCGGTGGGCGCGCCCCCGGTCGGGGCCTGGGTGAAAAGCGCCTGCTCGGAGTAGAGGACGCCGGCGACGTTCCAGAGTCGCGGCACGCCGGGCGCCGTCGTACTGGGGGAGCCGACCAGCACCGGCGGGAGGCGAGCGGCCAGGCCGGGTCGCCACACCGACACGCGAGGCCCCTCGGGCGTCATCGTTGCCGCCACGAAGACGGCGAGCGTGCTTCCAGCTTCGAACCCCTGGGCCATCCAAACGCGGGCCGCCTCCGTAGAACCTTCGACGGTGGGCGCCACGAGCTCGAAGGGGTCCCTGGGTCGCGAGCTCCACGCCGTCGTGTCGGTGCGCCAGCGCTCCACGAGCACCGTTGCCGCGCGGAACGCTCGCCCGGGGAACGGGAGCTGCGCGCGCAGGGCCGGGGGCAGGCTGTCGAGCGGTCGAATCAGCGGCGCGAGGAGTCTCGCCCACGCGGCGGCGAGCGAGTCGGCCCCCGGGGAGAGGTAGAGCCGCGTGTCCCCGTCGGCGGCGTTCACGGCGCCGATCACGCCCGCCTGCAGGTACCGCACCGAATCGCCGCCGCCGTTGTCCACCGGGCGGGCGAGCGGAAACGCGTCCGCTGTGAAGTACCCGTACGCCACCCACCACAGGGCGCTGTCGGCGACTACGGGAGCAGCGGCGTCGAAGGAAGCGAACGGTGCGAGCCGCCCCAGCCGCTCCAGCACGTCGCGCCGCCACAGCAGGACCAGGCCGTCGGTCTCGCGGCGCGCCAGCGCCGGGCTCTGCAGGGCCCACGCGAGGGCGGTTCGGCGCCACCACCCTGCCAGTGCGATTCCCGAATGCCCCAGCGCCGGCCAGGTATCGGGGGTCGCGACTGCGAACTCCGTGAAGCGGGGGCCGAACCACGTGGTGGAATCGCGTGTCGCGACCGGCACGAACGCGAGGACGGTGTCGTCCTCGACGGCCGCCACCGGTGGCCCGACGCGGGCCGGCGCCCCGCGGTGGATCGCGGCCCAACCGGGCGGCGGCTGCCGGAGCCCGAGGCTGTCGAGGTCGGGCCGGAGCGCCACGAGCCAGGTGGCTCTGCCGTCGCCCAACGAACGCGGCGACAGGCCCGCGGCTGTGGGCGTCGACTGCGGGCGGACGAGACTACGCCGGGAGGCGGCTGCCGCGAGCACCCGCTGGGTGTCCCAGATGGGCACGGCGGTCGCCGCCGCCTCGGGGCCCGGGAAGCCCGGCGGAGCGCGCTCCACGAGCGTTGCGACGCCGAAGGCGAGCCCTTCGAGCCGCCGCCGCTCGGCCACCAGGGCCGTGTCGGGATCGGCGGTGTTTCGCCCGCGCGGGCCGGCACTCGCCAGGGACCCGGGAATGACGGCGAATCCGAGCAGCGACGCGACGACCAGCGCGCCCCAGGCCGTGAAGAGCAGCACCGGCTTCTCTCGCAACCCCCACACGAGGCTCACGAGGGTCGCCGCGACGCCTACGCCCGCGACGATCGGCGCGGCGGCGAGACGCGCATCGAGCGCGCGGCGCGTGAGCGCTCCGTGCAGTCCGGCGACGGTTTCCGCGGAATCGAGGAGGGCGCCCCAGGTGAGGGTGAGCGCAAGCAGGGCGAGCAGGAGGCCGAGGTGCGCCCGAGCGTGCGCATTCGCGTAGGGCAACCAGCGACGGAACCGCAGGGACCCGATTCCCACGTAGAGCAGCGCGACGACGACCGTGGCAGCGCACACCGCCGCCAGCGCAAGCTCCCGCAGCCGCTCGGTCCAGGGCAGCTGACCCAGGTAATATCCCAGGTCCCGTTGGAGCACGGGGTCCGTGATGCCGAAGGTCGGTGGGCGTGACGCGAGCGCCGCCGGCATCCACCAATCCCCAGTGCCGAGCGTGAGCAGGAGCCCGAAGACGAGACCGCACGCGATCGTGCCCGCGAGCAACAGGCGTTGCGGCACCGCCTCGACGATCTCCAGGTCGCCGAGCCGGCGAGACAGCTGCATGGAGCCGATCGAGCGGTAGACGAACAGGAGATTCGCCGTGCACCAGGCGATCGCGCCCACGCGCAGCAGCCCCGACACCAGCCGGGCGAAGTCCCGGGCCGCGAGGTACGCCGCGCCGCCGGGCAGGCTCGCCCCCCACGCGCGCTCGGCGGTCTCGAGGGCGAGCCAGCGCCCGCCCACGAGCCCCGCAACCAGGAGTCCGACTCCGACGAGCAGGACCCGGCGGCGGACGACGGGCTTCACGCGCCCGGGCTCTGCGCGGCGAGCCAGCTCTCGACTTCGGTCCGGTAGGAAGCGAGCGCCGCCGCGGTGGCCGCTTCGAAGCGGAGCACCAGCACCGGCTGGGTATTCGACGCACGCAGCAGTCCCCACCCTTGCGCGAAGGTGATGCGGACGCCGTCGAGGGTGGACACGGGGTACTTGGCGGCGAAGTGCCGCGCGGCACGCTGTACGATCTCGAATTTCCGGTCGTCGGGGCAGTCGACCCGCAGCTCGGGAGTGGCCACGGTGACGGGAAGGTCGGCGAGGAGCCGCGAGAGAGGCCCTCCCTGCTCCGCGATGTAGCGCAGCAAGCGGGCCGCGGCGAACAGCGCGTCGTCAAAACCGTACCAGTCGCCGCCGAAGAACATGTGGCCGCTCATCTCGCCCGCGAGCGGTGCGTCACTCTCTTTCATCTTCTGCTTGATGAGGGAGTGGCCGGTCTTCCACATCGTGGGCACGAGGCCCACTCGCTCGAGCTCGCGCGGCAGCACCTGGGAGCACTTCACGTCGAAGATCACGGCGTGGCCCGGACCCATGCGGCGCGCGAGGTCGCGGCCGAGCAGCACGAGCAGCTGATCGCCGAACACGGGGCGACCCTGATCGTCCACTGCGCCAATGCGGTCGCCGTCGCCGTCGAAGGCGATACCCAGCTCGGCCCCCTCGCGGCGAACGGCCGCCTGCAGGTCGCGGAGATTCTCGACCACCGTGGGATCGGGATGATGGTTGGGGAACGTGCCGTCGGACTGGCAGAACAGGGGGATGACGTCGGCGCCGAGACGCCGGAGCGTGTCCACCGCGATGAGGCTCGAGACGCCGTTGCCGCAATCCACGACGACTTTGACCGTGCGGGGCAGCGGGCCGTTCCGCTGCACGATCGCGTCGCGGTAGCGCGGCAGCACCGAGCCCTCCTCACTGCGTCCGCCGCCGGGGCGGCCCGGGGTGCGCCCCTCTTCGATGAGGCGTCGGAGATCCTGGATGTCTGCGCCGGCCACGGCGTCCCCGCCGAGGACGCACTTGAAGCCGTTGAACTCGGGCGGATTGTGCGAGCCGGTCACCTGGACGCCGCCGTCCACGTTGAGCACGTGGGTCGCGAAGTAGAGCGCCGGCGTCGGCAGCTCACCCACGTCCACGCCGTGGCCGCCCACGGCCTCGATACCGGAGAGCAGGCCGTGCGCGAGCCCCGGGCCGGAGGGGCGGTTGTCCCGCCCCACGGCGAGCCGGGGCGCGCGTCCCAGACGGTCCCAGCCGAGCGTCGCGATGGCCTGGCCGATGGCGCGAGCGACCTCCGGCGTGAGCTGGTCGCCCACGATGCCGCGGATGTCGTACTCGCGAAAGATGGCGGCGGGCAGCTGCATGGGGGGCCCGGCGTCAGCGACCCGTCGGGGCGGGCGCCGTGACTGCCGGCCCGGCGTGCAATCCGTCACCGCTCGTCCTCGCCAGGTCGAGCAGGCGATTCGGGCGAAGGCCGAAGAAGAGCAAACCGGCGACCGACACCGCCACCACGGCGCCACCCAGCCGACCGATATGCATACCCGAGTGGGCCTGCTCGAACGGCTCCGGCTGCATGTACATCGCCATGATCACGGGGAGATAGTAGCCCGCCGAGATCACGCTCGTAAGGACGAGAATCGCGGCGAGCGGAAGCTGACCGGTCGCGGTGGCGGCGACGAGAATGTACCACTTGCCGATGAACCCTGCCGTCCCAGGGAAGCCCAGCAGGGACAGCATGCAGACGGCGAGCGCGAACGCGAGCCACGGCCGGCGTGTCCCGAGGCCCGCGAGGTCGTCGATCAGCACGTCGCGCTCGCCGTCCCGTCCTTTCGCGGCGAGGAGCGCGAACGCGGCGAGGGTGGTGAGTGTGTAGGCAACCAGGTAAAACAAAAAAGCCCCCGAGCCGGCGTTCGTTCCAGCGGCAACGGCGACGAGCAGGTATCCCGCGTGAGCGATCGACGAGTACGCGAGCATACGCTTGACGGTCCGCTGAGCCAGCGCGACCAGGTTCCCCACCACCATGGTCGCCACCGCGAGCCACCACGCGATCTGGTGCCACGCCGGCACGCCGCCGAAGGCTTCGCCCAGGACGCGGAACAGCGCCGCGAACGCCGCGGCCTTGACGGCCGTCGCCATGTAACCGGTGACCGGGGTGGGCGAGCCGTCGTACACGTCCGGCGCCCACATGTGGAACGGCACCGCCGCCACCTTGAACCCGAACCCCACGAGCAGTAGGCCAAGGCCGATGAGGAGCAGCGGACTGTGCTCCAGCCCCAACGTCCGGACCTGAACGCCGATCTGGCTCAAGTTCGTGGTGGCGGTCGCGCCATACACCAACGCGATCCCGTACAGCAGGAAGCCGGAGGCGAACGCTCCCAGGAGGAAGTACTTGAGCGCGGCCTCCGCGGCGGCGGCGCTGTGGCGGTTGATCCCGGCGAGCGCGTAGACCGCCACGGACATCAACTCGAGCCCGAGGAACACGACCATGAGATCCTCGCCGCCGACCATGAGCATCGTACCCAGCGTCGCGAACAGCAGCAGCGCGTAGTACTCGGGGGCGAGCAGGCGCTCGCGCTCGAGGTAGTCGAACGACACCAGTACGGTCAGGCCCGCGGTGCCGAGCAGCAGCCCGTCCGCGACGAAGCGGAAGTCGTCGACCGCGATCATAGCCGGGGCGCCGATCGCGCGCGCCGTGTGCCACCACAGCCACCACGCCGCTGCCCCCGCGACCGCGAGCCCCGCCAGGGTGACCCACCCCGCCACCCGCAGGTCGGCGGCCGTGCGGTGCCGCCACGCGATCAGGAGCAGCAGCACCATGCCCGCCAGCGTGAGCGTCAGCTCGGGGAGCAATGCCCGGAGCAGGTCGCGCGCGTTCGCGAGGTCGAGGCTCACCGGACCGCCGTGAACGAGGCCGCGTTGAGCCGCACGGACTGAATGAGCTGCCGGGCGCTCGGCTCCATCCGTTGGAGGATGGGCTTCGGGTACATCCCGATCCAGAGGATGCAGGCGAGCAGCGGCACGAGCACCGCGATCTCGCGCAGCGACAGGTCGGCGAGCTTGGCGTTCACGGTCTTGTCGAGGGGATTGAAAATCACGCGCTGCAGCGCCGGGAGCAGGTACATTGCGGCCACGATCACGCCCGCGGTGGCGATGATGGCCGGCAGGGGGTAGGTCCGGAACGTCCCGAGCAGCACCAGGAACTCCCCGACGAAGCCGTTCGTGGCCGGGAGCCCGATCGACGACAGCGAGACGATCGTGAGCACCGCGGCGAGCAGCGGCACGACCTTCGCGATCCCGCCGAACGCCTCGATCAGACGCGAATGCCGCCGCTCGTACAGCATGCCGGCGAGGAAGAACAGCGCGCCGGTCGAGATGCCGTGGTTGATCATCACGAGCAGCGCGCCCTGCACGCTCTGGAGCGTCAGCGCCCAGATGCCGAGCATCACGAAACCGAGGTGCGCCACCGACGAGTAAGCGATCAGCTTCTTGAAGTCCGGCTGGACCATTGCTACCAGGCCGCCGTACAGAATGCCGATCAGCGACAGCGCCACGATGGCCCGCTGCACCGCGGGGTGCAGTGCCACGGTCGGGAAGAGGGGCAGCGCGAACCGCAGGAAGCCGTAGGTCCCCATCTTGAGGAGGACCCCCGCGAGCAGCACCGACCCGGCCGTGGGGGCTTCCACGTGTGCGTCGGGGAGCCAGGTGTGGAACGGGAACATCGGCACTTTGATGGCGAACGCGAGGAAGAAGGCCCCGAACAGCCAGAACGCGAGCGACCCGAGTCCACCGATGTGCGCCGTCAGGTGCGCGTACGAGAACGAATACACGCCGGTGCGCTGACCCACGAGGTAGACGAGCGCCAAGATCGCCACCAGCATGAGCAACGATCCGAAGAAGGTGTAGATGAAGAACTTGATGGCCGCGTAGAGGCGGCGCTCCCCGCCCCACACCCCGATGATGAAGTACATCGGAATGAGCATGACCTCCCACATCACGTAAAAGAGAAACAGATCGAGGGCCACGAACACCCCGATCATCCCCGTCGTCAGGACGAGCATGAGCGCGTAGAACCCGCGCTCGCGCGTCGTGATGTAGGCGTAGCTCCCGAGCACCGACAAAGGGACCAAGAACGTGGTGAGCAGGACCAGGAAGAGCGAGATCCCGTCGACGCCCACCGTGTAGCGGATCCCCCAGTTCGGAATCCACGACACGTTGAGCATGAACTGCATGCCGTCCGCCGGCGCGAACGTCCACCACAACGGTACCGAGATCGCGAATTCGACGAGGCTCGCGGCGAGCGCGAGGTGCTTGGCCCAGCGCACGGGAGCCAGCAGCACGACCACCGCGGCGAGCACGGGCCAGAAGAGCAGGGCGGTGAGCACCCACTGGCGATACATGGGCTAGCGCACCGCGGCGCGAACCACGGCCAGGACGCCGATCACGAACAGCACGACGTACACACCCACCTCGCCCGTCTGCAGCCGGCTTCCCAGCCATCCGACGGCCCGCGACGCGGCGGCGGTACCGTTCACGAGCAGGCCGTCCACGATGCGGGCATCGACGATCTTCCAGAGCACTTCGCGCGAGAGCCACAGCACCGGTCGCACGATGATCGCGTCGTACAGCTCGTCCACGTACCACTTCTTCCACAGCAGCCGGGCGAGTCCCGTCTCGGGCGGCGCGAGCCGCGCCGGAACGAGCGCCTCCGGCTTGAGGAGGCGCAACGCGCCGACGATCCCCAACACGGCGACCAGCACCGCGCCTGCGACCAGGGTCCACTCGGTCGCCGCTGCGACCTCGAGCGCCGGCCGGAGGCGGTGGGCGACGCCGGTCACCGGCTCGAGCCAGTGCTCGAGGAAGGCGTTGCCCCCGAACAGGTGCGGGATGTTGAGCGCGCCGCCGAACAGCGTCAGCACGCCGAGCACCACCAGCGGCCCGGTCATGACGGGCGGCGCTTCGTGCAGGTGTTCCCGCTCGCGCTCGCCGGTGCGGTTCGGGCCGTGGAACGTGTAGAGCATCAGCCGGGTCATGTAGAACGCCGTGAGCAGGGCCGCCGCCAGGCCCATCCCCCAGAACGCGTACCACAGCGGTCGGACCGTCGCCTCCGCGAACGCCGCCCCGAGAATCTCGTCCTTCGAGAAGAAGCCGGCGAACGGCGGGATCCCCGCGATCGCGAGGGTCGCGATCCACATCAGCGCGGCGGTCCAGGGCAGATGGCGGGCGAGTCCGCCCATGTTGCGCATATCCTGTGCGTCCTCGTGCGTCTGGGTCGCGGCGTAAGCCTGGTGCATGGCGTGGATCACGCTGCCCGAGCCGAGGAACAGCAGCGCCTTGAAGAACGCATGGGTCACGAGGTGGAACATCCCGGCCGCGTACGCGCCGGTGCCGACGCCGACGAACATATAGCCGAGCTGGGACACGGTTGAATACGCGAGCACGCGCTTGATGTCCCATTGCTTGAGGGCGATGGTGGCGGCGAACAGCGCCGTGAGCGCGCCGATCCCCGCGACCACGGCACTGCCGAGCGGCGACAGCGCGAACAGCACCCCACAACGGGCCACCAGATAGACGCCCGCGGTGACCATGGTGGCGGCGTGGATCAGCGCGGAGACGGGCGTCGGGCCCTGCATCGCGTCGGGGAGCCAGATGTACAGGGGGATCTGGGCCGACTTGCCGGTACAGCCGAGGAACAGGAAGAGGGTCATCGCCGTCACGACCGCCCCGCCAGGCACGAGAGCGCCGGGCGCCTTGGCGAAGACGGTCTCGAAATCGAGCGATCCGAAACGCGTGAAGATGAGAAACATCGCCACGAGAAACCCGAAGTCCCCGATGCGGTTGACGATGAACGCCTTCTTGCCCGCGTCGGCGTTGACCTTGTCGTTGAACCAGAAGCCGATGAGCAGGTAGGAGCAGAGCCCGACCCCTTCCCAGCCGACGAACATCACCGGGAAGTTGGCCCCCAGGACCAGCGTCAGCATGAAGAACACGAACAGATTCAGATACGCGAAGTAGCGCGCATAACCCGGGTCCTCGTGCATGTAGCCGATGCTGAAGACGTGGATCAACGCGCCGACACCTGTTACGACGAGGATCATCACGGCGGCGAGCTGGTCGAGCTGCAGCGCGAAGGAGACCTGCAGGTCGCCCGCGGGCATCCACTCCCAGTAGCGGAACACGAGCGGCACGGTGGGGTGCTGTCGCGCGAGCTCGGCCACGGCCATGCCAGCCGCGGCGAATGCCAGCACCAGCGTGCCGACGCCGACGAGGGACACGACGCGCTTCGCGGTCGGCCGGGTGAGGGCGAGCGTGCCGTTCACCACGAAGCCCACCAGCGGCAGCGCCGGCACCACCCAGAGAAGGGACAGCGGCAGCGCGGGCATCAGCCCTTGAGCAGGTTGATGCTTTGGAGATTGACCGTGTGCCGGTGCCGATAGATGGCCAGCATGATCGCGAGCCCCACGCCGGCCTCGGCCGCGGCGACGGCCATCACGAAGAAGACGAAGATCTGGCCGGCGACGCCGAGCTGCTGTGCCAGCGCGACGAACGTCAGGTTGACGGCGTTGAGCATCAGCTCCACGCACATGAAGATCACGATGGCGTTGCGACGGAGCAGCACGCCGGCGACGCCCAGGGTGAACAGCACGGCCGACACCGCCAGCGACGGTCCGAGGAGCATCAGAGCTTCCGCTTGGCGAGCACGACGGCGCCGACCATCGCCGCGAGCAGGAGGATGCTGGTGATCTCGAACGGCACGAGATAGGTGCCGAACAACGGTCGTGCCACGGCCGGCACCATACCCTGCTCCGCGGCGGTCCGCGCCAGCACTCCGGGCGCGAGCACCAGCCCCGGAGCCGGCGCTGCCTGCCGCAGTCCGAGCAGCTGCACGAGGAGCCCTCCTGCGAGCAGCACGCCCACGATGAGGCCCAGCGGGCCTTTCAGGTCGGTCGGTCCGGCCCGGCCGAGATTGAGCAGCATGATCACGAAGAGGAACAGCACCATGATGGCGCCGGCATACACCAGCACCTGGAGAACGGCGATGAACTGCGCGTCGAGCAGGACGAACAGCGCCGCGAGCGCGAACAGCGTGACCACGAGCCACAGCGCGCTGGCCACGGGACTCCGGCGGGTGATGCAGGCGAGCGCGCTCCCCACCGCCAGGCCGGCGAACGCCCAAAAGATGATCAGCGTCCCGTCCACCGCTTACTCGCCCTTCGGGTCGGAGGGATCCCACAGCGTCGAGACGGGGTGCGTTTGCGCGCACAGCCTCTCGAGGTCGTACACGAACCGGTCGCGCGAGTACTCCGAGTTCTCGTAGTGCACGCCCACGTGGATCGCCTCCTCGGGGCAGACCTCCTGGCAGTAGCCGCAAAACACGCAGCGGAACTCGTCGATCTCGTAGATCAGCGGGTAGCGGTTACCCTCCTCGTCCTCCCCGGGCACGAGCTTGATGCAGTTCGCCGGGCAGATCTGGGGACACAAGCCGCACGCGACGCACTTGGCACGCCCCTGCTCGTCCGTGAGCATGCGGTGCGTACCGCGCCAACGCGGGGAGAGCGTCCAGTCCTTGCTGCTCTTCTCCTCCGGGTACTGCATCGTCACCTTGGGGCGCCACAGGTGGCTCAAGGTGAGCGCCATGCCCTTGAGCGTGGCGCGCAGGTAGGAGACCTCGGCCCCCGGCCGCTTCATCACCTTCACGCCGATCGCCATCAGGCCCGTCCCCCTTCCTCCACCACCGAGCCCGCGATGATGTGACCGCGGTCGAGCCCGAAGAACAGCGGCACGGCGAGCAGTACGTTCAGTCCGAACAACGCGAGCGCGAACCGGGAGTCGTACATCCAGCCGAGCTGGTCGTGCAGGAACCAGATGGCGGTGGCGATGATCGTCACGTACGCGAGTGCGAGCGGCAGCATCACCTTCCAGCCGAGCGCCATCAGCTGGTCGTAGCGGAAGCGCGGCAGGGTCCAGCGCACCCAGATGAACAGGAACAGGAAGCACATCACCTTCGTCGAAAACACCGCAAGCGTCGCCAGCGTCTTGAGCGTCGTCCAGGGAGGCGTGTTGTCCCAGGTCGTGAAGGGGATGTCCCAGCCGCCGAAGAACAGCGTCGTCATCAGGGCCGACGCCGTCACCATGTTGGAGTACTCGGCGATATAGAACATCGAGAACTTCATCGCGCTGTACTCAGTGTGATAGCCGGCGATCAGCTCGCCTTCCGCCTCGGGCAGATCGAAGGGGAGCCGATTCGTCTCGGCGAACGCCGCGACGATAAAAATGAAAAACGCCAGGGACAGCGGGAACACGTTCCATGTGAACAAGGACCGTGATTGCTTGGCGATCACGTCCGTCAGCGTGACGTTTCCCACGAGCAGCAGCACCGCCACGGTGCTCATACCCAGGGCGATCTCGTAGGAGATCATCTGGGCGCTCGCGCGCAGGCCGCCCAGCAGCGAATACTTGTTGTTCGATGACCACCCGGCCAGCACGATGCCGTACACGCCCAGCGACCCGAACGCGAGAATGTAGAGAAAGCCGACCGGCAGGTTCGCCACCACCATGTCCACATCGCCCCAGGGGGTGGGGAGCGGGGCCGCGAATGGGATCACGGCAAACGTCAAGAGCGCTGGGATGAAGGACATCGCAGGCGCGAGCATGAAGAGCACCTTGTCCGCCTGAGCGGGCAGGGTTTCCTCCTTGACCAGGTTCTTGAGCCCGTCGGCCGCCGGCTGAAACAATCCTTGCGGGCCCACGCGGTTGGGCCCCAGCCGATCCTGCATCCACGCGCAGATGCGCCGCTCCGCAAGCGTGAGCAGCGCCACACCCACCATGATCACCGTGAACACCACGACGATCTTGACGATCGAGCTGACCAAGAAAAACGTCATGCCGGCGCCGTTGCCGCGGCCGGCGTCGGTGCGCCCGCAAACCCGAGCTGCGCATAGGAGAGCCCGTGAAACGCCGCTACCGACGCCGCCAGCCGGTCGAACGCCTCGGCGGCCGTGCCGACGTGCCTGCCTCCCTGGTCCTGCAGCGTCGCGACCAGCTCGGAGAGCACCCACCAGGCGGGCCGCGCCATTCCCGGTGCGGACTTCGCCTGGAAGTAGCGCTGCACCCGGCCGTCCCGGTTCACGAACGTGCCCTCCTCTTCGGCGACGTTCGCGATCGGCAATACCGCCTGGGCGTCGCGGGCGCGCTCGGGGAGCACCGTCCCGACGTAAAGGAGGGCCCCCGCCGTGCTGACCGCGATGTCCGGCTCGTCGAGCACCAATACCACCGCCGCCGTCTCCGCCGCCACGAGCGCCGCTCGGTAGTCCCGGCTGTAGCCGAGCAGCTCGGCGCCCCGGCCGTTGGGTGCCCGCTCCGCCCGGAGCGCGAGGTTCGGGACGCCGGCGAGCGGCGCTTCCTCACCCATGACCACCTGGAAGGCACCGCTCCACTCGTGCCCGCGGAACAGCTCGCGTGCGAAGAACAGCGCCTCCGTCGACGCCCTGGGGGAGACCAGCGCGACCCCCTTGCCGCCCGCTCCGCGCAGCCGGCTCGCCACCAAGGCGAACGCCTCGTCCCAGTCGGTGGCGTGCAGCTCGCCGTCGCGTCGCACCAGGGGGGCTTCGATGCGGTCCCCGCGATTCATCCAGCGGTAGTTCATGCGCCCGTGGTCGCACACGAAGTAGCGGTTCACCTCGAGGTTCGAGCGGGGGCGCACGCGCACCACGACGTTCTCGCGCGTGTCCAGGGTGACGTTGCACCCCTGCGAGCAGCCGGTGCAAATGGAGGCCGCTTTGTCGAGCTCCCAGGCACGCGCCTTGTGCAGGAAATCTTTGGAGAGGAGGGAGCCGACCGGACACAGATCGACGACGTTACCCGCCCACGGGTGATCGAGGCGCCCTTCGGAGTGGATCCCGATGTAGGCCCGGTCGCCCCGCTCGGAGACGTTGAGCACCGGCTCCTTCGCTACGTCCTCCATGAATCGGACGCAGCGCGTGCACAGGATGCAGCGGTTCGGGACGTACAGCACGTCGGGGCCGAAGTCCTCCACCGGGTTGAAGCGCTTCGCGTAGTCGGGGCTGTACCGCGTAGCCGGACGGCCTTCCTGGAACGTGAAATCCTGCAGCTCGCACTCTCCTGCCTGGTCGCAAATGGGACAGTCGAGCGGATGATTGATGAGCAGCAGCTCGAGCACCCCCATGCGGCCGCTCTTCGCCTGGGGCGACTGCGTGCGCACGACCATGCCCTCCGCCACCTGGGTGGCGCACGCGATCTGCAGTTTCGGGGCCTTCTCGATGTCCACGAGGCACATGCGGCACACGCCGGCCACGGGTAACCCCGGGTGGTAGCAGTAGTGCGGCACGAGCACGCCCGCCTGCTTGGCGGCCTCGATGACGAGCGTCCCCTTCGGCACGCTCACAGGCACGCCATCGATCGTGAGGCTGATCAGCTCGTCCGCCATCAGGCTACCATGACGGGCTTGCGCCGGCCGGCGAGATAGTCTTCGAATTCGTTCCTGAACTTCTTGATCCCGGACACGACGGGGGCGGCACACGAATCCGACAGCACGCAGATCGTCTTGCCGGTCATGTTGTCGGCGAGATCGAGCAGCAGGTCCAGGTCGGCCGTCTTCCCCTGCCCCGCCAGGATCCGCTCGAGGATCTTCGTGGTCCACGCGGTACCTTCGCGACACTGGGTGCACTGGGCGCACGACTCGTGCGCGTAGAAGCGGGCGAGCCGCATGATCTGGTAAACCATGTCAGTCGAGTCGTCGAACACGATCACGCCACCCGAGCCGAGCATCGAGCCCTTCTCGACCACGCCCTCGTAGTCCAGGAGGCAGCCCTCCGTCTCCTCTCGGTTCAGGATCGGCACCGAGGAGCCACCGGGGATGCACGCCTTGAGCGTCCGGCCGGGCCGGATCCCGCCGCACAGGTCGTAGAGCAGGTCCTTGAGCGGGAAGCCCATGGTGACTTCGTAATTGCCCGGTCGCTGCACGTGGCCGCACACGGAGAACAGCTTGGTGCCGGTGCTCTTGGGGGAGGCGAGCGACAGTCCTTTGTACCAGGACGCCCCCTTTTTGAGGATGGGGGGCACGGCGGCGAGCGTCTCCACGTTGTTGATCGTGGTCGGCATCCCGAACACGCCGGCGGCGGCTGGGAACGGCGGCTTGATCCGGGGATTGCCGCGCTTGCCCTCGATCGAGCTCATGAGCGCCGTCTCTTCCCCGCAGATGTAGGCGCCCGCGCCGCGGTGGAGGTGGAGTTTGATGGCGCCGAACACGCCGGCGGCCGTGGCTTCGGCGAGGGCCTTCTCCATGACGGCCCAGGGCTCGGTGAACTCGCCGCGGATGTAGACGTAGACCACCTCGGCCTGGATAGCATGCGCCGCGATGGCGGCGCCTTCGAGCAGCGCGTGCGGCGTCCAGCGCATGATCTCGCGGTCCTTGAACGTTCCCGGCTCGGATTCGTCCGCGTTCACGCACAGGTAGTGCGGCTTCTTCTTCTCCTTGGGCATGAAGGACCACTTGAGCCCCGTCGGGAAACCGGCACCGCCCCGCCCGCGTAGCCCCGATTCCTTCACGACGTCGATGACCCTGGCAGGCTCCATCGTGAGGGCCTGCGCGAGCATCTCGTAGCCACCCCGCTTCACCCAGCCCTTGTACGTGCGGGCGTCGGCCTCGCCGAAATGCTTCGAGAGGACGAGGGTTTCTTTGGAGTGCGGCTTGTGCGGGTAGCCCATCTATTTGTACTTCCTCACGAGCTCCGGGACCTGCTCCGGCGTGACGGACTCGATGCAGTCATCGTTGATGAGCACCGGCGTCGCGAACCCGCAAGCCCCCAGGCATTCCACCTCGATCACCGTCCACTTGCCGTCGGGGCTGGTGGCGCCGAGCTCCTTGGCGCCGGTCGCGTCGAGGAGCGCCTTCACGACGGACTCGGCGCCGCAGATATTGCACGGCGACGTGGTGCACACCTGCACGAAGTACCTCCCCACGGGGTGCTGGTGATACATGGTGTAGAAGGTCACGACACCCTTCACGTACGCCGGCGTCAACCCCAGGACCTCGGCGACCTCCGCCATGTTGCGGTCGGAGATCCAGCCGCGCGCCCGCTGCACGAGCCACAGGGCCGGGAGGAGGGCCGCCTGCTTCGTGGGATAGCGCGTCAGGATCCCGCTCAGCTCCTCGAGCGTCCCGCCCACAAAGACCGGCTGATACTCTTCCGTGCCGGGCTGCGGTGTCGGATGCGCGCTGACGCTCATCGATCCACCTCGCCCATGACGATGTCGACGGACGCGTTGATGGCGATCAGGTCGCTCAACAAGTGTCCTTCGGCCATCCGCGAGAGCGCCGAGAGGTTGATGAAGGAGGGCGGCCGGATGCGCCACCGAACGGGCTTCGCGGTGCCATCCGACACCAGGTAGTTGCCCAGCTCCCCTTTCGGGTTCTCGATCCCGACGTAGGCCTCGCCCACCGGCGCCTTGACGCCTTCCATGACCTGCTTGAAGTGGTAGATCATCGCCTCCATGTCGTTCATGGCGCGGGACTTGGGAGGAAGGATCACACGCGGGTCGGCGACGTTGACGGGACCATCGGGCAGACGCACGAGCGCCTGCTGGAGGATACGGTTGGACTGGGAGCACTCCTCCAGCCGCACGAGGTAGCGGTCGTACACATCGCCGTGCTCGCCCACCACGACGTCGAAGTCGTACGTCTCGTAGTCCAGGTACGGCTTGTCCTTGCGCACGTCGTAGGGCACGCCGCTGGCGCGCAGCATCGGGCCCGAGAGCGAGTGGTTGATCGCTTCCGCCGCGGTGAGCGCGCCCACGCCCTGCGTGCGACCGACCCACACCGCGTTCCGGGTCAGCACGCGATCGATCTCGCTCAACGTCCGCGGAAAAGTCTGGGTGAATTCACGGAGCCCGGTGACGAAATCGTCGGGGATGTCGGCCATCATGCCGCCCACGCGCGTCACGCTGGTGGTGAGTCGGGCGCCGGTCCACATCTCCTGGAGATTGTAGATCCGCTCCCGTTCCTGGAACGCCCAGAGAAACGGCGTGAACGCGCCGAGGTCGATCGACGTGGTCCCGAGCCAGACCATGTGCGAGATGATCCGGCTCATTTCGCACGCGATCACCCGCAGCACCGTGCAGCGCGGCGTGATCTCGATGCCCATCAGCTTCTCGGCCGCGAGCGCGAAGCCGACGTTGTTCGCCATCGGCGAGAGGTAATCGGTGCGGTCGGTGAGCGGGATGATCTGGTTGTAGTGCCGGTACTCCCCCAGCTTCTCGAAGCCCGAGTGGAGATAGCCGAGATGCGGGATCACTCGGACCACGGTCTCGCCGTCGAGCTCGACCACGAGCCGTAGCACCCCGTGCGTCGCCGGATGCTGGGGCCCGAGGTTGATCAACATGTGCTCCCCCGCGAGGTCGGGCTCCGGGAGCGTCGAATCGGGCGCGTCGGCGACGCCAAGGGGTACCCGGACGGGCTGCCCCCGGTCGTCCAGGCCGGGAGTCGCAAGCTCGAGCTCCACGGTGCGCTTGCTCATTCGGAGTGGGGGAGCTTGCCGCGCTCGCCCCGGCGCAGCCGCTCTCTCATGTCGGCGGGGAGCTCGTCGTACGCCGCGGCGATCGACAGCTCTTCCATCGAGTAATGCGCCTCGGGGTTGGCGGCGAGCGCCTGCCGTACCTGCTCGGCGCGACTGAAGCGGCCCCGCAGGGGAAAGTCCTTCCGCAGCGGGTAGCCTTCGGCGTAGGTCTCCCACATGAGGATGCGGCGCAGATCGGGATGACCGCGGAAGGTGACGCCGAACATGTCGAACGTCTCCCGCTCCAGCCAGTCGGCGCCCCGCCACAGCGGCACGATGGAGTCGACGGTCAGGTCCCCGCGCGGGTCGAGTTCGACCTTGACCCGCAGCTCGGCGCCGCGCGGGAGGGATCGCAGCTGGTAGACCAGCTCGAGCGGTCGCTCGCGATCGCGGTACTCGACCGCCGTCACATCGACCAGGTAATCGTAGCCTTGCTGCGGCGTATCCCGCAGCCAGGTCATCGCGTCGAGCAGACTTTCGCGCGCAACGTAGACGATGGTGTCGCCGCACGACTCGAGCCCGCGGCCGATCGCGTTGCCGAAGGTCGCTCGCAGGGCGTCGACGGTGGGGTTCACGCCGAGCGGAACTGGTGGACGGAGTTGCCGAACGGCTCCGAGATTTCGTCGATCTGTTCGGGGGGGAGGCGCAGGCCGCGCTCGTCGAGCGGCTGCTCCGCGCGGCGCGGCACGCGGTCGAACAGCGACTCGCCTTTGATCTTTTTGTGCAGCAGGAGTACACCGTACAACAGCCCTTCCGGGCGTGGCGGGCACCCGGGGACGTAGACGTCCACGGGGACGATCGTGTCGATGCCCTGCACCATCGCGTAGTTGTCGAAGATGCCGCCGGTGGACGCGCACGCCCCCATCGAGATCACCCATTTGGGTTGGGGCATCTGATCGTAGATCCGCCGGATGACCGGGGCCAGCTTGAAGGGCAGCCGGCCGGCGCAAATGAGCACGTCCGCCTGCCGCGGCGAGAACGCCTGTCGCTCCATGCCGAAGCGGGCGAAGTCGTAGCGGCTCGCTGCCGTCGCCATGAACTCGATGGCGCAGCAGGCGGTCCCGAACGGCATCGGCCACAGCGAGTTGGCGCGCGATGAGTTCACCGCCCAATCGACCAAGTCCTGGAACTTGGCGAGCAGGTAGTTGGGGCTCTGGCCGGACACTGCCTTCGTTTCGATCACTCGCTTCACGACCGCTGGCCCTCCTGGTTCAGTCCCACTCGAATGCCCCGCGCTTCCACACGTACACGTATCCGACCGCCAGGATGAACATGAACACCAGCATCTCCACGAGCAGGAACCCCGTGCTCGGCCCCCCTGCGCCCGCAGCCGAGCCGCCGAAATAGATCGTTCCCCAGGGAATCAGGAACACCGTCTCGATGTCGAAAATGATGAACAGCATCGCGACGAGGTAGAACTTCACCGAGAAACGCTCCCGCGCGTTGCCGAGCGGTGGCATGCCGCTTTCGTACGGGCTGTCCTTGAGGGGGGTGGGCTTGTGGGGGGCGAGGAGGTGCGACAGCCCGATCAACAATGCGGCGTTGAAGGCAACGAACCCGAGCAGGAGGAGGAAGGCGAGATAGGGCTGGTTCATGTGAGTTCGTGAAAAAATTCACTTGACCCGTCGAAACGTATCCGGACACGGCGGGCTTGTCAACCGAATCGAGTGGCGTAAGTGTCGATGGCGCCGATATATTGCCGCGCCATGTCCATCAAATCCGATCGCTGGATCCGGCGGATGGCGACCGAGCGCCGCATGATCGAGCCGTTCGCAGAAAATCAGGCACGTGCCGGTGTCATTTCGTATGGCGTTTCATCCTACGGCTACGACATGCGGGTCGCACCCGAGTTCAAGATCTTCACCAACGTGCTCTCGGCGGTGGTGGATCCGAAGCGCTTCGATCCCAAATCGCTCGTCGAATTCACGGGCGACGTGTGCATCGTACCGCCGAATTCGTTTGCGCTCGCCCGCTCCGTCGAATACTTCCGTATTCCGCGCAACGTCCTGACGATCTGCGTCGGCAAGAGCACGTACGCCCGCTGCGGCATCATCACCAACGTGACGCCGTTCGAGCCCGAGTGGGAGGGTTTCGTCACGCTGGAGATTTCGAACACGACCCCCCTCCCCGCGCGGATCTACGCCAACGAAGGGATTGCCCAGGTGCTGTTCTTCACGGCCGACGAGGGAGACGAATGCGAGATCAGCTATAAAGACAAGAAAGGCAAGTACCAGGGGCAGCAGGGAATTACGTTGCCGAAACTGTAAAGACGTCGAGTAAAGGCGTCGCGCAAAGACGTCGCGCAAAGACGTCACGCCTCCGTGTTACGTCTCCGTTAGACGTTTCTGCTCGACGTCGTCGCCCTTCTGTTGTACGCGTAAGCAACCGCCAGCGCGATGAGGGCGAGGGCGAAGAACGACGCGATTCTGTACAGCGCCTCGAGGTTCGCGAGGTCGTACAGCACGATCTTGAGTCCCGCCCCCGCGGCCACGGCCAGCCCGGCGGAGCGCACGTCTTTGCGGTCGCGCTGAAATCCGATCCGCACCAGAGCCGCCGCGTACACGAGCCAGAAGACGCTCAGCGCGAGGTCGCCGGCGAGCGGAGCGCGCCGCCCGAAGTGGCGTGGCAGCTCGATGGAGCCGCCCGCGAATACCGCCGCCGCGCACAGCACCCATAGCAGCTCGCCGCCGCGCGCGGTCCAGCGCGCGGTACTCGGATCCATCCATCCCGCTCCCCAACGCCGCGCCGCCAGTGCCGTGCCCGCGATGTAGCCGTACAGGGACAGCGCCCAGGGATCGGTGAACGTCGCGGCGTCGGACGGTCGGGACCAGAGCGCGACGCCGAACAGGCAAGGGACCGCGAGCAGGGCGAGCCCCAGCGCGGCGACCCGTCCGCCGGGTCGGCTGCCCTGTTGCTCCGCCGCGAGCCCGGCCAGGGCGAGCGCCGTCCAGGCGAGCGCAACCGTGGGAGCGCTCTCCTGCACTGCTACCGCCAAGGCGGCCAGCGCCAATCCCATGATCAGATGCGGGGCGCTGCGCCGGGCCCATCCGACCCCGAGATACACGACCGCCAGAAGCGCCGGCAGGAGTGCGGGCGCCCGCTCGAGCAATCTCGGATCGGCCGCCCGCACGAGCGCGAGCAGCACGAACGGATGCGTGGCGAAGAGCAGCGCTTCCGCGGGGGCTCGGAGCTGATTCTGGTCGAGCTCCTGCCACCACAACAGGGCGGCGATCGCGAACGGCGCGCCGATTGCGAGCCAACGCTGCGGAGCCGGGCTGTCGCGGACGCCGCTGAGCGCGACGGAGAGCAGGATCCACGCGAGCAGCAGCATCCCGACTCGCGCCTCGGGCCAGGCGCGCCGCCCCGTGACGTGCAGGGTGAGGAGCGCGCCTGCGGCGAGGAACCAGCAGCCCAGCGCGCTGGTGAGTGCCGCGCCGGCGAGTCCGGCGGCCAGGAGGAAATAGCCGGCGAGGGCCAGGTCGAACGTGCGGCGCCAGGTCAGCGTGTACGCGAGCAGGCCGGTCCCGAGACCGATCACCTCGAGATAGCCGAGGAAGGCCTCGGGGTTGGGCCGAAGTGGCGCGAGCAGGATCGGGGCCAGGTATGCGCCGGCCAGCGCCCAAATCGCCAGGCCCTCGATCTCGTGCCGCAGCGCCAGCAGCGTCACGACGACCGTGCACCCGGCGAGCAGGACCACCCCGATGCGACGCTCGACCAACCCGTAGGGCCCGGCGGCCGCCCACACACCCAGGTAGGCCAGTCCCCCGCCCGCGCCGATCATCGCCGCACCGTAGCGCCGCAGGCCACCGCGGATGCGCGATTCCCCCCACGCCGCCAGGCAGACTCCCGCTGCGATCGCGAGCAGCGAGCGGACCACCGGGGCGATCCAGCCGCGCTCGATCGCGTACTTCAAGAAGAACCCTGCCGCGGCGAGCAGCGCGAGTACGCCGACGATCAGCAGTCCGCGCTGGCCGAACCATTGCTCGAGGTCGGGTGCCGGGGCGGGTGCGGGGGAGTCTCGGTGTGGTTCGGGTGCGGGGTACGGGGTGGACAGGGGGCGGCGAGAGAGCGACGCGGGCGGCGCGGCGGTAGTGATGCGCTCGGGAGCCGCCCCCGCCGCGAGCAGCTGCCGCACCATCTGCTCCAGCACTTCGACCCGCCGCTCGAGTCGCTGGAGCCCCTCGTGCTGCTGGTCGCTCACGGCGGAGCCGGCGCCGCGGCCGCCGAGCGGGAACCGAGGACCGTAATGGCGATCGTGGCCGCTGCGAGGATGACGAGATCGGGGACCCATCCGAGCTCGGTCCGAGGCACCACCATCTGAAGGAAGTTCATCACGAAGTCGAACAGCCCGACCAGCAGACCGAGCAGGACAGTGGCGTGCAACCCGCGTCCCAGCTGGGTGAGCAGGCTGCCCGTCACCAGGGCGACCGCGCCTTGACCGGCGGCGATGCCGAGCGTCGTCGCCACGTCCTCGAACAACGTGTGCCAGAACTCCGCGGCGGTGGGATGAGAGCTGAAGAACCAGGTGTGGATGAGAGAGATCGCAACCCCGGCCACGGCGGCGCACAGCGTGGCCCATACCGCGTAGCCGATCACGATTTTCATCCGGTCGCCGGTATCGCCAGCCATGCGGACCTCCCGCGCCTCCGGTCATGGGGGCGCGGGAGCAAATGTGAGCCCTGGGGCGCGACCCCGCTAGTCAGCGCCGGGCGGCCGGGTATCTTAGGCGTGTCGTTATGGCGACGAACTTTATGTTCGGTCAGCTCGCGCTCCTCTTGTCGTGACCCCCCGTCGACTCGCTCTTGCAGGCGTGAGGCGGGCGCCCAGCCTGCGCGTGACGCTCCTCGCCGTCGCCCTCGCAGCCGGCGCGTATGCGGGCGCCTTACCCTTTTTTTTGTTCTTCCGCGTCAGTCGCCCCGCGTTGGCGCTCGGGGCGGAGACCGAGACCGTCGCCGGCTTGGGCCAGGATCTGGCTCGGAGGGATAGCGTCCTCGCTCGGGCGCTCGTGATGGTGCGTGCTCTCGCCCGCAGCCCTACGCCGCAAGCCGATTCCGTACGGGTCGCGCGCCGACTGCTGGCGCTCGGCCGCGTGCCGCTGCAGCTGCCTCCCGACGACCGGGTCCCGCCGCTGCTGCGCCCAGAGCTGGCGCGCACCGACGGCGCGATGTCTCGCGTGGCGAGCGCGCTGGCGGACCTGCTTGGGGCACTTGAAGTTGGGCGCCGGGCGGACGTGGCTGCGCGGTTGCTCGCGATCGAAGATCTGGTCCAGGTCGCGCACGACACGTGGGCCCGCGCCGCCCGAGTCGCGCGGGACGACTTGCTCGAGCGGCAACGCGCGCTACGCGAGGCCGTGAGCGCGGTCCGTCGCGACACCATCGTATGGCTCGTCGTCGGGCTGTTGTTCATCCCTGCCGTGACATACGTGGTGCGCCGCCGGGTGTGGCGCCCGCTGCGCGAGCTCGAGGCCGGACTCACCCAGGTCGCCGACGGCGATCTCACGGTGAGCGTTCCGGTCCGCGGGTCCGACGAGCTCGGCCGCCTGGCCGAGCACTTCAACGCGATGACCCGGGTGCTGCGCGACCGGGCGGAGGAGCAGGGCCGCTTCGCGGCAGCCGGCGAGTTGCTCGCCGGCGTCGCGCACGAGGTGAACAACCCCCTCATGGCGATCGCCGCGCACGCCGAGAACCGCCTCGCCGATCCCGCGTTCGAGGGAGAGCAGCGCAGCGAGATGACCCAGATCCTGCGCCAGGCGCGCCGCGCCACCAAGCTGCTGCGGGGCCTGCTGCGGTTCGTGCGGGCGACCGAGCGCGAGGTCACCAACGTCAATCTGAACGATGTGGTGCGTGGGGGGCTCGACCTCTTGTCGTATCGCTTCGGCGTGGACGAGATCACGGTGGGTGGGCGGCTCGATGCCAACCTGCCACCCGTGGAGGGCGATGCCGTCAAGCTCGAGCAGGTCGTCGTCAACCTCCTGGCCAACGCGATCGACTCGCTCCGCGCCGTGCCTCCCCCCCGCCACCTCACGGTGGACACGTGGGTCCAGGACGCACAGGTGTCGGTGGCGGTAGGCGACAACGGAAGAGGCGTCGCACCCGAGATCGCGCCCCGCCTGTTCCGGCCATTCGCCACCACCAAGGGCCGCCGCGGCACGGGCCTCGGGCTCTATATCTCGCGACAGATCGCGCGCGAGGCGGGTGGCGACCTCGCCCTGACCTCGCCGCCTGGTTTCGGTGCGCGTTTTGTCCTGTCACTTCCAGTCGGCCCGGTTTCACCTCCTGCTACGTCCCCCGTGCCCGCCGCCGCTCAGCCGGCGGTCGGATCGCTGGCGGGGCTCCGCGTGCTGATCGTGGAGGACGAAGAGGCGGTGCGGCGGCCCATGGTGCGCTACTTGACGCGCCGCGGCGCCGAGGTCGACGAAGCGGCGGACGGTGTGGAAGGGCTGGCCCGGCTGCGAGCGCAAGCGGCGAACGTGATCCTCGCAGACCTGCGGATGCCGCGCATGGGCGGGGTCGAGCTATACTCGCAGCTCGAGGAGGAGCGGCCGGAGCTCGCGGCGCGCGTTTTGTTCCTGTCCGGCGACGTGTCCCAGCTCGCGCAGCCGGGGAACACCCCCGTGCCGCGGGAGCGGGTGCTGGTCAAGCCCGTCGAGCTTGCGGAGCTCGAGCGGCGGATCATTGCGTTCGTGCGCGGGGCTTCCGGGGGGGCGTAAGGTGGCCGACGGGGCGGCCCGTCGCTATGATGGGGGGAGTATGCTGGTCGTGCTGGTCCTGCTCGTGACCGTGGCGATGCGGGTCGCGATCGTCACCGCGGTGGTGTACCTGCTGCTTCCGCGGGGTCCCCTCTGTCCGCACTGCGGCATCGAGATGGCGCCGCTGCGAAACCGGTTCTTCGACCGCCTGCTGCCCGCGCTCCAACGACGCTGGTGCCTCGAGTGCGGCTGGGACGGCGTGGTCCGGCGCGTGCGCGGCGCGCCGACTCGGGCGGCGGGTCCCCGCCCCACTCCGCGGGCGACGCCCCGCTGATCACTCCATCGACGTGATGAGCCGCGCCGCGCGCTCGTAGAAGAAATAGTCCCACGCCCAGTTCAACAGCACGAACAGCTTGTTGCGGAATCCGATGAGCTGGATGATGTGGACGACCAGCCAGACCACCCACGCCGGAAATCCGGTGAATCCGATCCCGCGGATGTAGGCGACGGCGGCGTTCCGGCCGATCGTCGCGAGCGAGCCGGGGTCGCGGTAGCGGAACTCCAGCGGGGGTCGGCCGGCGATGCGGCGCCGGATGTTCTCGACCGCCGTCTCGGCCATCTGGATCGCGACCGGCGCCATCATGGGAAGCGGGGCTCCGGCGACTTCGAGGTAGGCTGCGTCGCCGATCACGTAGATGTCCGGATGACCCGGCACGTCGAGGGTTGGCGTCACCGGCACGCGGCCCTGCTGCGCCGTCGGCAGTCCGAGCCGAGCGGTGAGGGACACGGCTTTTACGCCCGCTGCCCAGATGAGCGTGCACGCCGGGATCACCTCTCCGCTTTTCAGGAGCACCCGTGCGCCGTCGTAGTCCGCGACGGTGGCCCCGAATCGGACCTCCACGTGCTTGCGCCACAGCGTCTCGGCCGCGGCTTCCCGCAGGCGGGCGGGCATGGCGGCGAGCACCCGATCGGTGGCCTCGAGGAGCAGCACGCGCACGTCCTTGACGTTGAGGCGCGGGTAATCCTTCACCAGGACGAGCCGGATCAGCTCCGAGAGCGCTCCCGCCATCTCGACGCCCGTCGGGCCGCCACCCACCACGACGAACGTCAACTCGGCCCGGCGACGCTCGGGATCGGCTTCGAGCATGGCGCGCTCGAAGGCGTGCAACACGTGATTGCGGATGCGGATCGCTTCGGGGATGTCCTTGAGACCGAACCCGTGCCGCGGCACGCTTTCCAGGCCGAAGTAGTTCGTCTGACCGCCCACGGCGAGAATGAGGTAGTCGTAGGTGATCGGCCCGTCCGTCGTGTCGATCTGCTTCTCGCCCGGGTCGAGCCCCGTCACTTCGGTCATCCGGAACTCGGTGTTGGATTGGCGGCGCAGGATGGCGCGCACCGGTCGGGCGATCTCCTCGGGCTCGAGGCCGGCGGTAGCGACCTGATACAGCAGTGGCTGGAACAGATGGTAGTTGTGGCGGTCCACCAGCACGACGTCGGCGGGCGCCTTCCGCAGCGCCCGGGCGGCGCGCAGGCCTCCGAATCCCGCGCCCACGATGACGACGGTGGGCCGACCGGTCGCCGGGCGCGACGGGACAGCCGGCCGGTCGCGCAGCACCGCGCGGGGCTCGGTGGAGGTGGCAGGCTCGGTCATAGCGACTCCGAGAGCACTTCGATCGGCGTGGTCCGTTCGCCCGCGAGCGTCTCGCGGATCGAGTTGTCGGCGTTGAGCAGGACGATCGTCGGACGGTGGCGGGCTGCCTCGTCGGGCGTCATCTGGGCGTAGCTGATGACGATGACGGGATCGCCCACTTGTACGAGCCGCGCGGCCGCGCCATTCACGCACACGGTGTGCGAGCCCGGGCCGCCCTCGATGGCGTAGGTCTCGAAGCGGGCTCCGTTCGCGATGTCGACCACCTGGACCCGCTCGAACGGCAGGATGCCCGCCGCGGCGAGCAGTTCCGGGTCGATGGTGATGCTGCCTTCATAGTGCAGCTCCGCCTGCGTGACCGTCGCGCGGTGGAGCTTTGATTTGCAAAGCGTCAAGAACATGTGGCCTCCTGCGGGAAAGATAGCACGGGAAGAGCATCGCCTTGCCTGAGCCGCGGGAGAACAGGTATCATCCCACCGTTCCATGAGCAGCCTGCCTTCAGTCGCGGCCCGCCCCGGCGTTACCCGATCTCTGGTCGGCCAGAAGGCCGTCATGGCCGTCACGGGCGTGATCCTGTTCCTGTTCGTGGTCGGTCACTTGCTCGGCAACCTGAAGATTTTCGAGGGGCCTGCGGCGTTCAACGCCTACGCCGAGGGACTGCGCACGGTCGGTGCCCCGTTCGTCGGCCGCGGGTGGTTCCTGTGGATCGCCCGGGTCGTGCTCATTGTCGCGGTGCTCGCGCACATCTGGGCGGCTATCGAGACGACGCGCGCCAGCTGGCGGGCCCGCCCGGTGGGCTATCGCCGGCTCCAGCCGGTCGAGACGACGTACGCCGCCCGCACGATGCGGTGGGGCGGGGTGCTCATCGTCCTCTATGTGATCTATCACCTGCTCGACCTGACGTTCGGCCGCGTGAACCCCAGCTTCGTTCCGGGCGACGTCTATCACAACGTCGTGGCGAGTTTGCGGGTGTGGCCAGTGGCGGCGGCCTACATCGCGGCCATGGTCGCGCTCGGCCTGCACCTGTATCACGGCACTTGGAGCGCGCTCCAGACGCTCGGGCTCAACCGGGCGCCCACGGGCCGCTGGCGCCGGAGCGCGGCGGCCGGCATCGCGCTGCTGATTGCAGGTGCGTACATCTCCATTCCGGTGGCGGTGCTCGCCGGGATGCTGCGCTGACCATGGAGCTGCGCTCCCACATCCCCGACGGGCCGCTCGCGGCGAAGTGGGAACGGCACCGCTCGGAGGTCAAGCTCGTCAACCCCGCGAACAAGCTGAAGCATCACATTCTCGTGGTCGGCTCGGGGCTGGCGGGCGCTTCCGCCGCGGCGTCGCTCGCCGAGCTCGGCTACCGCGTGTCCTGCTTCTGCTTCCAGGATTCCCCGCGGCGCGCGCACTCGATCGCGGCGCAGGGCGGGATCAACGCCGCCAAGAACTACCAGAACGACGGCGACTCGGTGTTCCGGTTGTTCTACGACACGATCAAAGGCGGCGACTTCCGCGCGCGCGAGGCCAACGTGTACCGCCTGGCGGAGGTCAGCGCCCGCATCATCGACCAGTGCACTGCCCAGGGGGTCCCGTTCGCGCGCGAGTACGGCGGGCTGCTCGCGAACCGCTCGTTCGGGGGGGTGCAGGTCTCTCGTACCTTCTATGCCCGCGGGCAGACCGGGCAACAGCTGCTGCTCGGCGCCTACCAGGCGCTGTCGCGGCAGGTCGGGATCGGCACGGTGCAGATGCACGCACGCCACGAGATGCTCGACCTGGTGGTGATCGACGGCCGGGCGCGCGGCATCATCGTGCGCGATCTCGTCACGGGCGCGGTGAGCGCGCATGCGGGCGACGCGGTGGTCCTCGCGACCGGCGGCTACTCGAACGTCTACTACCTGTCGACCAACGCGAAAGGCTGCAACGTCACCGCCATCTGGCGCGCGCACAAGCGCGGCGCCACGTTTGCGAACCCCTGCTTCACGCAGATTCACCCGACGTGCATCCCGCAGACCGGACCGCACCAATCCAAGCTCACGTTGATGAGCGAATCGCTCCGCAACGACGGCCGCATCTGGGTACCCAAGAAAAAGGGCGACACGCGGCCGCCGCACCAGATTCCGGAGGAGGAGCGGGACTATTATCTCGAACGGCTGTACCCGAGCTACGGGAACCTGGCGCCGCGGGACATCGCGTCGCGACGCGCCAAGGAAGTGTGCGACGAAGGGCGCGGCGTGGGGCCCGGCGGCCACGGCGTATATCTGGACTTCCGCGACGCGATCGCGCGTCTCGGCCGCGGGGTGATCGCGGAGCGCTACGGCAACCTGTTCGAGATGTACCAGCGCATCACGGGGGAGGACCCGTTCCAGGGGCCGATGCGGATCTACCCCGCCCCGCACTACACCATGGGCGGCCTGTGGGTGGACTACAACCTGATGACCACGATCGACGGCCTGTACGCCATCGGCGAGGCGAACTTCTCCGACCACGGCGCGAACCGGTTGGGAGCGAGCGCGCTCATGCAGGGGCTCGCCGACGGCTACTTCATCCTGCCCTACACCGTCGGCGACTACCTCGCCCAGGCGAAACCCGCCAAGGTCGATCCCGAGCATCCGGCGTTCCGCCAGGTCCGGGGCGAGGTGGGCGAGCAGGTCCGGCGACTGCTCGCCGCCAGCGGCCGCAAGACGGCAGACGCCTTTCACCGCGAGCTCGGCCGTGTGATGTGGGACAAGTGCGGCATGTCACGGAACGCGACGGGGCTCAAGCAGGCATTGGGACGGATCGGCGCGCTGCGTGACGAGTTCTGGAAGGACGTCTACGTGGGCGGAAAGGGCGAAGAGCTGAACCAGTCGCTCGAGCACGCCGGCCGGGTGGCCGACTTCTTCGAGTTCGCCGAGTTGATGTGCCACGACGCCCTGCACCGCGAGGAGTCGTGCGGCTGCCATTTCCGCGAGGAGTACCAGACGCCGGAGGGCGAGGCCCAGCGCGACGACGAACGCTTCGGCTACGTGGCGGCCTGGGAGTTCGCAGGCGCGGGCAAGGAGCCGGTGCTGCACAAGGAGTCGCTGGTGTTCGAGGCGGTGCATCTCGCGCAGCGGAGCTACAAGTAATGCGCGTGACCCTGCATGTCTGGCGGCAGCCGGGGCCGGCGCACGCGGGGGTCTTTGTCCGCTACGACATGACGGACGTCAGTCCCGACATGTCGTTTCTCGAGATGCTGGACGTCTTGAACCAGCAGCTGCTGGCGCGCAAGGACGATCCGATCGCATTCGATCACGACTGCCGCGAGGGGATTTGCGGAGCATGCGGCATGGTGATCAACGGCCGCCCGCACGGGCCGCAGCGCGCCACCACGACGTGTCAGTTGCACATGCGCTCGTTCGCGGACGGCGCCGAGCTGTGGATCGAGCCGTGGCGCGCGCGCGCGTTTCCGGTGATCAAGGACCTGGTGGTGGACCGCGGCGCCTTCGACCGAATCGTTCAGTCGGGCGGGTTCATCACCGCGCGCACGGGGAGCGCGCCGGAGGCGAACACGCTCCTCGTGCCCAAACGCGATGCCGACCTCGCGATGGACGCCGCCGCCTGCATCGGGTGTGGCGCCTGCGTGGCGGCATGCCCCAACGCGTCGGCCATGCTGTTCGTGGCCGCGAAGGTGTCCCATCTGGCGCTCCTGCCGCAGGGCCAGCCGGAGCGCGCCACCCGGGTCGTCAGCATGGTGGCGCAGATGGACGCGGAGGGGTTCGGGGCGTGCACCAACCACGGGGAATGCATGGCCGCGTGTCCGAAGGACATCAGCATCGACTTCATCGTGCAGCTGAATCGGGACTATTGGAAGGCCGCCACAAGCCGCAAGGCGCAAGCCGTAAGCAAAGACGGGGGAGATTCCTAGCGTTCTTGCGGCTTAAGGCTTGCGGCTTGTAACTGTCACAGCTTCACCGCCGCCATTGTCTCCTTCACCGCGTCCGCCGACTTTTTCAGCGCCGCCTGCTCGTCCGGCGAGAGCTTCACCTCCACGATCTTCTCGAGCCCGCTCCGGCTCAGCTTGCACGGCACCCCGCAGTACATCCCCGACAGCCCGTACTCTCCCTGCAGCCAAGCGGCGCAGGGGAGAATGCGTTTCTTGTCGTGCACGATGGCCTCGGCCATCTGGACCACCGCGGCTGAGGGCGCGTAGTAGGCGGAGCCGGTCTTCAGGAAGGCCACGATCTCGGCGCCGCCGTTGCGCGTGCGTTCCACGACCTTGTCGAGCGTCGGCTTGCTGAGGAAGTGCGTGATCGGGATCCCGGCGACGGTCGTGTAGGAGATGAGCGGCACCATGGTGTCGCCGTGACCGCCGAGCACCATCGCCTGGATGTCCTCGACCGAGACGTCGAGCGCCTCCGCGAGGAACGCGCGGAACCGCGCCGTGTCGAGCACGCCCGCCATCCCGATCACCCGCTCGCGCGGGAATCCCGTCACCTGCTTCGTGACCCAGCACATCACGTCGAGCGGGTTCGAGACCACCAGGACGATCGCGTTGGCGCAGTGCTGCTTGATCTGCTGGGAGACCTGCTTGACGATGTCGGCGTTGGTGCGGACGAGATCGTCGCGGCTCATACCGGGCTTGCGCGCGATGCCCGCCGTGACCACCACGAGCTCGCTGCCGGCGGCGGGTGCGTAATCGTTCGCGCCCACGACCCGGGTGTCGAATCCTTCGATGGGCGCGGACTGCCACTGATCGAGCGCTTTGCCCTGGGGGACGCCCTCGATCACGTCCACGAGGACGACGCTGCGCGCAAGCTCTTTCTCGGCGAGGCGTTGGGCGGCGGTAGCACCCACGTTGCCGGCGCCGACGACGGTGATCTTGTTCATCATGGGGAGTAAAGCTACTGTCACCCGCCGCGGGTGTGCATCTCCCGGTGCGGATCGGCGCGCAGCGAATCGATGCGATACAGCGCGCCCCGGTCGGCCACCCCGAGCCGCTCCTCCGCCCCCCGGTCGACGCGACCCTGCCAGGTCTCCCGGATGAGCGACGTGAGCGCTTCATCGGTGGCACCGCGGCGTAGCGGCTCGCGCAGATCGATGCCCCGGGCGGCGTACAGACACAGGAACCAGGTCCCGTCCGCGGTGATCCGGCTGCGGTCGCAGGTGCGGCAGAACGGCGCCGTGACCGAGGCGATGATGCCGAACGTGGTCCCGTCCGCGAGCTGGAACCGCTCGGCGGGCGCGCGCCCGTCGGCCGCCACCGGCTCGATCGCACCGTAGCGCCTGGCAAGCACGTCCAGCATCTCCCGTTGGGACACGACCTGGTCCTGGGACCAGCGGGTGGCGCCGCCCACGTCCATGTACTCGATGAACCGCACCTCGGCGTCCTGAACGCGGGCGAACTCGATCAGATCGGCCAGCTCGTCGTCGTTAAAGCCCCGAATCACGACGGCGTTCAACTTGAGCTTCGCGAACCCGGCCTGCCGCGCCGCGGTGATGCCTTCGAGCACGTCGGCGTGGCGCGTGCTCTTCGCGAACGCGAGCATCCGCTCGGGGTGCAGCGTGTCGAGGCTCACGGTTACCCGCTCGAGGCCCGCGGCTCGCAGCGCGGCCGCATGCTTCGCGAGCAGTAAGCCGTTCGTGGTCATGGCGAGGTCCCGGATCTGCGGGTTGCGAGCGATCATCGTCACGAGCGTCGCCAGATCGTGGCGCAGCAGTGGCTCGCCGCCGGTGAGCCGTACCTTGTGCACGCCGAGCCCCGCGAACAGGGCGACGAGTCGCTCGATCTCCTCGAACGTGAGGATCGCGGTCCGCGGCAGCCACACATATTCGTCTTCCGGCATGCAGTAGCGGCAGCGCAGGTTGCAACGGTCCGTCACGGACAGCCGCAGGCTTGCGAGCGGGCGACCGAACGTGTCGCGCGGCAATTCAGCCATGAGCGCGCTCCCCCTCGCCGCGTTGCGGAGAGGGGGTCAGGGGGTGAGGCGTCGGACGCCCGGATGGGTCGACCCAGACTTCACTACCGTCCACCCGAAGCTCCTTCTTCCACACGGGGATCCGCTGTTTCACGCCTTCGATCACGTAGCGGCAAGCCTCGAACGCCTGTGCCCGATGCGCTGCCGCCGCGACGATCGCGATGCTCGCCTCGCCTACGGGGATCATCCCCAGGCGGTGTCGTACGGCGATGCGCGCCCCCGGCCAGCGACCGCGCGCGTCTGTCAGGAGCCGGCCGAACTCGGCTTCCACCATCTCTTCGTACGCGGAGTACTCGATCGCCGTCACCCCTTGCTCGTCGGGCCCGTTGCGCACAGTGCCCAGGAACAGGCACGTACCGCCGCACTCCGGGTGGGCGACCTCGGCGATGAGGGCGTCTAGGGAGATGGGCGTGCGAGTCAGGTAAGTCGTATTTGCCCTCGTTGTTCACACCCTGAAGGGTGTGCCCGGTAAAGCACTGTCCTTAAGGACAGTGTCGGGTCGGGCCCAGGCTTCAGCCTGGGAATCATCCGCCCGCAATCGGTGGCAACAGCGCCACCTCGTCCCCGTCCTGCACGCGCGCCTCGAGCTTGGCCTGCTTCAGGTTCACGGCCGCGAGGGGACGCTCGGGCAATGCTCGCGCACCGGGGAAGTCCTCCCGCACGCGCCGCACAACGTCCCCCACGGTCGCCGGGAGGGGCAGCGACACTGCGGCCTCGGAGCGACCGACGAGCTCCGCGTAGCGGGCGAAAAACCGCACCCGCACCGTTGCCGGCGTCGCGGTGTCCACGGTGGTTGGCAAGATAGCTCCGCTCAGTTGCCAGTGGAACCGGTCGCGAGGCCGCGCCAGAGTTTTGCCTGTTTGGGGCTCGGCGACGGCGCGGGCGTGAGTGTGAACGACACCAGCGTGCGCTCGCGCACCTGCGTGCTCAGATTCAGCGCCCGACCGCCCCGCGTCACGCTGATCGCGAGCGGCGCCCCCGCCTTGCCCCGGTAGCGGTCGCGGAACTTCACGCCCCAATCTTCGTCGGGCCGGGTCTCGATCTCCCCGACTTTGAGTAGCACATCGCCGGGCTCGAGGCCCGCCGCCTCGGCGGCGCTCCCCGGCACCACACCCTGCACCACCAGCTTGCCGGAGTCGCTGGGTTGGGCGTTCAGGCCGAGGAAGGGAGTGGATTGGGTCTTGCGCGCGACCGCGATGCCGGCCTTCGCGAACACGCTGTCGTACGGAAGCAGTTCTCGGCCGTTGATGTAGCGTTGATAAAAGCCGTCCACATCGGGCATGCCGACCTCGCGCAGCAGGCCGAGCAGGTCGGCGGTCGTGAAGCCCTTGTTTCGCTGGTAGAACCGCGTGTAGAGCGCCCGCGTGACGTCGTCGAGGCTCCGGCGGTTGTCCGTCGCGTCACGGATCGCCACGTCCAGCAGCATCCCCGTGAGCGCACCCTTCGGGTAATAGAGCTGCGAGCTATTCACGAAGACTTCGTGGATCCAGGTTGCCACGCTGCCGTCCTCTTCGCTCCACGGCTCGGGAGCGGACTCGACCTGCTGCATATCCTGCGCGGTGTTTTCGAGGAACTGCTCGGTGGTCCACAAACCCGCGCGGATGTTCGTGAGATCGGCGTAGTAGTCCGTCACACCCTCCGACCACCAGAGCAGCGGTGTGTACTGCTCGGCGTGGTAGTCGTACGGCCACATTTCGGCGGGCCGGATGCGTTTCACATTGTAGAGGTGAAAGTACTCGTGCGACATCAGCGGTATCATGAAGTCGCCGAAGGAGCCGGCCGCATCGGCAAACGCGCTCTGTGGCATGATGTCGAACTGCGAGGCGCTGTGCTCCAAGCCACCGCCGAAGTTGACCGGCTCGCGGATCACGTTGAAGAACACCGTATAGTGATCGTACGGCGGGCCGCCGAACAGCGCGTTCTCGCTCTTCACGATCTTCTCGACCGCGCTCCGCATGTTCCGCTGCACCGCGCTCGTATAGGCGTCGGCCGGCCACACCGCGATCCGGACCGCCTTGCCGTCCACTTGCAGCGAATCGAGGCTGTACTTTCCCACGAAGGTCTGGGCGTCGGCCAGGTCGTGGTAATTCGGCGCGGTGTACGGCCCGCCCTTGGTCCCGCCGCCCCGCAGCGCCGTGGTTACTTGCCAGCCCGCGGGCAGGGCGAATCGGACCTCGGCCGGGCGCTCCAGTTGCCCCTCCTCGTAGAGGAACACATTGGTGCCGAGGAACTGCCCGAAGTCACCCGCAATGCGCGCGAGCGAGAGGTCGATCGTGTCAGCGAGGTAGTCGAACTCCGCGGTCACCCGATCGCTCTTGCCGGTCACGACGCGCCACGTGTCCTTGTCGAACCGGTCCCAGAAGAGCGGTTGGCCTTGCGCATTCTTCGCGCCGAAGTGGCGCACGTAGCGCGCGTAGTTCTGGATCTCGTAGCTGCCGGGACTCCACGCGGGGAGGGAGACGTAGAGTGTGTCCCTGCCGCGCGATGGAAACTCGGCGCTCACGTGGAATAGACGCGCCGCAGGCGACGAAATCGAAACCTCGTACTTGACTGGGGCGGCGGTCTGGGCGGACAGCGGGACGGCGACGAGGAGTACGAGCAACTGGCGCACGAACGACTCCCTGGTGGGTGTGAGAGTGTGAGCTATTACACCGCGCAAAACGAAGCGGCCCAGACGCTTAGTCCGGGCCGTGGGGATGACGTTGGTGCCTGGACGCGCTCACGGCGTGACGCGTTCGCTCGCCTCCGCGACCATGGCACGCAACTCCTTGCTGGGCTTGAAGACAGGCACAGGTCGCGCGGCGACTTCCACCGGGTCACCGGTGCGCGGATTGCGCGCCATGCGAGTCTTGCGCTGGCGGATCTTGAACGTGCCAAACCCGCGAATCTCAATGTTATGCTGCTCGGCCAGCGCCGCTTTGACCGCGTCGAGAAAGGAGTCCACCACGCGTGCGCAGTCCTTCTTGGAAATAAGGGGACCGGCGGTGCGAGCGATCTGTGCGGTGACCTTTTCGACTAGGTCGGCCTTCGTCATCCATCCCCCTTGAAGGGCCCAAGGGCAGTCAAGACGAGGGGCCAACATACGGGCTTACCTATTGTGTGTCAAGAGCTTGGAG
>Ga0209689_1000040_pt1 | contig 61411 bp, 65 predicted proteins | sample GraSoiAngelo_149_FD_187119 | JGI IMG/M metagenome (GOLD analysis project Ga0209689, IMG submission 187119) | Grasslands soil microbial communities from the Angelo Coastal Reserve, California, USA - 14_1009_09_30cm (SPAdes) (version 2) | ecosystem: Environmental > Terrestrial > Soil > Grasslands ... | reverse complement strand
TAGCGCAGCGAGTGGCAGCTCGCCGAATAGCCCGAGAGCAGGACCACGTTGGCGAGCATGAGGACCGAACCCAGGCCGATGCCGAAGTGCCCGCCGAAGTTGAACGCGTCGAAGGCGTCTCGCCACAGGAAGATGAGCAGCGCAGTCGCGAAGATCAGCGCGTAGCGGTGGAGGTTCTGGATGAGGAACGGAAAGCGTGTCTCACCCGAATAGCTCGACCGCGCGTCGGGCACCGCGCAGGCCGGCGGAGACCAGAAGAACGCCCGGTAGTACGAGCGACGGTAGTAGTAGCAGGTCACGCGGAAAGCGAGCGGGAACGCGACGATGAGGATCGCCGGCGAAAGGTTCCAGTACGTCCCGACGATCGGCAGCGACGGGTGGACGCAGTTCGCGCTGATGCAGGGCGAATAGAGCGGGGACAGATAGGGGTCGTAGTAGTAATTCGCGCCGACGAGGCCGGCGTAGATCGAATAGAGGACGAAGAGCCCGAGCACCACGACGATGAGCGTGGGCTCGAGCCACCAGAGATCCTTTCGCTCCTGCGGTCGATGACGGACGTCGACCGCTGTCGTCGCCACCATCGCCGATGGTGGCCACTTGCCCTCCAGAACGCAAAGGTCTCAGCGCGCTCGTTTCGATAGCGGTAGGCTATCGACGAACATGGAGCTCCATCAGCTTCGGTACTTCGTCGCGGTCGCTGAGGCGCGGCACTTCACCAAGGCCGCGCGCGGGCTGCGGATCGCTCAGCCATCGGTGTCGCGTGGCATCCGCGTGCTCGAGGAAGAGCTTGGCACCACGCTCTTCCACCGAATGAAGGGTAACGTCGCGCTCACCTCCGCAGGCGAGGTCCTGCTTCCCTGGGCGCGCCGCGTGATCGCCGACGTCGATGGCGCCGCGCTCGAGGTCCGCGAGCTCGGCGACCTGCGACGTGGACGCCTCGCCGTTGGCGCGACGCCCTCGCTGACGACGACGCTGCTCCCGCCGGCCCTCGCCCGCTTCCACGAGCGCTTCGCGGCGATCGACCTCGTACTGCACGAGGCCGGCTCACGCGATCTGGTCGGCGAGCTCGAGCAGGGCGTGCTCGACGTCGCGCTCGTGATCCTGCCGCTTCGTCACGAGGTGCTCGAGACCACGCCGCTCCTGCGCGAGGAGCTCGTCGTCGCCGCCGCGCCTGACCATCCCCTCGCCTCGCGCAGCCGCATCGCGATCGCGGACCTCAAGGGTGTTCCGCTGGTGATGTTTCGCGACGGCTACGACCTACGGGCCTCGACGCTCACCGCCTGCCGGCGCGCGGGATTCGACCCGACGTTCGCGCTCGAGGGCGGCGAGATGGACGGCGTGCTGCGGCTGGCCGCCGCTGGACTCGGCGTCGCGGTCGTGCCGAGCCTCGTCATCGACGCCGCCGCGCGCGGCCTGAAGGCGGTCCGGCTCAGCGAACCGCTCACGCGAGTCATCGGCTTCGCCAACCGGCGCGATCGGCCGCTCTCGCGCGGGGCCCGCGAGTTCGTCGACATCGTGCGTGCACTCGTTCGCGGCCGCGAGTGGCTGCGCGCTCGCCCGCCCGGGCTGGTGGTGCTTGAAACGAGGAGTTAGACGGCCGCGCATGCCATCATGGATGATCGCGAAGCGCGCATCCAGCGGGCACTGGCCGCCATGAACCGCTTCCGCTCGCGCGATCGAGCCACGGACGTTAGCGAAAAGCACGATCGGTATCTGGCCAAAATCTACAGTCGCACCTTCTGACGCATAACTACGCCGTTGTCGAAAGCACCGCGCTGGTGCAAGCGCGACTTGGGATCAGAAGGGAGACGTCGCTCGGCGACTGGACGAGCTTTGAGGTGATGCGACGAGAAAACATCGAGGTCGCCTTCGCCTTCGACCCCGGCTTCACCCGACAGGGATTCAGGCTGGTGCCCTAGGGCTCGTAGCCCTAACTCGTCTGCGTCGGCAGCTGGGCGAAGATGTCGACCACGTTGCCGTCCGGATCGACGACCTGCGCATAGCGCTGACCCCAGAACGCGTCCCAGGGCTCCTTCTTCGAGTCGAAGCCCGCGTCCACGATCCGGTTGTGTACGTCGTCGACCTCGCGCGGCGAGGCGCACTCGAACGCGAGCGCCATGCGGTGGCCCACCGGTGGCGTCCAGTCGGGCTCGAGCTGGCGGATGAGCTCGAGCGTGTCCCACATCAGCCGAATGCCGCTCGGCAACGTCGCGTCGAGATGATCGCCACTCGGATCGGGTACGTTCACGCCGAGCAATCGATAGAAACGGACGGACTCGGCCATGTCCTCGGTCACGATGCCGATCGCCGAGAGGCTCGCCGTCACGCCGGCGAGAGTAGCGAACCGTTCAGCCACGCGCCGCGCTCGCGCGTCCAGGGCGTGGTCGGCGGCAGCCAGCGCAGCACCTGCCGAGGCTAGCGAATCTCTTCATCCGCGCGGCAGCGTCGCCCGTATGAAAGTACAGACGGATCACGGAGGATCCCATGCGAACGCTCATCACGAGCCTCGCGACCGCATTGCTTATCGCGTCCTGCGGCGGTGCCGCCACGAATGCGAGCCCCACGCCGACGAGCGCCGCCGCGACGGCGGCACCGAGCCCAACGATCGTGGCCAAGGTCGCCACCGACGCCACGCTTGGCAAGATCCTGGTCGACAAGAACGGCATGACGCTCTACCAGTGGGCGAAGGACACCGATGCGAGCAGCCAGTGCTACGACCAGTGCGCGACGTTCTGGCCGCCCTTCACCGTCACCGCGGCGAGCGTCGCCGCCGACGGAGTGACCACTGGCAAGTTCGGGACGAGCACGCGCAAGGACGGCGCGCTGCAGGTCACGTTCAATTCGCACCCGCTCTACTTCTACGCGCGGGACACCGCGCCCGGCATGGCGAACGGCAACGGCAGCACCGGCTTCGGCGCGGTGTGGACGGTGGTGCAGATCCAGTAGCGGAAACCCGCGTCAGGCGAGCGTGAAGACCTCGATCGCGTTCGCCTTGCCCTTGACGACTGCCTCGCCCAGCGGTCGGAGTGCGACGCCGTCATCGCGCAGGCGCGCGGCCGTGTCACCCGAGAGCACGGCGTCGACCTTGAACTCCTTCGTCAGCGTCTCCATGCGCGAGGCGGTGTTGACCGCATCGCCGATCGCGTCGTACTGCGAACGCTCGGGAAGGCCGATCGCGCCGAGGATCACGTCGCCGGTGTGCATGCCGATACCGAACGCGACGACCAGCTCGCCTCGCGCAGCGCGCTCAGCGTTGAGCTTTGCGATCGCGGTCCTCATCGTGAGCGCGGCGCGAGCGGCCGCGTGCGCGCCGTCGGTCGGATCGCTGATCGCGCCGAACGTCGCCATGAGCCCGTCACCAGTGAACTTGTCGACGATCCCGCCCGCGTCGAGCACGCAGCGCGCCATCACCCGCAGATACGCGTTCACCGTCGCGACCGTCTGCTCGGGTGACAGCTTCTCTGCAAGCGCAGTCGAGTCGCGCAGATCGGTGAACAGGATGGTCACTGTCTGACGCTCGCCCTCGAGACGGAGGGGATCGCCCTGGATGACGCGCTCCACGACCACCGGCGGGAGAAAGCGCTCGAGGCCGCGACGCCGGTCGAGCTCGAGGAAGAGCGCGCCGAGCGCGAGCGTGACCGAAATGAGCATGAGCCCGTGGTATTCCCACCAGGAGGGGGTCCAGACCGGCCCGAGGAACTGCGAGATCTGCGCTTGCGCGAGGAAGAGGTACGCCAGACCGAGCGCGCCCTGCAGCGGAAGACCGGTGCGGATGAAATCCCGGAGCTGCGCGATCGTCGCGAAGAGATAGAGCGCGACGACGAGTCCCACGAGGGCGAAGGGAAGCCAGCCCGCGCCGCCGGTCACGTCGCCGGCGGCCGGCGCGCCGTAGCCGTAGGTCGAGGGGTCGTAGCCGGGCTGCGCGCCGGTCTGCACGAGGATCCAATGCGCGATGCCGGTGAACGTGGCGGGCCACCCGAGGGCCACGGTCGCATATCCCGCGAGCGCGACGACGGTCGCGAGGGTGAGCGCGCGAGCCTCGAGCCGACGCTCGAGCCAATCCGCCAGCGCCGTGTAGCGGACCGCGAAGAAGAGCGCGGCGACCGCGAGCGAGAGCTGGCCCGACACGCCGACGACGAGGCTCGCCGCGGCGGCGCGATCGCCCTGCTGCAGGACATCTGGCGTGGAGAGACCGTGGACGGCGAAGATGCCGGCCATCGACGCGAATCCCAGGGCGACGAGCAGCGTGCGAAAGTGCGCGACCCCCAGCGCCGCGCGCGCGACGAGAAAGCCGACGAACGCGGCCACGATCGACACATTCGAGGTGATCACGAAGTGCTCGAGCTTGATCACCCACGGCTGGTTGTGCGCCGGATCCGCAAGGAGCCACCACAAAAGCGCCGTCGGCGAAAGCGCGATGACCATCGCCGCGAGCGGCCGAGCTGGCGAGCGCACGGAGCGAGTCTACGAACGCGCGAGACGTCGGGTCGTCAGGCCGCTGAAGCGACGCGGGCGATCTTGGGCAGGAGCTCGGACAGATCGAATGGCTTCTCGATGACCTCCGCGGCGGCGAGAGTCTTGGCGTGCACCTTGAGGTCGCGCGCCGCCGAGAGCAGCACGAGCGGTATGTCCTCCTCGCGCGCGCGAAGCTCCTTCACGAACTGCCATCCGTCCATCACGGGCATCATCAGGTCGAGGACGATCACGTCGGGATGGAACGTCCGCATCGCCGCGAGCGCTTCCTGCCCATTCGCCGCGGGTACGCATTCGAAGCCTTCGTCCTCGAGCGCGGTGAAGAGCAGCTCTCGAATGTCCGGGTCGTCATCGACGACGAGCACACGTTTCCCCGCCACGTCGGCGGATGTTGCCACACGAGTTCGGAGAAGGCGGTCAACCGAGCGGACGCGTTCCGCGGAGCGAAGCCGCGAAGACAGCAGGGATAAACACGATCCCGATGCTGAACAGCGCGACCCACAGCCAGATCGCCTCGATGTGGCACGCGATGCTCGCTGGACAGCCCTCAAGCGAGCGCTCGCGCTCGATCAGGAGCAGCGGGATCATCGCCGGCGACGCGACCACCGACGCCGCTGCGAACGTCGTGGCGATGGTGGCGATGCCCCGCTCGATCCCGCCGGCGCGACGATCGATAACGCGCGCCTGCCAACGGGCCCAGAGGAAGGCGAGCACGCTCGCGAGCACCGCGAGCGCTACGGAGTAAGGAAAACGTTCGGTGAAACTTTTGTCTATGACGCGAGGAAGGGCAAGCTCACCAAGCGTGACCGCGGCCCAGTAGCCGAGCTTGATCGTGGTGACCCGGCCGACGAGGAGCGCGAGCGTTTTGTGCCGCGGAAGCGGCAGCGGCTCGCTCGCGACGGACCGGTCCACGAAGTCGCAGAATGCCATCCGCAAGGGGGGAGAGCATGAAATTCCAAGGACTGCTGATCGGATCGGAAGACCCGCGCCCGCTCAAGGACTACTACACGAAGATCTTCGGCCAGCCGCCGTTTGAGGACGGGGGTTACTTCGGATGGCAGCTCGGCGAGGCGATGGTCACCTTCGGGCCGCATGACCAGGTGAAGGGTCAGAACCGCGAGCCGGGCCGAGTGCTCTGGAACCTCGAGTCATCCGACGTCAAGGCTGACTTCGAGAAGCTCCGCCGGGCTGGTGCGACTGTCGTCCGTGAGCCCTATCGCCCGGGAGACGATGACGATGGAGATTTCTGGATCGCTACGTTCTCGGATCCCGACAACAACTACTTCCAGCTCATGAGCCCGATGCCGGAGGCTAGCGGTAGTTCGTCCACCACTTCTGCAGGAAGTACATCAGGGCGAGGAGGATGAACACGGTCACGAGGACCATGTAGAACTCGGTCGCTTCGCTGACTTCGGTGATCACTTCAGGGTGTTCAGGTACTCAACGATCGCCTTGATCTGATCGTCGTTCAACTGGCCACCGTATGCGGTGCCGAATACGGGCATGACGATGCCGGGCTTGATCGACGGCGCGTTCTGGATCCAATGGAGGAGCCAGTCCGCGTCGCCGGCGGCCTTCTTCGCCTTGTTCTCGGCGTTGAGTGGGCCCTCCGTGCCGTAGTGGCCGAGGTTCGGTGCCTGGGGAAGGGTGCTCGGCTTCGACGGATCGAAGCTATGGCAGCTGATGCAGGGCGCCTGCGAGTTGCTCTGGGTCAGCGTCCTGCCGAGATCGGCGCCAGTCTGGATCACGGGCTTCGGCGGGTTCGGTGTGAGCGGCAGGTGTCCGTCCTCGGTGCCGGGCGTGTGCTGTCGCACCGTGACGACGTCGGCCCAGTCGGCGTCGGTGCCGTACATGATGAAATTGATCAGCTGCTGGATCTGCTCGTCGTTGAGCGGTCCGCCGTCGGTCGTGCTCCACGCGGGCATCGAGATCGCAGGTGGCGTCTTTGCGCGCCCGCGCTCGATCGTGAGCGTGATCAGGTCGGTCGTCGACTTGAGCGTCGTCGGATCGTTCTTGATGTTCTCGTACTTGAACTGTGGCCGGTTCAAGGGGAGCCCGGGCAAGCCGGCCTGGTTCGGATCGGTGCTCCCCAGACCGGTCTTGCCGTGACAGTCGAAGCAAAAGTTCGCGTACAGGTTGCGGCCGCGCTCGATCGACTGGTCGAGCTGGTGCGTCTCGGCGAGCTTGTCGCGCCAGCGCTCGCTCGAGGCATCCGCGCGCACGACCATGAGCGTGAAGAAATAGCCGCCGACGAGGGCGAAGATCCCGAAGAGCATGGCCGCGCCGAGGATGATCTTCTTGTCGAGGTTCGCGCTGATCTCGAGGGGGTCCGGCGCGGCGGGGATCGGCGCGACGTAGTACGGCGTGGGCTGCTCCACCGTTTGGCCCGGTGCGTAGTGCTGCTCGATGAGCTCGGCGCCGGTCGGCTCCCTGGGCTCCATCGACTGCTGATGGAAGACGAGGAAGCCGAAGAACCCGACGAACGCGAGGAACAGCAACAGGCTGACCGCGGCGAGGACGAAGTTCGCGTCGAAGGTCACTCCGTGATCTCCAGGTCCTTCGGGTTCCAGGCGTTCGCCGCGCGTGTGAGCACGTTGAGCGGGTTCGTGTCCACGACGAGCGTGCCGTTCGTGTCGGCGATGTGGAAGAGGTCGAGCGGTCGCGGCGCAGGCCCGCCGAGCACCACCGCGGTGTGCTTGTCGTAGAGGGAGCCGTGGCACGGGCAGTGGAAGCGGTCCTCGGCCGCGTTCCAGGGCACGCTGCAGCCGAGGTGCGTGCACTTGCGATAGGCGGCGGCGATGCCGCCCGGAGCGTGCAGCAGGAAGAACTTGCCCTCGATGTTCAGGATCGGCGTGTCGTTCGACGACTTGAACTGCGAGAGCACCGTGGCCTTCGCGCCGACCGGGATCTTCACGCCGAGGCCGACGATCTTGTTGACCCGGAAGAACGGCACGATGATCGCGGTCAGCTCGACGGTCGCGAGGATCGTGCCGGTGAGAAAGCCCAACCGCAGCAGCTGCCGGCGCTTGATCCGGCCGATGAGCCCGGCGACGGTCGTGTCGGTGTGCGGCCGGATCACTTCACTTAGCCGTGCGGCGCGTAGCACTGGCTCGTGGCCGGCACCGACCACGGCGTAAAGAGATCCATGCCCGGCCCGCGCATGGACGTACCCACGACCGTGAGCACGAGATACACGGAGATGAAGCCGGTGAAGATCGCGATCATCCACTCACGCGTGTTCGCGTCCCAAATGCGTTGCACGATGATCACCAAAAGGACCGAGAGCCCGATCATGATCACGATCGGGATGACGTAGTTCGGTAGCAGCTGCTTGCCGCCGGGGAAGTACTCGCTCGCGAACTCGATGTAGCCGTGGGCCTTCAGGAAGGCATCGAGCAGGATGAGCGAGAAGCAGAGGAGCGTCGCGTAGGCCGCGGCGAAGATCGTGATGCGCAGGCCGTTCTTGCTGGTAAACCAGATGCCGACGCCCTCGCGGCTGCGATCGATGTAGGGGATCGTCGCCATGAACACGAGCCAGAGGGTCGGGACGACCACGCCGGCGAGTCCCTTGTCCATGTGGAGCAGCAGCTCCTGCAGGTTGAGCAGGTACCAGGGCGCCTTCGAGGGGTTCGGCGTGCAGTCCGGCGTCTGGTGGTCCTGGAGCGGCGCGTTGAACGCCGCCGAGATGACGAAGAGCCCGATCGACCAGAGCATCGCGGCGATGAACTCGATGACCAGCAGATGTGGCCAGACCATCGCCGTGTCCTCGACGCGCTTGTCGACGCGCACCACCGAGTCCTGACGCACGAACGCAAGCAAGCGAAGCCGCTTCTCCTGTCCCGGAAATGGTTGAGGACCGCGGGGAGTCGTCATGCGCTATTCGCGAGCGCGGGCCGCGCGTTCGCGAGGGGGCGGCATGTTGTCTCGCGACGAGCGTCTGCGCCCAGCGCGCCCGATCGGTTCGCGCGCCGCACATCGGCGGGCGCGCGTAGCCAGCAGCGAGGAGCGAGACCATGCCGCCCGCGAGCGGACAGCGCGGCCGCGGAAGCGAAGAAAACTGGACGACTCACAGCGGTCCGGTGATGCCGCCGTCTTTGCGGATGCGCCAGAAATGGATCGCGATCAGGAAGCCGACGGCGAGCGGTAAGGCGACGACATGCAGCACGTAGAAACGTAGTAATGCATTCGGCCCGAGCTGGAACCCGCCGAAGAGGACGAAGCTGAACTCGTCGCCGATGAAGGGCGTCGCGCGGGCGATCTCATATCCGACCGTGACCGCCCAGAACGAGAGCTGGTCCCAGGGGAGCAGGTATCCCGTGTAGGAGAGCAGGATCGTGAAGAAGAAGAGCAGCGTGCCGATGACCCAGTTGAACTCGCGCGGGGGTTTGTACGAGCCGGTGTAGAAGACGCGGATCATGTGCAGGAAGACGGTGATGACCATGCCGTGCGCGGCCCAGCGGTGCATGTTCCGCAGGAGCTGACCGAAAATGACGACGGTCTCGAGATCCTTGATGTCCGAGTAGGCCCACTCGGTCGTCGGCCGGTAATAGAACATCAGCAGCGTTCCGGTCAGGGTGAGGACGAGGAAGAGGAAGAACGAGAGCCCGCCCATGCACCACGTGTAAGGGATCGCGAGCGCGTGCCGCCGCACCTTGACCGGGTGCAGGTGCAGGAAGACATTGGTGAAGACCGCGAGGGATTGGTTCTTCCGCGAGTCCGGATATCCGTGACGGAATAGCGACCGCCATATGTAGCTCGTCTTCGTCCGCTGCCAGATCTGGGCCGGTATCTCGAGCACTAGTGCTTGACGAGCTCCTTCTCTTTCTCTGGGGGCTGGGGGGCGGAGCCCCCCAACGGGCCATTGGGACCGTGCCCGTTCATCACCGGCTTGTACCCGACCGCGAGAGCCGGATCGTATTGCGGCAGAGGCCGCGCCGCTTTCTTCGCCGCGACCGTCAGGTCGAGATGGATCTCGTCGTCGATCGATTCCTTCGGCAGGACATTGCCGACCGCGGGCATGACCGTGCCGTACCGGTTCATCGTGATCGCATCCGTCGGGCACCGGATGATGCAGAGCGCGCAGCGGATGCACGCGGTCTCGTCGAGGAAGAACGCGACGCCGTTATCCCACTTCTTCGCCGCGGCCACGCCTGGGATGGAGCCGTCGTCGACGATGTCGCTCATGTCGACCATATGGATCACGTCCATCGGGCAGACGTCGACGCAGCCGCCGCAGATGATGCAGAGCTCGCCGATGATCTCGATGTTGAAGTTGCACTTGAGGCAACGGTCGGACTCGGCGATCGCCTGCGCCTCGGTGTAGCCCTGGTTCACCTCGAGGAAGAGACCGCGGCGCTCCTGCTTGGTGAGCTTGGGCATCTCCTGCCGCGGGATGCGGTCGTAGTCGACGGACATGTTGTGGTAGACCCGGGCGAGCTCGCCCTCGAGCGCGATCATCCCGATGTTGTCCGGCGTCGACGACCGCCGGAGCGTGACCACCTCGTGGTACTCGGGCACGTTCACGGCGACCGCGTTGTCGTCGAGGAAGCGCGCGATCTGCTGCGCGGCCGAGCGGCCGTCGGCGACGGCCTCGATGATGGTCGACGGCGCCGTGCGGTAGTCACCGGCGATGAAGATCTTCGGGACGACGGTCTGGTAGGTCTCTTTGTCGACCTTGATCTCGGTCCAGCGCTTTACGCGGAACTCGGGGAAGTCCTGCGCGAGCCAGGTCGTATCCGGCGCCTGGCCGAGCGCGAGCAGCACGTTCTCACACGGAATCTCGAACTCGGAACCCTCGATCGGCTCGGGCGTGCGACGTCCTGACTTATCAGGCTCCCCGAGCTTGTTGCGCACGAACTTCACCGCGCGCACGTGACCCTTGCCGTCGGCAAGGACCTCGACCGGGGACGCAAGGTAGACGAACTCCATGCCTTCGCGCTCGGTCTCCGTGAGCTCTTCCTCGTCCACGACCATTTCGTCGCGGCTGCGCCGGTACACGATGTAGACCTGCTCGGCGCCCAACCGCCACGAGGTGGAGGCGCAGTCCATCGCGGTGTAGCCACCGCCGAGCACCACGACGCGCTTACCCACCTCGACCGGACGCCCGCGATACGCGCGCTCAAGGAACACGATGCCCGCCATGACGCCGGCGGAGTCCTCGCCCGGGATGCGCGGATAGTTTGGCTCGAAGCAACCCGCTGCGACAAGCACCGCGTCGTACTCGTCGTGCAGCTGCCGCAGCGAGACATCGCGGCCGACATACGTCGACAGGCGGAGCTCGACGTTTTCGTTGACGACGCCGTTGATGTCGCGGTCGATGACCTCGCGCGGCAGCCGGAACGGCGGCACGCCCGCGAGCTGCGTCCCTCCGGCCTGGTCGAGGGCGTCGTAGACGGTGATGCCGAAGCCGAGCTTCGAAAGGTCGCTCGCGGCGGCGAGACCGGCGCAGCCCGCGCCGATGATCGCCACCTTGCCGCGCGGCGGTCCGAACACCGGTGCGGGCGGCTGCGTGTACGAGTGGCCGTCGACCCGCACGTTCTGGTGCGTCCAGTCGGACAGGAACTTCTTCACGTAGCGGATCGAGAGGGGCTTGTCGACCTCTTTGCGCCGGCACGCCGTCTCGCACGGCGCAGCGCACACCGAACCGCAGATCGACGCCATGGGGTTCGGATCGAGCGCGAGCTCCCAGCCCTTCTCGAACTCACCCGCCGCGGCGAGATTCAAGTACCCGCGGCAATTCGTCTTGACGGGGCAGGCCTCCTGGCACGGGATGTTGTCCTGATACCAGCCGGGACCTACCTCTACGACCTGGTAGAGCTCTCTCATCGGGGCTTCGGTCATGCTACCGGCGCGTAGTGGGCAGTCAAACACGAGGACCGATCACGGAACGTAAGACCCGACTGGACGGATCGGTCACCGACTACGCCTGCGAACGCCTAAGGATCGAGCCCGGGAAGCGCGCGGTGGTGCGCTTCGTCAGCGATCGGGACCGCGCGATCGAAGGCACCGAGCTCGTCCTCCGTGCGGGAACGGTGACGATCGGTCATTTCTGGGTCGACCGGCCATACAACGTCTACCACTGGCGCGACGGCGAGCGGACGATCGCGCTTTACGTGAGCATCGCCGACGGGACGACGATCGAGGATCAGCTTATCGCCTACACCGACCTGGTGGTCGATGTCCTCGTCCGCCCATTCGGCGCGATCGAGATCCTCGACGAGGACGAGCTGCCGCCTGGCCTCGAGCCGCGGCACCGTCTCGCGATCGCGAAGGCCCTCGAGACGTGCGTCACCGAGCCGAAACGGCTGGTGAACGAGATCGAGCGGGAGACGCGAGCCGCGCTCGCATGACGCTCGCGCTCAAGCTGGTCCTCACCCCGGCGCTCATCGCGATCGCCACACTCGCGGGGCGGCGCTTCGGTCCCTCCATCGGCGGCTGGCTGGTCGGGCTGCCCTTCACGTCAGGGCCGGTCTCGCTCTTCCTCGCGCTCGAGCAGGGAACGAGCTTTGCAGCTGCCGCGGCGTCCGGCTCGATCGCGGGCGCGGCCGCGTCGGCGCTCTTCGCCGTCGTGTACGCGGCGGTCGCGCGCCGCGCGGGATGGATCGCCTCGCTCGCGGTCGCGAGCATCGCCTTCGTCGTCACCATCGCGGCCTTGCGATTAGTTCCGCTTGGCAACGGCCTTCCGCTTCCACTACTCGCGATCTATGCGGTCACGATCGCGGCTGCGCTGGGCGCGATCGGCCTCATCGCAGAGCCACCGGCGCTACCGGCGGAGGTGGCGCCACCGAGGTGGGATCTGCCGGCGCGAATGATCGTCGCGACGAGCCTCGTCGTCGCGATCACCGGCGTCGCGCCGATCCTCGGACCGCAGCTCACGGGGCTGGTGACGACATACCCCATCTACGCCAGCGTGCTCGCCGCGTTCGCCCACGCGCAGCGGGGCGGCATGGCGGCCATCCACGTGGTCCGCGGCCTCTGCTACGGGCTGCTCGCGTTCGCCTCGTTCTTCTTCGTGATCGGCGCGCTAATCGACCGCGTCGGGATCGGCCTTGCGTTCGCGGGAGCGATAGCGGCGGCGCTCGCGGTGCAGACGCTGACGCTGCGCCGGCTCAGGACTGAAGCGTCGCGCTCACCGATAGGTTGACGTTGCCTTTGAGGGCGCGCGAGATCGGGCAGTTATCCTTCGCGCCGGTCGCGGCCTCGCGGAACTTCGCGGCGTCCGCGCCTGGAACCTCACCCGTCACGTCGAGCGCGCTCGCCACCACGGTCCAGTTGTCCCCGACCTTGTCGAACGTGACCTTCGCGCTCACCTCGAGCTTTTTGGGCGGCGTGCCCGCGCGTGCAAGTCCGGCCGACAGCGCCATCGCGAAGCACGACGCATGCGCTGCCGCGAGCAGCTCCTCCGGACTCGACTTGCCGCCGGGCGCTTCGGTCCGCGCGCTCCACGACACGGGGAGATCGCGGAACTTGCCACTCGAACCTGCGCTCACCATGCCGTTGCCCGACATGAGGTCACCGTTCCAGGTCACGCGTGCTTCTCTCGTTGCCGCCACGTCACACCTCCCGTTCACGCTCAGGGTACGGATGCGGCGGCTCCTTCGGCAGGAGCCACGGCAGTGCCTCGTCGAGGGGACGCGCGAGGATTTGGAACTGTTCGCGGGTGATGTGATCGCGTGCGAAGAGGGCGAGCGCCGCGCCCATCGCCGCACGCTCAGCCTTGTGCCCGGTCTGGCCGTGCTCGTACTGCCACGAGACGAGCGCGCGCGATCCCTCGGTCATATCGAAGAGCGAGCGGCGGAACTCTTCCCACGCCGGACCGCGTCCGGTGTCCTCGATCGCGCGCAGCGCCGCGCGCTCGGCGGCCTGGAAGGCCTCGCGGTTCGGTTCGCCGTGGCGGTCCCAGCCCCAAGCGGCGCGCTCGACACCCGCCGCCGAGAACACGCCAAGATCCGAACGAAGGCGCTCGCGCTCGGCCTGGCTCACGGCTACTCCGACCCCACTTTGGTCAGGCCGCCGCGGGCTTCGGGTCGCTCCGTTCCTGGATGGCCTTGATGACCGCTCGCCGTGCGATGTCCTCCCCGTGCGTGGCCGCTATCCGTTCACGCACCTCGTCCACAGATTGTGCACGGATGTGGTGGGCGAGGTCATCCCGGTCCTGCCAGAGGTAAGCGTTCACGTCACGAGCAACGCGATGTGATGTTCCAACATTCCTGGTACCGAGCGATCCGCGGAGAAGTGTCGCGTCTTACTCTTTTCGCGGTGCCGCGGAACCGTAGTCAGCCGATCGAAGGCGTCTGGGAGATCCACGCCGGCGTTCCGCGCGCCAAGCGGGGCCGACCGCGCGCCCGCGATGGCGTCGAGGACCTTCACTACAACAACCCGTATGCCTACAACATCGAGCGGGTCTGGTTCGATGGGCGGATCGTCTTCGCCACCGAGCAGGGCGAGGTCGACGTCGATCCGCGGAAGGTCAAGGTCGCGCAGGAGTACCAGGTCGTATACGCAGTCCGGCTGACGAAGAGCGGAAAGCTGGTTGGCGGCCGCGAGCCCCAACGCGTGCCCGGGCAGCTCAACATCTACGACTCCGTTCCCGGAATGAGGAAGTACAGCCCGATCTGGCAATTCAACTACGTGATCGTCCCACGCGACTACGTCCCGAACGCTCTCCGCTCGGAGCGCGACTGTCTCGGGAGTGGCTATCCCATCAAACGGAGCCGCATCTTCGAGAACTGACCCGTCCTTTAGGCCTGCGGTCGCAGGCCGGCGAGCCACCCGGCGAGCTCCTTCGAGCTCCGGAGGTGCACGACCTTGAGGTGGCGGTACTCGGGACGGGCGAGCCACTCGCGGTATGTGCGCGAGCGCCGGCGCTCGGTCCGGATCATGAATAAGAGGAGCGAGTCGCGGGAAAAGAACGACGCGCGGAAGGTCTCGCGCTGGAGTCCCCAGAGCGGCTCGCGCGTCAGCATCCGTGCGAGCGTCCGGCGCAACACCCGCCAGAGCCGCAGAAGGAACGGCAGCTCGAGCCACACAACCGTGTCGGCTCGCGCCCAGACAATGTCGCGCGTCCTCGAGTAGCTGCCGTCCACGACCCAGCGCTCGCCGGCTATCGCCTCCTTGACCCAAAGGCGGAACTCGTCGTCGGTGGGCATCCGCCAGTCGGGATAGCGGCCCCAGTGGATCTCATCGAGCTCGATGAAGGGAACGTCGAGCTTCGCCGCGATCGCGCGACCGACGAGGGTTTTCCCCGATCCGCTGCCGCCGATCACGTTCACGCGTCGCACGTCCCGCGACGATATCGACCCATTCGCCGCGATGGCCCAGCGGCGGAGTTGGAACTCAGATCGGATACGCCCCGCAGACGCGGCAATAGGTCCCCTCAGGCCCCCGCGCGTGACAGTCTGGGCAGGCCTTCGGCATGGCTGGATCGGGTCTGGGCGGGCCACCGAAGACGTCGCGGTAGAGGCGGTAGTAGGCCAGGGACTCGGGATCCCGGAGCCGCACGCCGTCCTGGGCGCGCACCGCCTCGGCCGCCGCGGCGAAGTCGGCGACCGTACCCGCCATCAGGTCCTTGAGGGCCGTGGCGCCGGAGCCGATCTCGATCGGGTCCTTCCTGCGGAAGGCGTGACGTGCCCCGATCTCGCCCGCGAACGCGCGCCGCAGCGGCGCCTTGCCGAGCCGCTGGCCGTCGTGGTCAAGGACCAGGTCTTCGCCGCCCAGCGTGAGCGCGTGGGCGATGATCTCCGGTTCGAGATAAGGACTCCGGACCTCGACGCCGAGCTTCTCGCCGATGAGCGTTCCATTGAAGTGCATCGAGGCCGCGAAGCGTTTGATCGTCGCGACGATCTCATCCGGCGCTTTGGTGTAGACGAACGAGTAACCCGCGAAGAGCTCATCCGCGCCGTCGCCGGTCCAGCATGAGCGGATGCCGCGTCGAGCCACTTCCCTGAGACCCTCGAGCACGACGATGTCGTTGCGGAGGTACATGCCATCGAAGGTGTTGAGCAGAGCGATCAGCTCTGGCAGCACCGTCGCAAGCTCAGCGACGGTACGACGCAAGACGACGTGCTCGATGCGGAGGCGCCGCGCGACGGCGGTTGCGTAAGCGAGGTCGGGCGGGTCGTCGCCGACGGCGACGGTGACGGCGAAACGAAGGCCGTGCCGAGCCGCAAGCGCGGCGACGATGCTCGTGTCGAGACCGCCAGACAAGAGGATCGCCTTACAGCGTCGCCGCGCGACCGCGGCATCGAGGAGCGCGGCGAGTCGATGGGTCGCGGAAACGAGAGGCATCAGCCGACGATATCCTCGAACGGCCCCGTGAAGCTCCACGAATATCAGGCGAAGCAGCTCCTCGCGCGCGCGGGCATCCCCATCCCCGACGGACGACTGGCGACGACAGCCGACGAGGCCGAGAGGGCGGCGCGCGCGATCGGAGCGTCAGTCGCGGTGAAGGCGCAGGTTCACGTCGGTGGCCGCGGCAAGGCCGGCGGGATCAGGATCGCAAAGACGCCCGCGGAGGCGCGCGACGCGGCGAAGGCGATCCTCGGTCTGGAGATCAAGGGACTGCGAGTCGAGAAGGTCTACGTCGAGCGCGCCGCGGACGTGGATCGCGAGCTCTACCTCGGGATCACGCTCGACCGCGATCGGCGGCGGCCGGTGGTCATGCTGTCGACCGTCGGAGGGATGGACATCGAGCAGGTCGCGGCGACCGATCCGGACAAGATCGCGCGCGGGTGGCCGAGCCCGCTGCTCGGGCTGCTGCCGTTCGAGGCGCGCGCGCTCGCGTTCGAGGCCGGCGTTCCCGAGCCGCAGCGCGACGCGGTCGCGGACATCGCGCGCAAGCTCTTCACCGTCTACGTGCAGACGGATGCCTCGCTCGTCGAGATCAACCCGCTCTTCGTTCAGAAAGACCGATCCCTCTTGGCGGGCGACGCGAAGCTCGACGTGGACGACAACGCGCTCTACCGGCAGCCGGAGCTTGCGAAGCTCAAGGAGATCTCGCGAGACGAAGAGGCCGAGGAGAAAGCGCGCGCGCTCGGCTTCAGCTACGTCCAGCTCGACGGAGACGTCGGCATCATCGGGAACGGCGCCGGGTTGGTGATGAGCACGCTGGACGCGGTGAAGCTCGCCGGCGGCCGCGCCGCGAACTTCCTCGACGTCGGCGGCGGCGCCAAGGAAGAGGTCGTGCGCAGCGCGCTCGAGATCGTCCTTGCGAACCCTCGTGTCCGAAGCGTGCTGATCAACATCTTCGGCGGGATCACGCGTGGCGACGAAGTGGCGAAGGGCATCCTTGCGGTGATCGCCACGCATCCGCCTCGCGTCCCGCTGGTGATCCGGCTCTCGGGAACGGAAGCGGAGGCGGGGCGCAAGCTCCTCGCGAGCGCACCGCTCGAGTCGCGCGAGACGATGGACGACGCCGCGAAGGAGGCGGTGCGGCTGGCGAAGGAGCCGGTCCGCGTGTGAGCGTCCTTCTTGATCGGAACACCCGTGTCGTGGTCCAAGGTCTCGGTCGCGAGGGTTCGTTCCACGCGGCACGCATGAAGGAGTACGGCACCAAGGTCGTCGGCGCGACGAAGCCCGGCAAGGGCGGGACGACGCAGGAGGGCGTTCCGCTTTTCGACACGATGGCGCAGGCGGTCGACGCGACGGACGCGAACACCTCGATCGTGTTCGTCCCCGCGCCGTTCGCGATGGATGCGATGCTCGAGGCGATCGACGCGGGCATCGATCTCGTCATCGCGATCACGGAGGGAATTCCCGTCGCCGACATGCTGAAGGTCGCAGCGGTGCTCGAAACGAGCGGGACCACGCTGGTCGGACCGAACGGTCCGGGGGCGATCACGCCGGGTCAGGCGAAGGTCGGGATCATGCCGGCCGAGAACTTCTCGCCTGGCGGCATTGGGTTCGTGTCGCGCAGCGGGACGCTCACCTACGAGATCGCCGATCTGCTCACGCGCGCCGGCCTCGGTCAGTCGACGTGCATCGGCGTCGGCGGCGATCCGGTCGTCGGACTTCCCACCCCGGACGCGGTCCGTCTGCTGAACGAGGATCCGGCGACAGAGGCAATCGTGATCGTCGGCGAGATCGGAGGCAGCGCGGAGGAGCACGCCGCCGAGTACCTGCGGGCCGAGGGCAAGAAGCCCGCGGTGGCGTTCATCGCCGGTCGTTCGGCGCCTCCCGGCAAGCGCATGGGCCACGCCGGCGCGATCGTCTCCGGAAATCAGGGAACCGCGGAGTCGAAGGTGCGCGCGTTCGAGGAGGCGGGCATCCCGGTCGCGAACGCGCCGAGCGAGATCCCGGACCTGGTGAAGCAGGCGCTGCGGCGGTGAGGGCTTTTGCCGCTCTTACGATCATGCTCGCCGCCTCGTGTCAGAGCGAAGGGCCTCATCCACTGACCGCTGCGGCGAGCTCGCCGTTGGCGACGCAATCGCTTCAGGCAGCGGCGACCGGGCAAACGTTGGGCGCAGGCGACGCCCTCCGCGCCGTCTTCGCGTCGGAATCTGGCGGGTTCGCCATTTCGAGCACTTTCCCGAGTGCTGCCGGCGTCAGCGTGGGCCAGATACACGGCGGTGGCCCGCCGCCTGGCATCGTCGTTCCGGGCACATGCCGAACCGAGCTGTCCGCGACCGGATCGGGCTTCATCGTCACCTTCAGCGAGACGTGGGATGCGCGGCAATTCCATCTGGCGACCGAACCGGCGACAGGTGAGCTCCACCATACGTGGTCGTTCACGGTCGACCGAGCTGGGGAAGTGGTCCTCACGGAGCAATCGGGCAACTTCCCGCCGCAGCTCGTGCTCTGATCGGTCGGGTCTTCTCGAGCCGACTGCTCTCGCTAGTCGATTACGACCGTCGCGGCTGGAACAGCTCGACGACGTTTCCGGAAGGGTCCTCGAGGAGGATCTGCGAACCACCCGGGCCGGTCACGATGTCGTTCCGGAAGCGCACCCCCGCCGAGCGGAGCCGCGCGACCTCGGCGGCGATGTCGTCGACCACGAGCTCGATCCGGTTCCAACCCCCTGGCTCTGGACGACGGCCGTCAGGCATCGGCCGGCCGGCCGAGCTCGTCGCGCCACTCAAGAGCAGACGCAGCTCGCCGCGCTTGACGTCGGCGAAGGCCGGTGCCGCGCTCGATAAGAGCGCGAAGCCAAGGTGCTTCGTATAGAAGGCGACCGCGGCGTCGACGTCGTCGACCATGTAGCGCACGTTGACGGTCATGGGTTCGGGTATAGCGCGTCGCGGCCTACTCCGCGCAACACCATCCAAGGAACTTCGCGATCGGAACAACGAAACGCTGCTCAGGACCGTTCACGCGAAGGACCGTGAGCTCGTTCTCGCCGGGGATCGCGGCCCACGTCGCGATGTCCGACAGCAGCAGCGCGCCTTTGCGCGGCACAGTGATCTCGCGCATGACCGTACCGGTCTTGTCGACGAGCGCGGTCCGGTTGAGGAGCGTCGTCTCGCCGCACTCGGGCCCGAAGAGCGGGACGGCGAGGATCGGCGTCGCCCGCGCCCAATGGGCAAACGGGATGAAGCAGCTGTTGTTCGAGCGCACGATCCCGCGGAGGCCGGTCTCCTCATGGACGACAGCGACGGCGTAGTCGTACTGCCCGAGCGCGTGCAACCCGACCGCGAGCAGCCCGCCGCCCTGCCAATCGATGAACGTCACCTTCAAGTCTTTAGCCGCCCAGCCGCACGACTCCTTGGACCTCGTCACATCATCGGCGGTGAGCACGGTCCGATCGCCGACGATCGCTGTGCCAGTGACGTCGAGCGTCCGGACCGCGGCCGTACCGTCCGCCGTGACCGCGGGATACGCGAAGACCGCGCCGTCTGAACGCCACGCGGACCATCCCGCGAGATCGAGCTTCACCAGAGCTTGCGGCCGTTCGCCGGCGCGCCAGTCCCAGAGCGTCGCGCCAGAGATGGGGTAGTCCCGCGAGGATGCGCTGAAGAAGCTCAGCTCATCGGCTCCGCGCCACTCGAGGTCGAACACGAGACCGCCGGGCACGAAACGAGACGCGGGCTGGTCGAAGCCGGCGAAATAGATGGCGTCGACACGATCGGTGTCCGGAACGATCGCGAGGTGGCGCGCGTCGGGCGACCAGCTCACGATTCCGACGTCGCCGAGGAATGGGATGTCGAGCGCGACTTGCGCACCCGATGAGCTCCACAAGCTCATGCGCTGCGCTTTCACGTCCGCGAGCACCGCATGGGCGGCGCTTCCGTCGGGCGCAAGGACGGCGCGTGACCCCGAAAGCGGAGCGGGCAGCGACAGCTCCCGGACAGCTCCCCGTGAATACAGGAGCAGCGCGGTCGCGCTCTTCTCGAAGAGATAGGTCCCTGGCGGGGCGGGCGAAGGCAAAGCGCGACCGCTCGGGGCTGGTGACGGCGCGACGCTCGCCGTCGCGAGGGTCGGGAAGGATGCGCATGAGACCGACGTCCCACCGATGGCCGGCCCGCCGACCGAGGGGGTCGATGCGGCGGCAGTGGCAGCGCTCGGCACATTTGTAGGAGCGCACGCCGCGCAGACGATGGCGACGACCGCCGCGAAGCGCCTCACGCCAATTACTACCGCCGACGATGTCGAGGGTTCCCGCGCGTACCGCATCACGTGCAGTTTCGTTCTCGGTTGCATGCCTGTGAAAGTGCTCGAGCGTCGAGTAAAGTGACGACCAAGTGATCAGACGGCTCTTCGCCTTCCTCGTCACCATCGTCGTCTGCACCGTCTGGCTGATACCGGCCGCGACGCCACGCCAGAGCATCGCCGCGGCACAGACCCTCGCGAACGGGCTTGTCGTCTCCGGCGATTTCAAGGGCGCGGGCTACACGCAGCTCGCGTCGCTGTATGACCCCGCTGACAACCTCGGTGTCCGGATATCGGTGCTCGACAAGACTGGCACCGGCGATCAGTTCGCGGCGACGCAGTGGTTCACGAGCGGGCTCGATTCGCTCGACCTCGGACGGATGAAGGTCGTCGCGACGGACCTCAACGGCGACGGCAAGACCGACCTCGCCGCGCTCTACGACGACGGAGGCACGTCGGTGCGGCTCCTCGTGTGGCTGTCGACCGGCGCTGGCTTCAACTTCACCGGGACCGCGGGCTGGTGGCGCAGCGACTCGTATGCGTTCAGCCGCACGAAGGCGATCCTCGCGGGGAACTTCGGCGGGGTGGCGGGTCACAACGCTCTCCTGCTGGTTTACCAGTACGACGGCTTCGACATGCGCATCCACTACTTCGAGTCGACAGGTTCCTCGTTCACCTACGGCGGCAACCAGGGCGTGTACGACTCCGGCCCCGGCCAGTACGACGCGACGCGCGCGCGGTTCGTCGTTGGCCACTTCACCCGGCCGGCGGGCCCGGACCAGGTCGCGTCGATCTACCAGTACCCGAACTTCAAGATCCGCGTGCACGTCTTCGATCCCGCGTCCAAGCCGACGGCCTGTCCGGTCGGCCTCACCGGCTGCGGGCTGGCACTGGTGCCGGTGAACGGCTGGGCGGGCGTCTGGGAGTCGGCCGAAAACACGTACGACCTCTCGCGGACGAGGATCGCCGCGGCTGACTTCGACGGCGACCACCTGACGGACCTGCTCTCCTTCTATTGGTACAACGACGGCTCGGTGCACGTGCATCTGTTCAATGGCGCGAAGAGCCTCGCCTTCACCGACGCGAACGGCGTCGCGACGTTCGCCCCCTTCACGATCCCGTGGCTCCAGACGCAGATCGTCGCGGGCGACTGGAACGGCGACGGCTTCGGTGACCTCGCTACCCTCACCTCGCTCGACGACGGCTCGACGCACGTCGGCGTGCTGCGCTCGAATCCGGCGTTCGTCGGCGGGCCGCGTGCGCTGCAGTGGAGCGCGAATCAGTGGGTCACCGCGGCGACCGATGTCGTGCAACCGGCGTGTACCGCCTGCTGGCCGCTCACTGGGATCGCGACGAGCAGCCCGCTCGCCAACCGGCGCGTCCTCGCCGTGAAGATCGACAACGCGCCGACGGCGCGGCCGCACTGGGGCATCAGCCAGGCGGACATGGTCGTCGAGCTCCTCGTCGAGGGCTTCATCACGCGGCTCGCGGCGTACTTCCAATCGCAGGACCCGGGGACGATCGGCGCGGTCCGCAGCGTCCGCTTCAGCGACCGCTACACGACCCCGATGGTGCGCGGCGTGCTTGTCTTCTCCGGCGCGTCGCAGCTCATGGAAGGGCTCGTGCGCGCCGACATCGCCAACGGCAACTACGTGGGCGTCTCACCGCAGCTCGGTGAGGGCAACTCCTTCTATCGGACTGACGCCGACGGCAAGGTCGCGCCGCACAATCTGTTCACCTCGGCGAGCGCGCTTCGTACGGCCGCGAACGAGGTCGGCGGCGGTTCGCCGGTCGACGTGCCCAAATGGGGCTTCTTCCGATCGACCGACCACGGACCCACCGCAGGCGGATTCCTCGGCGCACAAGGCGCGAGCACGCTCACCATCCCCTACCGCGCGGACGCGACTGTGCGTTACGACTACGACCCGACGAGCCGGACCTACGCTCGCTACCAGTCGAACGGGTCGAGCTTCGTGCGCGAGGTCGATGGGGCGAACGGCATCGCGATCCGCGCGAGCAACGTGGTCGTGATCAACACCGACGTCTGGGTGACGACCGTCATCGATGACGCGGGCGGCGCGCCGAGCCTCGACATGCGCCTCACCGGCATGGGCCACGCGTCGATCTTCCGCGACGGACGGCGCCAGGAGGCGACGTGGTATCGCGCGAGCTGGTTCGACCCATTCACCTTCTACACCGATGAGGGCGAGAAGATCCTGCTCGAGCCCGGCCAGACCTGGATGCACATCCTTCCGCTCGACTGGGCGGTGCCCTCGAGCTAGCACCTACGCTTCCGCGCGTGGCGGAAGCGGTCCCGATCCTCGAGATCGGCGTCATCCTTCTTGGCGCGGCGCTGGTCGGATTCGCGGCGCGCCGCCTGGGTCTTCCGGCGGTCGTCGGCTATCTCATCGTCGGCCTCGTCGTCGGCCCGTTCACGCCGGGATACGTGGCCGACCGTCACCAGATCCAAGTTCTCGCCGACGTTGGGGTGGTTCTGCTGCTGTTCGAGGTCGGGATCGAGCTCGACCTTCGCGCGTTGCGCCGGGAGCCGCTCGGCATCCTCGCCGCCGTGCCGGCGCAGGTCGCGCTCGTGACCTTTGCCGGTGCGCTCGTCTTCGTCGCGCTCGGGAGCGATGGGCTCGGTGCCATAACGCTCGGCCTCGCGGTCGGGCTCTCGAGCTCGATCGTGATCGTGAACATCACGCGCTCGAAGCGCCGGACGCTCGACGACGCCTCCGCGCGCGCGCTGCTCGTGTGGTCGGTCTTGCAGGACGTCGTCACCCTCGTGGCGGCGACGATCCTCACCGTCGTGCTCTCGCCCGGCGAGGCGGGCAGCGCACCCATCGCGTTCGGCAAAGCCGTCCTCTTCGTCGCGCTTGCCGCCACGGTCCAGGACTGGGTATTGCCGCGCCTGCTGCGCGGCGTCCGCGACGAGCAGGACACGTTCCTCATCGTCGCGGTGTCGGCGGCGCTCGTCACCGCCGGGCTCGGCGCCGCGATCTTCGGCGTGCCGCTCGCGCTCGCCGCGTTCATTTCGGGCCTCTTCCTCTCGATCCGCGTCGAAGCGCAGGAGGCACGGCGCGAGGTGCTGCCGTTCCGCGACCTCTTCGCGGTCATGTTCTTCGTCGCGATCGGGACGCTCGTCGATCCCGCCGCGATCGCCCGCGAGCCGGTCTGGCTCGTCGCGGTCCTCGCGCTCGTCGGCGTGAAGGTGCTCGCGAGCTGGCTCTTTGCGTGGCTCTTCCGCGTGCCGGCGCGGCGGCCGCAGCTCGGCGTCGGCCTCGGCCAGATCGGCGAGTTCAGCTTCGTCGTCCTGGGCCTCGGGACCGGCGCGGGAGTCGTCAGCGCGGCCCAATTCAGTGCGGCGCTCGCCGCGGCGGCGATCACGATCGCGGCGTCAGCGGTCGGCGTTCGGATGTTCCCCCGCGGCGCGCCATAACGCGTCCCAGATCGCGCGCCGCTCGGCGTCGGTCGGCTTCCGCTCGAGCCGCGCGCGCAGCGCCGACACGCCACGCGCCGCAAGCGCGCCCCAGGCCTTCGGCCGCGCGCTTCGCGTTCCCATCGCGAGATCCGGCCAGGCGGCGACCGTCTCGCGCGCGACGTCGGCCGCCACGTCGACGACGTCGATCTGCGCGAACAAGCCATCGACGCGGGGCGCGCCACGCTCCCAAACGAGCGGGACACGGAAGAGCGGTCCGGCGAACGCGAAGCTGTGGTACTCGCCGTTCTCTCCGCAAGGATCGACGCCGGTCTTGGCGATCGCGTCGATGAACGAGTCGTCGATGACGCGCCCGAGCCAGCTTTCGTCGAGCTTCGCGAGCTCCACGCAGGTGACGACCGCGCGCATCCCGGTCACGACGTTCTCGCGTAGGACGTCCGCGGGCGGCTCGCCCCAGATGGGCTCGACGTGCTCGAGGCCGGCCGCGCGCACACGTTCCTCGTACCACGCCCGCACGTCGGCGAGGTGGATATCGCCGAAGATCACGCCATCGAAGCCCTCCGCCTTCAGGTTGGCGAGCGCACCGCGAAAGGCGCCCTCGAAGTCCTCCCAAGTGGTCGCGATCTGGCGGAGCGGGATGCGGGTCGCGGCGGCCTGCGCCGCGATCACCTCGGCGCGCGTCGCGTGGAACCGGACACGCCTGGATGGTGCGTCGTAGAAATTGAGCAGCAGCCTCACATCGAGGCCGCGCTCGCGCCCTCGCCAGACCGCGAACGCGCCATCCTTCCCACCGGACCACATCGCCGCATAGCTCGTCACGCTCGTACCCTATCGGCGATGCGCATCGTGTCGCTGGTGCCGGCTGCGACCGAGATCGCGTGCGCGCTCGGCGCGACGGGTGAGCTTGTCGCGGTGACGCACGACGACGATTTCCCGCCCGAGGTCCTCTCGCTGCCGCGGGTCACTCGCTCGACGATCCCGCCGCACGCGACCGCCCGCGAGATCGACACGCTGGTTCGCGAGGCCGGCGGTCGCGGCGAGAGCACGTTCCACCTCGACGAGGCCGCGCTGCGCGACGCGAGACCAGACCTCATCCTCGGCCAGACGCTCTGCGCGGTGTGCGCGGTGACGCTCGAGCGCGTCCCGACCTTCGCGCGTCCTCCCGTCGTGGTGGCGCTCGACGCCTCGTCGCTCGAGGGGATGCTCCGCGATGTGCGACGGGTCGGCGACGCGTTGGGCCGGACGCGCGAGGCTGACGAGCTCGTCGCCACACTCCGCCGGCGCATCGCGGCGGTCGAGAAGGCCGTTGCGGAAACGGAACGGCCGCGCGTCGCGTGCCTCGAGTGGCTGGATCCGCTCTTCAATGGCGGGCACTGGGTGCCGGAGCAGGTCGCGATCGCGGGCGGAGCCGACGTCCTTGGGCGTGCGGGCGAGCGTTCGCGCGAAGTCACGCACGACCAGGTCGTGGCCGCACGACCAGAGATCGTCGTCGCGATGCCATGCGGCTGGGACGCGCAACGCGCCGCCAAAGAGGCCGAGGCGCTGGCACGGATCGCGGGCGCGCGCGTCTTCGGCGTCGACGGTGCGGCGTACTTCAGCCGGCCCGGTCCCCGTCTCGTCGACGGGATCGAGCTTCTCGCCTCGATCCTGCATCCCGACCGCGTCGCGCCGCCGACCGGCGCGCTCGCGATCGAGCTGTCGCTGGTCTAGGTCCCGAGGAACCCGATGATCGCGCCCTGGACGATGGCCGCGACCACCTGATAGCCCGCGGTGATGGCGTAGAGGCGCGGCGGTCGTCCGGCGAAGAGCACCTCCGCGAACATCGCCGTCGCGACGAAGCCGAGTCCGACGTACAGCCCGATGATCGCGCCGGCTGAGCCGCTATTCGCGCCGGTCTGTCCAATGAACCACCACATCGTGATCGCCTCGACGATCGCGGCGACCGCGGTCAACGCGTACAGCGGGCCGGTTTGCTGGCCTTCGCCCATCGCCCGACCGGAGAGCTGCATCCAGCTTCTTCCGAACGCCCAGGTGCCATACCAGAGGAAGCCGACGACCATGTTCGCGATTGCGGCGAGGATGATCGCGAGCCAGTTCACGTTTCCCTCCTCGAGCGTGTTTGTGTCGCGGGGCTGACCCTATTGCGGCAGAAGCAGGAGCACAAGCACCACCTCGCTTCCCTTCTCTAAACTCGCGCGCCATGCGTGTCGCTTGGCTGGGTGAGCCCGCGTCGTTCGATGAGTCGGTCGTGGGCGGGAAGAGCGCCAACCTCGGCCGCCTCGCGGCGACCTTCCGCGTCCCGCCCGGTTTCTGCATCGACGCCGCGGTGCAGGCGCGGCTTGGCGCCGCGGTGAACGGCGACGCGTCAGCGCATGCCGAGCTGCACGAGCTGATCGCGACGTCGTACACGGAGCTCGGCCGACGGATCGGGGATACGCGTCCGCGCGTGGCCGTCCGCTCGTCGGCGATCGGCGAGGACTCCCGCGACGCGTCTTTCGCGGGCCAGTACGAGAGCGTCCTCAATGTCGCGGGCGCGCCCGAGGTCGTGGACGCCGTGCTCCACTGCTGGCGATCGGTGTCGTCGGCGCGTGCGGTCGCCTACCGGCGCGAGCGCGGCATGACCGAGACCCCGCGCGTGGCGGTCCTGGTCCAGGTCATGGTCGACCCGGATGTCTCCGCGATCGCCTTCAGCGCGGATCCGGTGAGCGGCTCGCGCGAGGTCGTCGTCGTGAATGCCGCACGTGGACTCGGCGATGCCATTGCATCGGGGACGATCACACCGGACACGTTCAGGCTCCGCAAAAGCGATCTCGCGATCCTCGAGCGTCGCGCCACGAACGGCGATCCGATCGCCGACGACGCGGTCGTCGCGGTCGCGCGACTGACCGAGCAGCTGGAGCGCGCGATGGGCTGGCCGGTCGACATCGAATGTGCGCGCCAAGGTGACGAGCTCTACCTGCTGCAATGCCGTCCCATCACGACGCTGGGCGAAGAGTTTCCGATCGTGTGGCCACAGCCCGGCGACGACGCGCTCACGTGGACACAGGAGGACACGCACTTCGACCAGGCGCTCGGCCCGCTGGCGATCGACTTCGTCCGCAACGCCGTCGACTACACGATCCAGAAGCGGCTGCGCGACACCGGCTCGCCCGTGCGCGTCCGGCACGCGGCCTTCAACGGCCGGTTCTACGTGAGCTCGGAGCGAATCGTTCCGCCGGATGACTTTGCTGCGGCGATCGCGGCATCGACGGCGCGCCGGCGCAGTGGTGCGCGGACGCTCCGACAGCTATGGCACGACGAGATGCTCCCGGAGCTGCAGAGTCACTACGAATGGATGCGCGCGCTCGATGTCATGACGATGCCCGCCGCGGCCGCGGCTGATGCGTGGGCTGACCTCTGGCGCCGCGTCCGACGGATCTGGGTGCTCCACTTCACGGTCACCGGATCCGCATACCCGGTCATGGAGGAGCTCGCCGAGGCCTACGCGGCCGCGACCGGCGAGGCCGGCACCGCTGCCTTTGCGATCATCGCCGGCCTCGCGCCGACGCTGCAGCAGCTCGAGGTCGATCTCGAATCACTCGTCGAGACCGCGCGGGCCTCGGGCGGCACGGAGTCGGCCGACTTCGCGCGAGCCCTCGCGTCGTTCCTCGCGCGGCACGGCGACGTCGGCCAGGAGACACTCGACGTCGCGTCACCCGCGTGGCGCGACGATCCCGCGCGCCTCATCGCGCTCGTCTCCGCGCGGGCGCGCGCCGAGCCCGGCGAGACCGCGGCCGACCGCCAGGCCCGACTGCGGGCGCGCGCCGACGAGCTCGTCGCGCGCGCTCGCGCGCACCTTTCCGACCGCTCCGCGGAGCGCGAGCGATTCGACGAGATCGTGACCGCGGCGTGCGCTGCCGGACCGCTGACCGAAGAGCACAACTACTGGATCGACCGGGTCTCGCAGGCGCTGGTCCGCCGAGCCGCGCTCGCCTTCGGCGACCGGCTCGCCCGCGACGGCGCGATCGCCTCGCCCGAGGATGTCTTCCTTCTCTACGCAGCCGAGGTCGAGGCGGTGCTGCGGCAGCCTTCCGACCAGCGTGCGCTCGTGGAGCACCATGCGAGCGAGCTGCGGCGCTGGAAGCGGCTCCGCGCGCCGAAGACGATCGGCACGCCTCCGAGTCCCGCACCCGAAGGCGAGAAAGCGCCGGCCGCGGTCGTGGACGCGCCGGACGGCAGGTACCTGCTCAAGGGAGCCGGGGCGTCCATTGGAGTGGGCCGAGGGCCCGCGCGGCTGGTGCGCGACGACGGCGACTTCGCGAAGATGCGAGACGGCGACGTCCTCGTCTGCCACGCCTCGACGGTGTCATGGATCCCGCTGTTCACGATGGCATCGGCCATCGTCACGGAGATCGGCGGCGTCCTCGAGCACGCCGCCGTCGTGGCGCGCGAGTTCGGCGTTCCGGCGGTCGTCGGCGTCGAGGCGGCGCTCACGACGCTCGCCGACGGCGAGCCGCTCGAGGTGGACGGCGCGACCGGCCTGGTCAAGCGCCTGTTCCCGGTGAAATGGTCCGATCCCGACGACGCCAAGCTGCTCTGGCGGCGCGACGACGCGCACAACACCCGCGTGATCGCGCCGCTCGCGATCGAGTACGTTCGGCATGGCGCGACCTACGGGATGAGACGGCGCGACGCCGAGCTCGGGCCACCGGTCGTGCAGCGGATCGATGCGTTCAACGGGCGCACCTACACGAGCACGCGCTGGCTAAAACCTGCCGACGAGATGCCGTCGCATCTGCGCGCCGCCCAGCTGCGCCGTCGCGAGCTCGCGCGCCGGATCCGCCGCGATTGGGACGAGCGCTACCTTCCCGAGCTCGACGAGCACTACCGCTGGATGCGCGCGCTCTCCGTTTCCGAGCTCACGCCGCAGGAGGCCGCCGAGGCGTGGGACGATCTCTGGCGCCGCCACCGTCGCGCGTGGCGCATCCACATGCTCGTCACGGCCGGCTCGTACGCGGTCATGGATGAGCTCTCCGAGATATGGGTGGAGCTCCTCGGCGGCGAGCAGTCCGACGCGTTCGCGCTCACGCAGGGCCGCGCGCAAACGCTGCAGCGTCTGGAGCGGGACCTGCACGGGCTCACCGAGAGCGCGCGGCGATCGTCGCCCGTCGCCGCCGCGATGACGCGCGGCGCGACGCTCGCGGAGCTGCGGTCGCTCGATGCCGGGTTCGGCGACGCGGTTGACGCGTTCCTCCGCGCTCACGGAGACGCCGGCGAGTCCGGCGAAGGCTTTGGCGCGCGGTCCTGGCGAGACGACCCCGAACTGCTCCTCCAGGCCGTCGCGAGGCGTCTCGCCGCGCCGGTCGACCATCCCGACGATCGGCTCAAGCGCCTGCGCGATCGAGTGGCGAAGCTCGAGCGCGACGCGCGCCAGCGGCTGGCGGACCGGCCCGACGCGCTCGCGCGTTTCGAGGAAGTTCTCGCGGCAGCGCAGGCCGCCGGCCCGCTCACCGAAGAGCACAACTACTGGCTCGACCGGCGGAACATGACCAACGTCGCGGGCGCCGCTCGCGCGTTCGGCGCGAGACTCGTCCGCGACGGGGCACTGCGCGACGGGGATGAGGTCTTCCTTCTCTATGTCGCCGAGGTCCGCCAGGCGCTGCGCAAGCCGATGGACCTGTCCGCGCTCATCGCCGAACGGATCGAGGAGCAGCTAAGGTGGCGCACGTTCGAGGCGCCCGAGACCATCGGCACCGCGGATCCGGCGCAGCACGGCGCCGCAACGGCGACGATCGGCATGCGCCATCTTCTCTATCGCGCCGCGCAGGACGACCCAACGCGGGTGTTGCACGGCGCCGCCGCATCCGCGGGGGTCGCGCGCGGTCCGGCGCGGCTCATCCGCGAGCTCGACGAGTTCCCGCGTTTCCACCGGGGCGACGTGCTCGTCTGCCAGTCGTCGAACGTCTCGTGGATACCGCTCTTCACCACCGCGGCCGCGGTCGTCACCGACGTCGGCGGCGCGCTCTCGCATGCGGCGGTCGTCGCGCGCGAGTTCGGCATACCCGCCGTCGTCGGCACGTCGGTTGCGCTCACGACACTGCAAGACGGCGAGCCGCTCGAGGTCGACGGCTCGCGCGGACTCGTGCGCAGGCTCTCGGCCTAGCCGACGGCCTCCTCGGCGACCGGCGTCGCGCTGCTCATACCTTCGCCCGGCAGCGCGAGGCTCACCGTGGCGGCCGCGAACGCGGCGCCGGCGAGGACTCCGAACAGCACGCGGAGCTCGCTCGCGGTCGGCGCGCCCGCGAGCGCGATCGCGACCGCGATCGATCCGAGCATCCCGCCGAAGTACCTGCTCGTGGAGAAGACGCCCGACGCCAGCGCGGCGTGACGCTCCTCGACGGCCTCGACCGCGGCGAGCCGCATCGCGGGAAACGTGAACGCGAGTCCGACACCGGCGAGCCCGAGCGTTGCGACGAGGAGCTCGAGCGGAAGAGCTGCGGCGGAGACCGCGAGCGGGATCAAGCCGATCGCCAGGACGAGCGCGCCGCCGAGGGTCGGCCAGCGTGGGCCGTAGCGGTCCGCGGCGCGCCCGCCGATCGGCGCGAACACGATCGACCCGCCAGAGAACGCGGCGAGCGCGATGCCGCTCCGCACGCTCGCGCCCGAGAGCGCGACCGGCAGCGCGAGCAGCGTTCCGTACATGGCGAGGTTCTGGAACGTCACCGTCGCGCATGCGGCCGCGAAGGGCCTGATCCGGAACAGCGAGGGCGGCAACGCGGCGTCGGGCTGGCGTGACTCGAACCGCGCGAGCATGACCGCGGCAGGCACGATCGCCAAGCCGATCGCGACGATCACCGGATCGAGCGCATGGCCGAGCGAGACGAGGACCCACGCTGCCGCGAGCAGAAGGACACCGAGGCCGACCGCCCCGGCGAGGTCGAAACGCGCGGTGACGCGAGGCGCGCGCGCGGGCAGCACGCGCCACGCCGTCACGAACGCGGTCGCGCAGACCGGCACGTTCACGAGAAAGATGAAGCGCCAGTCGATGGCCGCGAGGAGTCCCCCGACAAGCGGGCCGACGGTCGCGCCAACGCCCGACGCCGCGCTCACGATGCCGAACTCCGCGCCACGCCGGCCCGGGGGCAGGGCCTCGCGGAGCAGTCCGAGACCGTTCGGGACCAGCGCCGCGGCGGCGATCGCCTGATTCAACCGGAAGACCGCGAGGGCGAGGATCGACGGAGCGACCGCCGCACCCACCGATGCCAGCGCGAAATACACAAGTGCGCCGAGCATCACGCGCTTGCGGCCGAAACGATCGCCGATCTTGCCGGCGATCGGCTGCAGCGAGGCCATCGCGATGAGGTATGAGGTCACGATCCAGGATGTCGCCGCGACGTCGACGCCGAGGTCGCGCGCGACCTGAGGCAGCGCGACGACGATCATCGTGGAGTTCAGCGGCACCAACAGGTTGCCGATGGCGACCGAGATCGCGAGCCAGCGCGCGCTCACCTCGCGATGCTAGGCGGCGCCACGACCCACGAATGGGACCAGCATGCCGACATCGCGCGCGTAGGCGTCGTACCGCGGACCGAGCTCGTCCCGCAGCAGACGCTCCTCGGTACGTGCACGTAGGTAGAGCAGCGGAAAGGTGACGACGAGCGAGCCCGCGACGAGCACGACATTGCCGGTCGCGAGCCACGCGCCGACGGTGTGGACGATGAAGCCGGTGTAGATCGGGTGCCGTACGAACGCGTACGGTCCCGAACGCACGAGCTCGTGATCCTCATGGACTTCGATCTCGAGGTCGAAGTGCCGGCCGATCGTGGCGAGCGCCCACAGCGCGAAGACGATCCCCAGCACCGTCAGGGCGATCCCAGCGGCAAAAACCGGTGTCGGCGCCGCGAGCTCCGGGCCCACGTGGTACGCGACGACCGCGTACGGTACCCAGAGGAATGCGGGCGCCCACTGCGCGATGCCGCTCGCCGCGCGAGTTCGTGGCCCGCGATTGGAGCGCGCGCGGCCGAGCACGAGCTCGGCGGTGACGACGTAGACGCCGAAGGACGCCACGACCACGAAGGGGGTCGCGCCGTCGGGCCCCACCGCGTCGCTTATCGCCCGTGCGAGCACGGCGATGAACCCGACCGCGGCGAGGAGCGCGAGCGAGCGCTTCACCGGAGCGCGTCGCGGAGCCGCTCGGCCGAGAGCGCGTTGGCGCCGGTGTCGTCGTGGCGGAAGTACGCGTAGACGTCCCGGCCGTCCGCCAGATGTGAACGGAGCCGCGACGTCCACGTGTCGACGGCGGCGTCCGGATAACCAGCGCGGTCGCGCAGGCGCACGTACGCGAACGGCGCGGTACTCCCGAGTGTCTCGACCGGAGACGGCACGCGCTCGCCCTCGGCGTGCACGAGCGCGACGCCCGCCGTGCGTAGCAGCTCGTACACGTCGTCGACGTACCACGATGCATCGCGGACCTCGAGCGCGGAGCGACGCTCGCGCGGCAGCGAAGCGAGGAACATCGCGAGGCGATCGTCGTCGCGCTTGAGCCACGGCGGCGTCTGGAACAGGACCGGCCCGAAGCGCTCGCCGAGGGGCGCCGCGCGCTCGAAGAAGAGCGGGACCGTCTCCGCGGGATCGCGGAGCTGGCGGACGTGCGTGATCTGCTGCGAGGCCTTGAGCGCGAAGAGGAAGTCCGGCGGCGTCGCGTCCTTCCACGTCGCGATGTTCTTCTCCGTTGGCAAGTGGTTGAACGTGTAGTTCACCTCGAGCGTCGAAAAGCGAGTCGCGTAATACCTGAGGAAGTCCTTTGACTTGATCTCGGCCGGGTAGAACGTCGGCTTCCACGTCGCGTATGCCCAGCCGCTGGTGCCCACATAGGCGTGCCCTGGGGTGATGGAGGGGGCAGCGCCCCCTCCAATCTCAGGCATGGTGCTGGCCGAGGACGGCGTACGCGATGCCAGTCACGAGCGAGTTCGCGCGCTTGAGCGCGGCGAGCATGTCGAGGTGGATGCTTGACGTGTCGATGGACTCGCGCAGGCCCGAGTGCAGCCGGGCGATGTGCGTCTGGCGGAGCTGCCGCTCGAGCACGTTCACGTTCCCCTTGTGGCGGATGACCTTCTCGGCGATCTCGCGGTCGCCGGCCGCGAGCGCGGCCATCGAGAGCTCGATGTTCTCCACGACCTTCGCGTGAAGGTCCGCGATCTCCCGCCAGCCCTCCGCGGAGAAGACGTGGTTCCCGCGGATCTTCTTGTCGGCGAGCTCCATGAGGTTCTTGTCGATCACGTCGCCGATCTCCTCGAGGTTAACGATGACGAAGATCAGCGCGGTCTCGCGCTCCGCCTGGTCCTCGGTGAGCGAATGCTCGCGGAGCTTCACGAGGTACTGCTTGATGTCTTCCTCGAGACGATCGATGAGGTCGTCTCGCGCGATGACCTCGCGCATCAGCGCCTCGTCGTTGCGCTCGAACACGACGAGCGTGTCGCGCAGCGACTGCACGACGACGTCACCCATGCGCAGGACCTCCCGGAGGGCTTGGCCCAGCGCGACCGCCGGCGTGTCCAGCACTTGCGGGTTGAGATAGATCGCCCCGCCCTCGGCGCGCCTGGTCTCGGGGATGAGCCGCGTGAACACGTCCGCCGCGAGACCGGCGAAGGGAAGGAAGATCAGCGCGAGGACGACGTTGAAGATCGTGTGCGCGTTGGCGATCTGGCGCTGCACGTCGGACGCCGTGGCGCGGACGAGATCACCGAAAGGGCCGACGAACGGAAGGAAGATGGCGACCCCGATGAGCTTGAACGCGACGTGCGCCGCGGCGACGCGGCGCGCTTCGGCGTTCTGACCGACCGCCGCGAGCGCGGCGGTCGCGGCGGTCCCAACGTTCGCGCCGAAGATCACCGGGATGGCACCCTGGAGCGGCATGAGACCGGCGGCCGAGAGCGACAGGGCGAGACCGATCACCGCGGCGCTCGAGCGCACCAGCCCGGTGAAGATCGCCGAAAGCAGGACGAGGAGCAGCGGCTGCGCGGTGAGGGAGCTCAGGAGATCGGCGAAGAGCGCGCTCTGGGCGAGCGGAGCGGTCCCGTCGCGCACGAGCTTCATCCCGAGGAAGAGGAATCCGAAGCCCAGAATGGCCTGCCCGACGTAGCGCCAGGTTCCGCGACCGGTCACGAACAGGAACCATCCGAGGAACACGACGAGCGGGGACACCTCGAGCAGGTCGAACGCGAGAAGCTGCACGGTCACCGTGGTCCCGATGTCCGCGCCGAGGATCACCCCGATCGTTTGCCGCAGCGTGAGCAGTCCCGCCGACGCGAAGCCGACAAGCATCACCGTGGTCGCGCTCGACGACTGGAGGACCGCGGTGACGCCGGCGCCGACGAGGAGCGCGCGGACGCGATCGCCGGTGAGCGTCGAGAGGATGTGCCGAAGACGCGTGCCGGCGGCGCGCTGGAGGCCCTCGCCGACGAGGTGGACCCCGTAGAGGAGGAGCGCGGTACCGCCGAGGAGCGCGAAGAGGACCAGGTCTGCCTCGCTCACGTGGTCGCGAGGCTAGCCGGTTAACGCGAGACCGTCAGCGTTGCCTTCCCCGAAGCGCCGCCGCCGAGGACGACGATGGTGATCTCGCCTTGGGTCGTCGGAGCCGCAAATCCGATCCGGGCGATGCCGGTCGCGTCGGTGGTCGCGCTCGCGATGGGCACCGCACCGAGGGAGAGGGTGAGGGGGACGCCCGCCCGCGGTCCGTTCGCGTCCCGCAAGGTGATCGTCGCGAACACGCCCTGCCCTGGACGCACCGACGTGCTGCTCATCGCCACCGTGAGGGTCAGACCGCCTGCCTGCGTTAGTGGCTGCGCGACGACGTTCAGCTTCTCCGTGGTCTCGTTGCCTGCGCGGTCGCGCGCGACGACCGTGATGACGAGCGGACCGGCGGACGCGTTCGTGGAGTCCCTGAAAGAGCCATCGGGCAGGACGATCACGCTTCGGCCGTTGATGGTGAGCGTCGCACCGACTTCGGTCGTGCCACGGACGACGACGTTCGCCGCGTCGACGGTCGCATCCGGCTGGGGCAGCGCGATCGTCAGCGTCGGGGGCGTTCGATCGAGCGTCACCGAGTACGACGACGTCGCGACCACATCATGGTTATCGACGAGAACGAGGCTGATCGTGTTCGCACCTTCCTTGAGCGCAAGCGCGCCGTTGAACGTGCCGGCTTCCTCGATCGGGTTCGTCGCGATCACCGCCCCGTTCAGCACGATCTGCACGCTGCGCCCAGGTTGGATGGCGAATCCGGGAACGCGCCCGGCGAACTGCAGCTGCGGATCGCGCGTGAAGAGAGGCAGACCCTCGACGATCGGCGCTGCGCCCACCGGCGCTGCCGCACCGCCTGCGGGAAGCTGGATCGTCGATTGCCCCTGCAGGAGCGGGATCGCGGATTGCACCGACGCGAGCAGCTGATCGACACCGGTGCCGACGCCGGCCTCGACGCGCGGGAGCGCGACGAATGCCGTGAGCACGAGGACGGCGACCAGCGCGCTATCGAGAGCAAGCAACCGCGTGCGGCGCGCTATCCCCGCCGTGCGCGCAGCCGCCCGATAGCGGTCGCGCTCGACGGGTTCGCGACGGGGCATGCCAAGACGGCTGATCAGATGTGCGCCCTTCCTCGCTCATGACTTTATTTGGCCCATGGCGTCCGCTTCGCGTCAGGTTGGCCTCGGATAGCGAAAGGGCGCCGGCCTGGTGGCCGCCGCCCTCCGCTGGTGGGTGGGATGAGGGGCTAACAGCGTTAGCGCGCGTCTTCTAGGTAACGCGCGTTTGTGACGGTTGTTTCGTCCTCCCCGGACGGTATAGACCGCCTGACCCGTCCGGTCGCGACTTTACCCCCGCCCCGTTGCGCTCGCAAGTCCTGCCTTCCCTGACCATCGGGCTGGCCCAGAACTGGGCTGGCGAGGGTATGCGACACTCGATTTTGGTGGCAGTCGAAGGGTCAAAGGCGGCCCCCAAGGGTCTTGAGGGCGTTGTCGCGACGACCACGGCGATCTGCTCGGTTTCCGACAACTTTCTCCAGTACCGGGGCTACCGGATCGAGGAGCTGGTCGGGAAGGCGGAGTACGAAGAGGTCGCGTACCTGCTTCTCAACGGCGAGCTTCCGAACAAGGAAGAGCTGCGCGACTTCAAGGCCGAGCTCACGAAACATCGAACGCTCTCTCCCTTCCTCCGCGGTCTGCTCCAGGAGATGTCGGAGACCGGCACCGGCATGGACGTTCTGCGCACCGTGGTCTCGGCATCGGCTGCGGAAGATCCTGGTGAGGGAGACAACTCGCGCGAGGCCGAGTACGCGAAGTCCATCCGTCTGACCGCCAAGCTTCCGACGATCCTCGCCTCGTACATCCGGCGCCGGCGCGGCGAGCAGCCGGTCCCGCCTGACCAGACGCTCGGGCACGCGGCGAACTTCGTGAAGATGGCGGGCCTCGACGCCAACCCGCGCGCGGCCGAGATCCTCAACGCCTGCTTCATCCTGCAAGCCGAGCACGGGCTCAACGCGTCAACGTTCACCGCGCGCGTCGTCGCGGGCACCAACGCGGACATGCACGCGGCGGTGACCGCTGCCTTCGGCGCCCTCAAGGGTCCACTGCACGGCGGGGCAACCGACGGGACGATGAAGATGCTCGACGAGATCGGCTCACCCGACCACGTCGACTCGTTCGTCGACAAGGCGATCGCGCAGAAGTACAAGTTCTCAGGGTTCGGGCATCGCGTGTACCTCACCGAGGATCCCCGCGCGAAGTTCCTCCGTCGCTACGCGATCGAGCTGTCGAAGGAGTGGAAGGGCAAGCCGTATTTCGAGATCCAGGAGCGCCTCGCGAAGGCGATCGCCGAGCGCCGCGCCAAGATGTCGCCCGCCGCGGCTGCGAAGGTGAACGTCGTGAACGTCGACTACTACGCGGCCACCACGTACACGTTCCTCGGCATCCCGGCGGACCTCGGTACGTCGATCTTCGCCGTCGGGCGGATGGCTGGCTGGTGCGCGCACGTGATGGAGCAGCACGCCGACAACCGCCTGATCCGGCCCGAGTCCGAGTACACCGGGCCGAATGGAAAGCGCTGGGTCCCGCTCGCCGAGAGATAACGGACCACTAGTACTTTCGTCGCTGTCAAATCGGACGCCACCGCGCGGCTTTACAGAGGACACTTTCGTGCGTGCGCGCTGTCTCGGTGGCGCTCGCCGCCGGCTTACTTGCCTCCTGCGCGCCGCTTCCTGTGGGCGCGACTCCGGAGCCGTCGAACGACGCGCCCAACGCCCGAGGCGCGGCGCGCCCGGAGACCTCGCCGACGCCTCTTGCGGTCTTCAAGCCGACGCCGGTCCCGACGCGCGACCCGCTCGCGGTCGTAGGCGATCGGCTGACGATCGCGGCCGGCGATTTCGATTGCGACGGCCGGCCAGACCAGCTCGAGTTCTTCAACCTCGCCGGCCCGGCGACCATCGCTCTTCCGACCCTCGCGCGGTTGACGTTGGCGGCAGGCGCCGTCCACGAGCTGGCGGTCGATGGACAGCCCGACGTGAGCCCGTTCGTCGGGATCGCCGACGTGAACGGCGACGGCTGCGATGACGCGGTCGTCGCTGTCGGACACGGCGCGTCGACGACGTGGACGAGCTTCGTGGTTTACGACGGGGCGGATCTCCGGCGCGTCGAGGAAGACGGAGCGCCGGTGATGTTCCTGTTCGGCGGTTCGGTCCGGCACGGTAATGCCATCGAGTGCCGCAGGACGAAGGACGCGCCGGAGATCATCGCGCGAGGCGTCTCGGACTACACCTCTGACTACAACTGGGACCTCGTCGAGGACGTCCACCGGTGGTCGACGAAATCGCGCCTGGTGCTCTGGTCGAGGACCGCGACCGTGATTGCGGTGAGCACGCGCTTCGCGATGCCGCCGAACAGCGATCGCTACTGGGGCTTGGACTGCGGAGCGCTCAAGTTCGGCGGCTGATCCGGGTTGCGCTGGCGGTCGCCGGCGCCGCTCTCCTCGGTCTCGCGACGCTCGCCGGTCTCTTCGTCATCTTCGACAACGACAACCCGGTGCACGAGCTTCTGACGAACGATCGCGCCGAAGCGCGCGTCGACGCGTATCTCGGCGCGATCATGCGCGGCGACGAGTACACGGCGCTCGCGCTCTGGCAGCTCGATGAGAAGGTGACGCGAGCCGGAGTGCCAGACCGCCGAATGGCGGTCACCGGCGTGCTCATCAGCGCGCGGCCGACCGCGTATCGCGTCCTCAAGACGGAATGGTGGACGACGTGCTGCGATCCGCACCTCGTCGACGGCCCGCGCAACGCAGGACTCGCACGGATCCAGGTGGCGATCGATGGCGCCGATACCTACGTCTTCGATGTTCTGACGCACGACACCGTCTATTGGGGTGACGCGGCAGGGAATCCGCCGCACAACTGGACGCTGCGTGACGTGTACCGATCCGGAGATCGGCCGCTGTTCTTCTTGCGGGCCCTCAGTCAAGGCGGTATGCTGGCATACCATGAAGCGAACGACCATAAAGCTGCCCGATCAGCTCGACGCGCGCCTCCGACATGAGGCCGAGCGGCAGCATCGGACGATCTCAGAACTGACTCGAGAGGCGATCGAGCTGCGCTACGGCAGCTCTCCACGTCGCCTTATCGCGGCGAAGGCCGGCCGAAGCGGGCAGCGTGACGTGGCGCGGAAGATCGAACAAATCTTGCGCGTGGAGCTCGGCGCGTCGCGCTCCTCATAGATTCGGGCCCGCTTTACGCATACGTCGACGAAGACGATGTCGATCACGAGACGTGTCTCGAGCTGCTCACCTCGCACGCCGGCCCTCTCCTTGTGCCGCAGCTGGTCATCACTGAAGTCGCCTATCTCATCGCGACACGACTTGGTGTGAGTGCGGAAGTCCGATTCATCGGCGACCTTGCTTCCGGCACTCTCATTTCCGAGCCGGTTCGGGTCGATGACTGGCTTCGCATCGCCGAGCTCGTGGCGAGATATGGCGATCTGCCCCTTGGGACGGTCGATGCATCGCTGGTCGCCGCAGCTGAGCGCATGGACATCAAGGCGATTGCGACCCTGGACAGACGCGACTTTGCCGTCGTGCGGCCGAAGCATGTGACAGCGTTCGAGTTATTGCCCTAGTCGCCGACACGCGTAGTCGAGCTAGTCGACGATGACCTCGACGCGCGCGGCGCCGCCCTGGCCGACGGGGTTGTACTGGATCACGTTCGGACCCGCGACGAGGCACGAGCTGACGTCCATCTCGATGGCTCCGGCGGCGAGCTGCGCGTCAGTGAAGCGAAGGTCGCATGCCTCGTTCACGTGGACCGAGAGCGCCTTCAGGTCGCCCGATGCCACGATCCGCAGGCGGCCGGCGCCACTTGGGCTCGCGAACGTCTGCCGCAGCTGGCGAGGTCCGCCCCCGGGTACGAGCCTGACGTCGATGGGGTACGCGGCGACCTCGATGCCGGTGTAGTACGCCTTGAGGATCTCGAGGAAGCTCTGCCCCGCTAGGCCGCGGCCATTCGCGCCGAACTGGCTCATTCCGACGTTGTGACCCCAGCCGCCGCCGGACGAGCGGATGCCAGTGAAGACCCCACCGCTGAACTGCTCTTCGATGACGCTCGGGTTGTTCAGGACGAAGCTCGCGGGGATCGTCGCGCCCGGTGTCATGCAGACCCACGGCTTGCTCGCGACACTTGTGCCGACGACCCGCCGGACATTGTCCCAGCCGCGCACCTCGACGACACCCGACGTTAGAGAGATCCGGACGACCGCAGCTCGCGCCGAGGCGCCGGTGCGCCGCACGATCTGGACACCGCTCACCGAGCCGCTGGTGTTTCCGCTGACGACCACGCTGCGCCCCGGCACGAGGAGGCGCGAGCGGAGCGTCGTGGCATCGATGTCGATGCTCCAGCGGTCGAAACGGTTGTTCACGCGCGGACACGAATCGAAGGTGGCCGGTCGCCGCTCTCCCCAGAACGCCGCGATCCCCGCGTCGGTCGAGAGATCCGGCGCCGCGCCTTCGCCGTCGTATACACCGCGGAGGTACGGCGCGGCGTTGGTGCCCGGCAGTTGGCTCGGCGGCAAGTTGAAGATCCACTCGTTGTCCTCGGTGTGACCGCCCATCGAGGACGAATAGAGCGCGGAGATGATGGTCCCGGCGTACGTCGCGACGAGTCCCTCCGTCGCGGCGACGGCGGCGTTGCCGTTGGGATGCTCGGAGCCTTTGCCGCGGTACACCTGCGAGGCCGTCGAGTCGTCCAACCCGTACGGCCGGCCGAAGCGCGTGCTGTCCTTGTTCGCCAGCGCGTAGCCGCGGGCGGCTACGGCTTGCGCCTCGAGGGCCGCGACGCTGAACGAGGCGATCGACTCGTTCACTACGACGCCGCGGACGTACGCCTCGAGCGGCACGATGTTCACCAGGTTGACCATCCCCGCCGCCGTCGACGGTCCCCGTGTGATCTCGATCTCGCCCGCGTAGTCAGGGACGCCGTTCGCCCTCGTGGTGGGCGAGGTCCAGAGGCTGCGCCGAATGCTCAGCACCTTGAACGTGTTCGTGGGATCGCTCGCTCGGAACCGTACGGGTCCCGATACGGCCGCGGCGATTCCGCCACCGACGCTCACCTGGTAAAGGCCGCTTGCGGACGCGACGCGGACCTCCTGACCCGCGGCAGGTGCGGCGATCTGTTTGAGGGTCGCGAGATCGATGACATGGAAGTCGCCGACGGTGCCTGTCACGCGCACGTCGGCATGGTCCTGCCCGGCCTGTTCCGTCGCGACGCCGCCGCTCACGTTGAAGGTCGTCGCGCGGAGCCCAACGCGCAGCACGGTGACCACATCGGTCGGATTTCCCACGAGCTGCGGGCCGAGCTCAGGCCGGCTGCCGCTGGCGTGCGACGGGCAGGCTTCGACGAGGATTTGCTCGCAGGCGACGACCGTTTCGTCGTCGACGTTCGAAGGGTCGGCAGCGACGGGCAGGGATGAGGAGGCGAGAGCGAGGAGAAGTGAAACCGTGAAGGAGATCGTTCGCCTGGCCATCAAGACGACGGTCGCTCGCCGCAAGCGGCGTGCCGTCGTTCTTCGAACGACGGTCTAGTAGCTCGCGAGCACCGCTTCCCACATGGCGTCGGAGGCCAGCTCTCCGAGTGTGACCTCGTCGAGATCCGCGTTCGCGACCTCCTGCGTTGACACCATGTAGCTCACGTCGCCGTCCCATCGCGCGTGAAAGGGCTGTATGGCGCGCGCCATCGAGGCATGGACTTGCCGGCCGATGGATCGCAGCTGCAGATGGTCGAGCTGTTGATTGGTGACCACGAGCGACAGCGTCGTGTTCGCCGCGATGTCGGACGCTGCCTGCCCGGCTGCGCGCGGGACGCGACCGAGGACCGGCGGCGCGGGTCTGCCACGGACGATCTTCCCTGACCGATCGACGATGCAGCCGTACGCATTCACGACGACGAAGGCGAGGATCTTCGTCGGTCCCTTCTCGCGGAGCGCGCCGCCCTGGCCCGCGAGCTCCGCTCCCTCCCCGTGGCTCGCGGTCGCCGATCGCCCGGCGCCGCGCGGTCCGAGCGGGAACCACCCCGGGCGCATCGCGCGGACGGCGGCGCGACCGAGCTCCTTGTCAGGGTAGATCGCGTTCTTCCGAACGCCGTAGTCGAAGAGGATCGCGCCCGATACGAGGGCGATGTCGATCCACTTCGTCGAGTACCCGCGAACCTTGAACATCTCGGCCGCGACGCCGGTCGAGGCTTCCAGGCCGTATAGCGATCCGCCGGCGAAGCAGATCGCGTTGATGACCTCGAGATGCTGTCCGTTGATCCCCGGCGACCCGCCGCGCACATCGATCGCGAGGGACGCGGTCTTCGGGAAATGGAACACCGTGCAGCCGGTGGGACCTTCCTCGTACTCGGCGATACCGATCTCGAGCCCGGGGAAGTCGAATTCGAGTGCCCGCGCGCTCGGAAAATCGGTGCGCGGAACGAGCCGCAGCAGATCGTTGGTCGCCGGCCCGCTCACCCGAGCGCGCGCTCGATCTCGTCCAGATGTGCCCGACGATGCTCGGACCGATCGATCAAGAAGGGACGCTCGAGCGACTGCAGGAAGCGCAGCTTGTCCACGGGGAGCGACGCGACAACCCGATCGACCGCCGCCGCAGCTTCACTCGCCTGTCGCGCGGCCACCTGCGGCGGGGTGTCGAGCCACTGGCGCATCCCGCCCCCGTTCGTGTACTCGGTGATCGCGTCGTCGGCGCTCGCAGGCGTCTCGTCGTCGCGCAGGTACTTCTCAAGACGCGCCAGCGCGAGGCGGTCCCAGAACGCGATGTGCGCGAGGAGCGCCGAAGCGGTCCAGCCACCGTGGATCCGGACCTCGCGGTCGCCCAGGCGCACCGCCACCTTCGCGAGTCGCTCGCGCCCGAGGCGATTGCGCTCGTTGTGGTCGATCACGAGCGAAGCGACTCGCGGAACGATCGGTCTGTCGCGACCTTGAGCGCCGTCGCCGCGAGCGCCTGGATCACGACGAACGCGCTCTCGTGCGCGTAATCGCTCACCGAAGCCTCGCGCATCTTGTGCGAGTGCCCGGGGATCCTTTCATCGCTGACCGGGAAACCGATGTAGTCGGTCGGGATCTTTTGCGAGACGTTGCCGATGTCGCCGGAGGCCGTCACGAGGTCGCCGATCTTCGGTCGCTTGCCAAGCCGCTCGAGCTCTTTCGCAAGCGCCGCCCCGAGCATCGGATTCGCCTTCACCGGAAGATACGGGCGCATCTCGTCTTCGATCGCGACCTTTGTTCCGGTCTGGAGCGCCGCCCCTTTCGCCATATCTGTGAACATGTCGACCATGCCGCCAAGCGCGTCCATGTCGGCGGCGCGTATGCCGAAGTCCCCCACGGCGCGCGACGGGATGATGTTGGACGCCACCCCGCCCTCCCGAACGATCCCGTGAACGCGTGCGGTCGAAGGCAGATGCTGGCGCCAGCCGTCGACGGAGACGAACAGCGCGATGAGCGCGGTCAGCGCATTGCGTCCTTTCTCCGGTGACACGGCCGCGTGCGCGGCGAGTCCTTCGTAGATCACGCGCTTCACCGTGATCCCAAGAAGCCGCTCGCTGACGCTCCAGTTGCCCCCGGATCCGGGGTGCGAGAAGAGCGCGGCGACGGTCTCGCGGAATACGCCCTTGTCGAGCAGGTCGATCTTTCCGCCGCCCTTCTCCTCGGCGGGCGTGCCGATGAGCTCGATGCCGACTTCCAGATCCTGAGCGTCAGCCGCCGCCGCGAGGAACGCGCCGACGATGGTCATCGAGATCAGGTTGTGGCCGCAGCCGTGCCCGACGTCGGGCAGCGCGTCGTACTCGGCCAGCAGCGCGACCGTCGGACCGGGCGGGCCCACGCGCGCGCGGAACGCGGTCGGCAGGCCCGCGAGACCCTTCTCGACGCGGTGCCCGTGCTTCTCGAGGAGCGCGGCGATGCGCGCGACGGCGCGATGCTCCTCGTACGCGAGCTCTGGATCGGCGTTGATCTCGCGCGACAGGCGCACGAGATCCTCTCGGAAGCGGTCCATCGCGCTCACGCGCTGATGCGCTCGCGCAGGGCGCGATCGGTCGCGACGCGGACCGCAGCCGCACCGAGCGCTTCCGCGGTGATGAGCGCGTTCTTGTGACCGAGGTCGGCGATCGAGGCCTCGCGCATCGCATCGGAGTGCCCGGCGATCGGTGTGTGGGTGACGGGGAAACGCACCGCGTCGGTTGGAACCCTCTGCGACACGTTCCCGAGATCGGTGGACGCGGTCGTGAGCTGGCCGCGCGGCGCATCGATCCCGAGACGCGCGAGCTCGGCCGCGAGCACATCGCTGAGCTCCGCGTTCGCCGTCACCGGCTCGTAATACCGCAGGTACTCGGTGATCTCGACCTTCGTACCGGTCAGCAAGGCCGCCCCTTCGGCGATCTCCACGAAACGGTCCACCATCGCGTCGAGGGTGGGCTTCTCGCGCGCGCGCAGTCCGATGATCGCTTCGGCGCGCGCGGGGATGACGTTCGCGGCCTTCCCGCCGTCGCTGATGATCCCGTGGACGCGCGAATCGCCGTCGAGCTGCTGCCGCCATCCGTCGATGCCGGTGAAAAGACGGATGACGGCGTTGAGGGCGTTGCGCCCCTTCTCCGGCGACGACGCCGCGTGCGAGGCCACACCGCGGTAGGTGACGAGCTTCTCGACGACACCGAGGCACGTGCCTCCGACACCCCACGATCCTTGCGCGGCGGGATGCGACGAAAGCACGGCGACGGTCTTCTTGAACACGCCCGCGTCGAGGAGATCGATCTTCCCGCCGCCGTTCTCTTCCGCCGGCGTTCCGATGAGCTCGATGCCGACCTCGAGCCGCGATGCCACCGCGGCGGCCACGAGGAACGCTCCGACGTTGCTGATCGCTATCAGATTGTGGCCGCAGCCGTGGCCCACCTCGGGAAGCGCGTCGTACTCGGCGAGAAGCGCGACCGACGGACCCGGGGGGCCAATATGCGTGCGGAAGGCGGTCTCGAGCTTGCCGATGCCTCGCTCGACCCTGTGTCCTTCGCGCTCGATCAGACCGCCGATCGCGGCGAGAGCGTGGCGTTCCTGGTACGCGAGCTCGGGATGCGAATGGATCTCGTGCGAGAGAGCGCGAAGCGCGCTCGTCTGGGAGGTGGTGAGGACGCCCACGGCGCTGTATACTGTTCCACGAACACCTTCCCCTTTCTTGAGCCGGGTGCGAGCGCACCTTGCGCCCCCCGGATCCCACGAGCGCCTCTAGACGCCAGGTCTTTAGGCAAAGCTAAGGAGCGACACACCACTTGGATAACCCAGAAGCGACCCCGCAGCAGACTCCCGAACCTAAGACTGTGTCCGGCACCCCGACGGCGTCCGGCGCCGCCACCGCGACGAACGGACCCAACGGCAACGGCGGGACCGCGACAGCAACAGCGCAGCGCCGCGAACCGCCGCCCCCGCAGGCTTCACGGAAGTACTACACGATCACCGAGCTCAATCAGGCGAAGCAAAAAGAGCTCGCCGATATCGCGAAGGAATTCAACGTCGAGGGCGCCGCGGGCCTCCCGAAGCAAGACCTCATCACCCGCGTCCTCCAGGCGCAGACCGAAGCGCAGGGCAACATCTTCGCCCAGGGCATTCTCGAGATCGTCGAGGACGGCTTCGGATTCCTCCGCCGCCGCTCACTTCTCCCCTCACCCGAGGACGTGTACGTTGGATCGAGCCAGGTCCGGCGGCTCGGCCTGCGCACCGGCGACTTCGTCACCGGCCAAACCCGCCCACCGAAGGACAGCGAGAAATACTTCAGCTTGCTGCGCGTCGAAGCGGTCAATGGCATCGACCCTGAGCAGGCGAAGCGACGTCCGGTCTTCGAGAACCTCGTCCCGGTCTTCCCCGACGAGATGTTCGACCTCGAGATCCCCAACGCGAACCTCACGCAGCGCCTCATCAACCTCGTGAACCCGCTCGGCTTAGGTCAGCGCGCGCTCATCGTCTCGCCGCCGAAAGCCGGCAAGACCACCATCCTCAAGGACGTCGCCAACGGGATCCTCGGCAACCACCCCGACGTCCACGTCATGGTCGTGCTGGTGGGCGAGCGCCCAGAAGAGGTCACCGACTTCCGGCGCTCGGTGAACGCCGAGGTCTTCGCGTCGACGTTCGACGAGCCCACCGAAAACCACACCCGTGTGGCCGAGCTCGCGCTCGAGCGCGCAAAGCGGCTGGTCGAGAGCGGACGCGACGTCGTCATCCTGCTCGACTCGATCACCCGCATGACACGTGCTTACAACCTCGCGGTCCCCCCGTCGGGGCGGACGCTCTCCGGTGGCATGGACCCGGTCGCGCTCTACCCGCCGAAGCGCTTCTTCGGAGCCGCGCGCAACATCGAAGGCGGCGGCTCGCTCACGATCATCGCCACGTGCCTCGTCGACACCGGCTCCCGTATGGACGACGTCATCTACGAGGAGTTCAAGGGCACCGGCAACTCCGAGATGATCCTCGACCGAAAGCTCCAGGAGCGCCGGACCTTCCCCGCGATCAACATCCCCTCATCGAGCACGCGCCGCGAGGAGATGCTCCTCGCACCCGACGTCATGCGCCAGGTCGTCCTCCTGCGCAAGATGCTGTCCGCGGTCGGCCAGATCGAGGGGACCGAGCTGCTCATCCAGCGCCTCGCCAAGACGAAGACGAACAAGGAGTTCCTCACCGCCATCGCGAAGTCGATGGAGGAGAAATAACCTTCGAAGCGCGTTAGGGACGACTCGACCCACGTCCGAAACGGCGCGTTCCTGCTCTGGGTGTTCGCGTTCTTCGTTTGCCTCGCGTTCCTCGGCTTCATCGCCTTTGGCTATCTGGGTCACGCGCTCGACGGCCTGCCCAAGCTCTAGCGGACCCACCGGCGCGGCACGCTCCGTGCGGCGCGATCGGCCATGGACGGCATGCGCCTCGACATGCACATGCACACCGAGTATTCGCGCGACAGCCGGGTGCTTCTCGCCGATTTCGCGGCACTCGCACGCGAGGCGGGCCTCGCCGCCGTCTGCGTGACCGACCACGACACGATCGAGGGCGCGCTTCGGCTGCGCGAGATGGATACCGGTCTCATGGTCGTCGTCGGCGAAGAGATCACCACCACCGAGGGCGAGGTCATCGGGCTCTTCCTCGAGCGACCGATCCAACGAGGTCTGTCGGCGGACCGGACGATCGCGCTCATCCACGAGCAGGGTGGGCTCGCGGACGTGCCCCATCCATTCAGTCGCAATCGCGGCCGGCATTTGCGTCGGCGAGCGCTCGAACGCGTCGCGCCGACCCTCGACATCGTCGAGATCTTCAACGCGCGCGAGATCGCATCCTCGAGCAACGTCCGAGCGCTCGAGTTCGCGCGGCGGCACGATCTTCCCGGCGGCGTCGGGAGCGACGCCCACCGGCCGATCGAGATCGGCCGTGCCTACGTCGAGGTCGCCTCGTTCACCGGACCTCAGGGGCTGCTGCGCGCGCTACGCGAAGGAAAGGTCACCGGGACGCTGAGCGGGTTCGGAATCCACGTGCGCACGTGGCTGGACATCGCGAGGAAGATCACGCGAACACGCGTAGCGCGCCTGCGCGGCAATGCACGGTGATCGGCAGGCTGCCGGCGATCTGACCGTCCGCGTGGACCGGTAGCCGCGACCCCGATCGGATCTCGATGACCTTGCCGCGCCTGATGTGCGGCGCCGTGCCTGGCCGACCCCGCAACCAGATCTCGGCGAGCGAGCGAACAAGATCGCGCCGGCCCATCCGCGGAAACACCGCCACCTCGAGCAACCCGTCGGTCATGTCAGCGTCCGGCACCAGAGGAAAGGCCCACCCGTAATACGGACTGTTCACGACGAGGATCTGGAGCGCCTCGTGACGCGTCGCCTCGCCATCGACGACGATCTCGACGGCACGGGGGCGCGCGGTCGCCCAGCGGGCCATGCGTTTAAGCGCCCAGCTCCAGCGGCGCCGCTCGAGGTGACGCATCGCGCCGAAGGCGTCGGCGTCGAGCCCGATGCCGCAGGTCTCGAAGAAGATCTTTTCTGCGACCTCGCCCGCGTCACAGCGTTTGGTGTTCCCGGCAACGATCACGCGAGCGGCGTCGATCGGAGCCAGCGGGATTCCGAGCCCATTAGCGATGTTCATCCACGAGCCGAATGGAAGGATGCCGAGCACGAGGTCCGTGTCCAGGAGCTCGATCGCGGCAGGGGCGACGGTGCCGTCGCCCCCGGCCACGATCACCGAATCGAAGCGGTCGCGTTTCGCCGACGCCGCGAGCTGCGCCGACGTGGATCCGGCCACACCGGTCTCGCAGCGCTCGAGCGAGAATCCCGCAGCGGTCAGCAGATTCACGCACTCCGCGAGATCGCCCTCGTGGGCGGTGCGCTTGCCAGCGGCAGGATTCACGATGAGGAGCGCGCGTCGACCCGCCATCGGCCTCGCCGGGGCATGCCGCGGGCCAATCCCCTGGTAAAGGTGAAAGACCCAGCGTTGCGTGGCGCGGCATAGCCTTGTGGCGAATGCAGCGCAACGTGGTGCTGATCGAGGATGACGAAGGGATCCGAGAAGTGATCGAGCTCGCGCTCACCGCGGCCGGATACCGCGTGCACCTGGCCAGCAACGGCGCCCAGGCCCTCGACATCGTGGCCGGGACCAGCCCACAGCTCATCCTGCTCGACCTCAAGATGCCGATCCTCGACGGCCGCGAGTTCGCGCGCCGGTACGAAAGCTCCACGCAAGCCCGAGCGCCGCTCGTCCTCCTCACCGCGGCGCAGGATCCGGCGGCGGAGGCAGCGTCGATCGGAGCCGACGCCTATCTCGCGAAGCCATTCGACCTGGATGCGCTCCTCGCGATGATCGAGCGGATGACGACGCAGGTCTGATCCGGGCAAAGGCCGAGCAGCGCAAGCGCACGCCGTTAGAGATAAGCGAGTTCTTCAGAGCGAGGATCGTTGGTGTCACGACCTCTTTCGACGGGCCTCGCGACCGCGTTCTTTCGTCTGTATTTGCTCGACGCGCTCGCCCGCGGGCCGGCGCGTCCAGCGGTACTGCTCGCGGCGATCGCGGCCGAAGGGCTTCCGTTCGCGCCGGGCGCTTTTGGTCGCGCGGTTCAAAGCCTTCTCGAGGGCGGTCACATCGCGCCGGCGGCACTCGGGAACGTGAGCCTCACCATGCTTGGCGCAGCCGAGTGCGCGGTGGAACGCGAGCGCTGGTCCGTGATGCTTCCGACGCTGGTGCGTTTGCTCGGCGATCCAGAGCAACGACCGGCGACCGTCGTCGTCCCCACGCCCGCGGTCGAGCGCGCGCCTGCCGTCGCGGATGCCTATCTCGATCGGGTCCTCGTCGCCTCGGTGCGCGAGCGCGTCGCCGCCGCCCGGGACGGCGGGCCGATCTTCGCGATCGTGCTGGCACAGGTCGACCTCGACGCGGTCGGCGAGGCGACGCGGCGAGCGATGCTGCATCGCGCGATCCGCGCGACCCTCGGCGGCAGCGCGACGCTCTTTGGTGGGGATACCTCGACCTATCGCTACGGCGACTCCGGTATCGCGGTGATCGCGCCCACCGGCCGGGACTCGGGACGCGCCGAACGTTTGCGCACGCTCGTGCGTGCGCGGCTCGACGAGCTGATGCGCACGATGACCGCCACGGTGCGCGCCTTCGGCGGTGCCCGCTGGCAAGTTCGCGCCGGCGCCGCCACATGGGGCGAGGAGCTGGGAACGACCATTAATCTGCTGCGCCGCGCCGAAATTGCCCTTTCGGAGGACGCCCAGCGGCGCGACGCTGCCTGAGGACTTGTATGACGGCCCGTCACGCAGTACCCCTATATGTGCACGTCGCCGGGGGGAGAACGCATGACGAAGCTGGTTCGGTACGTTTGCCGGGCGTCGGGGCATCAGCAGTTGTCGCTGTTCGATGCACAGGCGCCGTGGTCGCCGAATCCGCTCACGCTGCGCGAGGGCGCGTGGGCGTACTGCCCCATCGGTGCTCAGGAAGCGCACGACTGGGAGCAGATCGCGGATCGTCTGATCGATGACCTGCGCGAGGAGACCGAGCGGACGATCAGCGCGGCGCAGTCAGGCGGAAGCGCATAACGGGCTAGGTCGCGCCTACTGTTCGACGAGTCCCAGCTCGTTCGCGCGGATCACGGCTTCGAGACGGGAGTGGGCCTGCAGCTTCTCCAGGATGTTCTGGATGTAGCCCCGCGCGGTATGGGCAGTGATCCCGAGCGCATCGCTGATCGCCGGAACATCCTGCGCTTTCGCCATGAGCCTCAGCACCTCTCGTTCCCGCGGCGTCAGGGAGGCGACCTGACGATCTCGTTCGAGTCGTTGCCGCGAGCGCTCGCGTGAGCGACGAAGGAGCCGAGTCAGCTCGTCCGGAGCCAGAAGGATCTCGCCCGCGGCCGCGCGACGCACCGCCGACACGACGTCGGCGGCGCGAGCGCCTTTCGGCACGTACCCACGGATCCCCGACTCGACGGCGGTCACGAGATCGTCCTCGGTCATCGAACCTGAAAACATGATCACGGCGGTCGCCGGCCTGATTTCGAGCACCCTCGCGACCGCGTCGGTTCCGGACATCCCCGGCAGCCCCTGATCCATCAACACGACATCCGGTTCCGTCTCGCGGACGATGCGAAGGGCCGTCTCGGCGTCGGGCGCGATCGGTGTGAGCTCGAACCCGGGCTCGCGCGACAGCAGGGCGTGGAGACTCTCGGCGACGGCGATGTGGTCGTCGACGATGAGCAGGCGCACCACCCTCGTTCGAGGTTAACAACCTCGAACCTGAAGTCAATTGAAATGCGCCTCGATTCTCGCTACGCGCGACTGCGTGACCGGCGCGGCGCGCCAGCGGAGCGCGGATGTTTGACGCTCTTAAGATATCTATGTATCTATGCCAAATAGGCCAGAGAAACCTATCTATCGCGGCCTACGGCTCGGCGAAGCGGCCAAGCTCCTCGGAGTCTCAGTGGAGACCCTCCGCCGCTGGGAGGCCGGTGGCCGCGTGCGCACCCGCCGTTCGTCCGGCGGCCAGCGCCTCATCGGCCTTCCGGAGCTCCAACGCCTTCAGGCCGAGCGACGGCGAGCCAGGCCCGAACCGCCGATCGTCGCCCAATCCTCGCGAAACCGCTTCCCGGGCATCGTCACAAGAGTCGAACGCGACCGCGTCGCGGCCGTCGTCGAGGTCCAAGCGGGCCCGCACCGACTGGTCAGCCTCATGACCGCCGAGGCGGCTCGCGAGCTCGGCCTCCGACCGGGCGTCGCCGTCGTGTGTGCGGTCAAGTCGACCAACGTCGTGGTCGAGATCGCCAAAGCCCCGCGAACCCCCGCTTGAGCGATGTCCCGCCTTTTCGTGCTCGCGTGCCTTTCGCTCGTCGTCGGATGCACGCCTTCGCTCGGCCGACCCGGCGAAGCCTCAGCTGCGGGCGCGATCACGGTCTTCGCCGCGTCCTCGCTGACGGATGCGTTCACCAAAGCCGGCGCGGTGTTCGAGGGGCGGGTTCCGGGGGCGGACATCACGTTCAACTTCGGGTCGTCGTCGACCCTCGCGACGCAAATCACGAACGGGGCTCCGGCCGACGTCTTCGCCTCGGCCGACGAGCCGAACATGCAGAAGATCGTCGATGCGGAGCTCGTCGATGGATCGCCTTCGGTCTTCGCCGGCAACCATTTGGAGATCGCCGTCGCGCCAGGCAACCCGAAACGTATCGCGGCGCTTGCCGATCTCGCGAGACCCGGGGTCATCGTCATCCTCGCCGCGCCCACGGTGCCGGCCGGCAGGTACGCGCTCGAATCACTGAACAAGGCTGGCGTTTCGCTCAGCCCCGCGAGCCAGGAGATCGACGTCAGGGCTGTCCTCAACAAGGTCGCGCTCGGCGAAGCTGACGCCGGGATCGTCTACGTGACCGATGTGGTCTCCGCCGGCACGCGCGTCACCGGCGTCGCGATCCAAGAGCGATATCAGGTGATCGGACGTTACCCGATCGCCGTCACCAGGAGCGCCACGAAACCAACCCTCGCGCACGCGTTCGTCGACTATCTGCTGTCGAGCGACGGCCAGCAGCTCCTGGCCGGGTTCGGTTTCTCGCGTCCATGACCCCCGAACGGCCGCCACTGCCTGTGATCATCGCGGCCGCCGTCGCCATCGCGTTCTTCTTGATCCCGATCGCTGGTCTGATCGCGCGCGCGCCATGGGCGACCGCGGTCGAGGAGCTCACGAGACCGGAGGCGCTCGCGGCGCTCCGGGTCTCGTTCGTCGTATCGGTCGCGTCGACGATCCTGGCCGTTTTCTTCGGCGTTCCCCTGGCGTGGCTCTATGCGCGCGTCGCCTTCCCTGGGCGGGACGTCGTTCGCGCGCTCACGACGCTTCCGATGATCCTGCCGCCGGTCGTCGGCGGGGTGGCGCTGCTCTTCGCGTTCGGCCGCGCAGGGCTCATCGGTCCCGTGCTCGACGGTCTCTTCGGCATCCGTCTGCCGTTCACGACGCTGGCCGCGGTCCTCGCGGCCTTCTTCGTCTCAGCACCGTTCCTCGTGCTCACCGTGGAGGCCGGACTGCGCTCGATGGATCGCCGCTTCGAGGAGGCGGCCCGCACGCTCGGCGCCGGTCGCTGGCTGGTCTTCCGCGACGTGACCCTGCCACTCATCGGGCCGTCCCTGTTCGCGGGCGCGGTCCTCGCATGGGCGAGGGGACTGGGCGAGTTCGGCGCGACCATCACGTTCGCGGGCAACCTTCCCGGCGTGACGCAGACGCTGCCGCTGGCCGTGCTCGTCGCGCTCGAGAGCCGGCCCGAGGTCGCGCTGATGCTCAGCCTGCTCCTCCTCGCCATCTCGGCGGTCGTCCTCGTCGCGCTACGCGACCGCTATCTCCGGCTCGCCTGATGTTGCACGCGGAGGTCGGACTTCAGCTGGGCACGCTCGCGCTCGATGCAACGCTCGATGCGAAGGCCGGCGAGATCGTCGTGCTCCTTGGCCCGAACGGCGCGGGCAAGACCACGCTGCTGCGGGCGATCGCCGGTCTGACCCCGCTCGCGCGCGGCGAGGTGACCCTCGACGGTGCGGTGCTGGACGACGTCGCGCGCGGCGTGCATGTCCCGGCAGAACGCCGCCCGATCGGCGTCGTGTTCCAGGAATATCTGCTCTTCCCCCATCAGACGGTCGCCGAGAACGTCGGCTTCGGGTTGCGCGCTCGTGGAGTCGACCGCGTTCACGCCCGCGCGCGCGCGCTCGAGTGGCTCGATCGCTTCGAGCTCGCGGCCTACGCCGACGCCCGCCCACGATCGCTCTCGGGTGGCCAAGCCCAGCGCGTCGCGCTCGCGCGGGCGCTCGCGTACACACCGAGGCTCCTGCTTCTCGACGAGCCACTCGCGGCGCTCGACGCGTCCGCGCGCGGCGAGGTGCGGCGCGATCTCAAGCGGCATCTTGCCTCGTTCGATGGCATCCGCGTCCTGATCACGCACGATCCTCTCGAGGCCATCGCGCTCGCCGATCGCCTGGTGATCCTCGAGGAGGGCCGCGTCGTGCAGACCGGCACGCCGAGCGACGTTACGCAGCGACCGCGGACACGTTACGTCGCGGACCTCGTCGGCGTGAATCTCTTCCGCGGGCGCGCGAAGGCCGGATTGATCTCCCTCGAAAGCGGATCGACGCTCCAGAGCGCGGAGGAGCTCGACGGCGATGTGTTCGCGCTGATCCACCCCAGGGCCGTCGCGCTTCACCGCCATCGGCCGGAGGGGTCCCCGCGAAACGTCTGGCGCGGCAGGACCCGATCGTTGGATCTTCAGGGCGATCGCGTCCGGGTCGCGGTCGACGGCGAGCTCGCGATCGTCGCGGAGGTCACGCCGGCGGCGATCCGCGACCTCGCGCTCGCCCAGGGCGGCGAGGTCTGGGTCAGCGTGAAGGCCACCGAGATATCCGTCTACCACGCCTGACGCGTGAGGCCCAGTCCCTAAACTCGGCTCGTGCCGACCAGCGCCACCTCCGCGAGGCCCGCGGAGCGACTCATGCGAGCGGACGACGCCCTCGCGCGCATCCTCGCAGGCGTCCCGCCGCTTCCCTCCGTCGATGTCGCGATCCTCGACGCGCTCGGTCTGGTGCTCGACGAGGAGGTCGTCGCCGACCGCGATGTTCCCCCGTTCCGCAACTCGGCGATGGACGGTTACGCCGTCCGTGCGCGCGACGTCGCGGATGCTCCTGCGAGCTTGCGGGTGATCGGCGAGATCGCGGCCGGCCGCTCCCCGACGCGCACCGTCGGACCTGGGGAGGCGATGCGGATCATGACCGGCGCGCCGGTGCCGGAAGGCGCGGACACGGTCGTTCGGGTCGAGGACACCGACAACCGGAGCGATGTCGTCACGATCAACGCTGCGACGCCGCTGGGTACGGCGGTCCGTCACGCCGGGGAGGACCTGCGGCGCGGCGAGACCGTGGTCGCGCGGGGAACCGTGCTCCGCGCGGCGGAGATCGGCCTCCTCGCGTCGGTCGGAAGAGCGCAAGCGCGCGTGATCAAGCGGCCGCGGGTGGCGGTGTTCTCGACCGGAGACGAGCTCGTCGATGCCGGTGCGCCGCTCGCGCCGGGTCAGATCCGCGACACGAACCGGTATTCGCTCGCGTCCGCGCTCCGAGAGGCCGGCGCGGAGCCATGGGTCCGTGGCATCGTGCGCGATTCGCCCGATGCGCTCCGCGCGGCACTGCGGGAGGCCAGCGCCGCGGACGCGATCGTCACGAGCGGGGGTGTGTCCGTAGGCGATCACGATTACATGAAGCCGATCATGTCCGAGCTCGGCACGATCGATTTTTGGGCGATCGCGATCCGGCCCGGACGGCCGCTCGCGTTCGGGGAGCTCCGCGACGGCGATCGGCGCGTCCCGGTCTTCGGTCTCCCGGGCAACGTCGTCTCGTCGCTCGTCACGTTCGAGCTTTTCGTGCGCCCGGCGCTCCTGCGGATGCAGGGGCGCGACGAGGTCGCGCGCCCGCGGACCAAGGCGCGTCTTCTCGAACCGATCGAGAAGATCGCCTCACTCCGGGTCTTCGCACGCGGCATCCACGATCCCAGCGCCGGCACGGTCCGAACGACCGGGCCGCAGGGCTCGGGCATCCTGCGCTCGCTGTCGCTGGCGAACTGCCTCATCGACCTCCCCGAAGGGCGCGCGCGTCACGAGGCCGGAGAGCAAGTCGATGTGATCCTCACCGAGCAGCCGGAGCCGCGCTGATGCCGCCGCGCGCTCGGCTCACTCATGTCGACGCCAAAGGCGCCGCGCGCATGGTCGACGTGGGAGCGAAGCCGGTGACCGAACGGCGCGCCACTGCCCGCGGGATGCTTCGTCTTTCGACCGCGACGGTCGAGCTCGTGCGCGATGGCAAAACGCCAAAGGGCGACGTGCTCGCCGCCGCGCGCCTTGCCGGAATCATGGCCGCGAAGAAGACGAGCGAGCTCATCCCGCTCACCCACCCCTTGCCGATCACGTACGCCTCGGTCGAGCTCGCGGTCGACGACGATGGCATCGGGATCGAGGCGACGGTCGCGACCGCCGCGCAGACCGGCGTCGAGATGGAGGCTCTGACCGCGGTGACCGTCGCGGGCCTCACGCTGTACGACATGTTGAAGGCGGTCGAGCGTGGCGCGCGCCTCACCGACGTGCGCCTCGTCGAGAAGACCGGGGGAAAGTCGGGGACGTATCGCGGCAAGTGATCCGCGCCGGCGTCATCACCGTGAGCACGAAGGGCGCGCTCGGCAAACGCGTCGATGAGAGCGGGCCGGCGATGCACGAAATGCTCGTCACAGCGGGACACAGCGTCGTGCACCAGGCCCTGGTGCCCGACGAGGTCGAAGCCATCGCGACCGCGATCCTCGCAGCGGTTCACGCCCGGGCGAACGTCGTGCTGACGACCGGTGGCACCGGTCTCTCGCCGAACGACGTGACCCCGGAGGCGACACGGCGCGTCATCGACCGCGAGATCCCGGGCATCGCCGAGGCGCTTCGCGCGCGATCGCTCGAGAAGACCGCGCACGCGATGCTGTCGCGCGGCGTCGCCGGCGCCGTTGGCGCGAGCCTCGTGGTCAACCTGCCGGGATCGCCGCGCGCGGTCCGTGAGTCGCTCGAAGTACTGCTACCGGTGCTCGAGCACGCCGTAGAGCTGCTCGCCGGCGAGAGCGGCGAGCGCGGACACGCGACCGGCCGGCGGTGAGGATCACCGTCGCGCCGCAGGTGCAGGAGCGGCTCGCAGCAAACGGCCCGGTCGTCGCCCTCGAGTCGACCGTGATCGCGCACGGCCTCCCGCGCCCGCGGAATCTCGAGGCCGCGCACGCCGTGGAGTCCGACATACGCGCGGCCGGCGCCGTCCCCGCGACGATCGCGCTCCACGACGGCCTCGCGATCGTCGGGGCCGGAGACGTGCTCCTCGAGCGGCTGGCGAACGAGGACGGCGTCGCGAAGGCGTCGATCCGCGACATCGCGCCCATCCTCGCGTCGCGCGCGATCGGCGCGACGACCGTCGCCGCGACGGTCGACATCGCCAGTCGCGCCGGGATCTCGATCGTCGCGACCGGCGGGATCGGTGGCGTGCATCGTGGCGCGGAGCGCACGCTCGACGAGTCCGCGGATCTCGAAGCCATCGCGCGCAACCCGGTGTGCGTGGTGGCCGCTGGCGCGAAGCTCGTGCTCGATCTCGCGTTGACGCTCGAGCGCCTCGAGACGCTCGGTGTCCCGGTGATCGGCTACGGCACGGACGAGTTCCCCGCGTTCTACGTGCGCTCGAGCGGACTGCGCCTCGCTCACCGGGTCAACGACGCGCTCGGCGCGGCGCGCGTCGCCAAAGAGCAGCTGTCGCGCGGCGGCGGGATGGTGCTCTGTGTTCCGGTACCGGCGCAGGTCGCGCTCGAGCGGAACGAGGTCGAGTCGGCGGTGCGACGCGCGATCGACGAGGCCGACCGCGCGGGCATCCATGGCGCGGAGCTCACGCCGCGCTTGTTGCGCGCTCTCGGGGAAGCGACGAACTACAAGGCACTCGACGCAAATGTCGCGCTGCTGCGCGAGAACGCACGTGTCGCGGCACAGCTCGCGCTCGCTCTGTTCGGCTAGTCCTTCGGATCGCGCGAAGCGCGGGCCGGTAGCGCTGTGTAGAGTCGCACCCGGTCATGCAGCGAACGCTCACTGTGCCGCCCTCTCAGGACGAGATCGCGCAGGCCGCTGACGAGATCTCGGGCGGCGCGCTCGCTGGAGTACGTGTCGAGCCGTGGCCGCGCGGCCGCTCGCATCACGCGTACGTGCTTACGACGCCGACCGGCGAGCAATTCCTCTTCAAGGTGCATCGGCGTCCCCACGCCGGCCGGATGCGACGGTTCCTCCATCTCGCCGAGCTGCTTGCGGCGAGGAAAGTGCCGCACCCCGCAGTGCGCTGGTCCGACGTCGACCGCCAGACGCTACCGGTCCCCTACTACATCCAGGACTTCATCACCGGGGAGGACGCCGCGCGCTCGAGCGGATTGCTCTCGTTCACCGATCAGCATCGCGTCGGTGAGGAGCTGGGCACCGGCCTCCGCATCATGCACCGTGTCGAATACGTCGATACGCCGATGCCGTGGGCGACCGAGCTCGACGATCGCTTGCGGACCCGCGCCGCGGAGTGCCGTTTCCTCGATGCGCTCGACCAGAGCTCGCACGCGACCGTGATCAGCTTCTACGAGGAGCGGCGCGCCGCGCTCGAGGGGGTCGAGCGCCGGCTGACGCACGACGACCTCAACCTGGCGAATCTGCTCCTTCAGCGTCGCGGCGACGGCTGGCACTTCGTCGCGTTCCTCGACTTCGAGCGCGCCCGGGGACGCGATCCGCTCCTCGACCTGGTGCGTCTGGAATCCTGGACGCTCCCGGCGTGCCCCGCGATGATGACGCCGTTTCGCGACAGCTACGCGCACGTCGACGACGAACGCGCGCGCCGCCGCGCGCAGATCTACGAGGTGTACCTCTTGCTCGCGGGCATCGTCTGGTACCGGCAGAACGAGCTTCCCGAGCGCGAGCGCTTTTGCCGCGAACGCCTGGCCGAGTGGCTGAGCACGCGTCGGACATAGCAGCGATCCGACGGCCGAGCTTCGTCGTGATACTCAGCGATGACCAGGCCTATTGCGACCTCGGCTGCATGGGCGCGCAGGACCTGGCGACGCCGCACCTCGACGCCCTCGCCGCAGCCGGCGCGCTCCTTCGCAGCTGGTACTCGAACTCCCCGGTCTGCTCCCCTTCGCGAGCGAGCCTGCTCACAGGCCGCTATCCAGGGAACGCGGGGGTCCGCTCGATCCTGCGCGGCCATCGGACCGCGACCGGCCTTCCCCGCGACGTGCCGACGATCGCGACGGCGCTGCGCACGGCCGGCTACCGGACCGCGATGTTCGGGAAGTGGCACCTCGGACTCGCCGAGGGATCACGGCCGCAAGACCACGGCTTCGAAGAGTGGTTCGGATTCATGGCCGGCTGCATCGACTACTACTCGCACATCTTCTATTTCGACATGGAGGTCGGCACCGATCCGATCCACGATCTCTGGGAGAACGGCCGCGAGGTCTGGGCGAACGGCCGCTACTTCACCGAGCTCGTGACGGAGCGCGCCGTTGACTACGTCCGCCGGGCGGCCAGGGCCGGTGTCCCGCTCTTCCTCTATCTCCCATTCAACGCACCGCACTATCCACTGCACGCGCCGGCGAAATACCTCGACCGCTTCCCCGATCTGCCCGCGGAGCGCCGCATCATGGCTGCGATGATCGCGGCCATGGACGATGGCGTCGGGGAGATCGTCGCCGAGCTCGATCGCGCGGGGATGCGCGACGACACCTTCGTGTTCTTCCAGAGCGACAACGGCCCCTCGCGCGAAACGCGCAACTGGCTCGACGGGCGCACCGAGCCGTACTACGGATCCCGCTGCGCGCTCAAGGGCCACAAGTTCTCGCTCTACGAAGGCGGGATTCGGTCGCCCGCGATCGCGAGCTGGCCCGCACGCATCCCACGCGGCACGAGCGTGAGCGAGCCGGGCGCTGCCATGGACCTGTTCCCGACGCTGCTCCGTGCCGCGGGCGGTGACACCGACAGCTACGAGCTGGACGGCCGCGATGTCCTGCCGGTGCTCGCGGACGGCGCACCCTCGCCCCAGCGCGATCTCTTCTGGGAGATGGGTCGCCAGACCGCGATCCGGCGCGGGAACTGGAAGCTCATCCTGAACGGCCAGCTCGTCGAAGGCACGCCGGCGTCCGACGACGTGTTCCTCGCCGATCTCGCGCAGGATCCCGAGGAGCGGACGAACCTGCGCGAGGATCGTCCGGAGCTTGCTGCGGAGCTCGCGGAGGCGGCGCAAACCTGGCGCGCCGCGATCGAGGAGCGCTGGGCTCGCGAGTGGCGCGGCGGCGCCGAAGCCGCAACGACCGGCTGGCGTACTTAGCTCGGGGTCGTCATCTCCGCGCGACCCGACCGATACGAGGCGATGCCCGCGAGCGCCGCGGCGACCGCGGCTCGACCGTCGCCGCCGGTGACCGCCGGCGGGCGCCGTTCGCGAACGCCGTCGACGAAGTCCGCCAGCTCCGCGAGGTAGGCGTCGGTGAAGCGCTCGAGGAATCCGGGAAACAGATCGTGCCTCGCGCCATCTTTCGTGTAGACGTCGAGACGGGTCCGCTGCTGGTGCCCGACGAGGGCCGTCCCGTTCGCGCAGACGACCTCCGTTCGGACGTCGTACGCGTACTGCGCTCCCCAGTAGGTCTCGATGTCCGCCAGCGCGCCGCGCACGAAACGCACCGCGTTGACCGCGGCGTTGGGCGCGTGATCGTGCTCGTCGCGGCCGTGGCAGAGGACCGCGGCCGTGGTCGTCACCGTTGCGATCTCGTCGGCAAGAAGGAATCTTGACAGGTCGAAGTCGTGGATCGTCGACTCGAGCATCATGTCGGTGACGCCGTTAGACGCGGGCAGATGCGTCGCCTCGCGATCGCGGTGGACCGCGTGGAAGAAGAGCGGCTCGCCGAGCGCACCCGAAACGATCAACCGTTTCGCTTCGGCGTACGCCGCGTCGTAGCGCCGCATGAATCCGAGCTGCACGCGGGACTGTCCGCGTTTTGCTGCGGCGATCACTCGGTCGCAGTCGTCCAGCGTGTGCGCCATGGGCTTTTCGAGGAGGACGTCCTTTCCGCGCACGAGAGCGGCGACAGCCTGCTCCGCGTGGAAGCGCGCGGGCGACGCGATGACGAGGACGCGAACGTCGTCGCGCTCGAGGAGCTCGTCGAGCGATGCGCACGCGCGGGTGTCGAGCTCCGCCGCGGCGCGCGACGCGACCTGCGTGTCGGCATCGAAGAGCGCCACGAGCCGCGCACCTGCGATGCGCGATGCGGCGTTCTCGGCGTGTCGCCGGCCCATGAGGCCGGCACCGACGACCCCGACGCCGATGCGCTCGGGGCTCAAGGGAGCGCCGCGGTGACGAACGCGAAGCTCTTCGCCGCGTCGAGCTTGGGCTGTCGCAAGGAGCCCGGCTGGATGCGGATGTCCTGCTCGACGATGAGCCAGCCCTCGTACCGCGCGTCGCTCAGGATGCGCAGGAACGCGGCCATGTCGACCGCTCCCGACCCGACCGGCGCGAAGACGTCCTCGCCCACCGCGGCGGTGAAGTCCAGCCGCGCCGCAAGCGCGCGCTGGTAGCGATCCCGATAGACATCTTTCAGGTGCACGTGCCGGATGCGCGCGGTCTCGCGACGAGCGAGGGCGACCGGATCGCCGCCGCCGTAGAAGACATGACCGGTATCGAGGCAGAGGCCGACCAGCGATGGATCGGTTTGGCGTAGCAGCTCGTCGACCTCGCTCGGCGTCTCGACGTAGGTGCCCGCGTGCGGGTGGAACGCGGTGACCAGGCCCATCTGCTTGGCGCGGCGCGCGATCTCGTTCGCGCCCTCCGCGAATCTCTTCCAATCGTCTGCCGAGAAGCGGGGGTCGCCCGCGGAGACGCGTCCGGCTATCCGCTCGCGCCGCTCGTCTCCGGCTTCCGCGAGCACGAGGACCGGAGCGGACAGCTCAGCGAGCAGGCGGGTCGTGTCCATCGCGTACGCGAGCTGGTCCTCGTAGCGCGCCGGGTCGTGCAGCGTGACGGGGCAGAAGGCCCCGGCCATGGCGAGCCGCCGTTTCCCGAGCTCGGCCGCGAGGACGGCAGCTTCCTTCGGCAGGTAGCCCCATGGACCGAGCTCCGTACCGGCGTAGCCGAGCTCGGCCATCTCGTCGAGCACGTGCGCGTACGGCAGCATCGTCCCCCAGTCGGGAAGCTCGCAGACCCCCCAGGTGATCGGCGCGGTGCCGACCTTCATCGCAGCCAACGCTCGAGGACCTCCCCAACCTCGGCGAGAGACTCTATCTGGGCATCGGGAGTGACGGCGAAGCCGCTCGGCTCACCGACCGGACGCGGCCGTGGCTCGGGGGGACGCAGCCATACGGCACGCATCCCCAGCTGCTGCGCGCCGAAGACATCCTGGTATGGCTCGTCGCCCACCATCACCGCGTCGCGGGCCTGGACTCCGGCGATCGCGAGCGCCGCCTCGAAGATCGCGCGATGCGGCTTGCGGAACCCGGCGCTGTGAGAGGTCACCACGCCGTCGACGAGTCCCTCAAGACCAAGCGCCCCGAGATCCGACAGGAAGTCCTCCGAAGCGCTCCAAAGCGTGTTGCTCACGAGTACGGTCCGCAGCCGGTGTTCGCGGCACCAGACGAGCGCGTCGCGGGCGCCCGGGGCGAGCTCGCCCGAGACGCTCCCACGAACGACGGCTACGCGTCGCAGCTCGTCGAGGTCGACCGGCTCGCTCGAGACGGCCTGCGCCTCGAGCCATCGGCGCACCATCTCGAGCGTGCGCTGGCGCATCGGCTCGGCGGGATCATCGGCGAGCATCTGCGTCAACAGATCGGCATCGAGCAACGATCCATACCATTCGCGCGGACCAAAACGAGCGACGAGCTGCGCGAGCGAGAGCTCGCGCGGGGAAACGTCCGGACGTCCGCGCATCAACGTTCCGCCGACGTCGAACAGCACCGCGCCTAACAGAGCTTGTTTCCTTGACGGGCCACTGGGCCGCGCTAGGGTAGGCGTCTCGATAGGCATGGGGGAGGCAAACGGGCATGAAGCAGTGGCTTCGTTCGATCACTCCGCTCGCCGCGGTGCTCCTGGTGGCGGCAGCGTGCGGCGGAGGCGGAACCCCAAGCGCCGGCGGGAGCTCGGCGCCGAGCGCGGCAGAAGACAAGGAGCTCGTCTTCTACAGCGGCGGCGACACGAACGTCCAGGACCTGCACCAAAAGCAGATCATCCCGGCGTTCGAGAAGGCGACCGGGATCAAGGTCACCTTCACGTTCCTCGAGCACGGCACCGGCGCCCAGGGCATCTACGACCGCATC
>Ga0209689_1000039_pt1 | contig 61784 bp, 60 predicted proteins | sample GraSoiAngelo_149_FD_187119 | JGI IMG/M metagenome (GOLD analysis project Ga0209689, IMG submission 187119) | Grasslands soil microbial communities from the Angelo Coastal Reserve, California, USA - 14_1009_09_30cm (SPAdes) (version 2) | ecosystem: Environmental > Terrestrial > Soil > Grasslands ... | reverse complement strand
CTCCGCGGAAGCCCGCGAGGGCCCGATGGGCGCGGAGAAAGACCTCCTGCGCCACCTCTTCAGCCTCGGCCGCGCCGCCGAGCATCCGGAGCGCCACGCCGAAGACCCGGTGCTGGTGGGCGGTGACGAGCTCCTCGAACGCCCGGACCTCGCCCGCCCGGAGCCGCCTCAGGAACTCGGGCGGATCCGCATTCATCCTTAGACCGCCCCAGCCGGCCAAAGTTCCCGGGCGGCGGCGCGCCCCGAATCCTGGGCGCCAGCGCCGTTCCGGGGTCGAGGGCACGGACAGGCCGGTATCCCGCCGCCGCGGGTCCAACCCGGGCCGTCGCAGGAGGGGTGGCCCGGCGCGAGGCGGAACTCCACGACATCGGGGCGCGGCGCCGGCGGCCGCTGGGACTCGGCGAGCGCCGCCGCGCCCCCGGTCAGGGGGCGAGAGAGTCCGAGCCCGGCCGCGACGGCGCTGAGGACGGCGGTCACCGCGTCGACCGAGATGAGCGCCAATAGGCGACGCCGGCAGCATTCGTGGACGCGCGCGGGCGCACCAGAATAGACGAAGCAGAGGAAGCTCACGACCTGCGCGCCATCGTAGCACGCAGTGCTATGATGACGGACGTGGCGCCGCGCTCCCGCTGGAAAGTCCGCCTCCTCGGCGCTCTCCTCGTCGTGCTCGCAGCGGGCGGAGCCGCGACCTACCTCGGCTGGCGTCAGGCCGCGCCCCCCGTGCGCGCCGCCGTCATCCCGCCGCCCCGCTTCATCGGCCTGTCGACGACGTTCACCGTCGTGTTGGAGGCGGCGCGGGGGCGGATCGCGCAGGCCGAGGTCCGCATCGCGCAGGGCGGCGGCGGCGCGGTGGTGCTGACGCAGCCGACACCCGCCGGGAGCCGGCTCGAGACACCCGTCACCATCCAGGGCGCCACGCTCGGCCTCCGGGAAGGAGCGGCGACGCTCGAGGTCTGGGCGCGCGACGACTATTGGCGTCCGCTCCGGCGGACCGACGCCCCCGCGGCGTCGATCCCGGTCACGATCGACCTCACGCCTCCGTCGATCGACGTCCTGGCGGCGACCCAGTACGTGTCGCAAGGCGGCGGCGGGATCGTCGTGTTCCGCTTGCGGGGCGGCGATGCCGCCGAGGTGCGAGCGGGCACCCTCGCCTTCCCGAGCTTTCCGGCGGGAGACGGCGGTGCCCGCGTGGCGCTCATCGGGCTCCCCTGGGACTTCAGGCCGGGCACCCCGCTCACGGTGGCCGCCCACGATGAGGCGGGCAACGCCGCGACGCGCGGCGTCCCGACCGAGATTCGGACCCGGCACTTTCGCAGCGACAGGATCCGCCTCGCGGAGAGCTTCCTCGAGACCAAGGTCCCGGAGCTCCTGCCGCAGCGCCCGCCCACGCAGCCGTTGCTCGACGGCTTCCTCCTGATCAACCGCGACCTCCGCCGGCAGGCCGAGGAGGAGAAGCGGCGCGCCGCCCTCCGGACGGCGTCCCACGCGTTGTGGGAGGGCGCCTTCGTCCAGCCCCGCAACACGAAGGTCTTCTCGAACTTCGCCGAGACGCGCACCTACCTCTACGGGGGCCGGGAGGTCGACCGGCAGGTGCATCTTGGCTACGACCTCGCGTCGTTCAGACAGAGCCCGGTGCCCGCCGCGAACAAGGGTGTGGTCGCCTTCGCGGGCCCGCTGACGATCTACGGCAACGCCGTCATCGTCGACCACGGGCTCGGCCTGCAGACGCTCTACGGCCACCTCTCGAGCGCCGGGGTGAAGGCGGGCGACTCCGTCGAAAAGGGCCAGGAGCTCGGGCGCACCGGCTCGACCGGGCTCGCCATGGGTGACCATCTCCACTTCGAGGTCCTCGTCGACGGCGTTTCGATCACGCCCGTCGAATGGTGGGATGCGAAGTGGATCCGCGATCACATCGATCGGCCGCTCGAGCAGGCCGGGCTCCCCACGCTCGGCGGGACCGCCCCGCGGGCCGCCGCCGCGAAGCGCACCTTGGCCGGGGACCCCGGCCGGCACCCTCGCGCCTCCCGCCGCTGACCGGCGGCGCCACCCGGGCCGCGGTCCGGGCTAGAAGGCGCCGTACTTCTCGTACGCCTCCAGCGGCTTCGTCCCGCGCCGGACGGCGGCGCGGACCTTGTTTTCGGTGCCCACGAGCTTCTCGCACCGGAGGAGCACCTCGTAGGCCACCCGGCGCGGGACGACCACGACCCCGTCGAGGTCGGCCACGATGACGTCGCCCAGGGCCACCCGCACGCCGCCGATCGTCACCGGCTGGCCCCAGTCCTGGACCTGCCAGCGCGGCAGCGAGTCCTGCGGGGTGCGGTACCGGACGAAGGTCGGAAAGCGCAGGCGCGCGATCGCGGCCGCGTCGCGCGTGCTCCCGTCGACCACCACCCCGCGCACCCCGCGCGCCCGCAGCGACTCGGCCGACAGCTCGCCGAAGTGGGCGGCCACGTCGTCTTTGGCCTGGATCACGAGCACCGAGTCCCGGGGCACGTCGCCGATCATGCCGAGGAACTTTCGGATCACCTCGTCGCGGGGACCCTGCTTCCGCGGCCGGCCGCGGGCGGGGAATCCGTAGCCCGCGCAGCGCATGTCGGGGGCCAGCGGCTGGATCGTGGAGGGCAGTGTCTGGCGCAACAGTCCCAGCTCGTCCATCACGTCGGCGACGGCGGCGGTGTAGATTCGGGCGAAACGCCGCGGCAGGCTGTCCGATCTGCTAGCGGCCATGGAACAGCGGCTCGCGCTTTTCGACGAACGCCCGGGCCGCCTCGCGGTGATCCTCGGTCAGACCCGTCCGCGTCTGGTGCCAGGCCTCGAGATCGAGCAGCTCGGCGAGCGAGCCACTCTCGGCGGCGTTCATGTTGCGTTTAATGTAGCGGTGGGCGACCCGCGGCCCGCGGGCGAGACGCCCGGCCAGGCCGAGGGTCTCCGATTCGAGCTCCGCGTCCGGTACCACGCGGTTGACGAGCCCGATCGCGAGCGCGCGCGCCGCGTCGAGCAGCTCGGCCGTGAAGTAGAGCTCGCGCGCGCGGGCGGTGCCCACCAGGCGCGTCAGGAAGTAGGAGCCGCCGAAGTCGCCCGAGTAGCCGACCCGCGCGAAGGCGGTGGTGAACTTCGCCGTGTCCGACGCGACGCGGAGGTCGCAGGCCAGTGCGAGCGAGAGACCGGCGCCGGCCGCGGCACCCCGCACCATCGCGATCGTCGGCTTCGGCATCTCGTGGAGCCAGCGCGAGACCTCCATCCGCGCGCGGAGCTGCTGTGCCCGCTCCTCGAGCGAGCCCCCCGCACCCTCCGTGCCCTCGGCCATCGCCTTGACGTCGCCGCCGGCACAGAAGGCGCGGCCGGCACCGGTGAGCACGACCGCGCCGATCTCCGGAGCACCGGCCAGGCGCGCGAGCGCGGCCTCCATCGCCTCGAGCATCGGGCGCGACATCGCGTTCAGCCGCTCGGGCCGGTTCATCGTCAGAATCGCCACGCCGTCCTTCACCTGCTCGAGGAAATCCATCGCGTCACCTCCAGGGCCCCGGCTGCTGGCAAGGGCGCTCAACTGTAGCGAATCGGTCCGCCCCGGCGCAACGGTTCGTATCGTGCCGTATAAACTGAGGCCGTCGCTCGACATCCATCCGTCCGACCCCCTCGACCACGCGGCTTCGCATCGCCGATCTGTCCTGAGGCTCAAGGGGCTGCGCCCCGCGCGCGAGGTCCCTGTGAGCGACGTGATCTGCACGGAGCTCACCATCCCCGTCGTCCTGAGCGTGCCGGTCGAGGAGACCTTCCGCGCGGTCGAGATCATCGAGTCCGGCCACTACCCCTCCGACCGGATGCACACGCGCTCGCTGCCCCTCGAGCAAGCCGAGGACGCGTCCACGCGCTGGCCGGCATGAACCCGATCCGCCTGGTGATCGTGCCCGGCGCGCCGCGCGTGGCGCTGCGCCCGCGTACGTGAGGAGGAATCCGGCACTTCGTCCGGCCGCTGGCCGAAAGCCACCTGGCCGAAAGCCACCTTGACATAGCGCCTCTTTGGGCAAATCCTCGGGCGCGTCGAGCGGCGTGCGGGGCATCCGACCTGAGCCAGGATCCAGGACACGGTCGGAGCGACCAAACTCGGCAGCAAGGGCCGCACCGGCGCCAGGGAGGGCGACTATGTCTGGGAACCAACTGACTCGGCGCACTTTTATCAAGACCGCCGGGGCCACCGGTGTGTCTGTGTATGTCCTCTGGTCGGGCCCGGGGACCGGCTCCTGGTTCGGCCCGCGGATGGTGCTGGCGGCGAACCTAGGCGTTCTCAACGCCACGGAAGGCAAGGAGACGCTGGCAATGGCCCGCCAGCTATTCCCCCACGACAAGCTAGGCGATGAGTTCTACTGGGTCGTCGTGGAGTCGATCGACAGGGACATGGCGGGCTCCCCCGAGCTGGCCTCCCGTTTACGCGACGGCCTGGCTCAGCTGAACAAGGCGGCCGGGGGCGATTTCACCGCCGTCACTGCGGAGGTGCAGCTCGAGGCGATGAAGAAGCTGGAGGGCACGCCCTTCTTCTCCGACATGCTCAACAAGACGCAGTTCTATTTCTACAACAACAAAGCCGTATGGTCGAAGTTCGGGTACGAGGGCTCTTCCTGGGAAAAGGGCGGTTACATCAACCGCGGATTCAACGACGTCGAGTGGACGCAAGGTTGAGCGACCCGCCGTCGAGTGCCAGCACCTATTTTCTCTCTCGGGAAGGGGAAGAACATGGCTGCCAAATACGAACTGAATGACGAGAGCGTCATTGTAGTGGTCGGCTCGGGAGCCGGCGGGGGAACCCTGGCTAACGAGCTTTGTCAGAAGGGCCACAAGGTGGTCTGCCTGGAGGCGGGGAACCACCTGACGTGGCAAGACATCGTCAATGACGAATTCGAGATGTATGGAAAGTTGACCTGGCAGGATCCGCGCACCGGTCAGCCGATCTGGATCGTCAAGGCCGTGGGCGGCTCCACGCTCCACTGGGCGGGCCTCAGCATCCGCTTCAAGGAGTACGAGCTGAAGACCCGCACCACCTACGGCTCGGTCGCGGGAGCCAACCTGCTGGATTGGCCGATCTCATTGAAGGAGCTGGAGCCGTACTACGACAAGGCGGAAACGAAGATGGGGGTCACCGGTACCCAGGGCTTTCCGCGCCAGCCGGAAACCAACGCGTTCAAGGTCGTTCAGTACTGCGCGAGGAAGGCGGGGTATTCCTTCGAGATGGGACCCTCGGCGATCAACTCGGTGGCCCGCGACGGGCGACCGGCCTGCCAGATGATCGGGTTCTGCACCTCCGGCTGCAAGAGCGGCGCGAAGTGGTCCACACTCTACACCGAAATTCCCAAGGCGGATGCGACCGGGAAGTTCGAGCTCCGTCCCAACAGCATGGCGCTGCAGATCCAGCACGATCGCCAGGGCAAGGTCACCGGTGTGCTCTATGTCGACAAGAGCGGCACGCAGCAGGTCCAGAAGGCGCGAATCGTCTGCGTCGCCGGGAACTCGATCGAGAGCCCGCGCCTGCTGCTGAACTCGGCCTCAAGCCTGTTCAAGGACGGGATGGCCAACTCCTCGGGCCAGGTGGGCCGAAACTACATGCGCCACGCCACCCAGCACGTCTACGCGACGTTCGAGCAGCCGGTCAATGCGCACAGGGGCATTCACGCGCCCGGGATCATGCGCAGCGAGGCCCGGCACGATCCCTCGCGAGGCTTCGGGGGTGGCTATCATCTGGAGATCTTCGACGTCGGCTTGCCGTTCACCGCGCTGAGCGTCGTGCCCGGCGCATGGGGCCGCAAGGTGTCCAGCTTGATCGAGCAGTACGATCACATGGTCGCGGTGTGGACCTGCGGCGAGGATCTGCCCCAGGCGGAGGCACGGGTGACCCTGGACAACTCGATAAAGGACCAGTACGGCTTGCCCGTCCCCAACATTGCGCCGGTCACGGACCACCCGAACGACGTCGAGTTGCTGAAGCACGCCCGCAAGACCCTGGAAACAATCTACCGGGCGGGCAAAGCGAAGGACATCGTCTGGCGAGCGCCCTTCCCCAATAGCCACAACATGGGCACATTGAGGATGAGCGCCAGGCCCGGCGACGGGGTCTGCAACGCGTGGGGACAGACCCACGACATCAAGAACCTGTTCATCAGTGACGGCAGCCAGTTCACGAGCTCCGGGGCCTGCAATCCGACCCTGACGATCGTGGCGCTGGCGATTCGCCAGGCGGATTACGTCCACGAGCAGATGGGCGCGGGGGCGATCTAACGGTTGAGCGTGGGGCGTCCCGAGGGTTGAGGGCGAGGGCCGCCGGCGCCCGGTCAGGCGAGCCGGTGCTCGAAGCGCGCGGCGATCCGGGACATCGAGTAGGTGCAGACGAAGTAAACGACCGCGATGAAGAGATAGAGCTCGAACGGCCGGATCTCCCGGTTGTTGACGATCTGCGCCGCTTTCGTGAGGTCCACGTAGCCGATGATCGAGGCGAGCGAGGTGTCCTTGAAGAGCACGATCATCTGCGTGACCAGCGACGGCACCATGTTGCGGATCGCCTGCGGCAGCACGACGAACCGCATCGACTGCGGGCGTGTCAGGCCGAGCGCCGTCGCGGCCTCGACCTGGCCCCGCGGCACCGACTGGATTCCCGCCCGCACGATCTCGCCGAAATACGCCGCCTCGAAGATGACGAAGGCCGTGAGCGCGACGCCGTACTCGGGGATGGGGAACCGGAGGAGCTGGGGGATGATGAACCAGATCCAGAAGATCACCATGACGAGCGGGACGCCGCGGAAGAATTCAACGTAGAGCGTCGCCGGCAGGCTGATCCACCAGGATCGCGCGAGCCGCGCGATCCCGATGAAGATGCCGAGGAAGAAGCCGAGGACGATCGCGGGGATCGCGAGGCGCAGCGTGCCGCCGCTGAAGCCTCCGAAGCCCAGGAGGCCCTGGACGACGAGGAAGGCGAAGTTGTTGACGATGACCGAGAGATCGAACACCGTCTAGCCCCCGCGCGCGATGAGACCGGGGATCGCGAATCGATGCTCTACCCGGGCCATGATCGCCGCGATCCCGACGCAGAGTACGAGATAGATGACGGTGCCCGCGGTGAGGGCTTCGAGCGCCCTCGCCGTGTAGGCCTCGATCTGGCGGGTCTGGAAGGTGAGCTCGGCCACGCTGATCGTCAGCGCGACCGACGAGTTCTTGAGCAGGTTGAGCGATTCGTTCGTCGCGGGCGGTATGCTGAGCCGGAGCGCGATCGGCACGATGACGAGCCGGTACGCCTGGAACGTCGTGAGCCCCATCGCCACGGCGGCCTCGAACTGGGTCCTCGGGATCGCCTGGATGCCCCCGCGAATGACCTCCGACATGCGGGCGCCGTGGTACACCCCGAGCGCGAATGTCCCGGCCCAGAACTCGGCCCCGTGGCGGAACAGCCACTCGCGGATCGCCTCCGGGAGGAGCGGCGGAACCCCGAAGTACCAGAAGAACATCCAGACAAGCAGGGGGACGTTGCGGAAGAATTCAACGTAGACCGTCGCGAGCGCCCGGAGCGGCCGCCACGGGACCGTGCGCATCGCGCCCGACACGATGCCGAGCGCGGCGGCGAGCACCCAGCCGAGCGCCGAGAGCTCGACGGTGGTGGCCAGGCCCTGGAGCAGCCAGCGCCCCGACTGGCCGCTCCAGAGCACCTCCCAGTGAAACGCGTATCGCAACGGGCGTCCAGCCTACTTCGGCACCACCTGCATGAGCAGGAAGCGCTTGTTCTCGGGCGCGAGCGGATAGGGCACCTCGCCCTTCGGACCGAACCACTTCTCGTAGAGCTCGAAATACTGACCCGACTCGATCGCTTCCATCAGGCCGTTGTTGACGACGGCGCGGAAGTCGGACTCGTTCTTCCGCATCGCCATCCCGAACGGCTCGTAGGAGTAGAAGTCGCCCACAATCTCCCATTCCGCGGGCCTCGGCGCTTTCGCCTTCAAGCCGGCGAGCTGGATGCCGTCGTTGGTATAGGCCTGCACCTGCCCCTGCGCGAGCGCCTGGAAGGCGGCCGGCTGGTCCGGGAACTCGCGGAGCTCTGCGGTCGGGACGCGCTCACGGATGATCTTCGCGTTCGTCGATCCTTGCTGGGCGGCGACGCGCCGGCCGACGATGTCCTGGATGCCGTGGATCGCGCTGCCCTTCTTCACCAGGAACTGTGCCCCCGTGACGAAGTAGGTCAGGCTGAAGTCGACCGAATCCCGACGCGCCCGCGTGTCCGTCATCGTCTCGGCGATGAGGTCGACTTGGTTGGAGGTGAGGAGGGGGATGCGGGTCGCAGGCGTTGACTCCTTCAACTCCACCTTGATCACCTTGCCGAGCTTCTTCTCGATCGCAGGCTTGATCGCCTGCTCGACCAGATCGATCGAGAACCCGACCCACTCGTTGGTCTTGCTGACGAAGCCGAAGGGCGGCGAGCCACGCCGCGTCCCGACCGTCAGCACGCCAGTCCCGGAGATCTTCTCCAGCGTCGTCTCGGCCAGCGCCGGCGCGGCCACGGCGACGAATCCAAGGGCGAAGAGGGCTGCCAGCAGTCGTCTCATGGGTGGTCTCCGTCAATGACTGAGGATCTTCGACAAGAACTCCCGGGCACGCTCCGACTTTGCAGCGGCGAAGAACTGCTCGGGCGGGGCCTCTTCCACCACCCGACCGCCGTCCACGAAAACCATGCGGTGGGCCACCCGCCGCGCGAATCCCATCTCGTGCGTGACGACCATCATCGTCATGCCGTCTCTCGCGAGGTCGGTCATGACGTCAAGGACTTCGTTGATCATCTCCGGGTCGAGCGCGGAGGTGGGCTCGTCGAAGAGCATGATCTTGGGCTGCATCGCCAGCGCGCGCGCGATCGCGACGCGCTGTTGCTGGCCGCCCGAGAGGGTCGCGGGATAGTTTTCCGCCTTGTCCGGGATGCGGACCCGCTCGAGGAGCGCGCGCGCCACGCGCGACGCGTCGGCCTCGCTGAGCCCTCGCACCCTGACGGGCGCCAGCATGATGTTCTCGAGCACGGTCATGTGCGGGAACAGGTTGAACGATTGGAAGACCATCCCGACGCGCGCTCGCAGGGCCGAGAGGTTGACGCCGGGCCTGGTGAGCGACTCGCCGAGCACGACGAGCTCGCCACCCTGGATGGGCTCGAGCGCATTCACGCACCGGATGAGGGTGCTCTTGCCCGAGCCCGACGGGCCGCAGACGACGACGACCTCGCCGGCCTTTACGGCCAGGGTGATGTCGCGCAGGACGTGGGCCTTCCCAAACCACTTGTTGACGGATTTGAACTCGATCACCGTGTCGGCCATCAGTTGATCGCCAGGAGGACGCCGGCGTTCCCCGTCTGGCCGGGCCCGACGCGCGCCCCGGCGGCCGTCCCCGGAGCCCCGGCCTTCAGCTCGTCGTCCTCCATCTCCATGGCCTCGGCCACGTGGATCGTGTCGCCGACCGCGACGATGTCGCCCGCCTTGACCGCGATGTGGGTGATCTTGCCTGGGAGCGGCGCCGTCACCGTCTGGGGGCCGGTCCCCCGCCGCGCCGCCCTCGGTCGGGATGACGTAGCGGATTGCCTCCTCGACTCGGATCATGTCCGTCTCGACGACGGCCCATCGCGGTCGGTGACGTCGACGACGTACGCGACCCCATCGGCCAGAGGAGTATATGCCGGGTCCGGTCAGTCGCGCATCGACCTCACGAACCTTGTTGCCGATCCCCCTCCGGCGGTTTCCGCTCGCGGGCCGCCGGGCGCCCCGCCGGCCCCTCACGCGGGCGCGGCGAGCCGTCAGCGGCGCCGCAGCAAGGCGGCCAGGGCCGGCGGGCCGAGGAGCGCGCGCGGCGGCACGAAGTCGCCGAACACGCCCATCACCAGCGAGAGCAGGGCCGGGCAGCGCGCGAACACGCGCGCGGCAGCATTGGCCGTCCACCGCCGGGCGATGACGAACTGGAGCACGCGCGTAACGCGCTCCTTGTCACGGAAGGCGGCCCTCCGCGTCCGCACGTAGGCCGCGAGGGCGCGCGCCGAGCAGTCGGAGCGGGCGAGAGCGGCGCACGCCGTGTCGGCCGCCAGCTCCGCCCCTCGGAGCGCGGCAAAGATTCCCTCGCCGGTAAACGGATCGTAGAATCCGGCGGCGTCGCCCACCAGCATGACGCCCCCGTGGCGCGGCGGCGCCACCCGGTACGCGAGCGGACCGAGCGCGTGCACGGGCGCCGCGCGCGCGAGCCGAGGGAAGCGCGCCCGGAGCCCGGCGAGCTGCCGGACGCGCGTGTCGAAGAGCTCCTCGAGGCGCCCGCGGTGGGCGGAGAGACCCGCGAGCGGCAGGACGAGGCCGAGGTTCACGAGCCCGGGCGCCACAGGGTTGACGATCGCGTACACGGGCGGATCGACGAAGATCTCGCCGCGGTCGGCGAGGCCGTCCGCGCCGCTCGCGTAGGTCATCAGCGCCACGCGGCGGAGCGCGTGCGGCGCGACCAGCCCGAGCCGGCGGGCGACGACGGAGTTCCGGCCGTCGGCGGCGATGACGAGCCGGGCACGGATCGACTGGGGACGGCCGGCACCGTCCGCCACCTCCACCCCGACGACCCCGTCACCGTCGACGATCACGTCGGTCACGCGCCGACCTTCGAGGAAGTCCGCGGCCGTCTCCCGAAGTCGATCGGCGAGCACCCGGTCGAGGACGATCCGCCGGACCGCCAGCGCGTGGTCGCGGTAGCCCCGCCACCGCCCGGCGCACGGGTAGCTGCCGGTCAGTCGCGTGCCGTCGGGAGCGGTGATCGTCATGCCTGAGAGCCGCACCGCGCCGCCGCCTTCGAGCCGCTTCAGCACGCCCAGCCGGTCCAAGACGCGCGCCGCCTCGGGGCTCAGGTACTCGCCACAGATCTTCGGCCGCGGGAAACGGGCGCGATCGAGCACGAGGACGCGGAGGTCGCGCTCGGCGAGCAGGATCCCCGCGGCGGCGCCGGACGGGCCGGCGCCGACCACGACGGCGTCATACCTCACGAGCGGTTGCCTCCCACCGTGATCACGCGGGCCAACCAGGGATAGCGCCGCACCTCGAGCCGCGAGACCCGAGCCATCTCCGCCAGCGCGCGGATCTCGGGGGGCGAGTAGCTCCGCCGCACCGAGAGCGGCCCGTCGTGGCGGGAGATCCGGTGACAGCGGAGGAGCCGCGTCGTCAGCCACACCAGGAACACGCCGAGCCGCGCCCGCCAGAGGTCGTTCACGACGAATCCGAGCCGGCCGGCGCGCGCCATCTCACCGAGGGCCCCGGCCGCGTTCTCGGGAGCGAGGTGGTGGAGCGTGAGAACCGAGACGACCAGGTCGACGCCGCCCCGCCGCACCGGAAGCGCCGACGCGTCGCCGCACACGACCGCGATCTCCGGGTAGGCGGCCGCCGCCGCGCGCGCGAGGCGGGCCGAATCCGGATCGCGATCGAGCGCGAGGACCCGGACCGTCCGCCGCGACCGCCGGCCCCACTCGACGAGGCGGACGGCGAGGGCGCCTCCCCCCGCCCCGACGTCGAGGATGCGGACGGGACGGCCCCCCGGGAGTCCCGCGAGCGCGCGGGTGACCCAGCGAAGCGTCAGCGCGTCGCCGCCAAACCGCGCGTTGAGCCGCTCGACGTCGGCCAGGCTCGCGGCACGCTCGGCCGCCGGCGTGGGGCGGTCGAGCATCTCCAGGCCGTTCTCGACGCGGCGCATCTCACCGCTGCATCAGAAACGGAGCAGCGCGCCCTCGGCGGCGAAGCCCGGTCCGAGCGCGATCATCAGGCCCCACTCGCCGGGCACGGGCCGCTCGGCCCGGAGCATCGCCTCGAGCACGAACAGGATCGTCGCCGACGACATGTTGCCGAACCGGCGCAGCACCTCGCGCGAGTACGCAATCTGCGGCTCGGTCAGCCCCAGCCGCACCCGGGCCTGCTCGATGACGCGCCGCCCGGCCGAGTGGAGCACCCAATAGCGGATGTCGTCCGGCTTGAGCCCCTGCGCCTCCATCAACACGTCCGCCATCTCCTGCATCATCGCGGCCCCGATGCGGCGCACCTCCTTCGAGAGCACGACCCGCGGCCGGCCGCCCGGGTACTCGAACCCCATCGCCGGCAGATGCTCCGAGCGGAAGCGCGTCCGGTGGCAGACGACGCTCACGCCCGCCCCCTGCGTCGAGAGTGCCACCGCCCCCGCGCCGTCGGCGAAGATCGCGTGGGCCACCGCGCTCTCGAGCCGATCGTCCAGATAGTACGCGGCCGAGCAGATCTCGACCGCGAGCACGAGCGCCCGGTGGGCGGGAAACGCCTCGAGGTGGTTCCACGCCTGCTGGAGCGCCACCATGGCGCTCGCGCACCCGGTGTCGCCGACGTGGACCCGCTGGACCCCGGCGCGACAGCCCAGGCGCGCGATGAGATGCGCGTCGAGGCTCGGCGTCATCCGGCCCGTACACGTGGTCGTCGCGAGGAAGTCCAGATCCGCCGGCGTCCACCCGGCCCGCGCGAGCGCCCGGCGCGCGGCCGCTTCGCCGATCTCGAGGGCGCCCCGACAAAAGCGGTCGTTGAGCTCGTCGACGGTCTCGTCGGTGCGCACCCGTGCGGGATCGAGATACAGATAGCGGCCTTCGATCTGGCTGTTGGCGAAGAACCCCTGCCGGACCGTGTCCCCATATCCGGCCAGCTCGAGCACGCGCGCCTGGCTGAAGCGGTGCGGCGGCGTCGCGGTAGCGACGGCGTTGATTTTCGGCGTCGGCATCATGCTCCCTCGCGTAAGATTCGGACCCAGATCATCCTACTCTGGGGGTCCGACCCATGCCAGTCATGAGCTTCGAGGGCAGCGCACCCAGGATCCATCCGAGCGCCTTCGTCGCCGAGACCGCGGTGGTCGTCGGCAACGTGACGATCGAGGCCAACGCGTCCGTATGGTACAACGCCGTCGTCCGCGGCGACACCGCGCCGATCGTGATCCGCGCCGGCGCCAATGTCCAGGATTGCTCGGTGGTGCACGTGAACTCGGCGGACCCGGTCGAGATCGGCCCCGGCGTCACCGTCGGCCACGCGTGCGTGATCCACGGCTGCACGCTCGACGAGGAATGCCTGATCGGCAACGGGTCGACCGTGCTCGAGCGCGTCCGCATCGGCGCGCGCTCGCTCGTGGGCGCGGGCTCGCTCGTGGTGCCCGGCACCCAGATCCCGCCGGGGGTGCTCGCGCTGGGCGCGCCCGCCCGTGTCAAGGGGCCGCTAGCCGGCACGCCGGCCGAGGCGTGGGTGCGCAACAATCCCGCCGGCTACCAGTCGCTGGCCCGGCGTCACAAGGCCGGCGTGCGCCCGCTCTGAGCGGCTACAGTCCGCGGAGGAGCCGCGTGAGTTGCTCCTCGGTGGGGGGCTGGCGGTAAAAGAGCCGGTAGAACGCGAGCGCCTCCTGCCTGACGTCTTCCTCGGGGAACAGGTCGGGGTAGAGGGCTCGGCCGAGCCACTTCAAACCCGCCAGCCGGTTGACCGACGGCGGCAGGTCGAGCCAGGGGAACGGGACGAGCGGGGCCAGGTAGACTCGTCGGTCGCGGACGGCCTTGACTCCCTGCCACGCGGGATCGGACTGCACCGCGGCGGCGAACGCGGGTTCGATCGTGACGATCACGTCCGGATCCCACGCCACGACCTGCTCGAGCGATACGCGAACGAGCGCGCCGGGTTCCGCCCGCCCGGCGGCCACGTTCCTGGCGCCGAGCACCTGCAGGCTCTCGACTAGCTCCGTGCTGAGACCGCCGGGCGGCCGCGCGTAGTAGACGCGTGGGCGCCGGTCGGCGGGCACACGGGCGACGCGCTCGCCGACCTCGGCCAGCACCCGCGCCGCGTAGCGTCCGAGCTCGGCGGCCCGCCCCGCGACTCCCAGCAGCTCGCCCGCGGTCGCGTAGACGCGCGCGACGGCGGCGAGGCTCCCGTCGAGCAGCACGTACGGCACCCCGGTCTCTCGCTGGATCCGGTCGGCCAGCGCCGCTTCGCGGGGTCCGACTGCGCCGTAGTCGAGGATCACATCGGGCCGGGCCTCGCGCACGGCCTCGAGGTTCGGCGTATTGCTGCGGCCGGTGAGCTTGCCGAGGGTCGGCAGCGCGGCGTACCGGGGGGGGATGTAGGCGCGCTCATCGAGCGTGAGCGGACGGTACCAGCCGAGGAGCGCGTCGGGGGCGAGCGTGTAGACGAAGACCGTGGCCGGCGGACCGGCGGCGAACACGCGCTCGATACGGACAGGCACTACGACGCGGCGCCCGGCAGAGTCGGTGACGACGCGCGTCCCGTCCGCCGCGGCGCGTGACGGGGCGAGGCCGAGCGCGATCGTCAGCCACCCGGCGGCCAGAAGGGCCCGCCCCGTCGTCCGCGGAACGGCCGGTCTTCTCGGGAGGCGTCGGAGCTGCCTGCCGGGTCGCCGGACGACCGTTCCCTCGTCCGCCCCCACCATAGCCACGTAACTTCCCACGCCCTTCGTCGTTTCGCAAGAAAGGCCCGGCCGCCGGCGGGCTGCCGAACTTCACACGAGCGTCGCGAAGTCGTAACGCCGCACTCGGATGATCGAGGACGAGTTTCGCGTCCTGATCGCCTTCACCCGGCTGGAGACAGGAGAGTGTCCAATCCGGTTTTCGAAGGTCGCGGAGCGCTCTGGCCACCCCACATGCAATGACCCGATCGGAGGGGTCGGTTCGGACGCGCGCCGACCGGAGCGCCAGGTCGCCTCGGGACTCTATCGACCTGGCCGCCGCCGCGGCGGGCGCCTCGGCCGCGTCCGGCCGCTCGTCGGCGCCCCCGTGAACGCCGGCCCGACTCTGCACAATCCGGAGCGCAGGCGCGGGCCCCGGAGCCGGCGACCGGGGTCCCGGAGCCCGCGTTGATCACCGTCGTCGTCGCGGCCGTCGGGCTCGTCGCGCTCGTGCTGCTCCTCATCGTGCTGTGGGGCATGAACGGCCAATGACGCGGCCGGAGGCCGGTTCGTGGGGCGCGACCGGGCCAGGGGTCGCCGACACCCTCACGACCGTGTGAAGGGTGGGCCGCGCTCGGGGTCCCGGCACCTCTGCCTCGCGGCCAGAGCCGGCGTCCGGCGCTCAGCTCAGCCGAGGACCTCCCGGCAGAGCGCCTCCCACATCAGGGCGGAAAGGCGCAGACTCTCGACGTCGATCCGTTCGTTGTTGCCGTGAAACATGAGGGGGTACTCCGCGTACGGGATGCGAGGTGAGTGCAGGCCGAACCCGTACGCCGGGATGCCCTTCCAGCGGAAGTAGCGGGCGTCGGTAGCGCCGGCCGCGAGGCGGGGGACGACCCGGCTGCCCGGGACGAGGGTCGTCGCCACGCGCGCAAGCGCCTGGGCCAGCGGCGTGTCGGGCGAGCTGAGCGAACCTTCCTCGGAGCATTGGGACTCGACGACGACCTGCGCGGCGAGGTCACCGAGCGCCTCGGCCAGCATCGCGTCGACCTCGCCGGGGCCGACTCCCGGCAGGGCCCGGATGTCCACCTCGACCGTCACCCGGTCGGGGATGACGTTCACCGCCACGCCGCCGTGCACGACGTTCGGCGAGAAGGTGGTGTGCGTGCAGGCGTGTACGACTCGAGCCAGGCTGACGGGCTCGAGGCGCGTCGCCGCGCCGAGTACCCGCTCCGGGTCGATCAGCGCGGCGGAAACCTCGGGCGGCAGCTCCAGCTCAGACACACACCGGCGCCAGACGTCGAGAATGCGGGCCTTCGGCTGGTAGGCGGCGATGCGCCGCACCGCCTCGGCGGCGACGACGAGCGCGTTGTCGGTCCGGAACGGCATCGCGCCATGCCCGGGGACCCCGCGCACCACGAGCCGGCGCCAGTTGACTCCCTTTTCGCCGACGGTGAGCGGAAGCAATGGTCCTGACGAAGTCGGGATCGGAACGCCCCCGCTCTCGGTGATGACGTAGTCGGCCCTGACCGCGCCCGGTTCGTGCTCGATCAGGTGTCCGGCGCCGTAGGTGCCGAGGGCTTCTTCGTCGGCCACCGCCAGGTAGATGAGCGTCCCGCGCGGACGGAAGTCGCTCGCGCGTAGCCGCCGTACGGCCACCGCCATCGTCGCCGTGAGGTTCAACATGTCGATGGCGCCCCGTCCCCACACGACACCGTCCTCGACCTCGGCCGCGAACGGGTCGCGCTGCCAGCCCGCAGGGTTGGCGGGCACGACATCGGTGTGCCCCATCAGGAGGAGGACCGGTGCCGAGGGGTCATCGCCCTCGATCCGCGTGATCAGGCTCTCGCGCCCCGGCGCGGCGACGTAGCGCTCGCAGACGAGGCCGGAGCCCGCGAAGTAGTCCTCGAGCGCGTCGGCGTTGCGCACCTCTTGCCCGGACGTGACGCGCCCATCGTTCACGCAGGCGTTGCGGATGAGCGTTCGGAGCAGCTCCGTGGATTCGGTCGCGAGAGCGTTGTCGTCAGCCACGCCGTCTCCTCTGGTGGCACCGGTCGTCACTCGCTCCCAAAGGGGGAGGGATGGCGGGCAAGATACGCGAGGGCTTCCTCACCTGGCAAGAGGCGGGAACGCTCCGGTGGGGCGCCCTACGGGCCGAGGAGTACCAGTGGCGCCGGGACCGGGATGCCGGCCAGCGCCAGCAGCCGGTCGGCGAGCGTCCGGTCGTTGGTGACGCGGGGGACCTTGTGCTGGTCGCCGAGCCTTCCGACGCTCCCCATCCACGCGTAGAACGTCCCCGCCGGCAGCGTCACGAGGCGGGGCGGATGCATTCCGACGTCTCCCCGGCGCTTCGTCCGGTAGTCGCCGTTGAGCCCCATGAGCGTTCGGTCCACGACGCGGACGAACTCGTCCGGCGCCCGCGGCGGGACGCGGAACTCGACGAGCCAGTCGTGCCCGCCTCGAGCGTCGTCCGGCGAGGGGTAGCGCGGCGCCACCGTGAACTCGACGACGTGCGCGTCGGTGCGACGGCAGGCCTCGACGAGCGCCTGCTCCACTTCCTCCACGATCACGTTCTCGCCGAACGCGTTGACGAAATGCCGAGTCCGCCCGGTGATCTCGAGCCGCAGCGGGTGCTGGGCGGTCACACGCACGGTGTCGCCGAGCAGGTACGACCAAAGGCCGGCCGGGGTGCTAAGCGCGATCGCGTACGCGCGGCCGACCTCGACGTCGGCGACCGTGTGCCGACGGGGCCGGTCGCGGCCCAGGTCCTCGACCGGGACGAACTCGTAGAAGATGCCGTAGTCGAGCATGAGGGTGAGCCCGCCGCTCGGCTCGGTCTGGACCGCCACGAACCCCTCAGACGCCGATACACCTCGACCCGGTCGAGGGCGATGCCCATCCATTCCTCGAAGACCCGGCGGTACGGAGCGAAAGAGACGCCACCGTGGATAAGCACACGGAGGTTCGGCCAGCAGTCGCGGAGGTCGCAGACCGGGCAGCCGGCCAGTTGCCTGGCCCGCCCGACGCGCTCGAACAGGATGAGGAGCCACGACGGCATCCCACACAGCAGGCGCAGGTCCTGGCGCTCCACGAGGGTCGCGGCCGCGGCAATCCGCTCTTCCCAGTCGGGGATCGCGGCGATCGCGGCTCCGGGGGAGTAGCGGCTCCGGATCCCCGGCGGGAGACGGCGCACGACGAGCCCGGAGAGATCGCCGGCCTCGCAGCGCTCGCCGAGCGCCTCGAGGGTCGCGCTGCCGCCGAGAAACAGCATCGGGCCCCCCAGGAGGTTCGCGCCGCCGGCGCGCTCGGCGGCGAGCGCGAGCGCGTCCCATCCGCCCTTGCGGTGGGACGCCAGGGCCTCGGCCGTCACGGGAATGTACTTTTCGCCCGCCGTCGTTCCCGAGGTCTTCACCCAGTGGCGCGGTCTGCCCGGCCACGTCACGTCGGACTCGCCGTGGATCGCGCGCTCCCAGAGCGGGCGGAAGTCGAGGTACTGCGCACGACGGCCGACGCCGCGATCTGCAGCGGGGCGGCCCCCTCGCTCGGGTCGGACCAGGGCCGATGCGGCTACGGTCCCCGGCTGCCGCTGCTGGTGATCTCGCCATTCGCGAGGGACAACTTCGTCGATCACACGCTCACCGACCAGGCCTCGATTCTTCGCTTCATCGAGGACAACTGGAACCTGGGGCGGATCGGCGCCGACTCGTTCGACCAGCTGGCGGGCTCCCTCGCGAGCATGTTCGATTTCGACCATCCGCGTGACGACACGCTCGTCCTCGACCCCGTCACCGGCGAGCGGCCGAACGAGGCGACGACGACGACTAGATTGCGGACGCCTCGCTCCCGTCCCCCTTCGGCCCGCGTGACGGGCGGAGGGGGCGCGCGGGCGCGCCGACACGGACGAGGAACCTGACGAGGTCGTCCGCGAGATAGTCGAACACCTCTTCGAGCCGCGCCTCCGTGCCGGGAACGTCCCGAGCCGCCGACGTCACGTAGCGAGCGGTCCGCCGGTTGGCGGTGACGAGCACCACCCGTCCCGAGGCGGCGTCGACGAACCGCGTTTCCACCTGCACCGAGCCCGGCCCGACCCAGCGCCAGTGGCGCGACGGGGCAAGGTAGTCGAGCTCGAGCTGACTCACGGTGCCCTCAAGCCGAAGGACGCCTGCCGACCCGACCGGAGGTGAGGTCTGCGGGTCGAGGACGTGCTCGAAGAGCCCGCTCGCCCTCAGCCGTCGCGCGAGGTCCGACTGGAAAAACGCCCGCACCGCTGACACGATCCGCCTGTCCTCGAATCCCCACGCGGGAGGACCCGCGACGGCGAACGGGGCGACCTCGATCGCCCGGTATGCCTCCAGACCGAAGTCCGCGCGGATCCCGATCCGACCCGCATCAGGATCCCGCCGAGTGGGGAGCAGGCCCGCGGCGCCGACCGGTTGGAGCGGAGTGCTCCGGACTGGCTCGCACGCGGACGACGCAAGGAGGAGGACGAGCAACGTCTGGGCTAGGATCGCTCCGCACTTCACTGACGCATCCTCCTCCGCGCCTGAACGGCGCCTTCGGATGCAGTATGCGCCCTTCGAGCCGGAGGGCGAGCGATCCCCGAGTCACTCCCGTCGGCGTCCGGATGGTGTACCGTCGCGGGTGATGGAGCGCGCGCTCTTCCTCGACTTCGGCGGAACCCTCGTGCTCGCGCGGGACGGCCGGACGGTTGTCGACGGCGACGGCAATCCCCTGCTGATGCCGCACGTGCCGGAGGTACTGGCACGCATGCGACCCCGCTTCGACACGTGCTTCATCGTATCGAACCAGGCCCGGATCGGACGGGGCGAGATCGCCGAGGCCGAGGTGCGTCGGCGCTTCGCGTGGCTCAATGAGCGGCTGGGCCGGCCCTTCACGGACTGGCGGCTCTGCCCGCACCAGGAGGAGGATGCCTGCTTCTGCCGCAAGCCCAAGCCCGGAATGTTTTTGGATCTTGCGGCCGGGTACGGCATCGACCTGGCGGGCTCGACTCACGTCGGTGACGCCGAGAAGGACCGCGTCGCGGCCGCCGCCGCCGGCGTCGGCACCTTCGTCCCCGCCCGGGAGTTCTTCGGCTGGTAATCCCTCCCCCGCCGGGGCGTCAGCGTCCGAGACCGAGGACGCGATTCCGCGCTCGTCGCGGAATCAGAACGGAGGTCGTTCGGGCTGATCGGCGACGAGGTCGGCCTCGGCGCGAGCGCTCCCGCGCGATCGGAAGATCGTGCTCTCCAATTGTCGCAGACCGTCGACGGTCACATGCACCGATTCGACGGTATCGAGCATTTCGCTCTACTCGGTCCCGGTCCCCATCCCGATCATCACCGGGAAGTGCCGATGATCCAGCTCGCCGAGCGAGAAGATCGCGGCGGACGGATCGGCGAGCGCCGGATTACCGGCGAAGAGCGCATCGATCCGTGGGTCGCGGTGCCTGGGTTGGGCCTTGTACGCCAGCCCCACCGTGCGGTACGCGTCCGGCATGATCATGGACGGGACTTCGAGCGCGTTGTGCGGGTGCAAGATGTCTGCGACCCGCCGGGCAAGCTCGACCAGCCGAGAGTCGACCGCGCCATCCAGCAGACTCGGAACAACGCTACGGCATACCGGGGCGTTCGTCGCCCAGACGATCGGGTTTCGCGTCCGCCACGCATAGTGGGTCGGCGGGCCTCCACCGAGTTCGGTCTCGTACAATTCCGTCGAAATGATGAGGTCCCGGAGTCTTGAATACAGACCCCGGTCCTGGTGCGCAGGAAGAAAATGGGTGCCGGCGCGATACAGGACTCGGCTGTCGTCGACCGTGAGTCGTTGGTAGATCGAGAACCCCACGGGCTCGTCTTCGCAGAGCACGAGTACGATCCCGTAGTTCTCTCCGAAGACCGACTGGCGCCCCGCCCACACGGGCCCCGTCATGTGCCAGCTGGCGCCCAGGATCTCGTCGCATTGCGCGAGCATCGCCGAACGCCGGTCGGCGGGAACCTCATCGGCTCGGGCGTACATCGTGAACTGATACGCCGTCTTCTCGTGCTTCGCGACCGGCATGTGCCTACGCCTCCTGCGACTCTGACGCTGTCAGTCGCGCCGCAAAGCGCTCGGCCAAGTACGCCCGGGCTGCCGGCGGGCCGACGGTGGTGCAGATGAGCCGGTCGAGCGGCGGCTCCGTGTGGCGGCGGACGAACACGTCGTGGTCGTCCAGCCAGTCCGCCACGGCTTTCGCCCGGGAGGCATCGCCAAAGTCGAAGGCGACGAAATTGGCCGAACTCGGCAGGCTTTCGACGCCGACTTATACCGTCTTCACCCCCGAAGCCTCAGAACCAGAACGCCATCCGTGTCAGCAGCTCCCAGGATGTCGGGTCCTGCCTCCGGTGGAGCTGGGTGGCCGTGGCGCAGGCGGTCAGCCGCCGACAGCTGAGCGGGGTCGCGTACGGGTTGTCGTACCAGTAGTTATTCCAGTTGACCATGTACCGGACCCAGCGGTTGAGGTACCAGTTGACCCCCGCGGTGACGGCCTCGGCCCCATCGGTCGTTCCCGGCCCGATCGGGGAGGAGCCGGTCGCGGCCAAAAAGTTCAGGGGATCCTTCGAGTCGAAGGTCAGCTCGGCGTACCGGAGCGTGACTTCCCACGCACCCAAGCCCGTCTTCCCGGCAAAGGGCGAGAACGGATGCCGCGGCTCCACCGGTCCGTTCAGGACCTTGTTCTCGCCCGTCAGCACCCAGGCGCCCGAGACGAACCAGCCCGCCGCATCCACGTCGTCGAGGCTCCTTCCCCCGGCGCCCATGCGCCGCCGCTGGTTCTGCACCTCGAGGTACTCGAATCTGAGCGCGGCCGGGCCTACCGCCCACTGGAGGTCGCCGCCGAACCGCGTCCGGTCGCCGTTGGTGGCCTGGGCGGTGAACCACGTGAAGCGCGCGTTGCCTCTCGCCATCGTCCGGCCCTGGGGGCTCGTGCCCGGGCCCTCGTCAGCGTACGTGCTATAGCCCTCGAGCTGAAGCCCTTTGAGCCAGTAATTCCCCGTGGTCTTGAAGGGCGCGAGGATGATCTTGCCGAACGCGTCCTTTCCGCCGTTCACGGGAGCCACGTTCCTCGCCGACCCGATCCCCCCGGTTCCCGCATTGGCCACGCCGACCTCGTACCCGAGGATACCGCTCAGGAGGCTGCCGTGGAGGGACAGGCCGACCGCGTACTCCGGCTCCAGCTCGTCCACGATCGACCGCTCGATCTGGTCTGTGAACCTATTGGAGTACGTCTCCTCGTAGCCGAAGGGCACGATGAACTGCCCGACCCTCAACGCCAGCTCCGGACTGAACCGGAAGTCCAGATAGCCGTCGTTCAGGCAGACCTCAGCCGACCCCTGGCTGGCGCTATTGTGAGCGATCGGGCTCATCTCGCACTCGAACCGGAAGTCGATCCATCGGAAGAACGTGGCGGACAGCTCGAACCGCGCGCGCCGCGCGTAGAACTCGTCGACGAGGCTCTTCCCCGCCAGCGTCCGAGTGTTGTTCTCGACCGCGGCGTAGTCGATCTGCAGCCGGGCTCCCAGCTCGACCCGGAAGTCCCCGTCGGCTGTCTGCAGGAAGGGCCGGCCGTTGTCGATCCCCGCCTGGAGCGCGCCGATCCGCTCCTTCTCCATCTTCTCGCGCTCGATCTTGGCCTGGTCGACCTCCTGCTGGGCCCGCCGCAGGAGCTCGGTCTTCTGCTCCTCGGTGATTTGACCGTGCTCGCGCATGATCTTCAAGACGTCCTGCAGGACGGAGCCCGCCTCCTCGGCCGCGACCCTCTGGGGGACGACCACAAGGGAGACCGCCGTCGCCATCGCGACCGCCAACCACCCCATCCCTCTCTGTCTCATTGACACCCTCCGTTCGGCATGCGGCACCTCTGGCCGTCCCTCGGCGGGGGACCGCGCGGGACGATGACACGCGTCAGTTACGAGCTGATTACGCGCCGGTGAAGTTTACCCCACTACGCGAGGGAGTGGCGGACCATTTTGCTCTCGACCATGTAGATCACCATCTCTGCGATGTTGGTCGCGTGGTCGGCCACGCGCTCGAGGAAGCGCGAGATCAGGATCAGCCGGATCGCCCGCGGGATGGTCTTCGGGTCCGACATCATGTAGGTCAGAAGCTCGCGGAAGATCTGCTCCTTCAGCGAGTCCACCTCGGCGTCCTCGGCGCAGACCTGGCGCGCCAGCTGGGTGTCCCGACCGACGAAGGCGTCCAGGCTCTCCTTGACCATGCGCTGGGCCCGCTCGGCCATCCGCGGCAGGTCGATGTACGGCTTGAGCTGCGGTTCCTGGTTCAGCTCGAGCGCGCGCTGGGCGATGTTCACCGCCTGGTCGCCGATCCGCTCGAGGTCGGTCACGACCTTCATGATCGTCGTAATGAAGCGGAGGTCCCCCGCCGCCGGCTGGTGGAGGGCGAGCAGCTCGACGCTTTTCTCGTCGACCTCGACGTCGTAGGCGTTGACCTGGCGGTCGCGGTCGATGACGTCCTGCGCGAGTGCGTCGTCGCGCTCGGTGAGGGCGCGCATGGCCCGCCGGATCTGGTCCTCCACGAGGCCCCCCATGGCGAGGAGCGTCTGCTGGAGGCCAGCCAGCTCGTCGTCGAAGTGACGTTGCATCCTTTCGTCTCCTAACCGAACCGACCGGTCACGTAGTCCTCCGTCCGCGAGTCGCGGGGACTGGTGAAGAGCCCGCGGGTGGGGCCGAACTCGATCAGCTCGCCGAGCAGGAAGTACGCCGTCCACTCCGACACGCGCGCCGCCTGCTGCATGTTGTGGGTGACGATCACGATCGTGAGCTCCTTCCGGAGCTCCATGATCAGCTCTTCGATCTTGGCGGTCGCGATCGGGTCGAGCGCGGAGCACGGCTCGTCCATCAGGAGCACTTCGGGCTCGACGGCCAGCGCCCGGGCGATGCAGAGTCGCTGCTGCTGCCCGCCGGAGAGGCCCGCGCCCGACTTTCCGAGCTCGTCCTTGACCTCGTCCCAGAGGGCGGCGTGGTGGAGCGCCCGCTCCACGGCCTCGTGGAGAGCGGCCCGGTTCCGCACTCCGGCGAGCCGGAGGCCCGCCGCGACGTTGTCGAAGATCGACATCGTCGGGAACGGGTTCGGCTTCTGGAAGACCATGCCGATCCGCCGCCGGACCTCGACGGGATCCGCGCCCGGGGCGTAGAGGTCCTCGCCGTTCAGCTCGACCCGGCCCGCCACCCGCGCGCCCGGGACGACCTCGTGCATCCGGTTGATGCAGCGGACGCAGGTCGACTTCCCGCAGCCGGACGGGCCGATGATCGCCGTCACCGAGCGGGGAACTACGGCCAGATCGATGTCCCTGAGCACCTGGCGCGGACCGAACCAGGCGTTGAGCCGTGTGATCCGAATACCGTCAGCCATAGGTCCCTCGTCGATTGTACAGGCCTTTCGTCGCGAGCCGGGCGAGAAGACTCATCACCAGCACCAGGGAGATCAGGACGAGCGCGCCCGCCCACGCCTGGCGGTGCCAGTCGTCGAACGGCGAGATCGCGTAGGAAAAGATCTGCAGCGGCAGCGCCGCGATCGGCTCGTCGAGGCGGCGATGCCAGAAGCGGTTGCCGAAGGCCGTGAACAGGAGCGGCGCCGTCTCGCCCGCGATCCGGGCGACGGCCACCATCACGCCGGTGATGATCCCTGCCCGCGCCGTCGGGAGCACGACGTGGAGGACCACCTTCCACTGCGGGAGCCCCAGGGCCAGCGCGGCCTCTTGCAGCGAGGCGGGGACCATCCGCACCAGCTCCTCGGTCGTCCGCAGGATGATCGGGAGCATGATCACCCCCAGCGCGACGCCTCCGGCGAGGGCCGAGAAGCGGCGCATGGGCAGGACGATGAGCGTGTAGGCAAAGATCCCGATCACGATCGACGGGACGCCGTTCAGGACGTCCGCGAGGAAGCGGCAGAGCCAGGGCAGACGGCGGTCGCGCGACTGCGCGAGGTAGACACCGCCCAGGATGCCGAGCGGGACCCCCCCGGCGGCGGCCAAGCCGATCAGGGTCAGGCTGCCCGTGATCGCGTTGGCCATGCCGCCGCCCGGCTCGCCGACCGGCGTCGGGAGGTGGACGAAGAAGGCCACGTTGAGAGCCGTGCTCCCCCGGAAGATGAGGAAGCCGAGAATCAGCACGAGGGGCAGGATGACGACGAGGGCCGCCAGGGCCGCGAGGATGTTCATCGCTGCGTTGGTGGCGCGGCGGACGGCGACCCGGCTCACTCCCGCACCTCCTTCACCGCGCCGCCGACGCTCCACACGAGGAGCCGCGCGAGCGCGTTCACGGCCACGGTGACGACGAAGAGCAGGAGCCCGATCTCGATGAGCGCGGCGAGGTAGAGGTCGGACGTGGCCTCGGTGAACTCGTTCGCGATGACGCTCGCCATCGTGTAGCCGGGGGCGAACAGCGAGAGCGCGATCTCCGGGCGGTTGCCGATGACCATCGTCACCGCCATCGTCTCGCCGAGCGCGCGGCCGAGGCCGAGCAGGATCGCGCCCAGGAGGCCCGAGCGCGCGTAGCGGAGGACCGCGAGCCGCGTCGTCTCCCAGCGCGTCGCGCCGAGCGCGAGGGCCGCTTCGCGCTGCTGGGTGGGGACCGCCAACAGCACCTCCCGGCTCACGGCCACGATGAACGGCACGACCATGATGGCCAGGATGATGCCCGCCGCCAGCATCCCGACCCCGTAGGGCGTCCCCTGGAACAGCGGCAGGAAGCCGAGCCCGCGGGCCAGCCCGGGCTGGACCCAGCTCCGGAGCAGCGGGGCCAGCACGAAGATCCCCCAGAGCCCGTAGACGACGCTCGGGATCGCGGCGAGCAGCTCGACCAGGAACGCGACCGGGGGACGGATCCAGAAGGGCGCTAGCTCCGCCAGGTAGATCGCGGTGCCGACGCCGAGCGGCACCGCGATGAGCATCCCGAGCAGAGCGGACGCGAGGGTGCCATAGACGAACGGCAGCGCGCCGAAGTGCTCGGCGACCGGGTCCCAGTCGGCCGTGACGAGGAACCGCCAGCCGAAGGCCGCGAGCGCCGGCCGCGCGGCGTACACCAGCAGGGCCGCGATGCCGAGCACGACGACCACGAACACGAGGACGGCCGCCCGCACCGTCGCGTGGTAGAGCCGGTCACCCCAGACGCCCCGGCGCCGTCCCGGGACGAGCGAGCGGGGGACGGACAGCCGCTCGGCTGTCGACGCCCCCGCCAGCTCCGATTTCAGCATTCTTTCATCGCGCGACCAGGAGCGGCTTGCCATGGAAGCTGAGCTGGCCGACCTTCGCCTCCACCTGTTTGGCGATCTGCGGCGGCAGCGGCGCGTAGAGGAGATCCGCGGCGTACTTCTGCCCGTCCGTCGCCGCCCAGTAGAGGAAATTCACGACGGCCTTGCCCTTCGCCTCGTCGGTCTGCTCCTTGTAGACGAGGAGCCACGTGAAGCTGGCGATCGGGTACGCCTTCTCGCCGGATGCGTTCGTCAGCGACACGCGGAAGTCCGCCGGCATGTTGCGGGCGGCGCCCGCGGCCGCCGCCGTCGTGCTCTCGATGGTGGGCACGATGAACTGGCCCGCCTGGTTCCGGATCGCCCCGACGGGGAGTTGGTTCTTGATCGCGTACGCCAGCTCCACGTAGCCGAGCGCGCCCGGCGTGCTCTTGATCTGGCCGGCGACGCCCTCGTTGCCTTTGCCGCCCAAACCGACCGGCCACTTGACCGACGTCCCGCGCCCGACCTTCTGCTCCCACTCGTGGCTCACCTTGGCGAGATAGTCCGCGAAGATATAGGTCGTGCCGCTCCCGTCCGACCGGTGCACGACGATGATCGGGTCCCCCGGCAGGGCCACCCCGGGGTTGGCGGCCTGGATTCGCGACGCGTTCCACTTCTCGATCTTCCCGAGGAAGATGTCGGCCAGGATGTCAGGCGTGAGGCGCAGTGACGGGTTGCCCGGCAGGTTGTACGTGGCGACGACCGCGCCCAGCACGGTCGGAATGTGGAACAGCTCCCCCGGCGCCTTCGCGAGCTGCTCGTCCGTCATGGGGCCGTCCGTCGCGCCGAAGTCCACCGTCCGCTCCGTGATCTGGCGGATGCCGCCGCCGCTTCCGATCGACTGGTAGTTGAAGCGGAGGGTCGGTTGGACCTTCGCGTACTCGTCGAACCACTTCGAGTAGATCGGATACGGAAAGGTCGCCCCGGCGCCGTTGATCAGGAGCTCGGCCGCGGCGCGGGGCGGCTCCGGCAGCGGGGACCCAACCACCAAGGCGAGTGCGGCCAACCCCACCAGGACGATCGCGAGCTTTCTCATCGTGAGCCTCTCCCTTCGCCCGCGCCTGACCCCGATGGTCACCGGCCTATATTGCAGACGGGCAACGATATTGTTAACTTTGTGTTACGGACCCGGTTTCCCATCCCGGAAGCGGTAGCCGACGCCACGAACCGTCTCGACGCCCGGCGGCGGGAGCTTCGCCGCAATGAACTTGGCGCGCAGCCGGGCCACGTGAACGTCGACCGTCCGGGGCTCGACAAACCCGTCCCGGCCCCAGACGAGGTCGAGCAGTTCGTCGCGGCCGAAGACCCGACCCGGCGTCCCCACGAGCACCGCCAGCAGCTCGAACTCCTTGCGCGTGAGCTCCACCGGCTGGCCCTGCATCGTCACCTCGAACCGCTCCCGGTCGATCTGGAGCTCACCCGCCGTCAGGCGAGTCTTCTTGCCACTCGACTCCGCCTGTCTGCCGCGCCGGACCACGGCCCGGATTCGTGCGACCAGTTCGCGGGGTGAGAACGGCTTGGTCACGTAGTCGTCGGCGCCCAGCTCGAAGCCCAGGACCTTGTCGCCTTCCTCCACCCGGCCCGTCACCATGATCACCGGAATGGCGCTCGTGTCGGCTTCCTGCTTGAGCCGGCGGCAGACCTCCCAGCCATTGAGTTGGGGTACCATAATATCGAGCAGGATCACCTCGGGCAGCAGCTCGCGGGCGCTCTTGAGGGCATCGGCGCCGTTCGAGGCCACGACGACCTCGTACCCTTCCCGCGTGAGGTTGTAGCGGATCAGCTCGGCGACGTCCGGCTCGTCCTCGACGACGAGGACGCGCCCCTGCGCGCTCCGCGCCGCCGCGGTCCCGACCACCGAGCTGCCCCGCTGGTTGGCCCGCAGCATGGGAAGAGTGTCTCCCGGCCGCGTTACGGCGCGATGACGGCCGGGTAAACCTTCGGTAAAGAGTCCCCGCCGCCTACCCCTGCCGGAACGCGCGATGCCGTGACCGACGCCTCCGAGCTCCTCCGTCGCGGGCCTGTGATCGGCGCGTCACGAAAGCATCGTCCACGCGCCATTCGACGGCAATGCGAGTCGGCTACGGTGGCGGCGTCAACGGACCGATCCCGTTCCACACCCACAACGAGCCGAGGAGGAAGCGACATGAGGATCCGCACGTTTCGTTCAGTCCTGGCTGGCCTGGGGCTCGCCGCCCTCGCCGCGGTCGGTCCGACCGCCGGCGCCGCGGCGGACGACGAGCCTCGGGGTCGCCAGACCACCCGGACGCCGATCGGACACCTGATCGTGGTCGTTGGCGAGAATCACACCTTCGACAACCTGTTCGGCGGCTTCAAGCCGGGAGACGACCAGACCGTCTCGAACCTCTTGTCCAAGGGCATCATCAAGGAGGACGGCACGCCGGGGCCGAACTTCTCCTCGGCCGCCCAGCAGCAAGCGAGCGATCCCAGCGTCTACATGCTCGCGCCCGCGAAGACCGGCCCCTACACGACCCTCCCGCAGCCCCAGACCACGCACGCCGTCGGCGTGCCGCCCGGCGTCCCCGACGCGCGCTTCCCCGCCGACCTGCCGAACGGCCCCTTCCAGATCACGAAGTACGTGCCGTACGACTCCTTCACCGGCGACCCGATCCACAGGTTCTTCCAGATGTGGCAGCAGGTCGACGAGGGCAAGCTCGACCTGTTCCCCTGGGTCGGCGTCACCGTGGGCATCGGGCCGCAGAATAGCCCGCCGGCACCGACGCCCGGCCACACCTTCCAGGGCGGCGAGGCGATGGGCTTCTTCAACATGAGCGCCGGGGACGCGCCCCACTTCGAGGCGCTCGCCCGCCACTACGCCATCTCCGACAACTACCACCAGCCGATCATGGGCGGGACCGGCGCCAACTTCATCGCGCTCGTGACGGGCGACGCCGGCTTCTACAACATCGGCAGCGAGCCGAAGACCCCGCCGCTCAACCAGATCGAGATCCCCGATCCCCAGCCCCACACGAACAACTTCTACACGCAGGACGGCTACGCCGGCGGCTCGTACGTGAACTGCGCCGACCCCGGCCAGCCTGGCGTCGGCGAGATCCGCCGCTACCTCGACTCGCTCCGCCACCGGCCCGCCAGCAACTGCGAGCCCGGCCACTACTATCTCGTGAACAACTACGGCCTCGGCTTCACGGCCAGCGGCCAGCCGAATCCGTTCGGGGCGCCGAACCAGTTCACGCTTCCGCCGCAGGCCGTCCCGACGATCGGCGACGCGCTCTCGGCGAAGGGCGTCTCCTGGAAGTATTACTCGGGCGGCCGGACGAGTGGCGCGGGCGGGACCCCGAGCCAGGAATACTGCGGGATCTGCGATCCCCTGACCGGCTTCACCTCGATCATGACGACCACGCTCAAGGACAACCTGCAGGACGTGACGCAGTTCTACCAGGACGTGACGAGCGACGCGACGCTGCCGGCGGTCTCGTTCGTCCGGCCCTTCGAGAGCATGGCGGGCCACCCCGCCAATTCGAACCCGGCCAAGTACGAGGGGTTCGTGACCGACCTGATCGCGCGGGTGCAGGCGAACCCCGAGGTGTGGGGCAAGACCGTCATCCTGATCACGACCGACGAGGGCGGCGGCTACTACGACTCCGGGTACGTCCAGACGCTCGACTTCTTCGGCGACGGAACGCGCATTCCCTTGATCGCCGTCTCCCCGTTCGCCAAGCCGGGCTTCGTCGACCACACGTACTCCGACCACGTGTCGATCCTGAAGTTCATCGAGCGGAACTGGGAGCTCCGGCCCTTGTCCGACCGCAGTCGAGACAACCTCCCGAATCCCGTGACCCGCCCCGACGAGCCGTACGTGCCGGTGAACGGCCCGGCGATCGGCGACCTCATGGACTTGTTCGACTTCGGGGGGCTCGCCGGGGAGCGGCGGTAGCCGGCGGCGCGGTCGCTACCGCGGCTCGGCGGACAGGAGGTCACCCACCAGGGTGACGAGGGCGGCGAAGTCGGCGCGGCCGCTTACTTCGACGACGACAACGCGGCGGAACAGCTCAGCGTACTCCGACAGCCGGCGCCCAGCCGTGTGGGCGCCGGCGGGCCGGTCGAGATCGAACACGCCGAGGTCCTTGTAGAGGAGCGGAGCGTCGGCCAACGCCTCGGTCGGGTCGAGCCGGCGGATGGTGAGCGGAGGCCCGTCGAGCCGCCACTTGAGGAGCGCCAACACGCGCATCCGTCCCTCGAGCTCGACCGCGCCGGGGCCGTAGATCGCGTCGAGGTCGACGTCGGCCTTCCGCTCCAGCGCCCACAGCTCGGCCGGCGGGAGCGCGGCGAGGGCCTCGCGATCTTCGGGCTTGAGCAGCGTGTTGAGCCGTGGGTGATGCAGCAGGGTCCCGGGATTGACCCGCGGCTGCTTCGGATACCCGAGGACCTCCACGTCGCCGGCGAGCGGCTTCGCGAGCACGCGGTCATTCGAGAGGAAGCGGAAGCCCGCCTCGACGAGGTGGAGCGCCGCGGTCGACTTGCCCGCGCCGGGCCGGCCCGCGAGCACGGCCGCTCGCCCGTTCCACGACACGCCAGACGCGTGGAGGAGGAGGTGGCCCCGGCCCAGCACGGCCTTGGCGTAGCAGGCGTTGACCAGGTTGACGCCCTGGTTGAGATGGCGGCGCAGATCCCCGATGGCGAAGGCGTGGCCCGGCCAGAGCCCCATCACCACGCCCGTCGCCTTCTTCAGGACGAGCCGGCCCCCAGGGAGCTCCTGCACGGCCTCCTTCACCGTCCTCGGGGGCTCGCGTGGGACGTCAGTGAACTCGCCCGGCGGCCTGGCCTCCCCTTGGACGAGCTTCACGACGGCGACCGGGAGCGAGTCGGCTGAACTCACGTAGGCCCGGTAGTAGTGCCGCAGGCTCGCCCACAAGTCCTCCGCATTGGTGAGGATCCGGATCGGGACGCCCGCGACGCGGAGGTGCAGCGTGAGCGGGGTCTCGAACGGCCGGACGAGCTCCTCGGGATGGGTCAACGCATCTCCCGGGCCGCGGCCTGGAGCACGGCACCGCCGGTCGGCTCGACCCGGCGGAGCACGGTCTCGGCGAGGAGCGACGCCGCATCGACGCCGCAGGCCTCGAGCAAGCCCCGAAAGCCACCAAAGGCGCTCACCTCTAGCACCTGCCAGTCGCCGCTCGGCCCTTCGATCAGGTCCACGCCCGTGAAGATCAGGCCGAACCGGTTCGCCGCCTCCACGGCCATCTCGATGGCCTCGCGCGGCGGGGCGGCGGGTTCGTACCGTCCGCCGGAATGGACGGTCGTCATCCAGCGGTCCGGCGCGGCGACCCGCCAGTACGCGCCGAGGCAGCGGCCGTCGAGCACCGCGATCCCCAGGTCCCGCCCGGGATGCTTCACGAAGCGCTGGAGGTAGAGGGGGCCGCCGGCCTCGACCTGGTGACGCGCGAGCGTCGGGCCCAGGTCGCCGGCCGGCTCGAGCCGGCACATGCCACGGCCCTTCGAGGTGAAGAGCGGCTTCAGGACCGCCACGCCAAAGCGTTCGACCGCCGCCTCCGCCTCGACCAGGTCCTCCGTGATCACGGTCTCGGGAACGGGCAGGCCCCCCCGGGCCAGCTCGAGCGTCATCCGGTACCGGTCGACCGCGACCTCGAGGCGGTCGGGCGTGCTCAAGACGGGCACGCCCGAGTCCTCGAGCCGGCGCAGGAGGTTGAGGCGCTCGCGCACGGCCCACCCGTCGGCGGTGTCGCCGATCTTCTTCACGACCACCGCGTCCAGGCCCTCGAGCGGCACGCCGCGATGGTAGACACCGGCGTCGGGCAGGCGAAGACTGCACGCCGCGAGGTCCACGACGCGGGCGGGCGCCCCCGCCGCCCGGAACGCGTTGACCAGACGCTCGGTCGACCAGGCGCCCGGCGTGCCGACGACGCCGATCCTCACGCCGCCGCCCGCGCCGTGCACTCCAGCAGCCGCACACCCTGCAGGAAGATCGAGCGCGCGAACTCCAGGTCGGTCGAGAGCCGAGCCGACGTGATGAACGAACGGGCTCGCGCGAGCGTGAGGCGGGTCTCGAAGTGCTCGTCGCCGATCAGCCGCGCGAACTCCTCCGCGAAGTCGTGGATGAGGCGGTTGAGGTGCCCCATCTCGGCGGTGAGACCCGGCTCCTGGAGGGGGTTCCGGATGTTCGAAACCATGTACACGCCGATGTCCTGGACGTAGTCGCCGGACCCGCTCCGGTGGACGTCGATGAAGTGCACCCGGTCGTGGCGGGAGTCATAGACGACGTTGTTGGTGTTGAAGTCGCCATGGATCCGCACCGACACCGGCGGCGCCAGCCGGTCCTCCAGCCCGCCCACGTGCTCGAGCAGCTGCCGGAACGAGCGGTGCGCGATCCCGAAGACCCGGGTTTCGCTCCGGCGGAGCGTCTCGAGCTCCGGATGGAGCGCGTAGAGATCGGGCAGCCGCTCCCGGATCTGCCGGACGTAGTCGACGGGTGGCCGCCCGTCGCGGGAGGTGGCCAGCCACACGTCCTTCAGGGTCTGCAGGACCCGGCGGGTCACGCGGAGCCGCTCCTCACGCGGCCGCGTCAGGTAGACGTCCCGGAGCAGCGTGCCGTCGAGAAACTGTCCGAGGAACGACTCGCGGCCGTCCCGTTGGTGCCGCGCCTTCACTTCCGGCACGAGCCCGGGGATCAGCCGATTCCACTCCGCCATCTCCCGGACCTCTGCCTCGATCTTGCGCTCGGCGCCTTCCTTCCAGATGAGCGCCCGCCCCTCCGCGAGCGACAGGCGTCCGACCCGCGCCCCGCTGATCCCGCCCCAGATCTGCCGGAGCTGGACCGGGTCCGCCCCGCCGCTGTCGGAGGTGACCGGCCCCACCATCTCCTCGAGGTGGAGGTACTGGTGCAGCTTGAGCCGCTCGCCGGTGAGGATGAACAGCGCGGTCTCGCCGATGTTGAGGATGGAGTCGCCGATCCGCTCGAGGAACTTCGCGACGAACAGGTGGGTGATGAGGAAGGCCGGGTCCGGGCCCGGCGCCGCCAGGCGGCGAAAGGTCTCCTGGAGCGCGGTCCGGTACTGCCGGTCCAGCTCGACCTCACACCGGCAGGCGTGCTTGGCCTTCTCCGCGCTGACATCGGTGAAGGCGTCGATCACCTCGTCGAGCGCGGCGAGCGCGACGCGGGTTGGCCCCGCGAGGTCGAACGGCGGGAAGCGGGACGGCAGGCGCGCGACGTGCACGGCCTGCTCGGCGACGTTCACGGCGTAGTCGCCGAGCTTCTCCAGGTTGAGCGCCACGCGGAAGACGCCGCGCAAACGGCGCGACCGCGGGCTCCCGACGGGCTCGCCGGCGATGCGCTCGAAGCATTGCTCTTCGATGAAGGTGAGGAGGTTGTCGACCTGGTCGTCCTTGTCGATGACCGTTCCGGCGAGGGAGGGGTCGCGCCGGAAGAAGGCAGTCGTCGCTCCGCTGAGCTGCGACTGGACGAGGCGCGCCATCATCGCCAAGTCCTGGCCCAGGTCTTCGAGCAGGGCGGTCTTCACCGGTCGGATCCGGGTCTCGAGGCGTCCGTGGAGCCGAGGACGGGCTCAGTGCCGGTCCGAGCGCGGCGGGGCCTGCACCCTCAACTCGGCGAGCCTCGTGGAGGCTTGGCGCTTCCACCCGAGCTGGAGCTTCAGCTTCCCCTTGTGCTCCTTCTGCACGACCTTGAGATCAAGCTTCAGCTCGGCCGGCGGCGTCAGGTGCAATGTCCGCTCGCCCGACTCGAGAGTCACCTCGCCGCGCTTGAGCCCGACCGCGAGGGACGTCAGGTAGTCGACGATCTCCTCCGGCGACGCGATGCGCGCGAACTCGAACTGGTCCTTTCCCATGCCTATTCCTCCAGATTATTCGTCGTCCTCGGCGTCCCGTCCACCGTGCTTCCAAGCGATCGCGATCTCGATCTTCGCCTTGCCCTTCTTCTCGCTCGCCTCGATCTCCAATGACAGGTCGTTGTCCGGGAAGACCGTGATCTCCTCGTCGCCCATCGAGAGGGAGAGGGACCGCGCGCGAATACCGTCTGCGATGCGGGTGAGAGCGTCCGCCGCCTCGGCCGGCGTCGCCGCGCCCTCGAATTCGAACTCGTGACCGCTAGCCATTCCTTACTCCTCCTGAGGTTGCGACGCGGATGAGTGGTCGTTGGGGCCAACGAAGCTTGATCGCGACGGACGTGGCGCGCTTCTTCTGCTTCACCTCGATCTCGAGCAGCACAAACTCGGACGTGGCGATGGCCGTCTGCTGCTCGCCCGATCCGACGGAGACCTCGCCGGCCAGGACGCCCTTGGCGAGCTGAGAGAGGTAGAAGGCCGCCGCGTCACGGCGAGCGCGCCCGCGGAACTTGGCGGGTATCGTGGCACTCAACCTCTCCCCCTCCGGCCCCCGGTCGGCGCGCCGTCACACAGCGGCGCCCGTCGTGAGTCGCCCCTCCGGAGGGGAGCGAGGTCAGGACGAGACGACGACGGAGCGAAGCCGGGGCTTGGCCTGCGGGTAAGCGCCGTAACATTTACGTAACAATTTGGTGGCGCTCTTCACGGTCTTGGCCGTCTTCACCCGCAGCGGAGTGTATGGGGAGGTTCCGTAGCCCGTCAAGCCCTCTTTCACGGTCTTGATTACTGCCTGAATCCCGAGCTCGTCCGTGTGCAGGCAGCTGTGACGCACGCCGACCTGGAGCCAGTGGTGGGCGTCGCTGCCGCCGACGACGGGAAGGCCGAGCGCGCGCGCCTGCACGAGGAGCATCGTCTCGGTGCCGAAATCCTTGCCGTTGATCTCGAGCGCGTGGAGCCGACGCAGGTCGGCGGCCGGGAACTTCAGGAGCTCCTTACAGCGCCGGAACATGTGCGCGCCGATGCGCGCGACGTCGAAATCCTCGGTGACGTCGAGAAACTCGCGGAAGTACGGCTCGTAGCCTTCGGACAGCGGCACCGCGAACGCGTGGTCGAGCCGCCGCAACTCGCTGATCTCGCCGAGGACGATCACGTGAGCGCCCTGCCGGATGTTGACCTCCGCGCCGGGGATGAGGGCGAGCCCCTCCTCCCAGAAGACGCCGCCTTCGGACGGGTAGCGGTCGAGGAGCCAATCGTAGATCGTCCAGTAGCCGACGCCGTGGAAGTGCTCGGTGAGGGCGATGCCGTCGAGGCCGAGGCGCCGGGCCATACGCGCCATGCGGGTCACCGAGTCGGGATTGAAGGTCAGGTGCTTGGAGATCTTGGGGTGCGTGTGCGTATCAATGCGCTTCAACCGTCACCCTCCTCGTGGAGACCATCCACCGTCCTCCACAGCCGTAAGATCCCGGCGGCGCAGCGCCTCTTCCCCTTTGGCGGTCATCATCGCGCACATCTTATCCAAGATATTGTTGCCGGGAGATTACGACACCATAAATATTGCGCATCGGTGGACCGGCCGCGGCAGGTCCGACCCCCACGCGTCACGTCGTCGACAAAAGAGACTGCCAAGGGTCCGGAAACACGGGCGCCCTGGGGCCGGCCCCCGAAACCGCCCAAAGTCGGTGGAGAAGTGGAGAAGAGGGTTGGTCTAACCGCCCGGAGTCGGGCGGGGCCGCCGCGGGTAGCGGGGCACGAGGCCGCCGAGCCCCTCGGCCCGCCAGCGCGCGCGCCACGCGCGCACCGTGTTCCGGTCGAGGCCGAAGCGCGCGCTCGCAGGCTTGATTCCGAAAGACTCGGCGTATCGGACGACGGCGAGTCGCTGCTCGACCGTCAGCCGCCAGGCTCGGCCGACCGGCGGTCGCTCGAACGCCTCGTCGGGCGTCGGCGGCGCGGCCGGGACTCGGTCGATCGGGGCGACGCGCCGCCGGACCGCGGCCGGGCGGGCGACGCCGTCGGGAGGATGTCCTGGAGTCTTCGGCGTCGTCAGGGATTCCCCGGCGGGGCCGAGCCGTCGGGTCTCGCGCGCGCGGGCACCCCGCGACGACGGGTCCGATTCCTCGAGACGGCTCGGGCGGTCGCCTATCCCCTCGCGCACGCGGCGGCGTCCGTCGGCGCGAGGCCCATGACGAGACAGTACGCAGTCGCCAGGTTCGTCGCCACCGGAATATTGTGGATGTCGGCGGCGTGGAGAAGCGGCATGACGTCCGGGCCCCCGCCGGGCCGCAGGGGCGGAGCGAGAAGGACGATCAGGGCGTCGATCTCGCCCGCGACGAGGCGCTCTCGGAGTTGCCGATCCTCCGGCCCGGCGTCGGGGAGAACCGCGGCGGTCTTGAGACCCGCCTCGGCCCGGAGCACCGCGGCGGTCTCCTCGGTGGCCACGAGGCTCCAGCCGGCGACGCGCGCCCGATTGCCCCGCAGGAACTCGACCAGGTCGCGCCGGCGGCCGACGTGGGCGAGCACTCCGACGCGCCAGCGATGGTGCTCGAACTCCTCGCCATCCAGCATCTCGTCGTCCCCGTTTCTCAGGGGGACGCTACCAGCCGGGCATGACGACGGCGCGACGCGGCGATGAAATCTCGTTAACCGAGCGGCCGCGCAGCGGGGAGGCTGAAGCGTACGACCGTCCCTCGGCCCGGCTGGCTCTCGATCGCGAGCTCGCCGCCGTGGGCGAGGACGAGGTGCTTCACGATCGCCAGCCCGAGGCCGGTCCCGCCGAGCTCACGGGAGCGGGCGCGGTCGACCCGGTAGAAGCGCTCGGTGACGCGGGGCAGGTCGGCCGGCGGGATGCCGACCCCGGTATCCGTCACCCCGACCTCGACCAGCGCGGGCCCGACGCGGCGCGCACTCACCGCGACTCGGCCGCCGGCCGGCGTGTATTTGACGCCGTTGTCGACGAGGTTGATGAGGATCTGGGCGAGCCGGTCGCGGTCGGCCCGGACCGGGGGAAGGTCTGCGGGGAGATCGACGGAGAGCGCCACCTCCCCGCCGGCCGCGCGGGGGCGGATCATAGTGAGCACGGAGTCGACCACCTCGTCGAGCGGCGTTGCTTCGAGCCGGAGCGAGACCTTGCCGAGCTCGATGTTGGACAGGTCGGTGAGGTCGCTGACGAGCCGGCCGAGGCGCTCGGTGTGCCGGAAGGCGATCTCGAGGAACTTGCGCGCGTGCTCGGGCTCCTCCAGGGCGCCGCCGAGCAGCGTCTCGAGGTAGCCGTGGATCGCGGTCAGCGGCGTTCGGAGCTCGTGCGAGACGTTGGCCACGAACTCCGTCCGGACTTGCTCGAGCCGGCGGAGCTCGGTGACGTCGTGGAGGACCATCACGGCGCCGACCTCGTCGCCGGCCAGTCGGAGCGGCGCCGCGTGCACCTCCAGCACCCGCTCGACGGGCGTCGAGAGACGCAACTGCCGCCCGACGACCGCGGCGGGCGTCCCCACCCGGCTCTCGCGGAAGATCCGGTAGAGGTCGACGTTGCGGATCACCTCGAGGAACGACTTGCCCTCGGCCCGCGCCGCGCCGAGGGCGAAGATGGTCCGCGCGCCCTCGTTCATCACGACGATGTGATCGTGTCCGTCGACGGCGACGACGCCCTCGACCATGCTCTCGAGAATGGCCCGGGCCTTGGCCTGCTCCTCCTCGAGGTCCCGCACCTTCTCGCGCAGGCGGGCGGCGAGTCCGTTCAGCGCGCGCCCGAGGACCCCGATCTCGTCGGGCGAGCGCACCGGCGCATGCACCGCGAAATCGCCCTCACTCATCCGCCGCGCGACGGACTCCATCTCCACCACCGGCCGCGTGAGCCGCCCCGCCACGAACATCGCGATCCCGAGGGCGGCGAGCAGGGCGACGAGACCGCCGAGCAGCAAGACCTGGTGGAGCTCGGCATGGGACGACGTGACCACGGAGAGCGGAACCGCCATCCGCAGGACGCCGACGACGCGGTCGCCGTCGCGGACCGGCACCGCGGCGTAGAACAGGGGCGCGCCGACCGTCACGCTGGTCCGGAGCCCGTGGCCCACGCGCCCGGCGAGGGCCGCGCGGACCTCCGGCCGCTCCGCGTGGTTCTCGACCCGCCGCAGCTCGGCGGGCGGGACCCGGGAATCGCCGAGCACGGTTCCGTCGGCCCCGATGACGGTGACGCGAAGGTCCGATTGCCCCGCCGCCCGCAGCGTGAACGCGTAGACCGTGCGGGGCGTCGCCCGGTTTTGGATCAGGTCCCGGGCCTCGTCGTGGAGGAGCCGCGCGGCCGTGGTGAGACGCGCCTCGACCGACTCGAGGGCGAGCCGCTCGAGCGCCCGGTTCAGGTAGACGCTCGCGACCAACAGGCAGACGGCGACGAACCCGACCAGCGTCAGCGCGAGCTTCGCCGCGATGCTGCGCTGGAACGCGCGGATCAGCCCGCGGATCACTCGGCCTCGAGGCGGTAGCCGACGCCCTTGAGGGTCGCGATCCGCCCGCCGGCGGCGCCGAGCTTCACCCGAAGCCGCCGGATGTGAACGTCCACGGTGCGGGACTCGATCTCGTCGGCGCGCGCGTAGCCCCAGATCCGGTTCAGCAGGTGCTCGCGCGAGAGCACGCGCCCGGCGGCGTCGAGAAGCGCCTGGAGGAGATCGAACTCCTTCGGCGTCAGCGTGACCGGCCGCCCGTCGACCTGGACCTGATGTCGGAACGGGTCGAGGGTGATCCCGCCCGCGCGGAGGACGCGCGGCGCCTCGCGCTGCTGCGACCGCCGCAGGACGGCCCGGACGCGGGCGACCAGCTCCTTCGGCGAGAACGGCTTGGCCATGTAGTCGTCGGCCCCGAGCTCGAGGCCGACCACGCGGTCGACCTCGTCCGCCTTGGCCGTCAGCATGATGATCGGCACCGCCGCCGAGCGCGGGTCGCCGCGGATCCGACGGCAGAGCTCGAGCCCGTCGAGCTCGGGCAGCATCAGGTCGAGCACCACCAGATCGGGCACGACCGCGGCGAGCTCGCGCAGCGCCTCCGTTCCGCTTCCGGCGGTCCGGCAGTGGAATCCGTCGCGCTCGAGGTGGAGACGGATGAGCCGCCGGATGTCGGCCTCGTCCTCGACGACCAGCACGTCGGCCACCATCGGGCCCGACTCCGTCAGCGGCCGCGGAACCTCGGCACCCGCTTTTCCTTGAAGGCGCGCACCCCCTCGGCATGATCCACCGTCTCGCGCACGATCGCCATGTGCGAGGAGACGAGGTCGAGATGGGTGCGGAGGTCGAGCGTGAGGCTCTGATAGACGAGCCGCTTGATCATGCGGATCGGCACCTGCGGTCCGTCCGCGAGCCGAGCGGCCAGGCCGTAGGTGTAGTCGGACAGCTCCGAGGCGGGAACGACGTGGTTCACGATGCCGAGGCGCTCGGCGTGGATGGCGTCGACGAAGTCCGACGTCCACAAGAGCTCGAGCGCGCGGGCGGTGCCGATGAGCCGCGGCAGGAAGTACGTGTCGCCGTCGCCGGGCACCAGCCCGACCTTGACGTACCCGGTCGAGAAGCGCGCCTCGTCGGAGGCGATGCGGAGGTCGCACATGAGGCACATGCCCATGCCGGCGCCGACGGCGACGCCATTCACCATGGCGATCACCGGCTTGTCCATCGCCTCGAGCGTCCGGGGGATCCGGTGGATGTGCTCCCAGAGCTCGTTCTTGTGATCGAGCGGCGCGGGTGCCCCCTCGCCCATGCGGGCGACGTCGCCGCCGGCGCAGAAGGCGCGGCCGGCGCCCGTCACCACGACGACGTTGACGTGGTCGTCCTGCTGGGCATCGGCGAGCGCCCGCGCCCACGCCTCGATCATCGGCCGCGTGAACGCGTTCAGCTTGTCCGGCCGGTTCAGCGTGATCGTCGCCACGCGGTCCTTCACCTCGTAGAGCAGGTCCTGGCTCATGGCTCAGTCCTCTGGCGGGTCGGGGCGGTGGCGGACCGTCAGTCCTTGGGCAGGCCGAGCACGCGCTCGCCCAAAATGTTGCGGAGGATCTCCGAGGTGCCGGCGCGGATCCCGCTCGCCTGCGCCAGGAGCTCGTAGAAGGCCCACTGACCGCCGTCGGGCGCCCGCTCCGTGCCCTCCAGGAGCTGGGAGTGCGGGCCGAGGATCCGGGTCGCGACCTCGGCCAGCGCCTGGTCGAGCTGGCTCCAAAAGAGCTTGGCCGTCGAGCCCTCGGGCCCGGGGGCACCGCCGCGGAGGATCTTCGTCAGGCTGCGATAGCCGTTGAGCCGGAGGCACTGCTCGCCGATCGCGAGGCCGGCGACCTCCTGCCGGATCACGGGGTCGGCGGCACGGCCCGTCCGGCGGGCGAGCGCGATCAGGCGCTGCAACGCGTTGCGCAGGCTGACGTGCCGGATGAAGGTCAGCAGGTCTCGCTCGTAGGCGAGCGTGGTGATGGCGACGCCCCAGCCCTCGTTGACGCGCCCGACGACGTTCGCCACCGGAACGCGCACGTTCTCGAAGAAGACCTCGTTGAACTCCGCCTCGCCGGTCAGCTGGCGGAGCGGGCGTACCGTGATCCCCGGGCTGGCCATGTCGAGGAGGAGGAAGGTGATGCCTTTGTGCCGGGGCGCCCCACGGTCCGTGCGGACGAGCGCGAAGCACCAGTCCGCGACGTGGGCCATGCTCGTCCAGACCTTCTGGCCGTTGACGACGAAGTGGTCGCCGGCGAGCTCGGCCCGGGTCTGAAGATTCGCGAGGTCGGACCCGGCGTTCGGCTCGGAGAACCCCTGACACCAGATCTCGTCCGCCGTCAGGATTGGGGGCAGGAAGCGCCGCTGCTGCGCGGGCGTCCCGTAGGCCATCAAGGTCGGCCCGAGCATCGACAGCCCGCCGCGGTTGACGAACTGCGGCGCCTCGGCGCGCGCCATCTCCTCGTAGAGGATGAGCTGCTCGAGGACCGACGCGCCCCGCCCGCCGAACTCGGGGGGCCAGTCCATGCCGACGAACCCCGCCTCCCACATCCGCTTCTGCCAGGCGCGCAGGCGCTCCACCGCGGCGCGGTCGGCCCGCGTGGCGGCGAAGCTCCGGCCGCGGAGCGCGCCGGGCACGTTGGCCTCGAGCCAGGCCCGGACCTGCTTGCGGAACGCCTCCTCGCGGTCGGCGAAGTCGAAGTCCATGCGGCCCGGTCAGTGCATGACGACGCCACCGTCGACGTTGAGCGCCTGCCCGGTGATGTTGCGCGCCTCCTCGGAGGCGAGAAACACGGCCGCCCAGCCGATATCCTCGGGGTGCTGCTCCCGCCGCAGGGGCACGAGGTCGGTCACGCGCTTGTCGAAGACCTGCCGCGCCGTCATGCCCGCGAAGGCGGGGTTCGTCTTCGCCAGGTGCGCGGCGAGCCCCTCCCAGAACGACGTCCACAGCACGCCCGGGCAGATCGCGTTGACGGTCACGCCGTGCGGCGCCAGCTCCTTGGCCACGATCCGCGTGAACACGATCACGCTCATCTTCGACACCGAGTAGGGCGGCATGGTCAACGCCGCGATCGGGCCGGCGATCGAGGCGATGTTGATGATGCGTCCGCCCTTGCGCTCGATGAAGTGCGGGGCGATGGCCTTGGAGACGAGGAAGACCGACTTCACGTTGACCGCGTAGACCCGGTCCCAGTCCTCCTCGGTGTTGTTCGTGAACGGCATGCCGGGCGGCGCGGCGATTCCGGCGTTGTTGACGACGATGTCGATCCGGCCGAGCGTCTCCCGCGTGCGGTCGATCATCGCCTTCACGTCGGTCGCGCTGGTGACGTCGGTCTTGAGGGCGAACGCCTTCCGGCCGAGCGCCTGGACTTCCTGGGCCACCTTCTCGGCGTTCACGACCTGGATGTCGGGGATCGCGAGGTCGGCGCCCTCCCGCGCCATCGCGAGCACGATGCCGCGCCCGATGCCGCTGCCGCCGCCGGTCACGACCGCCACCTTGCCTCGGAGCCGCATATCTCCTCCTAGCCTAGCTCACCCGGGCGCGCGAAGCCGGCAATCCGTCGGCCGCCTCGCCACACGCCGGCGACGCGGTGCCGGGCGTCGCGGCCCGGGCGCCGCCGACGGCACGACCCCGGCTTCGTGGTATGGTTCCTCCCAGCCAGGAGGCTCCAATGACAGCACAGCAGCTTCGCAGCCGCAACTGGTTCGGCCGGAAGGATCTCGACGGCTTCGCCCACCGCTCGTGGACGAAGAGCGAAGGCTTCTCGGAGGCCGTCTTCGACGGCCGGCCCACCATCGGCATCGCCAACTCCTGGTCCGAGCTCACCACCTGCAACGCGCATCTGCGGCAAGTGGCCGAGGCGGTCAAGCGCGGCGTGTGGAGCGCGGGCGGTTTCCCGCTCGAGTTTCCGACCGTCTCGCTCGGCGAAGTGCTGATGAAGCCGACGGCGATGCTCTTCCGCAACCTGATGGCGATGGACGTGGAGGAGTGTATCCGCGCCTATCCCCTCGACGCCGTCGTCCTGCTCTCGGGCTGCGACAAGACGACCCCGGCGATGTTGATGGGCGCCGCCTCCGCCGACGTCCCGGCGGTCATGGTCACGGGCGGGCCGATGCTGAAGGGCAAGTGGCGCGAGCAGGAGCTCGGCTCCGGCACCGACCTCTGGCGGCTCTGGGCCGAGCGCCGCGCCGAGCGACTCACCGAGGAGGAGTTCTGCGAGGCCGAGGCGTGCATGTCCCGCTCGAACGGGCACTGCATGGTCATGGGCACGGCCTCCACGATGGCCTCGATGGCGGAGGCGCTCGGGATGACGCTCACCGGCAACGCCGCCATTCCCGCCGTGGACGCCCGGCGCTACGCGCTCGCCGAGATGTCCGGCCGGCGGGCCGTCGAGATGGCGCTGGCCGGCGGGCCCAAGCCGTCCCAGGTCCTCACGCCCGCGGCCTTCGACAACGCGATCCGCGTGGACATGGCGATCGCCGGCAGCACGAACGCGATCATCCACCTCGTGGCCATCGCCGGGCGCGCGGGGGTCCCGCTCCCGCTCTCGCGCTTCGACGAGCTGTCGCGGACGACCCCCTTCATCCTCAACGTGAGCCCCTCCGGGAAGTACTTGATGGAGGACTTCTTCTATGCGGGCGGCATCCCCGCCGTGATGAAGAATCTCCTGCCGCTCCTCCACGGGGACGCGCTCACGGTGTCGGGGAAGACGATCGCCGAGCAGGTCCGGGGCGCCGCCTGCTACAACGAGGACGTGATCCGCCCGCTCGACCTGCCGATCGCGGGCGAGGGCGGCACCGTGATCCTGAAGGGCAACCTCTGCCCGGATGGCGCGGTGCTCAAGCAGTCGGCGGCGTCGGCGCACCTCCTCACGCACCGCGGGCGGGCGGTGGTCTTCGAGGACCACGCGGACCTCCACGCCCGCATCGACGACCCGAGCCTGGCCGTGGACGAGACGAGCGTGCTCGTCCTGAAGCGGGTCGGTCCCAAGGGGGCGCCCGGAATGCCCGAGTGGGGCGCCGCGCCCATCCCGGCCAAGCTCCTGCGGAAGGGCGTCAAGGACCTGGTGCGCATCTCCGACGCGCGCATGAGCGGCACCTCCTATGGCACCGTCGTCCTCCACGTGGCGCCGGAGGCGGCCGTCGGCGGCCCGCTCGCGCTCGTCCAGAACGGCGACGAGATCGAGCTCGACGTGCCGCGGCGGACGCTCACGCTCCGGGTGAGGGACGAGGAGCTGGCGCGGCGACGCGCGGCCTGGACGCCGCGCCCGCCGCACTATACGCGTGGCTACGGCAAGCTCTTCCTCGACCACGTGCTCCAGGCCAACGAGGGGGTCGACTTCGACTTCCTGCGCGGCAAGACCCCCGTGCGCTTCGAGGACTCCGCCGGCCCGTCGCACGCCTAGAACGCTCGCGGCCGGCGCTCGTCGGCGCGGGTCGGGCTCCGGGCGAGGGCGGCGCGGAGGTCGCCGCCCGAGCGGTGGAGGAGCCGCTGCCCCGCGCGACGGTCGACCGCGTGGCGGGCCATCACGATCGCGAGACGCGCGCGGCCGCCGGCCGCCGCGAGCGCCCGCACGGCCCGGGGGCGCGAGACGCCGGCGATCTCGGCCACCAGGCGCACCGCGCGCTCGCGGAGCTTTCGGGAGCGCGGCTGCAGGTCGACCATCCGGTTGCCGTAGACCTTTCCGAGCCGCGCCATGCTCGCGGTCGTGAGCGTGTTGAGGACGAGCTTGGTCGCCGTCCCCGCCTTGAGCCGCGTCGAGCCCGCGAGCACCTCTGGGCCCGGCGCGGGAGCGACGAGCACGTCGGCGAGGCCGCGGAGCGATCGGGACGGGTGGCAGGACACGAGAACCGTGCGGCAGCCGCGCGCCCGCGCCTCGCGGAGCGCCGCGCGCACGAAGGGCGTCACGCCGCTCGCCGAGACCCCGACGACCACGTCACCCGGGCGCGCCCGGGCCCGAAGCCGCCGGATCGCGTCCCGCGCGTCGTCCTCGGCGCCCTCGCGGGAGCGGAAGACCGACGCGCGCCCGCCGGCGATCACGGCCTGGACCAAGCCGGGCGGCGTGTTGAAGGTCGGCGGGCACTCGGCGGCCTCGAGGACGCCGAGCCGGCCGCTCGTCCCCGCGCCCACGAAGATGAGGCGCCCGCCCCGGCGGAGCGCGCCGACGATCAGCCCGACGGCGGCGGCGGTCGCGCGCGTCACACGCCCGACCGCGGCGACCGCTCGGCGATCCTCCCGGTTCATGAGCACGGCGATCTCGAGCGGCGAGAGCCGGTCGAGGGCGCGGCTCGCGCGATTCGCGCGCTCGGTCGGCAGCCGGTCGTAGCCAATTGGCTCGCGCATGGCCGCGCCATATTACTATTTACCATGCGATCGCATGCGCGTTGAGTCGGGCCTCGAGGTCCTGCTGGACCGCCACCTGCCGTGGCTGCGCGGGCGGCGCCTCGGCCTGCTCGCCCACCAGGCGTCGGTCACGCGCGATTTGGCCCACGTGGCCCAGCTCCTCAACGACCTCCGCGGGGTGCGGCTCGCGCGGCTCTTCGCGCCCGAGCACGGGCTCTGGGGCGCCGCCCAAGATCACGCGCCGGTCGCGAGCACCCGCGATCAGGTCACGGGCCTCGAGGTCTGGAGCCTGTACGGCGAGCGGCGCGCGCCGACGCCGGAGACACTGGCCGGGCTCGACGCCCTCGTCGTCGACCTCCAGGACATCGGGGCCCGCTACTACACCTTCGTGTGGACGCTGGCGCTGGCCATGCGGGAGTGCGCGCGGGCGGGCGTCCGCGTGATCGTGCTCGATCGTCCCAATCCGCTCGGCGGCGACCGCGTCGAGGGCAACCTGCCCGACCCGGCGTTCGCGTCGTTCGTCGGGCTCTACCCGCTGCCCGCCCGCCACGGCCTAACGATCGGCGAGCTCGCGCGTCGCTTCGTCCTCGAAGAGGGCATCCGCTGCGACCTGACCGTCGCCCGCATGCGGGGCTGGCGGCGCGCGATGCTGTGGGAGGACACCGGACTGCCCTGGGTTCCGCCGTCGCCGAACATGCCGACGCCCGACACCGCGCGCGTCTATCCCGGCGGCTGCCTGATCGAGGGCACGAATCTCTCGGAGGGCCGTGGCACGACGCGGCCGTTCGAGTGGGTCGGCGCGCCGTACCTGGACGGCCATCGCTACGCCGAGGCGCTCGACGCGATGAGCCTGCCGGGCGTGCGCTTCCGGCCCGCCCGCTTCGTCCCGACCTTCCACAAGTGGGCCGGCGAGGTCTGCGGGGGCGTTCAGATCCACGTGACCGACCGGCGCCGGTTCAGACCGTTCCGCACCGGCGTCGCCGCGATCTCGGTCGCCCGCCGCCTGGCGCCGGCCGAGTTTCGGTGGAAGGAGCCGCCGTACGAGTTCGAGCACCAGCGGCTCCCGATCGACATCCTCTTCGGGACCGACCGGATCCGGACGCAGATCGAGGGCGGCACGGATCTCCCGGTCATCGAGGCCACCTGGCGCACGGCGCTCCCCCTCTACACCCGGCGCCGGCGCGCCTTCATGATCTACGACTGAGGGCGGGCCCGTGACGATCGAGGATCTCGTCGGCGAGCGGCTCATGATCGGACTCCCCGGCCCCACCGTGCGGGACGAGGACGTCCGCCTGTTCGGCGACACCCGCGCCGGCGGGCTGATCCTCTACCGCCGAAACTTCGAGTCGCCGGCTCAGCTCGTCACGCTCCTGACGACGCTCGAGACGCGCTTGGGGCGTCGACTCCTCGTCGCGACCGACCATGAGGGCGGCCGCGTGATCATGCTGGGCGAGGGCGTCACGATCTTTCCCGACAACCTGGCCGTGGCCGCCGCCGGCGATCCGCGCCTGGCGTCCTCCCAGGGGCGGATCGAGGCGCAGGAGCTCCGGCGGCTCGGGATCGACCTGAACCTGGGCCCGGTGCTCGACGTCCTCACCGATCGCTACAGCCCGAACATCGGCATCCGCGCCTACGGCAAGGACCCCGAGGTCGTGGTGGGCTACGGGGTCGCCCGGATCCGGTCGATGCAGGCGGCGGGGCTCTCGGCCTGCGCCAAGCACTTCCCCGGCAAGGGGCACTCCCCGCTCGACGCGCACCTGCGTCTGCCGACCATCGAGTCGACATGGGCCGAGATGCGCGCGACGCACCTCCCCCCCTTCCTCGCGGCGATCGGGGCGGGTGTGGACTGCGTGATGACGTCGCACCCGCGCTACCCCGGCCTCGACCCCTCCGGGGTGCCGGCGACGTTTTCGCGCCGGATCGTGGAGGAGTACCTGCGCGGGGAGGTCGGCTTCCGGGGCGTCATCGTCTCCGACGACCTCGAGATGGGGGCCATCGCGGAGACGTCCGGGATCGGCGAGGCCACGGTGCGGACGGCCGCGGCCGGCCACGACCTCCTCCTCGTCTGCCACACCGAGGCCGCCCAGCGCGCGGCCCACCGCGCGCTGCTCGACGCCTACGGGGGCGGGGCGCTACCGCTCCGGTCGCTCGAGGAGAGCGCGGCACGGGTCCGGCGACTCCGGGAGGCGCGCGCCGACCGCTTCGGCGGCGCGCCGCCCCGGGCCGAGCGCGACGGCGAGCCGCTCGCGCGGGCGCTGGCCACCCGGGCGGTGACGCTGGTGACGCCGCCCGCGCCGGACGTCGTTCGCCGGCTCAACGGCGCCGTGGCCGTCGTCTTCCCCCGCTTCTCGGAGCTCGCGCCGCGCATCACGATCGAGCGCGCCCTGCAGGACGAGGCCGGGTACGTGAAGTCCGCCTTCGCGCCGCTCGGCGTCGAGCCCGAGACGCTCGTGGTCGGCATCGAGCCGACCGCGGACGAGATCGCCGCCGCGGCGGCGATCGCCGGACGGGTGGACGCGGCAATCCTGTTCCTCTTCGACGCCCACCTCTACCCGTCGAACCGCCGGCTCCTCGACGCGGTCGCCGCCCGGTCGGGCGCCTGCGCGGTCGTGCTGCTGCGGGACCCCTACGACGCCACCCTGCTCCCCCCGGGCGTCCTCGGCCTGACCGCCTTCGGCTTCCGCCGCTGCCAGCTCGACGCCGTCATCGCGCGGCTCCTCGTCGGGCTCGCGGGCTGAGCGGGCGCGACCTCCCGACGGTCCCACGCGCGAGCCCGGACCATCCGGATCGGCCTCGCCGGCGCCGCCACTCGCAGAGTCAGGCGCCTCCTCCTCGGCCGAGGGCGCCGACACCCTCTCTGGCACCGGCCGTGTCACGCAGGGCGAGCGGGACGTCCGCGGCGGTCTGAGCCGCCTCGGCGTGGCGGACGGCCGATTCCAGCACCCGCCGCGGGGTGCGGAACAGGACGCCGACACAAAAGACGACGAGCGCGCCGATCATGGGCCACCAGGTGAACGAAACATCGGGAATCCCGGCGGGCTGCTGGAACGTCCGGTGGATGCCGAACACGGGTGCCACCGTGTTCAGGACGGTGATGTTCAGCTGGCCGACGACGACCGTCGCGAGGAGCCCGGCCGCGAGGGCGAGCACGTTCCCCGCGTCGGAACCGCGCCCCTTGGTAAGCAGGCCGATGAGGAAGACCCCGAGCATCGGACCCAGAATGAACCCGGCGATCCCGAGCACGACCGGAATGATCCTCAGCCCCGGATTCGTCACCTTGGCATAGGCGAACCCGGTGGCGATGCCGATCATGAGCAGGGCGAAGAGGACCGTGAACCAGCGCGCGGCCCGGACGTAGTGCGCCTCGCTCTTGGCGCGAACCCAGCGGATGTACCAGTCGTTCGTCGCGCCGGTGGCGAGGGCGTTGAGCGCCGCGGAGAAGGAGCCCATAGCGGTGGCGAAGATGCCGGCCAGCACGAGACCGCGGATGCCCACGGGCATGACGTTGAGGATGTACGAGCCGAAGACGTCCGCGGTGGCCCGGGGCCGGTAGGTGGGATCCTTCTGGTAGTAGGCGAAGAGCAGGATTCCGATGAAGACGAAGGCGGACGCGATCGGCAGATCCATGAAGGCGGCGGTAATCAGGCTGCGGCGCGCCCGCTGGTGGGTCTCGGCCGTCAGCATCCGCTGGACCATGTCCTGGTCGGTGCCGAAGGCAGCCATGTTGCCCAGCGTCGCCCCGATGAGCGCGGAGAAGAGGGTGTAATCGCTCGCCAAGATCAGCTTGACGTAGTCCCACGGACCCATCACCGCCAGACGGTGGCTCTCCTTCCACTTCGCGACGACGCTCGATTCGAAGCCGTGGAGGAAGTACCCCTCGTGCGTGGTCAATTGCGGAACGGCCCGGACGACCTCCCCGAGTCCGCCGAGATGACTGAGCAGGGTGCCGATGGCAATCAGGGCGCCGCCGAACATCAGGCACGCCTGAATCACATCCGTCCAGATGACGGCCTTGATGCCGCCGACCGCCGTATACAGGCAGGTGACGATCGCGAGGGCGACGACCGCGGTCAAATAGGGACCGACCGTGGTGACGGCCTCCTGGCCGAATTGCACCTGCCCGCCCGCTGCGAACATGCGGTAGGCCACGACCATCACCAGCGACGGGATGAAGAGCCGCGTGCCCGAGGCCAGGGTCCGCATGAAGAGAAAGAGGGCCGAGACGAAGCCCTTGGTCCATGGTCCGAAGCGCACGCCCAGGTAGTCGTAGACCGTGTAGACCTTGAACGTGTAGTAGGGCTTGAGGAAGACGTTGCCGACCACGAATCGCCCGATGATGAGGCCGAGGACGAGCTGCACATAGGCGAAGCTCTTGTTGGTGTACCCCTCGCCAGGCGCGCCGAGGAAGGTCGCCGCGCTCGTTTCGGCGGCGATGATGGAGGCCATGACGGCCCACCACGGCACGCGCCGCCCGCCGAGCGCAAAGTCGTTGAGAGTCTTCTCCCGCCGTCCCATATACAGTCCGACGGCCGTAATGGCGACGAAGTAAAAGAGGACGATACATCCGTCGACCAGAAGCCGCCCGTCCGTCCTCATCCCCCCTCTCCCGCGCCATCGACCGCTCGCCCCCCGATGGCCCGCGGAGTGGGTGGCGCACCCTCGCGGCGCTGGAAAGGTTCGCCAGTGAGAGGAAGCCGTCCAGGTTCGGGCGCGGCGCCCATGGCGAGGAGGGTTACCCCACAGATCGAGGGGCGCGGGGTGACATCGCGGCGCCGCGCCGTTGAGTCATCCTGGCCGCCATCGAGGTCCGGCCGACCGTTGAAATGAGTTCTCAGCGGCCATCGAGCGGCTCGTCGACGGTCTCTCGTCCGACGTCAAGGCTCGCGGTGTCGCCGGCGCCGCTCTGGGTGACCGATGGCGACCAGGGCGGGGACCGAGACGATCCTGACCGCGCCGAGGCGGAACCGGCATGCCGCCCACGAGGTAATGCGGCACGGAAGGAGTCATGTCGGGCGGGTCATTCGAGGGGCGATGGCGACGAGGACGGCGCGGGACCCGACTACCACCGCGTGGTCGGGTCAAGTGAGCGGGCTCGGCCGGGTCGCGAACCAGGCACTCGACATGGATCGGGCCGGTCCCTATCTTAGCCTGCGGACCGGCCCGATCCGGCGGAAAGGCGCGCGGGGGCTACTTGCCCGCGTGGTGGTCGGCGGAGACGACCTCGACCTCTTTCTCGCGCATCTTGTCCATGAGACCAGCGAACGAGGAAGCCTGGATGATCCGGTTGAACTGGCTCCGGTAGGTCGCGATGAAGCTCACGCCCTCGAACAGCACGTCGTAGACCTGCCACCGCTGCCCGGCCCGGTAGAGTCGGTACTCGACCGGAACCTCCTGCTTCCGCACGGTCACGATCTTGGACCGCACGGCCGCGTAGTCGCCGTCGATCGTCTCGCTGACGAAGAGGACCTTCTCGCCCGACCAGTTCTCGATCTTCGACAGGTACGACCGCTCGAGCAGATCGGTGAAGAGCCGGACGAACTCCTCGCGCTCCTGCGACGAGCACTCGCCCCAGTGCCGTGCCAGCGCCCGCCGCGACATCTCGCCGAAGTCGAAGAGATCCTCGGCGACCCGGCGCAGCTCGCTCCGGCGCTTGTCGGCGTTGACGGGGCGGGCGAGGTCCGCGTCCTGCACGAGCGTGATCGCGCGGTTGACCGTCGCCTGCACGACTTCCGTCGGCGTCGTCGTCCCCGCGGTCGCGGCCGCGACCAGTAACCAAGCCGCCAATGCCTTTTCCATCACGGGCCTCCCAGGCGCTTCGCTAGTACTCCAGGCTGTTCGCATGCACTCTCTGTGCCACCGAGTCTCCGACTGGCAAGGCCATGAAATTGCGGGCGATGTCCCCCTGGCACCCGGGATATAGTTGTGAGACGAGCCAGTCTGAACGATGACAGTGTCGGCCTGGCGACACGACGGCCACCAACGGAGACCCCGACGCTGCGGACCCGTCGCCCCAAAAGCTCGCTCCTCGCGATCGGCGTCGACGCCGGCGGGACGACCGTCCGCGTCGAAGCGTGGCGGGGCGGCCGCCGCGCGTACCACGCCGAGCTCCCCGCGGTCGAGGTCGCCGCGCTGCCCGCGCTCCTTCGCCGCCTGTGGCGGCGGTGGCGGCTCCCGCCGGCCCGGGTCGGCGCTCTCGTCGTGGCCTCGCGCGGGATCTGGACCGCCGCCGAGCGCCGTGGGCTCGAGCGGAGCGTCCGCGGTCTGGCGCGGCGCGTGCGCGCGATGTCCGACGCCCAGGCGGCTCACCTGGGCGCGCTCGGCGGTGGCGCCGGCCTACTGGTACTCGCGGGGACAGGCTCGATCGTGATCGGCCGGCGGCCCACCGGCTCCTGGAACCGCGCGGGGGGGCTCGGTCCGCTCCTTGGCGACGAGGGCTCGGCGTTCTGGATCGGCCGCGAGTGGCTCAGGGCGAGCGCGGGCGGAGGCCTCGCGCCCGCTCGGACGATCCCCCGGGGCCCCTCCCCCGTCGCCCGCATCGCGGCGCTCGCGCCCCGCGTCGTCGCCCGCGCCCGCCGGGGCGATCGCGAGCCCGCGCGGATCGTCCGCGAGGCGCAGCGCCACTTGGCGCGCCTGGCGCGGGAGGTGGCCCAGGACCTCCGCCTCCGGTCGCCCGTCCGCGCGAGCTGGGCGGGAAGCCTCCTGGTTCGCGACGCGTGGTTCCGCGCGGGGCTCAGGCGCGAGGTCACGCGCGCGCTCGGGCCCGCGCGCTGGACGGCGCCCGCCGAGCCGCCGGTCCGCGCCGCCGCCCGCCTGGCCCGAACGCTGCGCGACGATCGCCGTGCCTGAGCGCCTGCTCGTCGTCACGGTCTGCCCGCAGGAGCCAGGCGTGGTGCGGCTGCCCCTGACCCGGGGCGGGCGGCCGGAGCGCGTGGACGCCGTCGGCATCATCGCCGCGCTCCGCGCGCTCGTCGCCGCGCGCGGGCTCGAGGGCCGCGTCTCGGTGCGGGAAGGCTGCGCGGGCGGCTGCGGCCGGCCGGGGCCGAACGTGAGCGTCGAGGTCCACGCCGCGGCCCCTCCGGGCCGCCGGCAGGACCGCGTCGCGATCGACTGGAAGACCTACGTCTACTCGCTCGGCCAGCTCGACTGCCTGGCGACGATCATCGACGAGAACCTGCGAACGCCGCCCACGCGATCGGGCCGCTGAGCGCGGCGAGGAGCCCGACGACCGTGTTGAGCCTCCCGGCCGTCGCCATCGCCAGGAGGGCGCACGCCGCGGGCGGCAGGGTGGCCGCGAGGGCGCCCGCGCGCCCGCCCGGCACCCGGTAGGGGCGGGACAGGCGCGGCTCGAGCCGTCGGAGCCGGAGGAAGGCCGCGAGCTCGACGAGCAGGCTCAGCGAGTAGAGCCACATGTTGATGATGACCAGCTCCCGGAACGAAAGGACGGCGAAGACGCTGCAGAGTGCCGCCGAGACGATCACCGCGACCCACGGCGTGCCGAAGCGGCGGTGCACCGCGCCGAACGCCGCCGCCAGCAGGCCGTCGCGGGCGAGGACCCAGGGCAGTCGCGAGTTCGTGAGCAGGAGCGAGAGGAACAGGCCCGCCGTGCTCGTCACGGCACCGACGCCGACGAGATGGCCGAGGAGGGGACCGCCGACGGCCGCGGCGATCGACGGCAGCGCGCCCGCCCTCCAGCTCGACCAGTCGCCGCCCGTCCCCAAGACCGCACCAATCGGCAGCAGGTAGGCGAGCGTGATGACGGCGAGCGAGAGCCCGGTGGCAGCCGGGAATGCCCGCTCGGGCCCGCGGGTCTCGCCGAGGACGGTCGTCGGCGTGTCCCAGCCGGAGTAGTTCCACATGACAACGGCGAGCCCGAAGCCGAGGTTTCCCCAGCCCCGACCGGGCGCGAACCAGGGCAGCCACGGCTGGCTCCGGGACGCCGGGAGCGCGACCAGCGTCAGGAGGGCCACCGGCGCCAGGCTGAGCCCGGCGCAGACGACGGCGGCGCGAGCCGTCAGCCTCACGCCGAGCACGTTCAGGGCCGTGAGCCCCCAGATGAACCCGAGGGCCAGGAGCCAGCGCTGGACGGCGTCCATTCCCGGCCACCAGAGACGCGCGTACTCTACGAAGAGCGCCGGGTAGACCGCGATGTCCACGAAGCTGTCGACCCAGCTCCACCAGCCGACCTGGAAGCTCCAGAAGGGCCCGAAAGCCCGCCGGACCCAGGTCACGTAGCCGCCCTCGTCGGGGATGGCCGCCGCGAGCTCGGACATCACGACCGCCACGGGCAGGCTCCAGACGAGCGGGGTGAGGGCAAGGAGGAGAAGGGCGAGCCCGGGGCCGAACGTCGAGACCGTGTCCTCGATGCCGTAGGGCCCGCCGCTCACGTTGAAGAAGATGACGGCGGTCAGGGAGAGGAGGCCGAGCTGCCGCGGCAGGCCGTTCCTGACCTCCCGCGCGTGCCGCCCGGGCGGGGTCACCGCCAAGGCGGGCTCACGTCCGGACCGCGGCCTCGATTTGCGCGGGCAGCTCGCGGAGCCACTCGTCGAACGGCTTCCCCGCGTCCACCGTGATCTCGAGCTTCCCGGCGGGCGTCCGCCGGACACGCCCGGAGGCGGCCGGCGCGAGCGGGATCACCAGGGACTCGCGGTGGATGCCCATCGCGTCGGTGACGGAGAAGATCGCCTCGATCTCCTTCAGCGTGACGACCTGGAGCATCGGCTTTCTTCCGGCGCCGCTCAGCTCGACCTTCGCGCGGGCCCCGCCCGGCGGCGGCTCGCGGCGCCTCGCGCCTCCCCGGATTCATCGGCTCGCCGCGCGGCTGCGGTTCGCACCGCGGCCGCGCGGCCCGAACTCCAGGCCGATTCTACTCGAAGCCCCCCGGCGGCGCTGCTATCCTCGCGCCATGCGACGGCTGGCGGTGCTGGTCTGGATCGTCCTCGGCACGGTGCTGCCGAGCGACGCCGGCGAGCTCCCACTCTTCGACGCCCACATCCATTACAGCCAGCCGGACTGGGCCGTCTACTCGCCCGAGGCGGTGCTGGGGATCCTCGCCGCGGCGGGAGTCAAGCGAGCGCTCGTGTCGAGCACGCCCGACGACGGCACAGTGCGGCTCTGGGAGAAGGATCCCCGGCGCATCGTGCCGGAACTCCGTCCCTATCGGACTCCGCGCGACCTGGGCTCCTGGTACCGGGATCCGGCCGTGCTCGTCTACGTCGAGGAGCGTCTCCGCCGCGGCATCTACAAGGGCATCGGCGAGTTCCATCTGAGCGCCGGCCACGCGGCGGCCCCGTTGCTCGGCCGCTGGGTCGCGCTCGCCGTCGCGCAGGGCCTCGTCATGCACGCGCACTCCGATGCCGGGGCCGTCCGCGAGTTGTTCGCGCTCGACCCGCGCGTGCGGGTACTCTGGGCCCACGCCGGGATGACGGCGGGGCCGGTGGAAGTCGGGGCAATGCTCGACCGCTACCCGACCCTCTGGGTGGAGCTCGCGCTTCGGACCGACGTCGCGCCGGAGGGCGCCCTCGACACGGGGTGGCGCGCGCTCTTCCTGCGCTACCCGGACCACTTCTGCGTCGGCACCGACACGTGGACCGCGTCCCGATGGGCGGAGCTGCCGCAGTATCTCGCCGGCGTCCGCGCCTGGCTCGCCGAGCTGCCGCCCGACGTCGCGCGACGCATCGCCTTCACGAACGCCGCCCGCCTGTACGGCGTCGAGTAGCGCCGGCGCGGGCGCCCCCGCCGAGCGGGCTCACCCCTGGAATGGGCTCGGCCGGGTGGATCCCTTCTCCGCCGCCTGGATCTGCGCCCACGTCTCGTCCTCGATGTAGACGCCGTTGGCGCGGCGGTCGGCTTCCGTGCGGGCCTCGGGCTCGCCCGGAATCAGGATTCCCTTCGAGTTCTCGACGAGCGGAGCCGACTTGACCCAGGTGAACAGGTCCTCCACCTGCCGGGAGAACGCCTCGAGGGGCAGAAAGCGCCGGACGTCGATGACGACCATCAGCGTCCCGTTCCGGACGGGCCCGACCTTGGCGGAGGCGGCGCCAGTGCCGGAGAGGATCCCGGCCAGGACTTCCACCGCGAGCGCGAGGCCGTAGCCCTTATGCTCGCCCATCGGCAGCAGCGAGCCTCTCGGCTCGGCGTAGTACTTCGGCGGATCGGTCGACGGGTGCCCCTCGCCGTCGAGCATCCAGCCGGGCGGAGCCTGCTCCTTGCGGTTGAACTTCACGCGCAGCTTCCCCTCGGCGACGACGCTCGTGGCGAAGTCGAGCAGCATCGCCGCGCCGCTCCGCCCGGGGACGCCGACGGCGTGGGGGTTCGTAGCGAGCCGGCGCGCGGCGCCACCCCACGGCGCCACGCCGAGGGCCAGCGGCGCGTTGACCCACATGAGCCCGATCATCCCCTGGCGGGCGGCCAGCTCGACGTAGTCCGCGAGGCGGCCGACGTGGTTCGTGTTGGCGAGCGCGACGGCCGCGAGCCCCTGGGCGCGCGCCTTCTCGATCGCCAGCTCCATGCCGCGACGGGCGACGACCTGGCCGAATCCCTGGTCGCCGTCGATGACGGCCGTCGTCGGCGTCTCGTTGAGGACGCGGATCGTCGGCGTCGGCTTCGTCGTGCCCTTCTCCATAGACGTCACGTACTGGGCGATCCGGATCACGCCGTGCGAATCGTGGCCGCGCAGGTTGGCGCGCACGAGCAAGGTCGCGATCCAGGCCGCGTCCTCGCGGGGGACGCCGCGGGCGGCGAAGATCCGGCCCGTCAGCTCCTCGAGATCTTCCGCCTTCACGATCGGCATACTCAGGCTCCTTGGTCCGACGCGGGTCCCGGCGCCGGGTGCTGAGGGTAACGGAGCGGGCGCACAAACGCGCGCTCAGGCGTCACATCTCACTCTGCGTGAGCGACCATCGTGCCGGGGCGACCGGCCGTCCGCGGCGACGAGGGTGCGGGGCGCGACGCGCGGCCGGAGCGGCACGCTCGCGGCCGCCCCGGTCACGCTCAACCGCCCGTGGTCAGTGGGAGGCGCATCCGCACGCATCCGCCCCCGCCTTGGCGACCATCCCGTCCTGCTGGGCGGTCACCCCGCTGACGCCGATGGCGCCGATGACCTTGCCGTCGACCCAGAGCGGCAACCCGCCCTCGAGCGGCAAGGCGCCCGGCAGCCCGAGCAACGCCGTGCGGCCGCTCGCCACCGCGTCCTCGAAGACCTTCGTCGGCCGCTTGAACGCGGCCGCGGTCCCCGCCTTGCGGATCGCGACGTCGACGCTGCCGTACTGGGTCCCGTCGCGGCGGGCCAGATAGACGAGGTGGCCACCCTCGTCGACGATGGTGATCACCACCGGCCAGCCGTTCTCGGCGGCTTTCTGCTCGGCGGCCTCGGCGACCTTCTTGGCGAATTCGAGCGTGACGGCCTTCTTGTCGACGAGCGGGCCCGTCACCGGCGGCTCGGCCTGTGCGGCCGTGCTCGTGAGCACCGCGGTTAAGAGAGCCAGGCTCAACGCCTTCATCTGTGTCCTCTCCGGCGGCGCGGGGGCCGCCCTCTTCTAGGAGTGTGGAGCACGGGTTCCCCGATTACGGGCGCGGGTCGAGCAACACGCGCTCGACGGCCTGCTCGCCCGACCGGACGCAGTCGGCGATGCCGACACCGCGGTAGGCGCCGCCCGCGAGCGCCAGCCCCGGGTGGGCGGTGAGCAGCCGATCGATCGCCTCGACGCGGCTCAGATGTCCGACGAGGTACTGGGGCATCGCGGACGGATGTCGGCCGACGCGGGTCAGGACGGGCGGCGCCGTGACCCCGAGCGCGTGCTGGAGCTCGGCACGCGCGAGCACGGCGAGCGACTCGTCGGCGCCCTCGAGCACGCCCGCGTCGAGCGCGCCGCCCAAGAAGACCCGCAGCAGGGCGTAGCCGGCGGGCGCCCGCCCTGGATACTTCACGCTCGAGAAGGTGCACGCCAGGATCGGACGCCGCTCGATCCGCGGCACCACGAAGCCGAAGGCGTCGAGCGGGCGCGGGATGTCGCTCCGCCGGTATCCCAGCGTGACCGTCGCCGACGACGCGCACGGAATCTGGCCGAGGAGCCGGGCCACCGCCGGGTCAACGTGGCGGAGGAGCCGCGCCGCTTCGTGCGGCTCGGAGGCGATCACGACCGCGTCGGTGTCGATGCCGCCGCCGTCGGCGAGGCCCACGCGCCAGCCGCGGCCGGCCTGCTCGAGCCCGCTCACCCGCTCCTTGAGCCGGACCGAGCCGGACGGCAGGCGGTCACCGAGGGCGCGCACGAGCTCGTCCATGCCGTCTCGGAAGGTGACAAACAGGCTCCAGCGCGCGCCGCTCGTACCGGCCGCCTCCCCGCCCGCGCGACGCGCCGCGCGCCAGAGCGCGAGCGTGACGCTCCGTTCGCGCTGCTCCAACTCGAGAAAGCGGGGCATCGTCGCGGCCAGGCTCAGGGTGTCGGGGTCGGCCGTGTAGATGCCGGCGACGAGGGGCTGGGCGATCCGCTCGAGCGCCTCCCGCCCGAGCCGGCGCCGCACGAAGTCGCCGAGGCTCTCGTCGCCGCCGCCGCCGCGGGGCAGGACGAGGTCGAGCGCCATCCGGAGCTTGCCGCGCCAGGAGAGGAGCCGCGAGCGCAGGAACGGCCCGAGGCGGGTGGGGGCGAGGAGCTGGAAGCCTTCCGGGAGCGGATGGAGGCGGCCGCCGAACAGCACGAAGATCCGGCGGAAGCGGTCGTCGGTCCTGACGAGCCGGTCCTCGAGGTGGAGCCGCCGGCAGAGCGCCAGCGCCCACGGCTTCTCCGACAGGAAGGAGTCGGGCCCGGTCTCGACCAGGAAGCCGTCCACGTGCTCGGTCGCGATCGTGCCCCCAAGCCGCGGCCGTGCCTCGACGAGCGTCGTCTCGACGGCCGCGCCGCGCTCCCTCGCCAGCTCCGACGCGCGGTGGGCGGCGGCCAGCCCGCTGACGCCGCCCCCGACGACGACCAGCCGTCTCACGCCCGCCTCACCAAGTCGGCGAGCAGCCCGATGAACTTCGGATGATCGTTCACGGCCTGCGCCCGGTGGAGCCGGACCCCGCACGCCTCGGCCGCCGCGCGCGCCTCGACGTCGAGGTCGTAGAGCACCTCGACGTGATCGCAGACGAAGCCGACGGGCACGACGACCACGTCGCGCTCGCCGTCGCTGGCGAAGCTCCGGATCACCTCGCCGATGTCCGGCTCGAGCCACGGCTCACGCGGGCTCCCGCTCCGGCTCTGGTAGGCGAGGCTCCAGCGCGTGTGCCGGAGTCGACCCGCCACGCGCTCCGCCGCCGCGCTGAGCTCTGCCACGTAGGGAGAGGCCTCGGCCATCGGCACCGGCACGCTATGGGCGGTGAAGACGAGCGGGGTCCAGGCGCGGCGGTCGGGCGCGACCTCGGCGAGCGCCGCGGCGGCGCGATCCGTGACGGCCTCGATGAAGAGCGGGTGGTCGGACCAGCCGGGGGCGAACACGACCTCGGGCGCTCCGGCGACCTTCGCCCGCGCCGTCGCGACGTCCTCCTGGTAGCGCTCCCACGAGGCCTCGGTGCGGAGCGAGGAGAGGATGATCCCGAGGGCGCGCCGCGACCCGCCGGTCGCCATCGCCGCGAGCGTCTCGGCGAGGTAGGGATGCCACTGGCGCATGCCCGCGTACACCGGCAGCGGCCGCCCGGCGTGCGCGAGCGCGGCCCCGAGGGCCGCCGCCTGACGCTCGGTCAGCTCTCTGAGCGGAGACCGCCCGCCCGGCATCTGCTCGTAGTGGTGCGCGACCACCTCGATGCGCTCGCGCGGGATCCGGCGGCCGCGCGTGACGTTGTCGAGGAAGGGGCGAACCTCCTCGCGGGTGGCGGGCCCCCCGAACGCGATCAGCAGGACGGAGTCGATCACGCGCCGCGCCGCCTCATCGCTTCGACATGTCGTGAACCATGTCCACCAGGGCGATGACGTGGTCGACCGGCGTCTGGGGCAGGACGCCGTGTCCGAGGTTGAAGATGTGGCCGGGCCGGCCGCCGGCGCGATCGAGGATCGCGCGGACCCGGACCCGGAAGTGCTCGGGGCGGGCGAGGAGGGCCGCGGGATCCAGGTTCCCCTGCACGGCCACGTCGGACCCGAGGCGGGCCCAGGCTTCGTCGAGATCGACCCGCCAGTCGAGGCCGATCACGTCGCCGCCCGCGCCCTTCATGAGCGGCAGCAGGGAGGCCGTGCCGGTGCCGAAGTGGATGACGGGAACGCCGGGCGTGAGGGCCCGGACGAGCGCCCGTGAGTGTGGGAGGACGAACTCGCGATAGTCGTCGGGCCCGAGCGCCCCCACCCAAGAGTCGAAGAGCTGGACCGCCTGCGCCCCTGCCGCGATCTGGCCGTTCAGGTACTTCGCGGTCACGTCCACGAGCACATCCATCAGTTCGTGCCACGCGGCGGGCTCCCGGTGCATGAGCGACTTCGTCTCGAGGTACTCGCGCGACGCCCCGCCCTCGATCAAGTACGACGCCACGGTGAACGGCGCCCCCGCGAAGCCGATCAGCGGCACGCGGCCGGCGAGGGCGCGGCGGACGATGCGCACGGTGTCGAACACGAACGGCGTCGCCTCCAGCGGATCGACCGGGACCAGGCGCCGCACGTCGGCGGGGGAGCGCACCGGCCGGCGGACCACCGGCCCCGCGCCGCGCGCGAACTCGAGCCCGACGCCCATCGGTTCGACGATGAGCAGGATGTCGGCGAAGAGGATCGCCGCGTCGACACCGAGGCGATCGACCGGCTCGAGGGTGACCGCCGCCGCCGCGTCCGGGTTCCGGCAGAGTTCGAGGAAGCCGAACCGCTCCCGCATCGCCCGGTACTCGGGCAGGTAGCGCCCCGCCTGTCGCATGAGCCAGACGGGAGTGAAATCGGTCGGCTGGCGGCGCGCGGCGCGAAGCAGGGGGGACTCGGCGGCTGGCACACGGACAGCGTACCCGCCGCCCCCCCTGGAATCAAGGATGGCGGGGGTTTATCATCGTGGCGCGGCGACCCCGACCGAGGAGGAATTTCATGCCGTTCGTCTCCGGCAAGCAGGCCTTTCTCGAGATCCTGAAGGACGAAGGCGTCAGCGTCATGTTCGGCAACCCCGGCACGACGGAGCTGCCGCTGATGGACGGGCTCGCACGCGAGCCCGCCATCCATTACGTCCTCGCCCTTCAGGAGGCCGTCGCGATCGCGATGGCGGACGGGTACGCGCAGGCGAGCGGCGGCCTCGCCGCCGTCAACGTGCATATCGCCCCCGGCCTCGGCAACGCGATGGGCATGCTCTACGACGCCCGGAAGTCGGGCGCCCCCCTGCTCCTGACGGCGGGCCAGCACGACCAGTCGATGATCACCACCGAGCCGATCCTCTGGGCGGAGCTCCCGCCGGTGGCGCAGCCCTTCGTCAAGTGGTCGACGGAGGCGCGGCGGCTCGAGGACCTTCCGCGGCTCGTCCGGCGCGCGTGCAAGACCGCGCTCGCCCACCCGACGGGCCCGGTCTTCCTCTCGCTCCCGGTCGACGTCCTGAACGCCGAGCGCGACCTCGACTTCCTGGCCCCGACGCGCGTCGACCCCCGGATCCGCGGGCCGCGCGCGGCCGTGCGCGACCTGGCGCGGCGTCTGGCGCGAGCGCGGCGGCCGCTGATCGTGGCCGGCGACTGCGTCGCCCACGGCGACGCCCTCGCCGAGCTCGCAGAAGTAGCGGAGCTGCTCGGCGCCCCCGTGATGACCGAGCCCGTGGCGAGCACCTGCAACTTCCCGTTCACGCACCCGCTCTACGCGGGGGCGATGCCGCGGCTCGCCCCGCAAATCCGCGCCGCGCTCGGGCGCCACGACCTGCTCTTCTCGGTCGGCGGCGACCTCTTCACGCTCTCCCTGCCCTCGGACGTCGACCCGATGCCGCCCGGGCTCGACGTGGTCCACCTCGACGTCGATTCCTGGGAGCTTGGCAAGAACTACCCCGCCGCCGTCGCGATCCTGGGCGATCCGAAGGCGACGCTCCCCGACGTAGCCGAGGCGCTGCGCACGGAACTCGGCGCCGCGGGGCATCCGGAGGCGGCGACGCGGCGCGCGGCCCAGGGCGCGACCCAGGCCGCGCAGCGCGCGGAGCTGTCCGCGCGCGCGCAGACGGAGGCCGGCCGCGTCCCGATCAGCGCGCTCGCGGCCGTCCAGGCGCTCGCCGAGACCGTGGCCGACGACGCGGTCGTCGTCGACGAGTCGATCTCCTCGTCGGCGGGCGTGCGCGACTTCTTCCGCTGCCGGGACCCAAAGTCGTTCTTCTCCCTCCGGGGCGGTGGCATCGGCTGGGGGCTGCCGGCGGCGCTCGGCGTGAAGCTCGCCCTCCCGTCCCGCCCCGTCGTCGCCCTCGTGGGCGACGGGAGCGCGATGTACACGATCCAGGCGCTGTGGACGGCGGCCCACGAAGGGCTGGCCGTCGTCGCCGTCATCTTCAACAACCACTCCTACCGCATTCTCAAGCAGCGCACGCTCCTCCTGAAGGGCTTCTCGGCCGAAGACGGCCACTACGTGGCGATGGACCTCGACCGTCCGTTCATCGACTTCGTCGGGCTCGCCCGCTCGCTCGGCGTGCCCGGCGAGCGCGTCGACAAGACGTCCGACGTCGCGCCTGCGCTCGGCCGCGGCCTCGCCAGCGGCGGACCGTACCTGCTCGACCTCCGCATCGATCCCGCGTTCGAGCGGTAAGCATGCCCGGGCGGCTCGCCGGCAAGGTCGCGATCGTCACCGGCGGCGGCTCCCGCGGCCCCGGCCTCGGCAACGGCAAGGCGACGTCGATCCTCTTCGCGCGGGAGGGGGCCCGCGTGCTCTGCGTGGACTCGGCCGTCGAGCGCGCCGAGGAGACGGTGAAGGAGATCGCGACGGAGGGCGGCGAGGCCTCCGCCTTCGCGGCCGAGGTCACGCGCGCGGCCGACTGCCGGGCCATGGTGGCCACGGCGGTCGAGCGCTACGGCGGGCTCGACGTCCTCCACAACAACGTGGGCATCGAGTCGCGCGCGGGCATCCTGGAGGTCACCGAGGACGAGTGGGACCGGGTGATGGCGGTCGATCTCAAGAGCATGATGCTCGCCGCGCAGGCGGCCGTCCCGCGGATGCACGGCCGCGGCGGCGCGATCACCTGCGTCTCGTCGATCGCCGCGCTCCGCGGCCACCAGCGGACGGCCTACGCGGCCGCCAAGGCCGGGGTCATCGGCCTCGTGATCACGCTCGCCGAGCAGCTCGGGCCGCGCGGCATCCGGGTCAACGCGATCGCGCCCGGCCAAGTGTGGACGCCGATGGTCGCCTACCAGGGCGCCGAGGGGCGCGAGGCGCGTCGGCGGCGGACCCCGCTCGGGACCGAGGGCACGGCCTGGGACGTCGCCTGGGCCGCCGTCTACCTCGCGAGCGACGAGGCGCGCTGGGTCACCGGACAGACGATCGTCGTCGACGGCGGGCTCACCCTCACGACCCGGTG
>Ga0209689_1000038_pt1 | contig 61991 bp, 60 predicted proteins | sample GraSoiAngelo_149_FD_187119 | JGI IMG/M metagenome (GOLD analysis project Ga0209689, IMG submission 187119) | Grasslands soil microbial communities from the Angelo Coastal Reserve, California, USA - 14_1009_09_30cm (SPAdes) (version 2) | ecosystem: Environmental > Terrestrial > Soil > Grasslands ... | reverse complement strand
GACCAGCGCGACGTGCGCGACGCGCTGCGATTGCTCCTGAAATCCGGGGGCTACGAAGTGCATTGCGTCGAGTCCCCAGCCGCCGCGCTGGAGGCCGCCTCGGCCGGGCGCTTCGCGGCGGCGCTCATCGATCTCAACTACACGCGCGACACGACATCCGGCGAGGAAGGTCTGGCATTGCTCGCGGCGTTGAGGGAGCTCGACGCGGAGCTGCCGGTGATCGTCATGACGGCCTGGGGCAGCATCGAGCTCGCGGTCGAGGCGATGCGCCGCGGCGCGGGCGACTTCATCGAGAAGCCCTGGGACAACGCGCGGCTCGCGAGCGTGCTGCGCAGCCAGATCGCTCTCGGCGAGGCCACCCGGCAGGCCGGGCGGCTTGGCGCGGAAAACACGCGACTGCGCGCCGAGAACAGACTCCTGCAGAGCGAGGACGCGCACAGCTTCATCGCGACCGCCGAATCCATGCGGCCGGTGCTGGCGCTCATCGAGCGCGCGGCTCCAACCGATGCGAACGTGCTGATCCTTGGCGAGAACGGCACCGGCAAGGGGCTGGTCGCCCGTCGCATCCACGCCTTGTCGGGGCGTCGGGACCGCAGCTTCGTCAAAGTGAATATGGGGGGCATCGCCGAGGGCGTCTTCGAGTCGGAGATGTTTGGCCACGTGCGCGGCGCCTACACCGACGCGAAGACGGGTCGCTTAGGTCGGTGCGAGCTGGCCGATGGCGGCACACTGTTCCTCGATGAGGTCGCGAATCTTCCGCTCGCCCAGCAGCCGAAGCTCCTGCGGGTGCTCGAGGACGGGGAGTTCGAGCGGCTCGGTTCCTCGCGCACGACGAGAACCGATCTGCGCGTGATCTCGGCGACCAACGCCGATCTGGCCGCGGAGGTGGCCGCGGGACGTTTCCGCAAAGATCTCCTGTATCGGCTCAACACAGTGGAAGTAAAACTGCCGCCGCTACGCGAGCGGCGCGCGGATATCGTACCCCTTGCGAGGAGTTTTCTCGTGCGCAGCGCGCCGCGCTATGGGCGCGGAGCGATGCGTCTCGCGCCTGCCGCCGAGCGGGCCCTGGAATCCTATGCCTGGCCCGGCAACGTGCGCGAGCTGGCCCATGTGCTCGAGCGCGCGGTGCTCATGAGCACTCGGGATGTGATCGAGCCGGATGATCTGTGGCCGCCCGCGGTCCGGGCTCCCGAGCTCAGCGCGCCAGAGCCCGATGCGCCCGAGCCGGCCCAGCACGCGGCCGTGACGCTGGCGGACGCAGAAGAGGCTTTGGTCCGAGACACGTTGGATCGCTGCGAGGGCAACATCCTCAAGGCCGCCGAGCAGCTCGGCTTGAGCCGCGCTGCACTCTATCGGCGATTGCAGAAGTTCGGCCTGCGCGTCCCCGAGTGAGGCACACGCCCGAGGGACCGATGCACACCCGGCGCTACCAGACTCGGCTCCTTCTCGATGCGGCGACCGTCGCACTGCCGGGGCTGACTGCCTTGGGTCTGGCCGTGGTCGCTGGCCCAGTCTCGATCGGCCGGATCGTGATCCTTGCCACACTCGCGGCTCTTTTGAGCTGGGTGCTTGCGATCCGGGCCCGTAACCGTGCGATCTATCCGTTGCACACGGCCTCGAACCTGCTCGCCGCGCTGCGTGCCGGGGACACCAGCCTGCGCGCTGCCGGCGCAGTACGCGACGATTCGTTCGGCGACGTCATGTGGGAGATCAATGCGCTGGCAGGGGTGCTGCGGGCACAGCGCCTGCGGGTCGAGGAGGCCGACGCTCTGCTTGGGAAGGTGGTGGCGACGACCGACATTGCGCTCTTTGCATTCGACGCCGGGCGGCGGCTGAAGCTCGTCAACCCTGCAGGCGCTCAGCTCCTCGGGAGCGACCCCGCGCAGCTCCTCGGGTCCACCGTCACCTCACTCCAGCTGGATTTTCCCGCCGATACGGGCGCATCGCACATCGCCGTGCGACAGTTTCCGGGCGGCGGCGGGCGCTATGAATTCCGCCGGCGGGTCTTTCGCGAGGGTGGCCTCGAGCATGAGCTCATCTCGGTGAGCGATTTGAGCCGCGCCCTGCGCGCGGAGGAGCGCTCGGCCTGGCAGCGCCTGATCCGCGTGCTTGGCCATGAAGTCAACAATTCGCTCACACCCATCAAGTCAATCGCGGCCACGCTCGCCGAGCTGAGCCGCCGCGAGCCGCCGCCCGGCGACTGGCGGGAAGATCTGTCCAGCGGACTGAAGCTGATCGGCCAGCGCGCGGATGCCCTGGCACGATTCCTGCTGGGCTACACGGCGCTCGCGCGGCTGCCGCCGCCTGCCAAGCGCGGCACCGACCTTGCGGCGCTGCTCGAGCGTGCTGCCCACCTGGAGCAACGGCTGCCTGTCACCGTCGCACCGCTGCCAGCGCTGCGTGCCGTGGTCGATCCCGATCAGATCGAGCAGTGTGTGATCAATCTGCTGCGCAACGCCGTAGATGCATCACTGCCCACGCAGGGTGCGGTGCGGCTAAGTCTCGCCAGCGCGCAAGACTTCGCCGTGATTGAAATCGAAGACGAGGGGCCAGGACTCGCCGCGGCCGACAACGTGTTCGTGCCATTTTTCACAACCAAGCCTGAGGGCTGCGGCATTGGACTCGCGCTGGCACGACAGATTGCCGAGGCGCACGGTGGCTCGCTGACACTCGAGAACCTCAAGCGCAAGTCCGGTTGTGTCGCGGCGCTGAGACTACCGCTCGAGACGAGTGTGCTCACGGTCGCCGGGAGTCGCGCGGGCGGATGACCGGTCCCATCCGCCCGCACCCGTGACCGCAGCGCCCGCCGTGCTCCTGCTGAACGCCACCGATCGCGTGGCCCTGGCGCTGCTCCTCGCCCGCTACGGGATGCAGCTGACCCTCGTCGCCCCCGGGGAAGGCATTCCGGGATCCTACTGGGGGCACAGCGAGGCGGGCCTGAAGGCCGATCGCCTGTACGCGCGCCTCGACACCCCGGTGCATTCCGTGCTGCACGAGGCGAGTCACTACGTCTGCATGACTCCCGAGCGGCGCGCGGGCCTCGATCGGGATGCCGGCGGCGACGACCTCGAGGAGTCGGCGGTGTGCTATCTGCAGCTGCTGCTGGCGGACCAGTTGCCAGGCATCGGGCGGGCGCGGCTGCTTTCTGACATGGACGCCTGGGGTTACAGCTTTCGTCTGGGCAGCACACGTACCTGGTTCGAAGGGGATGCCGCGGACGCGCGCCAGTGGCTGCGCGATCACGGTGTGATAGACGACGAGGACCGGCCGACCGGCGCCGTGCGACCCGCGCCGCACCGCCGTCAATGTCTGGCGTTGCCCGGCTCCTCGCGGCCGCCCAGATGAACTAGCACGGCGATGAGCGCCATCGCCCACACGATGACAGCGCTCGAGGGCAGGTCGACCACGGCCGAGAGCGCCAGCCCCACGAGGTAACTCGCCAGCGCCAGCATGTAGCCGAGTAAGAGTTGGCGGCGCGGGGGATAGCGATAGGTGGCCACCGCCGGCACGATGAGACTCGTGAATACCAGATACACGCCGACCAGCTGCACCGAGATGGTCACCACGAACGCAAACAGCACGTAGAACCCGACGCGGCCGAGCCGCTCCCGATACCGGAACCAGGCGAGCAGGAAAATACCGGTCACGATGGCGGCGTGGACGAGCTGCCGAGGCGTGACCCACAGAATCTGGCCGGCGAGCAGATCCTTGAGATCCTCGCCGCCGTGCGGATCGTTGGCGAGCAGCAGGATCTGCGCGGTCGAGGCGAGCACGAACAGCACCCCGATCAGCGCTTCCTGCGCCTCGGGGCGCTTGCGCTCGGTCCAGGTGAGGAGCAGCGCGCCCAGCAGCGCGGCGGCGGCTGCGGCGACCTGCGTGATCCAGCCGCCCGCGCCGAGGCCGGAGACGTGCGCGGCAATCACGCCAAGGCCCGCCACCTGTGCGATCGCGAGGTCGATGAACACGATCCCGCGCGCGAGCACCTGCTGCCCGAGCGGCACGTGCGACAGCACGACGAGAACGCCGGCAATGAGGGCCGGCCACAGGATGCTCAGATCCGCTTGCAGGGTGCTCATTGATTGGCCGCCAGCAGCCGCTTGAGGGTGTCGTCGAAGAGACCGAACAGGTCTTTGGCCTCGGGCGTGCCGCCCACCGTGTAAGGCAACAGCACCACCGGCACGTGGATGCGTTCCGCGAGCCACTCCGCAGCCCGCGGGTCGTTGTAGGCGTTGCGCAGGATCATCTTCGGCGGCGTGGCGGTGAGCTTGGTGACGAGCTCGGCGAGGTAGCCGGCGCTCGGGGGCACGCCCGGCTTGGGCTCGATGGAGGCGAGCTCGCGTATTCCGAGCCAGTGGCACAGGTAGGCCTGATCGCGGTGGATCACCACGACCGGTACGCCGCGGAGCGGTGCGGCCTCCGCTTCCCACTTCAAGGTCGCCTGCTGCCAGCGCTTCTGAAAATCCTCACCGCGCGAGGCGTAGTACGCGCTATTCGCTGGGTCGACCAGCGCGAGGCGCGCGCTGAGCGCCTTGGCGATGATCGCGATGTTGTGCGCATCGAGTGTCACGTGCGGGTTGCCGAGCGGGTGGATGTCTCCCATCGAGCGGTCCACGCCGGAGGGCACCTCCAGCAGCGGCACGAGCGGGGCGGCCTCGAAATAGCCGGGTGCACCGGGCTGGATCCTGGAATTGCCCGAGTCCTGCAGCAGCACCGGCATCCAGCCGATCTCCAGGTCCGCGCCGGTGACGACCACGAGATCGGCGCTGCGCGCCCGGGCCAGGAGGCTCGGTTTGGCGTCCACGCGGTGCACGTCCTGAAACGGGCTCGTCGCCGTGTACACGTTCACCTTGTCGCCACCGAGCTCGTTGACGAGGGAACCCCAGTCGGGTGTGGTCGCCAGTACCTTTAGGGCCGCCTGCGCCGGCGGCACGCCGGCGCAGAGCACCAGGAGGACAAGCGAAAGCAAGCGGAGGTGTCGCGGCATGAGAGTCCTAGAACTTATGGGCGCCGTGCGCGCCGATGGCGAGGATGTACTGCAGCAGGAATTGCCGGTCGCGCGCGCTCGCACGGGCGTCGTCGAGCGCGTACTGTGCCCGGAAGCGCGAGAATTCGCTCAGGCTCCAGTCGATCATGAGCGTCGTGCGCTCGGGGGAGGCCGAGGCGAGCGTCGGGAAGGCAGTCAGCGGCAGGGCTCCCGAGCCGACGAGCCCAATGCCCGGGGTTCCGGAGCTCATCGAGTCGTAGCGCACCCCGGCGCGCCAGCGCTGGATGAACTCGTAGATCGCCTGCATGTACCAGCCGGACTGCGAGCTGCCGTAGCCACCCACGAGATTCCGGCCGGTCAGATCGAAGGCGAGCTGCCCGTCCTCGGTGCGGTGCATCCATTCACCCTGCAGCTTGAACTGGTGGTGGGTCGGATCGCCGTGCGGTGCCCACTTCAGCGTGCCGTCGACGACCCAGGTGCGCGAAGTGCCGCTGAAGGCGTTGGTGATGGGCGCGCCGAACTGATCCACGTCCTGATAGGCCCGTCCCGTGGAGCGCGCATCGAGCCATGACACCCCGGTGCGCCAGCTCGTGGAATCTCCGATATCGCCGCCGAGGTGCGCGAACAGCGCATCGCTCGCGAGCGAGTTGGCATTACGCTGCGTCCCCGGGAAGCTGCGGCCGCTGCCGGCCTCGGCCCCGAGCTCGAGGAAGTACTCGCTCGGCGCGAGCCAGCGGAGCTGCGCGCCGTCCTGCCCGAGCTGTGCGCCGCCGAAGAACGCCTGATACACCAGCGGTTGGTCCGCGAAATCCCAGTTGTGCGAGTGAATCTCGTTGAGATAACCGGTGCCGGAGAAGAAACGTCCGCCCTTGAGCGTGAGGCCGTGGCCGAGCGCGAGCGTCTTGAAATACGCCTCTTCGATGTCGATGCTGTTGTCCCCCTGGATCGCGGCCGTCAGGTTCGCGAAGAAGTACGGATCGACGTTGGACGTGAACGTCAGCTCCGACTCGTCGAGATTGAAGCTGCGATTGCCCGGCCCTTCGCCCGTGGGCGGCGGAATGAAGCCGGCGATGCGGTAGCTCGCCGGATCCTGCGTGAGACTCGCATAGTTGCCCGTCAGGATCACCGAAACCGCGGGGTTGAAGGCCGTGAGATTGCTGCTGCGTGCCGGAGCCGCCGCATAGGGCGCCGCCGGCGCGGGCGTGGGGGCAGCGAGGGAAGCGGCGGAGGCGCCCGCGGCAGGGGCGTTGCGGGCCGCCAGGTTACTCTCCAGCTCGCGAATGCGCGCCTCGAGCGCCTGCACGCGCGCCGAGTAATCCGCCTTCAGCGCCTCGAGCTCGGTTCGCAGCGCCGCGACGTCATTGGGGGCGGCCTGTCCGGTATCGGGCCACCCCCAGCAGAACAACAGCAATGCCCCGGCAACGGGCGTGAGGTGCGGAGCCGCAGGTCCGCAGCGCCGCCCGGCGTCAGGAGCGACGCGCACAGCGGGGAAATGAAACGTGAACATCAATCGGCTCCTCAAGAAATCCACGACAGCCGGCAACGCCGGTTTCGGCGCGGTTCACGCGCCGTGATCCCAAGTTGGAAACCCGACGGTCCGAAGGCGCGCTCCGCGCGGCCTGCGCACGGAGTGCGGCGGACCGTCAGCTCATGCTGGAAGCCAAGGGAGGGCCGCGGGGCAGGTGAATGCCCACGGGGGAGCGCGTGGGCAGGACGATCTCGCGTCGCGACGGAGCAACGCGGACGACGAGCACGGGCTTGCCGACGACCTTGGGCTGCGCCGGGGACCCCGTGCTGCCTGAGAAGTGCACGCACAGGTCGCAATGCGAGTGCTCGTGCGAGCGGTCGGTGAATCCGTGCACCGAATACGCGGCAGTGCACACGATCAGCGCGCAGGCGGCCAGGAGGGCCAGCCGGCGATTGCGACGCAAACCCGTGCGCAAGTCGTTGAATCTCGGCGAAACGAGGCGCTACAGGGTAGCCGTCGCGGAGCAGGTCGGCAACTGCAGTGCTTATGCGCAACACTCAGGGACGCTCCCGGGACCGGAAGGGGGTGCTCGCTGGACGTACCGCTCGTCCGTCAGAAGTCGTGCATCAGCATCAGCTTGACGACGAGCGAGTCCGTAGCGCGGGTGAGTCCCCGACCGACCCCGAATTCGATCCCGTCGCCGCTTTCGCCGTAGTCGAGCACGGCGAAGAGCGTCTGCGAGCGCTCGGAGTGAGGGAGGAAGCGCTCGAGGAGTCCGAAATCGGCGTAGTGCTCGAGCGCCACGGCGACCCGCTCGCTGAGTGCGTACGCGGCGCGCGCCGCGGGAGCGAAGTCGAGCTTGCCGAAGCCGTTGAAGTCGGTTTCGAGGATCGGGTTCGCAATCAGGTCGACGCGGCCGAGGTGCACGCCGACGATCGGCCGGATCTCGCCCGCAAAGCGGCTCGTCGCCCAGTGCGGCGTGTTGTAGCCGAGCTCGAAGTTGACGCCGTAGAAGAGCCGGCGCTCGTGAGCGTGCGGGCTGACGAAGAGCGCCCGGAGCTTCACGCCGTCGAACAGCAGCCGGCCATCGCGGGTGAGCGTGTAGATCGGGAGATAGGTCCCCGCCTCGAACCATTCGGTCACGCCGTAGGCGAATTCGGGCACTCCGTTCAGCGCGTGCTCCGGCACGACGCCTCCCGGGATAACCGCCCGGGCGCGGCCCGCAGGGGTGAAGTTGTTGTGCCAGGTGAGGTTGATCCGGCCGGGGGCGGTGATCTCGGCGTCGTAGACCTGAATCTCGTCAGTCTGTGCATGCGCCACGGGCGCCCACGAGAGCAGGCAGACGAGCACAGCTGCGCACGGTGGCACTCCGCGGTACCCGGGCGTCTGCGGCCTACGCAGCGGCGCGACCCTTGCTTAAAGTGGCTCGAGGCATGATGCTGTCATTCTCACCCGTCCCACTCGCCCCACGCCATCATCGTCATCCGAGTGCATACAGGAACGACTGTCCGCTCCGCAGCGCGCCGCGCCCGCGCGGCGCCGGCCGCCGCACCGGTCGCGTCACGATCCCCTGAGCGCCTGTGCGCTCGAGCTGGGATCGGATGGTGGGTGCACCGCAATCCGCATCCGTTCGTTCTGAGCGTCATGCCACACGGGATCTATGTCGGGATCGGTAGTCATCTGGGACGCTGACGCACTGCCAGGCCTTCGCGCGCGCCGCGGAGAGCACGCTTGAAGCTCACGCCCGAGTCGCTCCGGGGCCACCTCGCTGAGAGGCTGCTGCCGGTCTATCTGATCTCGGGCGACGAGCCGCTGCTCGCGGGTGAGGCGGCTGATGCGGTGCGCACCGCGGCCCGCAGCGCCGGCTTCAGCGAGCGCGAGGTGTACTTCATCGAGCGCGCCGGCGACTGGGATGAGGTACGCGCCGCCGCCGCCGCCCGCTCGCTCTTCGGCGCGCGCCGCGTGCTCGAGATCCGCCTTGCGAGCGCGAGGCCCGGAACCGCCGGCAACGCGACGCTCGTGGCGCTCACCGAGGCGCACGATCCCGACACGTTGTTCCTCCTGCTCGCGCCCCGACTCGATCGGGACGCCCAGGGCGCGGACTGGGTGCGCGCGGTCGAGGCGCACGGCGCCTGGGTGCCGGTCTGGCCCGTGGACCCGGAGCGCCTGGTGGCGTGGCTCCGCAGCCGCTGCCGCAAGCTCGCGCTCGAGGCCAGCGATGAGGCACTCGAGCTCATCGCTTCCCGCACCGAGGGAAATCTGCTCGCAGCCCACCAGGAGCTCAGCCAGCTCGCCCTCCTCGCCGGCGGGGCGAGGCTGACGCCCGACACCGTGCTCGGGAGCGTGGCCGACAGCGCGCGTTTCGATGTCTCGCGCCTCGGCGAGGCGGTGCTCGCGGGCGAGACCGCGCGCGCGCTGCGCGTGCTCAGCGGGCTGCGAGCCGAAGGCACGGAGCCGACGCTCGTGCTGTGGGCGCTGACCCGGGCGCTGCGCGAGGTGTGGAGCGCCCGCGGGGGCGGCGCGGCGCCTCCCTGGCAGCGCCGCGGCGCGGCGCTCGGCAAGGCGCTGCGGCGCGCATCGTCCCTGCCGTTCACGGCGCTCGCGCAGCGCGCGGCGCGCACCGATCGCGTGATCAAGGGCCGCGTGCCGGGGGAGGCGTGGGACGAGCTGATGCTGCTCACGCTCGCGCTCGCGGCGCCGACCGACGGGCGCACGCTCGCGCTCGTGCGTGCGCCGGCGGTCTGAAGCCATGCAACCGATCGGCGTCTTCGGCGGCACCTTCGATCCGATTCACTGCGGGCACCTCCGCACCGCCTATGAGCTGTGGCAGGAGCTCGAGCTCGCCGAAGTGCGTTTCGTGCCGACGGGCAGCCCGCCTCATCGGCCGCGGCTCTATGCGAGCCCCGAGCGGCGGCTCGAGATGGTGAGGGCGGCCGTGGCCGACCAGCCAAGCTTCGTGGTCGACGACCGCGAAGTGCGCCGCAGCGGCGTGTCGTACTCGGTGGACACGCTCACGGAGCTGCGCCGCGAGTTCCCGAACCGCTCGCTGTGCCTGCTGCTCGGGATGGACGCCTTCCTCGGCCTCCCCAACTGGCACCGCTGGCGGGAGCTTCTGAGTCTCGCCCACATCGTCGTGGCCCGCCGCCCGGGGTGGCGGGCGCCGAGCACGGGTCCGCTGGGCGAGGTTATGGTGGATCACGGCACCGGCACGATCCGGCTGCTGCACGAGAAGCCGGCCGGACACCTGTACGTGCACGCCGTGACGCAGCTCGAGATCTCATCGACCGAGCTTCGTTCCCTCATCATCGCCGGCCGCGACCCGCGCTACCTGGTCCCCGACGAGGTGAGGCGGATCATCCTCGAGACGAGGTGCTATGCTGCGCAGCAGGACCGTACCGCCCCTTGAGGCGCGACTCCAGGAGAACTCGCTTAAGCACATGACCACCCGCACACGCCTGCGCCCCCCCGAGGAGCGCGTCTCGCCGCTTCAGCTTGCCGTGACGACCGCGCTCGATGACATGAAGGCCGTGAATGTCAGGGTGCTGGACGTGCGGGAGCTGACCGATGTCTTCGACACCATGGTGATCGCCAGCGGCAACTCCGACCGCCACGTGCGCTCGCTCGCCGAGCGCGTGGTGGAGAAGGCCAAGGCGGCAGGCTTCCGCCCGCTCGGCACCGAAGGCGCGCGTGACGGCGAGTGGGTGCTGGTCGATCTGCAGGACATCCTCGTGCACGTGATGCTGCCGAGGGTGCGCGAGTTCTACGGGCTCGAGCGCCTGTGGGAAGGCGGGCCGGCCCTCGCCGCCGTGGCCGTTTCGGCCGTCTCGGGCACGCGCCGGCGGCGAACCTCGCGGTAGAGGCCCGCTCGTGCGCGTGCGGGTGATCGCCGTGGGCACGCGCCTGCCGGCCTGGGTGCGCAGCGCCTGCGACGATTACCTCACGCGGCTCGCCTCGCGTCTCGCCGTCTCGCTGGTCGAGATCGAGCCCGGCCTGCGCACGGCCGGCGGCAGCGCAGTCAAGGCCGTCGCCGCCGAGGGCGAGCGGCTCCTGCGGGCGCTGGGACCTCGAGATCACGTGGCCGCTCTCGACGAGCGCGGCAGGGAGCTCTCGACGCGCGAGCTCGCCGCCTGGCTCGAGGGACGCATGCGCGAGGGGGAGGATCTCGCGTTCCTCATCGGCGGGCCCGACGGACTTGCGTCCGAGGTGCTGACACGGAGCGATTTCACCCTGTCGCTCTCGCGCCTGACGCTCCCGCATGCGCTGGCGCGCGTGCTGCTCACTGAGCAGCTCTACCGCGCGCACAGCCTCCTCACCCATCACCCTTACCACCGCGACTGATGCCAGCCGAGGACGACCCGACGCCGCTCCTATGCCTCGCCTCGGGCTCCCCCCGGCGCCGCGCGCTGCTCGAGCAGATCGGCGTGCCGCACGTGGTGAGGGCTGCGGACATCGACGAGACGGCGCTGCCCGGGGAGAGCCCGGCCGACTACGTGCGGCGCCTGGCGCTCGGCAAGTCGCTCGCCGTGCGCGCGCTCGGCGTGGCGCTCCCGGTGCTGGCCGCCGATACCGTCGTGGTGGTCGACGGCGAGCTCCTCGGCAAGCCCGCCGACGAAGACGCGGGTGTCGCCATGCTCGAGCGACTCTCGGGCCGGACCCATCGGGTGCTGACCGCGGTGGCGCTCGCCCGCGCACACGGCGCGCCGGGCGTGCGCCTCAGCGAGAGTGCGGTGCGCTTCCGCACCCTCACCCGCGCGGAATGCCTGGCCTACTGGCGCACCGGCGAGGGGCGCGACAAGGCCGGCGGCTACGCGATCCAGGGGCGCGGCGCGGTGTTCCTCGAACACCTCTCCGGGAGTTACTCCGGCGTCATGGGCCTGCCGCTCTTCGAGACGGCGGAGCTGCTCTCGGAAGCGGGCATTCCGTACTGGCCGGACGAGCCGCATTCCGGAGCCTGAAGCGTTGAGCATCGAGATCCTGGTCAACATCGCGCCGCGCGAGTCCCGCGCCGCCGTCCTCGAGAACGGCGTGGTGCAGGAGATCCACATCGAGCGCTTGAGCCGCCGCGGGCTGGTGAGCAACCTGTACAAGGGGCGCGTATCGCGCGTGCTGCCCGGCATGCAGGCGGCGTTCGTCGAGATCGGTCTCGAGCGCACCGCGTTCCTGCACGCCGCGGACATCGCCGGGAGCGCCGCCGACGACACCGTGGTGGGCGCGCCGCTCGCGAGCGCGCCGCCGGTCGATGACATCCGCCGCCTCGTGAGCGCCGGCGACGACATCCTCGTGCAGGTCATCAAGGACCCGATCGGCACCAAGGGAGCGCGGCTCAGCACCTTCATCGCCCTGCCGTCGCGCTATATGGTGTACCTGCCGCGCGGCGAATCGATCGGCGTGTCCTCGCGCATCGAGGACGAGGCCGAGCGCACGCGGTTGAAGACGGCGGTGGCGGAGCTCGTCGCCCCCGGCGCGGGCGGTGGCTACATCGTGCGCACCGCGGCGCAGGGCGCCACGGCCGAGAGCCTGCGCGAGGACATGGCCTACCTCGCCAAGCTCTGGGAGCACGTGCGCGGGCGGGCCGTCGGCGCCCCTCCCGGCACGGTGGTGCACGAGGACCTGCCGCTGAGCCTGCGCGTGCTGCGCGATGAGCTCGCCCGCGGCGTGAGCCGGGTGCTCGTCGATTCGCCGCACGAGCACGAGCGCATGCAGGAGTTCGCCGCCACCTTCATGACGGGGACTGCGCCGGTGATCGAGCTCTACACGGGTCCCCGCCCGCTGTTCGACCTGAACGGCGTCGAGGAGGAGATCGCCAAGGCGCTCGATCGCAAGGTGCCGCTGAAGTCGGGAGGCCACCTGGTGATCGACCAGACCGAGGCCATGACCACCATCGACGTGAACACCGGCGCCTACGTGGGTCACCGCAACCTCGAGGAGACGATCTTCCGCACCAACCTCGAGGCCGCGGTCGGCATCGCCCGGCAGCTGCGGCTGCGCAATCTCGGCGGCATCATCATCATCGACTTCATCGACATGCGCGACGAGCCGCACCGGCGCGCGGTGCTCGCCGCCCTCGAGCGCGCCCTCGCCGGCGATCGCGCCCAGACCCACATCGTGAGCCTCTCGCCCCTCGGGCTGGTGGAGATGACCCGTAAGCGCACCCGCGAGAGCCTGGAACATGTGATGTGTCAGCCGTGTCCAAGCTGTGAAGGGCGCGGCTTCATCCGCACGCCCGAAACCGTGTGCAACGAGATTTTTCGGGAGATTGTGCGACAGAGCCGACAGTTTGCCAGTCGCGAGCTGCTGATACTGGCCCACCAGGACGTCGTGGATCGCCTCCTGGACGAGGAATCCGCCACCCTCGGCGAGCTCGAGGCACAGGTCGGACGTCCGATCCGCCTGCAGGTCGAGGCCCTCTACGGCGTCGATCACTACGACGTAGTACTCGTTTGAGGAATTGGGTTTGGATGTTGCGCCGCTCACGGCTGATGCCGGGCCGGTCGCCCCTGGCGCCGGAGACGCCGAGGAGCGCCCGCGCGGACGGCGGCTGCGCCTGGTGGCGTGGGCGGCGGGCGCTGTCGCCATCCTCGGCGCGGTGGCGCTCACCGCGTGGGAGCTGGCCGCGGCGCGCGTGCCGCAGCACCGCGCCGCACTCGAGGCGCTGATCCGCGAGCACACCGGACTCGACGTCGGCTTCAGAGAGCTCACCGTCCGCTGGGGCTGGTACGGTCCTGAAGCCGTGTTCCACCGCGTCGTGCTCGGCGAGCCCCGGGGGGGCGGTGTGCTGCTGCGGGCCCCGAGACTCGTCGTGGGGCTCGACACCTGGCGGATGCTCCGCAGCGGCGAGCTCGCGGTGGCGCGCATCACGCTCGTCGAGCCCGACATCGATCTCGGCACCGGCGCCGCCGGCGCCCGCACCGCGCATCGCCCGCAGGCCGGTCACGACTCGGTGCTCGCCGCCGGTGCGCGGCTCTTGTCGCGCTGGCGGGGCGGCCGGATCGAGCTCGAGGGCGGGACGCTCCATTGGCCGATGCCGGGCGCGCTGCCCCTCACGGTGGGTGTGCAGCACGCGCAATTGCGCCGCCTCGCTGAACTCTGGGACGCGGACGTGCAGCTCCTGCTGCCGGCGAGTCTCGGCGAGAGCCTGCACTTGAGCGCGCAGATGCGCGGCGATCCCGCGGAGCCCCATGCCATGAGCGGGAGCCTCGGCTTCGATGGGCGCAGGCTCGAGTTCGGCGGCTGGCGTGAAGTGATCCGCGACCCGGGGGCCGAGCGCTATCTGCCCGGGGGCGGGCTCGGCAACCTCGAGCTGCACGCGGAGTTCGCGGACGGTCGGCTCCTGCGTGCCGACGGCAAGGTGCTCGCCGAGGGACTCGCGTGGCGGGGGCCGGCCGTCGCCGCCGAGTCGCTCGGCATCGGGCGGCTGCGTGGCGACTGGCAGCTCGCGCGTCGCGGCGAGGCGTGGCGCCTCGAAGCGCACGCGCTCGAGTCGGGCGAGCGAGCGCCGGCCGCCGTCAGCGCGAGCGTCGATGTGGCATCCGACGCGGAGAGTGCGCAGGGGCGCGTCGAATCGGTGCCGCTGCCGCTGCTCGCTGCCGTCGTGCGCTCCTTTGCGCCGCAGCTGCCGCTCGGGCAGCTGTCGCTCGAGGGAGTGGCGCACGAGCTCAGCTTCGACTGGAATGCGCGCCGCCCGGCGGGCGAGCGCCTCCGGACCTCCGCACGGCTCGAGGAGCTTTCGATCGCGAGCCTCTCGCACGAGCTCACCCTGACCGGGCTCACCGCTCAGCTCTCCGGAGTCGACGCGCGACTCACCCTGGACCTGCACGGTGAGCGCGCGCAGCTGCACGCGGTGCGTGCCGAGCCGGTCTCGCTCGAGGGTCTCGTGGTCGCCGCGCGCTTCGCCCTCGCCGCGGAGCACGGCGGCTGGCAGCTGCGCACCGATGAGCTCGCGATCTCCCGCCCGGACCTCGCCCTCGCGGCGAGCGGGACGCTCGCGGCGGATGGCACCGGCGGCAAGCCCCGGGTCGCCGCACACGTCGCTCTCAAGCAGGCGGACGCGGTCCTCATCGCGAAGCTGCTGGGTCCCGGCGCGCTCGCCGCGCTCGGCGCGGCCTCCGCCGCGCAGCTTTCCACCGGCCGAATCGAGAACGCCGATCTCGAGTGGCGCGGTACGGTCGATCCCGCACGGGCGCCCTGGAGCGCCGCGGGGAGCGTATTCCGGGGCGCCTTCGAGCTGCGCGACGCCTCCCTCGGCGGACTCGACCCCTGGCCCCAACTCGAGCATCTCGATGCGCACCTCGAGTGGCGCGGCCCGCGCGTTCACGCGGCCATCGCGGCGGGACAGGCGGGCACGTTCACACTCGCCGGCGCGAGCGCCGAATGGGACGCGCTCGGTGAGCGCCCCACGCACCTCGCGGCGCGGCTCACCGCGAGCGCGCAGCCGGCGCTCGCGTGGTTGCGCGCACACCGAGAGCTCGCCGCCTACGCACCGGGGATCGAGGACCTGGATCTGCGCGGGGACACGCGGCTCGATGTGGACGTGCTCGTGCCCGCCGCCGCCGGCGGATCCTCCACCCGCGCGAATCACGCGCCGCGCCCGCGCACCCGCATCAACGCCGTGCTCGACGGCGTGCGGCTGCGCGCGGTCGCCGGCCTGCCGCCGATCGATGCACTGCACGGCACGCTCGGCTTTGCGGACGGGCACCTGCAGCCCTCGCAGCTTTCCGGGCAGTGGCTCGGCGGCCCGGTCGCCCTGAGTGTCGCCGAGCGGCGCGACTCCGGCGCCACGGCACTCACGATTGCCGGGCGGGGCCTCGCGGAGACACGTCAGGCGCTGCTCGCGGCCGGGGCGAGCGACGATGCGATGCTCGAGGGCCACGCGGAGTGGACCGCGCTCCTCACGCTGTTGCCGGGCTCCGAGGGCTCGGGCCTGCGCTGGCGGGTACGTGCCGATTCGAACCTGATCGGTGTCGCCAGTCGCCTGCCGGAGCCCTTCGCCAAGAGCGAGAGCGTCCCGCTTCCGCTGCGGGTCGAGCTGCAGGCCGGCGCCGATACCGGCCAGCTGCGCCTCGCCCTCGGTGAGCGGCTGCGCGCCACGGTGGCGCTCCATCGGAGCGGGGAGCTGTGGCGCATCGAGCGCGGCGCCGTGCATCTCGCGTCCACCGCGCCGTCGCTGCCCGAGGAGCCGGTCCTCACGCTCGAGGGCCGCATCAGCCGCCTCGATCTTCCGGCCTTGCTCGCGCTGTGGCGGCAGGCCGCGCGGGATGCCGCACTCCCCGCGCTGCGCGCCCGCCTGAGCGCGGCGCAGCTCGCGGTCGGCGCCCGCACCTATGACGAGGTGAGCGTGACCGCTGAGGCGGCACCCGGAGGAGGAACGCTCGAGCTCGAATCCGAGGGTCTCGCCGGCAGTGCGAGCTGGCCGGCGACGGTGGACGATTCGCATCCCGCGCTCGTGCACCTCTCGAGGCTCGACGCGCCGCAGCTCGGTGACGGAGCGCGGAGTGGGGGACTCGCCGCGGCCTTGGGTCCCGCCGCCCGGCTCTCGATCGACGATCTCGAGTGGCAGGGCCGCTCACTCGGCAGCCTCGCCGCCCAGCTCACTTTCCGCTCGGACGGCTTCGATGTCGGCGAGGCGCGGCTCGCCGGCGAGAACGAGGACTCGCGCGGGAGCCTCCACTGCCAGGACGGGGGCGGTTGCCGGGCCGAGTTCAGCCTCGACAGTCGCGACGCCGCCTCAACGCTCGCCGCCTTCGGCTTCCGGCCCGAGCTGGCCGCGAACCGTGCGCGCCTCACGGGCGAGCTCGAATGGCCGCAAGCCGCGAGCCCGTCCCTTGCAACGCTCGCCGGGAGCCTCCATATGCGGCTCGAGCGAGGCGTCACCCGTACGGCCGCGGCGGCCGAGGGCGGGGTCCCACTGGCGCTCCTCACCGTCCCGGCCCTGACCGCCGGGATGCGCGCGGAGAATCGCGACGGGGTGCTGCCGGCCCTGGGCTTCTCGCGCCTCACGGCGGACTTCGAGCTGCGCGACGGGCAGGCGATGGTGGACCTGCACTTCGACGGGGACGCCGAGATCCTGGTGCGCGGGCGCACGGGACTGCTGGCGCACGATTACGACGAGCAGGCGTGGATCCTGCGCGGCGAGCAGCGCCTGCCCGCTGCCGTACGTCGCCTGGGGCCCACCCCGAAGGTGGCGGCGGTGTGGCTGTCGCTGCGCGAGCTCTTTGCCGGGTCGGCGGACCGCACGCGGGCGGCGCTGCGCCTGCGGGGCACCTGGGAAGAGCCCATGGTGACGAGCGCGGATTGAGGTGACGGATGAAGGTTGCCGCCATACAGATGACCTCCGGACCCGACGTGACGGCGAACCTCGAGCAGGCTCGCGCGTTGCTCGAGGACGCGTCGGCGCGCGGCGCGCGCCTCGCCGCACTCCCTGAGAACTTCTCCTTCATGGGACTGAAGGACTCCGACAAGCGCGCCGTGGCGGAGACCGACGGCTCGGGTCCCGTGCAGGAATTCCTCGCCGCGACCGCGCGAGGGCTGCGCCTGTGGATCGTCGGCGGCACGGTGCCGCTGCGCGCCGGCGGCGACGGGCGGGTGGCCGCCGCCTCGCTGGTCTACGACGGCGACGGACGGCGCGTCGCGCGCTACGACAAGATTCACCTGTTCGACGTCGACATTCCCGGGCGTGAGGAGAGCTACCGCGAGTCGGCACACGTCGCTCCCGGCTCCGCGGCCACCGTGGTCGATACCCCGGTCGGAAGGCTCGGGCTCTCGGTGTGCTACGACGTGCGATTCCCGGAGCTCTACCGCCACCTGAGCGCCGCCGGCGCGCAGCTGCTCGCGGTGCCTTCCGCCTTCACCAGCCCCACCGGGCGGGCGCACTGGGAGCCGCTGCTGCGGGCCCGGGCGATCGAGAATCTCTGTTATGTTGTGGCGCCGGCCCAGTCCGGCTTCCATCCGAGTGGACGCGAGACCTACGGCGACACCATGATCGTGGACTACTGGGGACGGGTCTTGCAGCGCGTGCCGCGCGGTCGCGGCTGTGCCGTGGCGGAGGTGGAGCTGGAGCGTCAGATGGGCGTGCGCGAGAGTTTCCCGGCGCTGCTGCACCGCGCCTTCACTGAGGGTTCCGCGGATGAGTGATTCGCCGGTTGCCGATCCGCTGCACCTCGCCCGCGAGCTGATCCTCCGGCCGAGCGGCCTGGACGACGGGCGCCTCGATCGGGTGTTCGGCGAAGTGCTCACGCACTCGGTGGACTTCGCCGACCTGTACTTCCAGCTCACGCACCAGGAGTCCTGGTCGCTCGAGGACGGCATGGTGAAGGACGGCACCGCGAGCATCGAGCAGGGCGTGGGCGTGCGGGCGCTCGCCGGGGAGAAGACCGGATTCGCCTACTCGGACGAGATCGTGCTGCCCGCGCTCGAGGAGGCCTCGCGGGCCGCGCGCGCCATCGCGGTGTTCGGGGGGCCGCGGCGCGTCAGCCCCTGGCACCCGCAGACCGGGCACCGGCTGTATCTGCCCGCGGACCCCGCGGCCGCGCTCGCCACCCACGACAAGGTCGCCTGGCTCGAACGCGTCGATCGCGAGGCGCGGCGCATCGATCCGCGCGTCGTGCACGTCACGGCGAGCGTGGTCGCGGTGCACGAGGTGGTGCTCGTCGCCACGAGCGAAGGCAAGCTCGCCGCGGACGTGCGGCCGCTCGTGCGCTTCAACGTCTCGGTGCTGGTCGAGCAGGGCGGCCGCCGCGAGCAGGGTTACGCCGGCGCCGGCGGTCGCTACTCGCTCGCGGAGCTCGTGGCGGACGACCGGCCGCTCGCGCTCGCCCGCGAGGCCGCGCGCCAGGCGCTCGTCAATCTCGACGCGCGCCCGGCGCCCGCCGGCACCACGACCGTGGTGCTCGGCCCCGGCTGGCCGGGGATCCTGCTGCACGAGGCGATCGGCCACGGGTTGGAAGGCGACTTCAACCGCAAGGGCACCTCGGCATTCGCCGGCCGCATCGGCGAGCGCGTCGCGGCGCCCGAGTGCACCGTGGTCGACGACGGCACGCTCTCGCGCCGGCGCGGCTCGCTCAACATCGACGACGAGGGCACGCCGACCCAGTGTACGACGCTCATCGAGAACGGCGTGCTGCGCGGCTACATGCAGGATCGCCTCAACGCCCGCCTGATGGGCGTGCCGCCGACCGGCAACGGCCGGCGCGAATCGTTCGCGCACATGACGCTGCCGCGCATGACCAACACTTACATGCGTCCAGGCCCCCATGCACCCGAGGAGATCATCCGCTCGGTGCGGCGCGGCATCTACGCGGTCAACTTCGGCGGCGGGCAGGTGGACATCACCTCCGGCAAGTTCGTGTTCTCGGCGAGCGAGGCCTACGCCATCGAGAACGGCCGCGTGGGCGCTCCGTTGAAGGGCGCAACCCTCATCGGCAACGGTCCGGACGTGCTGACGCGGGTGTCCATGGTCGGCAACGACCTGAAGCTCGACGACGGAGTCGGAACCTGCGGCAAGGACGGACAGAGCGTGCCGGTCGGCGTCGGGCAGCCGACGCTCAAGATCGAGGGACTCACGGTCGGCGGCACCGCCTGAGCCGCAGCATCGCCCGGGCACTGCGGCGCTACCACCGCGGAGCACTGCTCTCGTGCGCTGTTCGGCGCATGGTCGCGGCGCGGCTCGCGTCACATCGTTGTCGCAACATCCACACTGTCGCGGCGCGGAGTCATGTACAGACTCCGCACTCGCGGCTACATAATCGATTCACGATCGAAGCTGTGAATCTCCACACACCCGCGAGGGTCGCGAGTCCGTAACGTGCATCGTGAGTCGCCCACACAAGGAATTCTGATGATGATGACCGCCGACGACGCCACTCTCGAGTCCCCGCAGCTGAAGCTCCCTGCGGAGCTTCTCGCCGAAGTCAGCCGTCGCAACGCCGCGCAAAAGACTGACTTTCGCGTCGAAGGCTGGAAGCCAACCCTGCTCGAGCGCATCGCCATGCTCTTCGGTCTGGTCTGACCGCACGTTCGTGAGCTCGGCCGTTCCAACATGGGGGCCGGGCGCGATACACTGGGAGGATGACTCGCCGCCACTTCTCACGGCCCGTTTACGAAGGGTTGCCGTGGTTTTACATAAGCTTCGGCATCGTAGCGCTCATCGCGAGCTATCTGCTCGCCGCGCGCGGCGCGCTGAGTCTCACGGTCGGCCTGCTGGGATTTCTGACGCTGCTCGGCGGGATCGTCGTGCTGCTGCGGCGACGCGACTACCGACAGCTGCGATCCGAGTACGCGAATCCCGATTATCTGAGCGGGAACGATCCGCCCTGAGAGCTACTTGAGGGGCGCCGGCTCGTCCGCCGGCGCCGTACGCTCGGTGACGGCGGTCCGGTCCGCGGACGGCGGCCGCTCCGCACGCTTGCGATCCGCGCCCGCGGCCGCCGCGGGGGCTCCGGCGGGGGTGTGCCGCCCGGGTGCCGTGTCGCTGAACGAGACGCCGCCCGATGCCGGGTCGGCGAAGGCGCCACGGCCGCGCGCCGCACGCTCGTCCACGTAGATCAATTCATGCTTGCCGACCAGGACGACATCGCCGTCGTTCAGGTGATGGCGGCGCACGCGAGCGGCCTTCACGTAGATCCCGTTGGTGCTGTTCAGGTCCTCGATGTGGCACGAATGGGCCGTGGTGATCACCTGGCAGTGATGACGGCTGATGAAGCGGCTGTCGATCTGCACGTCGTTGTCGGGCGTGCGGCCGATGATGACCCGCCCGATCCGTAGCGGGATCTCCTGCACGGTGCGCCCCTCGGTCGCCACCAGCAGCCGCGCAACCGCGGTGCCGGGCTCGGCGCCGGCGGCGGCGAGTGCGGTCTCGGGCTCGGACTGCGGCGGCTGCTGCGGCTGCTGCTGCGTCGTCGTCGGCGGCGTGGTCGTCAGCGTCGGCGTCGGCCGGGGGCGAGCGCTGTACTCGACCCACTGGAGCTCCCGCACGGCACTGATGATGTCGGCGCGCGTGACGGCGCCGCGGTCGGCGGTGTAGGCCGCCATCATGGCCGTGTCGCACAGCGTGTTGATGAGGCGCGGCACGCCGCCGCAGTAACGGTACACCTCCGTGTACGTATCGGGCGCGAAGATCTCGCGGTCGCCGGCCCCGGCGACGTCGAGGCGGTGCTGGATGTAGCTCTTGGTCTCCGTCTCCGCAAGCGTCTGCAGGTGAAAGCGCAGCCGCACGCGCTGCATGAGCTGTGCGAGCTCGGGCGCGTCGAGCTTGTCGTTGAGCTCGGGTTGCCCGGCGAGAATGATCCGCAGCACCTTGTCCTTGGTGGTCTCGACACCCGAGAGCAGGCGGATCTCCTCCAGCACGCGCATGGTGAGGTTTTGCGCCTCGTCGACGATCAGCAGCACCTTGCGCCCGGCGGCGTACTGCTCGACGAGGAAATTATTGATCGTGCTGATGAGCTCGGCCTTGCGCATCTTGAAGGGCGAGAAGCCGAACTGCAGGAGCACCGCCTGCAGGAAATCGATGGCCGAGACCTGGGTCTGATTGATCTGCGCCACCACCACGTCCGCCGGCACTTCCTTCAGGAACGACTCGATCAGCGTGGTCTTGCCCGAGCCGATCTCCCCGGTGATCACCACGAAGCCGTCGGTGAACCAGAGGGTCGACTCCATGTACGCCTTGGCGCGGGCGTGCTGCTTCGAGAGGTACAGGAACTGGGGGTCCGGGCTCAGCCGGAACGGCAACTCCTTGAGCTTGAAGGGTTCTAGGTACATGCGCTGGCTCGCAACCGATGTTACGGGATGCGAACGCCGACGGCCAAATCCTCGAGCAGCCGCGCGGTGCGCGCGTCGCGCCGCGCGGCGCTCGGCTCGACCAGCGTGCAGTGGCCCACCTTGCGGTCCGGGCGCGGCCGCTTGCCGTAGTCGTGCAGGTGCACACCCGGATGGGCCAGGAGCGCCGCGCGCGGCGGCATCAGGCCGATGAGGTTGATCATGGCGCTGTGGCCGAGCGCGTGCGTGGCGCCAAGCGGCAGGCCGAGAATGGCGCGCAGATGATTCTCAAATTGACTCGTCGCCGCGCCCTCGATGGTCCAGTGACCGGAGTTGTGCACGCGCGGGGCCATCTCGTTGGCGATCAGCCGCCCGCGCCGCACGAAGAACTCGAGCGTCAGGATCCCGGTGTAGCGGAAATGCTCGAGCACGCGCGTCAGGTACGCCGCCGCCGCGCGCTGCCAGCGGCGCGGCCCGAAGGGCGCGCAGGTGAGCCGCAGGATGCCCCCGCCGTGAACGTTGCCGCACAGCGGGTAGATGCCGAGCTCGCCGCGGCGGCTGCGCGCGCCGATGATCGAGGCCTCACAATCGAACGGCACCCACTCCTCGTAGAGCAGCGGCGCCCTGCCGAGCCGGTCCCAGGCGCGCTCCGCGTCGGCGCCCGTGCGGATCACCGCCTGACCCTTGCCGTCGTAGCCGAGGCGGCGCGTCTTGAGCATGCCGGGCACGCCGATCGTGGCGATCGCGCGCGCCAGCTGCGCGCGCGAGCTCACCGCCCGCCAGCGCGTGGTCGGAATCTTCAGCCGCTCGAACAGTCGTTTCTCCGCCACCCGGTCCTGGCCGGCCGCGAGTGCCGCGATCGGTGGACAGATGCGCGCCCCGTGCAGCCGCGCCACCTCGCGCAGGCTCGCCGCCGGCACGTTCTCCCAGTCGAAAGTCAGCACCTCGCAGCGGCGCGCGAGCACGCGCAGGAGCCTCAAGTCGGTGAAGGCACCGGTGAGAAGCGGCGCCACGGCGCCCGCGGGCGCCTCGCGCGAGGGATCCAGACACAGGAAGTCGAGGCCGAGCGGATAGCCGGCCAAAGCGAGCATGCGGCCGAGCTGGCCGGCGCCCACGATGCCGACGGTCATGAGCGCGGGGTCGCGCGCGGGTCGGGATTGCGGAGCACCCCAAGGGTCTGCCGCTCGCGATAGGCCTCGAGCGCGGTGGCGATCTCGGGGTGGCGGTTGGCGAGGATGGCCGCGGCGCAGAGCGCTGCGTTGGCGGCGCCGGCCGCTCCGATCGCGAACGTCGCGACCGGAACTCCCGCCGGCATCTGCACGATCGACAGCAGCGAGTCGAGTCCCCCGAGCGATTTCGACTGCACCGGCACCCCGAGCACCGGCAGGAGGGTCTTGGCGGCCGTCATGCCCGGCAGATGCGCCGCACCGCCCGCGCCGGCGATCAGCACTTCGAGGCCCCGCGCGCGCGCTCCGGAGGCGTATTCGAACAGCAGGTCGGGCGTGCGGTGGGCGGACACGACGCGCACCTCGTAGGGCACTGCGAGCGTATCCAACAGCTCGGCGGCGGACTGCATCGTCTCCCAGTCGGACGATGAGCCCATGATGATGCCGACCAGCGGTGTCATCGCGGCATTGTATCGAACAATGCGCGCAAAGCGCGAAACAGCTCCCGCGCCGCACCGGCGCGGCTGCCGGGGCGCACGTGCTCGGCGCGGGCGGCCTCGATGCGCCGCGCCCATTGGTCCCGGTCGATCTGCGGGTGCCGGCGCGAGAGCTCGGTGAGCGCGGGCGGCCCTTCCGCGATCAGTCGCTCGCGCCAGGCGCTGATCTGCCTGAAGCGCTCGGCGTCGCGGCGGGTGCGCGCATCGCGGGTAGCGAGCGCGGCGCGGATCGATTCGAGGTCGACCTCGCGCATGAGCCTGCCGATATACTGACGCTGGCGCACGGCGGCGGCGCGGCTGGTGATGCGCCGCGCCGCGCGAATCGCATCAAGGAGCGCTTCCGGGAGTTCGAGCGCTTCGAGCTCGGCATCGCGGAGCGCCGTGAGCGCCTCGCCCAGATCCTGGGCGGCGTGCGCGGCGCGCTTGCGCGCGCTCTTGCTCGGAGGCTCTGCCCCGGCCTCATGGGCCTTGCGGTCGTCGTGCGGCATCACAGGCTTGCACAGCTCGGGCGTGAGCTACAATTTAAGCCCAACGCCCCCATCAATCACCCACGATGCAAACGCAGTCCGTATCCCGTGAAATCCAGCCGCTCGCCGACGTGGCGAGCCTCGCGCTCGAGGAGGCGCGCCGCCAGGGCGCGTCCGAGTGCGAGGCCGACGCCTCGCTCGGCCGGGGGCTGTCGGTGAGCGTGCGCCTGCGCGAGGTCGACACCCTCGAGTACCAGCGCGACCGCGGACTCGCGGTGACGGTGTATTTCGGCAAGCGCAAGGGCTCGGCGAGCACCGCGGATCTCTCGACGAGCGCGGTGCGCGAGACCGTGGACAAGGCCTGCGCCATCGCCCGCTACACGGCCGAGGATCCGTACGCGGGACTCGTGGAGCCCGAGGCGCTGGCGCGCGAGATTCCCGATCTCGATCTCGATCATCCCTGGGACGTCACGCCCGAGCGCGCGATCGAGCTGGCGCGCGAATGCGAGGCCGCCGGACTCGCGGTGGATCCGCGCCTCGCCAACTCCGAGGGCGCCGCCGTCAACAGCCAGCGCCAGACCGGGGTCTACGGCAACTCGCTCGGCTTCCTCGCCGGTTACTCCGCCACCAGCCACTCGGTGAGCTGCACGCTGATCGCCGAGGCGGGTGAGGACATGCAGCGCGATTACTGGTTCACCGTCGCGCGCGACCCGGCCGACCTCGAGGCTGTCGCCGGCGTCGGCCGCGCCGCCGGTGAGCGGGCGCTCGCCCGCCTCGGCGCACGCCGGCTCACGACGCGCAAGGTGCCGGTCGCCTTCAACCCCGACATGTCGCGGGGCCTCTTCCGGCACTTCATCGGCGCGATCAGCGGCACCAGCCAGTACCGCAAGTCGTCGTTCCTCCTCAACTCCGCCGGCGAGCAGATCTTTCCCGCGTTCCTCGAGATGCTCGAGCGGCCGCACATCCCCAAGGGCCTCGCCAGCAGCCCCTTCGACCAGGAGGGCGCGGCCACGCGCGATCGCGAGCTGGTGCGCAACGGCGTGCTCGGCGGCTACGTGCTCGGGAGTTACTCCGCGCGGCGCCTCGGGCTCAAGACGACGGGCAACGCGGGCGGCGTACACAACCTCCTCGTCAGAAGTCAGGAGGGAGCGCTCGATCCGAAGGCCTTCCTCGGGCGCCTCGGCACCGGGCTCCTGGTGACGGAGCTCATGGGCCACGGGGTGAACGGCGTCACCGGCGATTACTCGCGCGGCGCGAGCGGCTTCTGGGTGGAGCAGGGTGCGATCGCCTACCCGGTGCACGAGATCACCATCGCCGGAAACCTGAAGCCCATGTACCGGCACATCGTGGCGCTTGGCGATGACGTCGACGTGCGCGGTGGCATCCTCACGGGCTCGTTGCTCCTCGACGAGATGACAGTCGCCGGCGAGTGACCGACAGCGACGCGCCATCGCCGCCCCGTCCGCCTACTTCGATACGCCCGATTGCCGCGCCGCGAGCTGCAGCGCCGGACGCGTGGCCTCATCGACCAGCTCGCCGAGCGTCAGCTCGCCGCAGCGGTGACGGCGCGCCTCATCGAGCCCGGCGAGCAGGCGGTCGACCGCGGGGATCGGCAGCTGGCGCGGGGCGACGTGCCCGCTCCCCTGACGGCGTGCGATGTCGAGGATCTCCTGCACGCGGATGTTGCGGATATCGCGCGCCGGCAGGAGCTCCCCCCGCTCCGTGACGACCAGGAGCCCGGCGCGCTCGAGGGATGTGGCCATCTGCGCGACCGCGATGCCCGGCAGCCCGAGCTCGGCCGCGAGTCGACTGACACTCCAGAGCCGGGAGCCGGCGGCGTGCGCACGGCCCACGAAGTGCATGAGCCGGAGCGAGAGCTGCTCGAGCTCCGCGGCCGAGAGCCGCAGCGGCTGCAGCCCGAGCCGCAGATACGCGGGGTTCTGCACGTAGAACGACAGCTGCGCGCCCGCGAGCAGGATCAGCCAGCCGAAATAGGTCCACAGCAGCGCCGCCACCACCACCGCGAATCCGGCGTACACCAGCGTGAGGCGCGTCGAGTAGACGACGAACGCCGTGAACGTCTTGCCGACCGCGGCCCACAGCACGCCGCCGACCAGCGCCCCGGTGAGCGCCGCGCGCCACTGCACGCGCGTGTTGGGGATCATCAGATAGGCGGCCGTGAAGAACGCCGTCACCATCACGTAGGGCGCGAGAGCGATGCCCGTGCCGCGCAGGCGGTGCAGCAGCGGCAGGCGCGCCATCTCCTGCAGCGGCGCGCTGGAGAGCGCCGCGTGCGAGAGCCCGATGAAGCCCACCAGCAGCACCGGGCCGGCGATGAGAAGGCTCGTGTATTCGGCGAGGCGCCGCGCGAAGCCGCGCGGCTGCTCGACGTGCCAGAGGAAGTTGAAGCTGTCCTCGACTTTCTTGATGGTGCCGACCAGTGTCCAGGCGAGGAGGGCGAGTCCCACGGAGCCGACCAGGCCGCTGCTCACGTGGCTCGCGAACTGCACCACGCGGTTGGTGAGCTCGGCGGCCGCAGCGCCCCCCACCGGGCTGAAGAACTCGTAGACGATCGGCTCGAGGTCGTGGTGGCCGCCGAATGCCTTGAGTATCGCGAAGCTGAAGGCGAGGAGCGGAATGAGCGACAGGAGCGTCGTGTACACGAGACTCATGGCGCGCAGGTTGATCTCCCCGCGCGCCAGGTCGCGCACCACCGCGTACGGATAGCGCAGGAGGCGCCGGCACTGCCCCAGCAGGCCGGCGCGACCCGAGGCCGGCCCGAAGAGCCACCTGTCCAGCAGTGCCCAGATGCGCGTCCACATGCCTTAAGGATACAGTGCCCGGCGCTTGCGGTGCGGTACCCATGACGGCAGCTCCAGGATTCCCACAACGGATCGTATGCCTGACCGAGGAGACGACCGAGACGCTCTATCGGCTTGGCGAGGACTGGCGCATCGTCGGCATCTCCGGCTTCACCGTGCGCCCGCCCCGCGCGCGGCGCGAGAAGCCGCGGGTGTCGGCGTTCACCAGCGCCCGCATCGAGCGCATCGTGGCGCTCGCGCCGGATCTGGTGCTCGGCTTCTCGGACCTGCAGGCCGACATCGCCGCCGAGCTGGTGCGCGCCGGAATCGAGGTGCACGTCTTCAACCACCGCAGCGTCGAGGACATTCTGCGCATGATCCGCACGCTCGGCGGCATGATCGGCTGTCAGGTGAAGGCGCAGGCACTGGTCGATGAGCTCGAGGCGGGCCTCGAGCAGGTGCTGATGCGCGCCGCGCGGCTCGCCCGCCGTCCGCGCGTGTATTTCGAGGAATGGGACGATCCCCTGATCAGCGGCATCCGCTGGGTGTCGGAGCTCATTGGCCTCGCCGGCGGCGAGGACTGCTTTCCCGAGCTCGCGCACCAGGCGCTGGGGCGCAATCGCATCATCGCCGATCCGGGCGAAGTGCCCCGGCGCGCGCCCGACATCGTGCTCGGCTCCTGGTGCGGCAAGAAGTTCCAGCCGCAGCGCGTCGCCGCGCGCCCGGGGTGGGACGCGATCCCCGCGGTGCGCGGGGGTTACGTCCGCGAGATCAAGTCGTCGCTCATCCTGCAGCCGGGACCCGCGGCGCTCACCGACGGGGTGCGCGCGATCCAGGGTGTCATCGAGGAGTGGGCCGCGTCGCCCTAGCGGGGTCCCCGCGAAATCAAGCGTCTTGATGGACGGCAGTCACCTGCCGTTCGTGTAATGCTTGATTTCGTGGGGTGCATCAGGTCATGCCGCGCCGCTCGCGGATCAGCTCATAGGCTTCGATGATCTGCTGCGTGCGCTGCTTGGCGTGCGCCATCATCGACTCCGGCAGGCCGTTCGCTTTCAGCTTGTCGGGATGGTGGCGGCTGAGCTGGCGGCGGTAGGCCTTGGCGAGCGCCTCATCGCTCGCACCGGCGTCCGTCCCGAGCACGCGGTAGGCCGCCTCGAGCGCCCGGTTCCGCGCCGCCGGGCTGGCGGGCGCCTCATCCGCTCGAAAGGCGCCGCGCCGGATGCGCGCCACCGCCTCGACGTGCACGAGCTCCAGCGGCGAGACGCCGAGGGAGGTCGCGACCCGCCCCATGAGCGGCCGCACCGGGCCTTCCAGGTTGTTGCCCTCGAGCGCGGCGCGCACCTGGATCTCGAGGAACACCCGCAGCAGATCCGGCCGCCCGCGGCAGGCGCCCCGGAGTGCGGCGAGCTCGCCACGGGGGTCGAAATCCGGCTGCTTGCCCGCGGTGAAGCAGGCGATCGCCTCGCGCACCTGTGCGCCATCGAGGTGCAGCTCGTCCATGACGGCACGCGCGGCGCCGATCTCCTGCTCCGACACGCGCCCGTCGGCCTTGGCGAGATAGCCCATGACGCGGAAAGTCGCGCGGAAGAAACGCTCGCCGATCGCGGCGGCGTCCCCGGATCCCGACCAGCGCGCCTGCAGCTCCTCGGCGTGCTCGTCGAACTGGTGACCCAGCAGCACCCCGAGCGCCGCTCCCATCGGGCCGAGAGCGACCGCACCCAGGAGGCCCCCGGTGAGTTTGCCGATCCATTTCATGATGCGCGCTCGAGGGCCGACGGGTGTGGGGATCCGAAAGCCTCGTTATAGTACCCAATGCATGCCGGCACCCGTCGTCTACCGTACCGAGCTGAAGGGACTCGAGCGCCTCCACGAGGGCAAGGTGCGCGACATCTACGCCGTCGACGAGCAGACGCTCCTCATCGTGACCACCGACAGGCTGTCGGCTTTCGACGTCGTGCTGCCCGACCCGATCCCCGACAAGGGGCGGGTGCTGAACGGCATCTCCAACTTCTGGTTCGCGCGCACCCGGCGCCTGGTGCCGAATCACCTGACCGGGCGGGAGCCCGTAGAGGTGGTGAAGGACGAGCGCGACCGCTCGCTCGTCGCCGGGCGCGCCGTGGTCGTGCGGCGCCTGAAGGCGCTCCCCATCGAAGCAGTGGTGCGCGGTTACCTCATCGGCTCGGGCTGGAGGGACTATCAGGCGAGCGGGCGGCTGTGCGGCATCGCGCTCCCTGCGGGACTCGAGCTGGCGGGGCGGCTGCCGCAGCCGCTGTTCACGCCCGCCACCAAGGCGCCAGCCGGCGCCCACGACGAGAACATCAGCTTCGAGGCCGCGGCGGCGCTCATCGGGCCCGAGCTCGCGGCCCGAGTGCGCGACGCCGCGCTCGAGCTCTATGCGTTCGCCTCCGAGCATGCGAGGAGCCGCGGCATCATCGTCGCCGACACCAAGTTCGAGTTCGGGGTCGACGAAGAGGGCAGCCTCACGCTCATCGATGAAGTGCTGACCCCGGACTCCTCGCGCTTCTGGCCGGCGGATAGCTATCGCGAGGGCGTCAGCCCGCCGAGCTTCGACAAGCAGTTCGTGCGCGACTATCTCGAGAGCCTCGACTGGAACAAGCAGGCCCCGGGGCCGAGGCTCCCGCCCGAGATCATCGCGCGCACGAGCGACAAGTACCGCGAAGCCCTTGCGCGGCTGACCGGCTGAAGGAGCATTCCCATGATGCCCGCCTGGATCGCGCCCTCGATTCTGTCCGCCGACTTCGCCCGGCTCGGGGCGGAGGTCGACGCGGTCGTCAGCGCCGGCGCCGATCTCATCCACTTCGACGTGATGGACAACCACTACGTGCCGAACCTCACCATCGGCCCGATGGCGTGCGAGGCGCTGCGCAGGCACGGCGTCAAGGCGCCGATCGACGTGCACCTCATGGTCCGTCCGGTCGATCGGATCGTGCCGGACTTCGCCGCCGCCGGCGCCACCTTCATCACCTTCCACCCGGAAGCGACCGAGCACGTCGATCGCACCATCGCACTCATCCGCGAGCACGGTTGCCGGCCGGGTCTCGTGTTCAATCCGGCGACGCCGCTCGACTATCTCGACTACACGCTCGAGCTCCTCGACATGGTGCTCATCATGTCCGTGAACCCCGGTTTCGGGGGCCAGCAGTTCATTCCAACCAGCCTGCGCAAGCTCACCGAGGCGCGCGCCCGAATCGATGCGGCAGGGCGGGCGGTGCGTCTCGAGGTCGACGGCGGGATCAGGGTCGACAACATCCGCGCCGCGGCGGAGGCCGGGGCGGACACCTTCGTGGCGGGATCGGCGATCTTCGGCAGCCGCGACTACGCGAAGACCATCCAGGAGATGCGCCGGCAGATTGCGACCGGGCCGGCGAGCGCGGTCAACCCGCGCGCGCGCCGCGCCCGATCCTGAGGGCGCGGCTACTCGTCCTCGTCCTCGTCGTCTTCGTCCTCGTCGTCGGGCTCGACGGAGCTCGTGGCCTTCGTGGCGGCGGCCGGCTTCGCGGGCACGATGACCGGCCGCGTCTTCATCTTCGGCCGCGCGTTGAAGACGACGATGGTCTTGCCGGTGGCGCGCAGCAGTCCCTGCTCTTCGAGGACCTTGAGCACACGCCCCGCCATCTCGCGCGAGCAACCGACCAGGCGCGAGAGCTCCTGCCGGCTCACCTTGATCTGCATGCCTTCCGGGTGGGTCATGGCGTCCGGCTCGCCGCACAGGTCCATGATCGCGTGGGCTACGCGCCCGGTGACGTCGACGAAGGCGAGATCGCCCAGCTTGCGGTTGGTGCGGTCGAGGCGCGTCGCGAGCTGCGTGGCGAGCTCGAACACGAGCCCGGGGCTCTCGGCGGCGATCTGGCGGAAACGCGGATAAGTCATCTCGGCGAGCTCGCACTGATTGCGCGTGCGGACCCAGGCGCTGCGCGTCGGCTGCTCGTAGAACAGGCCCATCTCGCCGAAGAACTGCCCGCGGTTGAGGTAGGCCAGCACCATCTCGTTGCCTTCCTCGTCCTCGATCATCACTTCCACCGAGCCGCTGATGATGTAGTAGAGCACGTCGGGCAGGTCGCCGGCGTGTATGACCACGGTCTTGGACGGCACCGCGCGGATGCGGCAATAGCTCAGGAACCGGTTGATCGCCGGAATCTCGCTCAAGGGCTTGATGTTCTCTTCCATACCGGCTCCCCAGAGGTCACTAAACCCAGTAGGCGGCGCCTGTCATGACACGGGCGGTGTACCGCATGAGCGCGCGCACCGGTGCGGGCAGCTGGGTGCCGCCAGCCGCCGCGGCGGCCGCGCCGTGTGCGATCTCCTCCCCCCGCATAGCCTCCAGTATCGCACGGCTGCGCGTGTCGGCTGGCGGGAGTCTGCCGAGGTGATCGTCGAGATGCCCCTCGACCTGACGCTCGGTCTCGGCAACGAACCCCAGGCTGGCCCGATCGCCCAGGAGCGCGGTAGCGGCCCCGATGGCAAAGGACCCGGCGTACCAGAGCGGATTGAGCAGACTCGGTCTCGCCGCGAGCTCCTTCAGGCGCGTCTCGCACCACGCCAGATGATCGGACTCGGAGCTCGCCGCCGCCAGCAGCATCTCCCGCGTGGCGGCCGAGCGCGCAGCAAAGGCCTGGCCGTGATAGAGCGCCTGCGCCGCGAGTTCGCCTGCGTGGTTGACGCGCATCAGCGCGGCGCTGGCACGTCGCTCGGCCTCCGGCAGGGGATCGGGTGACCGTTCCGGCCCGCCGGGGAGGGGTCGCCTTGCCCGGGCGGGTGCGAAGACGGATCGCAGTCCACGGTCGAGGGCGACGATCGCAGAGTCGAGAAGGCGACCGGACTCCATATACGTATGGCCTCTATTATAGGGGCATTTAAGCTGCGCCAAGCCCTTAGCCCGGGGACGGCGGCGCGCCACGCACCGCCTGAGCAGGCCGCTTTGCAATGCCGTACCCGCTTGAGTACACTTCCCCGCCTTTTTTTGGCCCCGACCGCGGGGCATCGCCTTAGATTGGGCCGACCGCCACGAGAGAGCTATGAAGACCGTCTTTGCCAAGGCCGGTAGCGTCCGAGGTGACTGGTTCGTCGTCGACGCGAGCGACAAGACGCTCGGCCGGTTGGCCTCGCAGATCGCGCATCGCCTGAAGGGCAAGCACAAGGCTGACTACAGCCCGCACGTGGACATGGGCGACCACATCGTGGTGGTGAACGCGCAGAAGATCCGTGTCACGGGACGCAAGCTCTCCGACAAGATCTACTATCACCACACCGGCCACATCGGCGGCATCAAGTCGATCGCGCTCGAGAAGCTTCTCGACGAGCACCCCGAGCGGGCGATCCAGTTCGCGGTCAAGGGCATGCTGCCGAAGAACCCACTGGGCCGGCGCATGTTTAGAAAACTGCACGTGTTTGCGGGAGCCGAGCATCCCCACAAGGCGCAGCAGCCGAAGCCCCTCGAGATTCGATAGGACCGCGCATGGCAACGACCCAGCAGACTCACTACGGCACCGGACGTCGCAAGACCGCAACCGCGCGCGTGTACCTGAAGCCCGGGAGTGGACGCATCACGGTGAACGATCGCTCGCTCGATGAGTTCTTCGGCCGGGAGACCGGCCGGATGATCGTGCGCCAGCCGCTCGAGGCCGTGAAGCTCTTGAGTCGCTTCGACATCGCCGTCAAGGTGGATGGCGGCGGCACCACGGGCCAGGCCGGAGCGATCCGCCACGGCATCACCCGCGCGCTCATCGAGTTCGACGAGAGCCTGCGCAAGCCGCTGCGGGATGCGGGCTTCGTGACACGCGACGCCCGGGAAGTCGAGCGCAAGAAGGTCGGTCGCCGCAAGGCCCGCCGCGGGACGCAGTACTCGAAGCGCTAGCTCGATCGGGCCTCGCTTGACGGTGGATTCCGTTTAAGCATGATTATTGAGGCTCGGTTTCGTGGGTCGTCTTTGGGGGATCGTCTAGCGGTAGGACAACGGACTCTGACTCCGTTTACCTAGGTTCGAATCCTAGTCCCCCAGCCAATTGAAGGGGGCCTGTCCAGATCGGCAGGCCCCTTTGTTTTGCCCGGTGCGAGCAGGGACGGCGTGCCAGGCCTGCGGCCAGGCTGTCCAGTCCGCCCGTTCCCGTTCGTCTTAAGGTGCACGCATTAGCGTGCTCATGACGGGCTGGAGATAACGATGTGTCCCGCGTGCGTTTCGGTTGCGGCACTCGCCGCGGCCGGGAGCGATCTGATCGATTCGCTCGCGGCGCGCTCCGAGATCAGCGGGTACCACCTGCTGCACGCGGTGCGCGCGAGACTCCTGCAGCAGCTCGGCAGGACCGGCGAGGCGCGTGCGGCGTATCAGGCAGCGCTCGCCGCCGTGGCGCCCGAACCGGAGCGACGGCTGCTGGAACGCCGCCTGAGGGAGCTGCCCCCTGACGACTAGCCACTAGCCGTCGCCGCGCTCGTCGCGCGCCTCACCGGTCCACGATGATGATTGGATCGAGGAGCTAGCGGGTCTTGACGCCGTCCGCGGTGCCGATGAGCAGCAGGTCGGCGGGGCGCACGGCGAACAGCCCGACCGCGACCACGCCGGCGATTTGGTTCAGCTCGCGCTCGAGCGTGACCGGATCCGTGATCTCGAGATCGTGGACATCGAGGATGTGGTTGCCGTTATCGGTCACGAAGCCCTTGCGCCACACGGGGCGGCCGCCGCGCGCGCCGAGCTCCCGGCCTACCAGAGCGCGCGCCATGGGAATGACCTCGATGGGGAGGGGAAAGCGCCCGAGCGTCGCGACCATCTTCGAGTCGTCGAGGATGCACACGAAGCGCTGCGCGGCTGCGGCGAGGATCTTCTCGCGGGTGAGGGCGCCGCCGCCGCCCTTGATGAGCTGCCGGGCGGGGGTCGCCTCGTCGGCGCCGTCGACGTACAGGCCGATTCCACTCTGCTCGTTCAGATCCGCTATCTCGAGTCCCGCGGCGCGCAGCCGGGCGCTGGTCGCCTCCGAGCTCGATATCGCGCGGCGCACGCTCCCGGGCTGCGCCGCGAGGGCGTCGATGAAGAGGTTCACGGTGCTGCCGGTGCCGACGCCGATCGTGACCTCCCGCCGCGCCAGTTCCAGCGCCGCCAGTGCTGTGCGTCGCTTTTTGGCGTCGGCATCAGTCGCCATCGTCGTCCCCAAAAACCTCATCAGCTCCAGAAACGACTGTGCCCGCATCGTGAGCGGGCACAGTTCTCGAGAATCCGACTCGGCGGCCACTCGCGTGACCGCCGAGTTAAGGCCTATTTCTTCTTGGCAGCTTTCTTCTTGGCCTTCTTCTTTGCCTTCGCCATGTTGGCTCTCCAATTAACGGGTTAGTCCGAGGTCCGAGTATATACACGCGAATCGAAATTACAAGCGAGCACATGCGAAGTGTGATAGGCCGAGAGCGCGCGACGACTCGCGAGCCGCGCGCGGCGCCGCGCCTCGCGAGTCACTCGAGCGAGAGAATGAACTTCCAGTGCGCCTCACTCACCGGCGTGATCGACAGACGATTGCCCGGGCGCAACAGCAGCATCCCCGCGAGCTCCTTGCGGGCATGCGCGCGCAGCTCTTCCAGCGTGATGGTGCGCGCGAGGCGGCGCTTCAACTGCACGTCCACCATGAACCAGCGGGGATTGGCGCGGTCGCTGTCGGGGTCGTAGTGGTGGTGCTTGCGATCGAAGGCGGTGGGGTCGGGGTAACCCTCCTTCACGATGCGCATGATGGCGACGACGCCCGGCACCTCGGTGCTCGAATGGTAGAGAAAGGCCTCGTCACCGCGGCGCATCTCGTCGCGCAGCATGTTGCGCGCCTGGAAATTGCGCACCCCGTCCCAGGCGGTGGTACGGCGGGGGGCGGCGGCGAGATGCTCGACGCCGAAGGTGCTGGGCTCGGTCTTCATCAGCCAGTGCTGCATCGGATGATCCCCTCATCGGTCACGACCGCGTCCAGCAGCACATCGTGCGCGGCGGGCGCGATCCGCTCGACCTGCTGGAAGACGTAGGCGAGGCCCACCAGGCGCGGCACGTGCCAGGCGCTGCGCCCGCGGCGAAAGGCGAACGCGCGATCGTAGTAGCCGCCGCCGGTCCCGAGGCGCACGCCTTGGGCGTCAAAGCCCACCAGCGGCAGGAACACCACGTCCAGCCAGCGCGCGCCGAGGGTCTCCCCCGTCTGCGGCTCGGCGATCCCCAGGCGATTGCGCTTGAGCGGGCCGCGCATCTCGACGAACTGCATGGCGCGCGAGGCGCGCCGCCGGTCGATGCGCGGCAGGTAGATGCGGCAGCCGCGGCGGCGCGCCAGCGCGATGAGCGGCGCGGTATCGAGCTCTTCGGGGAGCGCCGCATAGACGGCGATGCGCCGGCGCGAGCGCAGGTGCACCTCGCGGTCGACGTTGCGCGTTACGCGGAGCGCGGCCGCGGCGCGCTCCGCAGCCGGCGCGCTCCTGCGCCGCGCGGCGAGCACGGTGCGCAGCTGCCTGCGGGCGTTGCCCGGGATGGATTCAGGTAGCGTCACCCGCATGTGCCGGTGCGAACCGTTGCTCTCGAACCGGAGCAACAAGTGGGACGAGGTGCGGCAGGTAAGGCTTTCCGCTCACAGGCGGACCTGCACAGCGCTGCGCGCAAGCCACGAGTCCCGAGGGTGTTTCAATTAGGGTCCGAGGTAACCCGGCCCGCTTGTCGAACACCGCAGGCGACGCCACGAGCACTCTACACCAAGGACCGTTCGCGCGCCTGGGGCCGATCGGCGGGTCGCGGCCTGCGTCACAGCTCGAGCTGCTGGCCCTTGCCCAGCACACCCTCGACGCGCTCGCGCAGCGCGCGCACCCGCACGCCGACGCCGCTGTCGACGCGCGACTCGCGGTCCCTGATCCGCAGGAACTCGTGGGCCAGATTGAGCGCCGCCATCACCGCGATGCGGTCGAGGCCAACCACCTTGCCGCTGTCGCGGATCTCGCGCATGCGGCTGTTGAGGAATTCGGCCGCATCGAGGAGCGCCGAGCGCTCGTCGTACGGACAGGCGACCACGTACTCCCTCTCCATGATGCGTACGCTGACCCGCGCCTGGTCCTGATGGCTCACGCCCCGTGCTCCAGGGTCTTCAGCCGGCCGATCATGGCCTCGACGCGCGTGCGCACCTGCTCGTTCTTGTGCATGAGCGCGGCGCGCTCCCCGGCGAGCGACTCGTGCCGGGCGCGCAGCGCGCGATTCTCTTCCTTCAGGCGCTCGAGGGTCGTGATCAGCTCTTCGATGCGTTTGGTCAGGCGGGTGAGCTCGAGATCGAGTTGTGTTTTTGTCGTGTCGCTCATAAAAGCACTATAGGGCCGCGCTCTTCTCACGGTCAATTATAATGAGCGTTGCGCGCATGCATCTTCCCGACTACATCCGCATCAAGGAACTCCTCGCCCGGGCGCGCTCGCTCGCCGACGCCGCCGAGGCGCACGGCACGCTCGCCGGTTGTCTGTGCGGCGCGGCGGGCTACGGCTTCGAGGACTGGCTGCGCGAGATCCTGCCCGAGGGACGCGCGGAAGCGGGCGCGGTGGCGTCGCTGCGCGAGCTGTACACGGGCACCGTGCAGGCGCTGCTGGAGCCTGACATGGAGTTCGAGCTGCTGCTGCCCGGGGACGAGGAATCGATCGATGCGCGCACCGCGGCGCTCGCCGAATGGTGTCAGGGTTTTCTCTACGGACTGGGCGCCGGCGGCATCCCGGACGCCGCCGGGTTGCCGGGCGAGGCCGGCGAGATCGTGCGCGACTTCGCCGAGATCACGCGCGCCGGCGTCGACGCCGGCGAGGATCTGGAGTCCAACGAGAGCGCGTACGCAGAGCTGGTCGAGTTCGTGCGGGTGGGGGTGCAGCTCTTGTTCGAGGAGCTGGCGGCGGCCCGTCGCCCGGCGGCGCCGTCCGCGGCGCCGCTGCACTGAGGGGCGCTGGTGCGATGACGAGAGAGGAGTTCGCGCGCCGGCGCCGCCAGCTCATGCGCCTGATGGGACGCGACTCGATCGCCGTTCTGCCGGCGGCCCCGGTGCGGCAGCGGAACAACGACGTCGAGTATCCCTACCGCCAGGACAGCGACTTCCATTACCTCACCGGCTTCGGCGAGCCGCAAGCCGTGGCCGTGCTGGTGCCCGGGCGGCCGCAGGCCGAGTACATCCTGTTCGTGCGCGAGCGCGACCGGGTGCGCGAGACCTGGGACGGGCGCCGCGCCGGTCCTGCCGGCGCCGCGCGCGACTACGGCGCCGACGACGCCTTCCCGATCGGCGATATCGACGAGATCCTGCCGGGGCTGCTCGAGAACCGCACCAGCGTGTTCTACACCATGGGGGTCTACGCCGATTTCGATCAGCGCGTGGTGGGGTGGGTGAATGGACTGCGCACCCAGGCGCGCAACGGCCGCCACCCGCCCCAGGAATTCGTCGCGCTCGATCACGTGTTGCACGACATGCGGCTCTACAAGTCGCGGGGCGAGCTCGAGCTGCTGCGCGCCTCGGCGCGCATCGCCGCCCAGGCGCACCAGCGGGCGATGCGCTTCTGCAGGCCCGGCGCCACCGAGTACCAGGTGATGGCGGAGCTGCTGCACGAGTTCCGCGGCCACAATGCCGATACCGCCTATCACCCGATCGTGGGCGGCGGACGCAACAGCTGCATCCTGCACTACCGGGACAACAACCAGCCGCTCGCCGACGGCGACCTGCTGCTGGTGGATGCCGGATGCGAGCTCGAGTGCTACGCCTCCGACATCACCCGCACCTTTCCGGTCAACGGGCGCTTCACGCCGGAGCAGCGCGCCGTCTATGAGGTGGTGCTGGAGGCGAACCGCGCCGCGATCGCCCGCGTGCGCCCCGGCAATCACTGGAACGATCCGCATGAGGCGGCAGTGCGGGTTATCACCCAGGGACTGGTCAAGCTCCGCCTCCTCCAGGGCCGCGTCGCCACGCTCATCAAGAGTGGCGCGTACCGGCGCTTCTTCATGCACCGCACCGGCCACTGGCTCGGCCTCGACGTGCACGACGTCGGCGACTACAAGGTGGGCGATGAGTGGCGGGTGCTCGAGCCCGGCATGGCGATGACCATCGAGCCGGGGATCTACCTGCCCGCCGGAGCCCGGGGCGTGCCCAGGCGCTTTCGCAACATCGGCATCCGCATCGAGGACGACGTCGTGGTGACGCGCGGCGGCGCAGAGGTGCTCACCGCGCGCGCGCCGAAGGATGCCGATGAGATCGAGGCCCTCATGGCGCGCGGCTGAGCGCGTGCCCAGTCGCATGACCCGTCCAGCTGCCGCACCGCCCCTCGATGTCGACGTCGCGATCATCGGCGGCGGACTCGTGGGCGCGAGTCTCGCCGCCGCGCTCGCCGGTACGGGAGTGCGGCTGCTCCTGGTCGAGAGCGCACCCTTCGGACGCAGCGGCCAGCCGAGCTTCGATGAGCGCACCACCGCGCTCGGCAACGCGAGCCGCCGCATCTTCGAGAGCCTCGGCTGCTGGAGCGCGCTCGCTCCCGAGGCCGCCGCCATCCGGGTCATCCACGTCTCGGAGGCGGGGCGCTTCGGGTTCGCGCGGCTCGACGCCGCCGAGCAGGGGATCGATGCCTTCGGTTATGTCGTCGCCAACCGCGCAATCGGGGCGGCGCTCTGGGAGAGGCTGAGGGGCGCGCCGGATCTCACACTGCGCGTGCCGGCACGGGCGGAGGAGGTCGCGATCAACGCCGCCACTGCGGAGCTGACCGTGGCCGGGGAGGGCGGAGAGCGCCAGCGGGTCACCGCACGGCTCCTGGTCGGCGCCGACGGCGCGGACTCGCAGGTCCGCGCGCTCGCCCGGATCGGGGCGTGCGTCGAGGATTACGATCAGGTGGCCGTCGTCGGCAATGTCGCAACCGATCGCCCGCATCGGGACATCGCCTACGAGCGCTTCACGCGCGGCGGGCCGCTCGCGGTGCTGCCGCTGCACGACGGCAGCCTCGCGGTGATCTGGGCGCGCCGTCCCCGGGAGGCGCAGGAGCTGCTGGCGATGGATGACGCCGCGTACCTCTCGTGCCTGCAGCGCGAGTTCGGTTGGCGGGCCGGGCGATTCGTGGGCGCCGGCCGGCGCGGCTCCTATCCGCTGAAGCTGACTCGCGCCACGACCACGGTGGCGACGCGTGCGGTGCTGATCGGCAACGCCGCCCAGGCGCTGCACCCGGTCGCGGGCCAGGGATTCAATCTCGGCCTGCGCGACGCCGCGATGCTCGCGGAGGCGGTCACCGGGGCCCCGGGCGATGCGGGCTCGACGGAGCTGCTGCGCCGCTTCGAGCAGTGGCGCTCGCGCGATCGCAGTGCGCTGGTGCGCTTCACCGACGGCCTGGTGAGGTTGTTTGCCGACACACGGCCCGGCGCGGGCCTGCTGCGCAACCTCGGACTCCTCATGTTCGATCTGCTTCCGCCGGCAAAGAGCGCGCTGGCGCGCGTCAGCGCCGGCTTCGGCGGGCCGGCGCCACGGCTCGCCCGCGGTCTGCCGCTCAAGCATGTTTGACGTAGTCGTCGTCGGCGGGGGCCCGGTGGGAGCGTGCGCGGCGGCGTTGCTGGCGCGAGGCGCCGGCGGCGCCGCGTTGCGCGTGGCGCTGCTCGAGCCCGCTCCGCCCGCGCCGCTTCCCGCGGCGGCGCCGCTCAGGACCCGCGTGGTCGCCCTCTCGCGGGCCAGCGAGCGGATCCTCAAGACCGCCGGCGCGTGGTCGCGCATGCCGCCCGAGCGAGTATCGGCTTACGAGCGCATGCGGGTGTGGCACGAGAGCGTCGCGCCAGACAGCGATGCGGTGCTCGAGTTCGACGCGGCCGATGTCGGTGAGCCGAACCTGGGCTACATCGCCGAGAACCAGCTCCTGCAGTGGGCGCTGCTCGGGGCGTTCGCGGAGGCCGGCGGGCATCTCGAGCCCGCCTCCCTCGAATCGCTCGAGATCACCGACGCGGGGGTCGGCATCCTCACCGGCCGCGGCCGGCTCGCGGCGCGCCTGGTCGTCGGGGCCGATGGCGCCGAGTCGCGCGTGCGCGAGGCGGCGGGCATCGCCGCCGACATCGCCGGCTATCGCCAGACGGCGATCATCGCAACGGTCGCTACCTCCCGGCCTCACGAGGCGACGGCGTGGCAGCGCTTCATGCGCGACGGCACGCTCGCCTTTCTGCCGCTCGCCGATGGCACGAGCTCCATCGTCTGGTCGGCGGACGATGAGCTGGCGGCGCGGCTCGTGGCGGCGAGCGAGGGCGCCTTCACCGCGGAGCTCGACCGCGCCTCGGATCTCGCGCTCGGCGCCACGCGGCTGCTCGGTGCCCGCGCGTCATTCCCGCTGCGGCGGCTCGAGGCGCAGCACTACGTCGTGCAGCGCGTGGCGCTGGTCGGAGATGCCGCGCATGTGGTGCACCCGCTCGCCGGACAGGGCGTGAATCTCGGCCTGGCGGACGCCGCGGCGCTGGCGCAGCTGGTGCGGGCGGCAAGCGCCGCGCGCGAGGATCCCGGCGCCCGCGGAGTCCTGCGCGCCTACGAGCGCTGGCGACGCAGCGAGGTTGCGCTCATGAGCACGGCCATCGACGCCTTCGACCGCTGGCTGGCCCACGGCGCAGGTCCCGTGGCGCGCGTGGCGCAGCACGGGCTCGCCTGGGTGAATCGGAGTCAGGAGCTGCGGCGCTTCTTCATTCGCAGGGCGCTCGGTACGAGCGGGGAGCTGCCGGAGGCGGCGCGCTGAAGCCGGCTCGCCCGGTCAGCTCAACGGGATCAGGTCCACCTTGGCCGCGCACACGAAGTCGTTCTCCGAGAGCCCGCGGATCGCGTGGGTGGTGAAAGTGACGCGGCAGTAGTTGTAGCCGACCTCGAGGTCCGGGTGGTGGTCCTCGATGTTGGCGATGTGCGCGAGCGCGTTCACGAAGCTCATGGTGCGGTAGAAGTCGCGGAAGGCGAACTCGCGGCGGATGGCGCGCGCGCCCTCGGTCAGCGCCCAGTCGCGCGAGACCTGCGCGAGGAGTCTCTCCGCCTCGGCGCGGGCGAGTGGGGCGACCCCGCCCTCACAGGGCTTGCACTTGCGCGCGGCGAGCTCGCTCATGCCTCACCCGAGGCGCGCATAACGGCGCGCCACGTAGCGTTCGACGAGCTCCTGGAACTCCTCGGCGATGCGCTCGCCCTTCAGGGTGACGGTCTTCTCGCCGTCCTCATACACCGGCGCGACGGCGCGCTCGCCGGTGCCGGGCAGGCTGATGCCGATGTTGGCTAAGCGGCTCTCCCCCGGCCCGTTCACCACGCAGCCCATGACGGCGACGGTCATGTCCTCGACGCCGGCGTATTCACGCCGCCACTGCGGCATGCGCGTGCGGATGTGCGACTGGATGCTCTGCGCGAGCTCCTGGAAGTAGCTGCTGGTGGTGCGCCCGCAGCCGGGGCACGCCACCACCAGCGGCGTGAAGGCGCGCAGCCCCATGGTCTGCAGGATCTCCTGCGCCACGATGACTTCCTGGGTGCGGTCCCCGCCGGGCTCAGGAGTCAGCGAGACCCGGATGGTGTCGCCGATGCCCTCCTGCAGCAGCACGGCCATGCCGGCGGTGGACGCGACGACGCCCTTCGAGCCCATACCGGCCTCCGTGAGGCCGAGGTGCAGCGGATAATCGCAGCGCGCGGCCAGGTCGCGGTAGATGGCGATCAGGTCCTGCACGGCGCTCACCTTGGCGGAGAGGATGATGCGGTCGTGAGCCAAGCCCAGCTCCTCGGCGCGCTGCGCGCTGCCGAGCGCCGACAGCACCACGGCGCTGCGGGTCACCTCCTGCGCCGTGAGCGGCGTGGCGCTCGTTGAGTTCTCGTCCATCAGCCGCGTGAGCAGATCCGTGTCGAGACTTCCCCAGTTCACGCCGATCCGCACCGGCTTGTCATGACGGCACGCGACCTCGATCATCTCCGCGAACTGCGGGTCGCGCTTGCTGCCGCGGCCGACGTTACCCGGGTTGATGCGGTACTTGGCGAGCGCCGCGGCGCAATCCGGATGCTCGCGCAGGAGCTTATGGCCGTTGAAGTGGAAGTCGCCGATCAGCGGCACGCCGACACCGGCGCGATCGAGACGCTCGCGAATCGGCGCCACCGCCGCCGCAGCCTCGCTCGTGTTGACCGTGAGGCGCACGAGCTCCGACCCCGCGCGCGCGAGCGCCTGCACCTGCCGGACCGTGCCCTCGATGTCCGCGGTGTCGGTATTGGTCATCGACTGTACGACGATCGGCGCGCCGCCGCCGACGCGGACGGGGCCCACCGAGACCCGCGCCGAAGCGCGGCGGGCGATGTTTCCGGAGGTGCTCATGCTGCGCGGATTCTACCGTTGCCGCGCTTGGGCGGCACCGACGGGGACTGGTATCATGCCGGGGCCCGAATCGGTCTGTTCGGAGAGAGTCCGGCGCGAGCCGGAACGCCGAAGGCGCAATTCCGCCCGGAAACGCTCAGGCACACGAACGGCAGACGGCGGAGCGCTTGAGCTTCCGCGGGGCTTCTGGAGAGCGGTGGGCCCGCGCTCGGGTCCACCCACCGAAGGGGAGCGGCGCCAACCGCGCCTTATCTCTCAGGTCACAGGACAGAAGGGCGGCAGGCGCGGTGCCACACGGCCGGGGCGTCTGCCGCTCTTTGTTGTTTTTGGCCGGAGGCAAGCTGTGGGACGACGGACCGCGTTATTCAAGCTGCACCAGGAGCTCGGCGCCCGCATGGTCGACTTCGGCGGCTGGGACATGCCGGTGCAGTACAGCTCGCAGATCGGCGAGCACCACGCCGTGCGCCGCGCCGCGGGCGTGTTCGACGTCTCGCACATGTGCATCGTCGACTTGAAGGGCGCGAAGGTGCGGGCCCTCCTCGAGCAGCTGCTCGCCAACGACGTGACGAAGCTCAAAACGCCCGGCGGGGCGCTCTACAGCTGCATGCTGAACGAGCGCGGCGGCGTCATCGACGACCTCATCGTGTATTACCTCGCGGAGAGCTCCTTCCGCGCGGTGGTGAATGCCTCGACGCGCGACAAGGACCTGCTCTGGATCCGACGCCACGCGGCGCCACTCGGCGTCGAAGTGGCCGAGCGCACCGATCTCGCCATGCTCGCGATCCAGGGCCCGGAGGCGCGCGCCAAGGCGGCGCAGCTGCTCGAGGGGCCGGGTGCCGCCGCGGCGCTCGCGCTCGGCGCCTTCACCGCGCGCGGGCTCGACGGCTGGTTCGTGGCGCGGACCGGCTACACGGGCGAGGACGGGTTCGAGATGATGATGCCGGCGGCGGATGCGGTGCCCGCGTGGCGCAGGCTCAATTCCCTCGGGGTCGCCTCCTGTGGCCTCGGCGCCCGCGATACGCTGCGGCTCGAGGCCGGCATGAACCTCTACGGCAACGACATGGACGAGACGACGCACCCCTTCGAGTCGGGCCTCGCCTGGACGGTGGCGCTCGAGCCGCGCGAGCGCGCCTTTATCGGACGCGAGGCGCTCGGGGCCATCGTGCGCGCGGGCCTCGCGCGGCAGCTCGTCGGCCTCGTGCTCGAAGGCCGCGGCGTGCTGCGCAGCCACCAGCGGGTGCTCCTCCCCGGCGGCGGCGAGGGCGAGATCACGAGCGGCACGTTCTCTCCGACACTCGAGCGCTCGATTGCGCTCGCGCGCCTCCCCGCCGGCGGCGTCGATGCCGTGCAGGTCGACATCCGCGGCAAGCTCCTCGCCGCGCGCGTCGTCAAGCCGCCGTTCGTGCGCTTTGGCAAGTCACTGATCGGCTGAAACGTCGAGGCCCACCATGAGCAAGGTTCCCGCGGATCTCAAGTACACCAAGTCGCACGAATGGGTGCGCGCGCTCGCCGACGGTACGGTCGAGGTGGGCATCACCGATCACGCCCAGCACGCTCTCGGGGACCTGGTCTTCGTCGAGGTGCCCGAGGCGGGACGCGCCGTGAAGGCGGGCGAGCCCTGCGCGGTGGTCGAGTCCGTGAAGGCGGCGTCCGACGTCTACGCGCCGCTCGCGGGCGAGGTCACCGGCGGCAACGGCCGGCTCGGCGGCGAGCCGCAGGTGGTCAACTCCGACCCCTACGGCGAGGGGTGGCTGATGCGGCTGAAGCCCGTGGCGGGGGCGCTCTCGGGCGCGGCACTCCTCACGGCCGCGGAGTACCAGCGCGTGCTGGAAGCGGAGGGCGGCTGATGGCCTTCATTCCCCACACGCAAGCCGATGTCGCGGCGATGGTCGACGCGATCGGCGTCGCCCGCATCGAGGATCTCTTCGACGAGATCCCGCAAGGGCTGCGCATCAAGTCGCTCGCGGGCGTCCCCACGGCGCTCAACGAGATGGAGATCGGACGGCTGATGAGCGCGCGCGCGCGCGCCGACGGTGCGCCGCTCAGCTTCATCGGCGCCGGCGCCTATGAGCACCACATTCCCGCCGCCGTCTGGGGCATCACCACCCGCGGCGAGTTCTACAGCGCCTACACGCCCTATCAGGCCGAGGCCAGCCAGGGCACGCTGCAGATGATCTACGAGTTCCAGACCATGATTGCGCGGCTCACCGGGATGGAGGTCGCGAACGCCTCGATGTACGACGGCGCGAGCGCCACCGCCGAGGCCGCACTCATGGCCGTGCGCGCCAACCGCAAGTCGAAGGCGGCGCGCATTCTGGTGCCGGCGACGGTGCATCCGCACTATCGGCGGGTCGCGGTCACGACCGCGTCCAACCAGGGACTGAAGTTCGAGGAGCTCCCTTACTGTACCGCGGAGGGCATCACCCCAAGCGCGTCCCTCGCCCGCTACGAGGGGCAGGACATAACGGCGCTCATGGTGCAGCAGCCGAACTTCTTCGGCCGCCTCGAGGACGTCGATGCGCTTACCGACTGGGCGCGCGCGCGCGCCATCCTCGTGATCGCGATCGTCAACCCCACATCCCTCGCGCTCCTCAAGCCGCCCGGGGAGTGGGGTGCGCGCGGCGCGGACATTGCGGTCGGCGAGGGCCAGCCGCTCGGCGTGCCGCTGTCATCCGGAGGACCCTACCTCGGCTTCATGACGGCGCGCATGGAGCACGTGCGCCAGCTCCCCGGCCGCATCGTCGGCCGCACGCTAGATGTGGCCGGCCGCGAGGGCTTCACGCTCACGCTGCAGGCGCGCGAGCAGCACATCCGCCGCGCCAAGGCGACTTCCAACATCTGCACCAACCAGGGCTTGGCTGTGACCGCCGCCACCATCTACATGTCGCTGATGGGTCCACAGGGCCTCACCCGCACCGCGGCCGCCGCGCACGCGCGCACCCGCGAGCTCATCGCCGCGCTCACGCGGGTGCCCGGCGTGCGGCTGGCGTTCCCCGGTCCATACTTTCACGAGGCGGTGCTCACCCTCGACCGCCCGGTGGCGCCGGTGCTCAAGAGTCTGAGCAACCGCGGCATCCTCGGTGGGCTGGACCTCTCGGGATACTTCCCCGAGCTCGGCAACGCGCTGCTGGTGTGCGCGACCGAGACCAAGACCGCGGCCGACGTCGAGCGTTACCGTGCGCAGCTCACCGAGGCGATGCAAGCGGCGCGTGCCGCCTGAGGAACGCACACGAGCGAGACTCCAGCCCATGCCGCAACGCGAACAGTTGATCTTCGAGTACTCGCGTGCCGGGCGCGGCGCGAGCGACCAGTGGCCGCACGAGGCGGACCCGGCGGCGCTCGCGGACCTGCCGGCCGCGCTCCGGCGCGCCGCGCCGCCGCAGCTGCCGGAAGTCGGGGAGCTCGAGGCGGTGCGACACTTCACGCGGCTGTCGCAGCTCAACTTCTCCATCGACACGCACTTCTATCCGCTCGGCTCGTGCACGATGAAGTACAACCCCAAGGCCTGTAACCAGTACGCGATGCTGCCGGAGTTCCTGGCGCGGCATCCGCTCGCGCCCGAGTCCTCGGGCCAGGGCCTGCTCGCGTGCCTCTACGAGCTGCAGGAGATGCTGAAGGCGGTGTCCGGCATGGAGGGGGTGGCCTTGAGCCCGATGGCCGGCGCCCACGGCGAGTTCGCCGGTGTCGCGATGATCCGCGCCTATCATCGCGCGCGCGGCGACCTGAAGCGCAACGAGATCATCGTGCCGGAGGCGGCGCACGGCACTAACCCCGCGACCGCCACCATGTGCGGCTGCGTGGTGCGGGAGATTCCGATCGAGCCCGAAGGCGACGTCGACGTCGCGGCGCTCGAGGCGGCGGTCGGCCCCAACACCGCCGGCATCATGCTCACCAACCCCTCGACGCTCGGGGTGTTCGAGCGGCGCATCGAGGAGGTCGCGCGCATCGTGCACGAGGCGGGGGGGCTCCTCTATTACGACGGCGCGAACCTCAACGCCATCCTCGGCAAAGTCCGTCCCGGGGACATGGGTTTCGACGTCATCCACATGAACCTGCACAAGACCTTCTCCACCCCACACGGCGGCGGCGGTCCCGGTGCCGGCGCGGTCGGGGTGGGCGCGCGCCTCGTGCCGTTCCTGCCGGTTCCGCTGGTCGGCCGCGAGGGCGAGCGCTACCGCTGGCTGACGGAGGCGGACCTGCCGCAATCGATCGGGCGGCTGTCGGCCTTCATGGGAAACACCGGGGTGCTGCTGCGCGCCTATATCTACATGCGGCTCCTGGGACGGGAAGGCATGCAGAGCGTGGGCGAGTACGCGACGCTCAATGCCAACTACCTCATGGCGCGCTTGAGGGCCGCGGGCTTCGACGTTCCGTATCCGCGCCGCCGCGCGGGACACGAGTTCATCGTGACGCTCAAGCGCCAGGCGCGCGAGCTCAACGTCACCGCCATGGACTTCGCCAAGCGGCTGCTCGACTACGGCTTCCATGCCCCCACCACCTATTTCCCGCTGCTCGTGCCCGAGTGCCTGCTCATCGAGCCGACCGAGACCGAGAGCAAGGACGTGCTGGACGCATTTGTGTCGGCCATGTCACAGATCCAGAAGGAGGCCGAGCAGGAACCCGCGCGCGTGACCACCGCTCCGCATACCATGCCGGTGCGCCGCCTCGATGATGTGCGGGCGGCGCGCCAACTGGACCTCACATGGAAGCCGACGCCGCCGTAGATCGTTACAAGCCGCGGGGACTCACCCGGGTGCTGCGCGCCGTGGGCGCGAGCCTGCGCGGGCTGGCCGGGGCCTACCGCGAGGAGGCGGCCTTCAGGCAGGAACTCGCGTTCGCGGGGGTCGTCATACCACTGGGTCTGTGGCTCGGACACACGGGGAGCGAGCGCGCGCTTCTCATCGGGCCCGTGCTCCTGATCCTCATCGTGGAGCTGGTCAACAGCGCGATCGAGGCGACGGTGGACCGCATCGGATTCGAGCGGCACGCGCTCGCCGGGCTGGCCAAGGACATCGGCTCCGCCGCCGTGCTCATGTCGTTCGTGCTGCTCGCCGCCGTGTGGCTGCTGGTGCTGCTCGGGCGATAGGTAATGAAGCTGATGCGACTGCCGCGCCTCTCACTGGCTCTCTGGCTGATCGGTGTGCCGCTGTGCGCCGCGGGTGGACCGCGCGGCGCCACCGCGGCGCCCGCGTCGCCGGCAGCGGCCGCGCCCTCGACCCCGACGGCGCCGCAACCGGCTCTTCCCGGGGAGCCGGAGCCTCCGCAACGGTCCCCCGAACAGCCGCCCGGGCAGCCACTGCCCGCGCAGCAGGCCGCGGCCGTCGAGGGCAATCCCGACTGGGCCGACACGCTCGAGCGCATCGCCGGCAGCGTCGTCTCGATCGACGTCGATTCGACCCGCGCCTTCGACACGGAGTGGAACTCGAGCGCCCAGGCGACCGGCTTCGTGGTCGACGCCGAGCGCGGCCTGATCCTCACCAACCGCCACGTCGTGACCCCGGGTCCCGTGACCGCGGAGGCGACCTTCCTCAATCGCGAGGAAGTTCAGCTCTATCCCGTGTACCGCGATCCGGTGCACGACTTCGGCATCTACCGCTACAACCCTCAGAAACTTCGCTTCATCAAGCCCAAGGCGCTGCAGCTCTATCCCGAAGGGGCGCAGATCGGGCGCGAGATCCGCGTCGTCGGCAACAACGCCGGCGAGCAACTGTCGATTCTGGCCGGAACGCTGGCGCGGCTCGACCGCGACGCGCCCGCGTACGGGGTCGCCAAATACAACGACTTCAACACCTTTTACCTGCAGGCTGCGTCCGGGACCTCGGGCGGCTCCTCCGGCTCGCCGGTCATCGACATCCGCGGCCGGGTCGTGGGTCTCAATGCGGGCGGCGCGAATGGCGCCGCCTCGAGCTTCTACCTGCCCCTCGGGCGCGTGCGCCGCGCGCTCGAGCTGATCCAGCAGGGCAAGCCCGTGCCGCGCGGCACGCTCTATACGGTCTTCAACTACATGCCCTACGACGAGCTCGAGCGGCTCGGGCTCGATGCCAGCACCGAGGCCGCGGTGCGCAAGAGCTTCCCGCGCTACACCGGGATGCTCGTGGTCACGGAAGTGCTGCCCGGCTCCCCGAGCGCCAGCGTGCTGCAGCCCGGGGACATCCTCATGCGCCTCAACGGGCGCTACGTCACGCAATTCGAGCCGCTCGAGGACGTGATCGACGGCTCGGTCGGCAAGGAGGTAGAGCTCGAGCTCGAGCGCGGTGGCAAGGTGCTGTCCGCGAAGCTGCCGGTGGGCGACCTGCACGCCATCACCCCGAGCGCCTATGCCGAGTTCGGCGATGCGGTCGTCAACACCATGTCCTACCAGCAGGCGCGGCACTTCAACGTTCCGACGCGCGGGGTCTACATCGCCAACCCCGGCTACGTCTTCGGCGCGGCGGGGATCCCCCGCGGTGCGCTGATCCTCGAGCTCGAGGGCAAGAAAACCGACACGCTGAAGGATTTCGAGGCCGGGATCGCGCAGCTTGCCAACGGCGAGCACGCCACCGTGCGCTACATCACCATCGACGATCCGAACAACACCGACCTGCGCGCGCTCCGCATGGATCGGCTCTGGTTCCCCGCGCGGCACTGCGATCGGGACGATGCCAAAGGGCTCTGGGACTGCCAGCAGCTTCCGGCCGGCTCGCAGCCTAAGCCCGAGCCGGTGAGCTCGACGGCCTTCCCGCACTTCAAGGATCCGCGGCTGAACGCCCTCGCCCCCTCGCTCGCGCTCGTGACCTTCGACATGCCCTACTCGGTGTCGGGGATCACCGAGCGCAACTATCACGGCACGGGCCTCGTGGTGGACGCGCAGCGCGGCCTCGTGGTGGTCGATCGCAACACCGTGCCGGTCGCGATCGGCGATGTGACCATCACCTTCGGCGGCACCGTGCAGGTTCCGGGGCGCGTCGTGTACATCCACCCGCAGCACAACCTCGCGGTCGTCGCCTACGATCCCGCGCTCATCGGCGCCACGCCGGTGAAATCCGCCCACCTGACGCCGCGCGAGCTCACCGCCGGGGAGCCGGTGTGGGTGGTGGGGCTGGGCGCCGACAGCCAGATGCACGCGCGCAAGACCGAGATTGCCGGCATCGATCCGCTCGAGCTGCCGCTGTCGCGCACCATGCGCTTCCGCGACAGCAACCTCGAGACCGTGCAGCTCGTCAACCCGCCGCTCGAATTCGACGGCGTGCTCGCCGACAAGGCCGGCAACGTGCTCGCCACCTGGTCGAGCTTCGCGTACGAGAGCGGCCGTGAGCTCTCGCAGGACACCCGCGGGGTGCCCATCGACGTGGTGGCCGACATGCTCGATCGGGTGCGCACCGATCGGCCGCTGCACTCGCTCGAGGTCGAGCTCGGCGTGCTGCCGCTCGCGGGTGCGCGCGACATCGGCCTCGCGCAACCCTGGGCGCAGCGCCTCGCGCAGCACACCCCGACCCGGCGTCAGGCGCTCACGGTGGTGCGCATCGTGGGTGGGTCGCCGGCCACGCAACGCCTCAAGCAGGGCGATCTGCTGCTCGCGATCGACGGCCACGTCGTGACGCGCTTCCGCGAGGTCGAGAAAGCCGCCGCCGACAAGGAGAGCGTGCAGGTCACCGTGTGGCGCGGCCAGGGCGAGCAGACGCTCGAGGTCCCCACGGCGGAGCTTCCCGGCACGGATATCGATCGGCTCGTCGAGTGGGCCGGCGCGACGCTGCAGGCGCCTCATCGCGCCATGAGCGTGCAGCGGGGCATCGCGCCCGTGGGGGTGTACGTCGCCTACTTCTCATACGGATCGCCGGCGACGCGTTACGGTCTCTACCCCGGCCGGCGCATCATGGAGGTGGACGGCGAGCCGACGCCGGATCTCGACTCTTTCCTCAAGGCCGTCACCGGGCGGCCCGACCGCTCCTCGGTGCGCCTGAAGACCATCACCTGGAACAACGCCCCGGAAGTGATCACATTGAAGCTCGACCAGCACTACTGGCCCGCGTATGAGCTGACGCGGACGCCGGGCGGCTGGGTACGCCGCTCGCTCGAGTGAGGGCGCGTCGGCGCGCCGCAACACATTCCGCGTTTCCGTTTGACAGTTTTTTATCGCGCGAGCCGCTCCTGTGACGCGCGTGATGCTTTTGAACGACGCCCGGTTGCGCCGCCTGCGGCTTGCTAGAATTCGTCTCGCTTATGGTTCGTATCGTCCGAGCTACCCAGGTCGAGATCGAGTCCGCCGTGCAGGCCCTGCGCGACGGCGAGCTCGTGGCCTTTGCGACCGAGACGGTCTATGGCCTCGGCGCCAATGCCCAGAACCCGGCCGCGGTGGCGAAGATCTTCGCGGCCAAGGGACGCCCGCCGAATCATCCGGTGATCGTGCATCTCGACAGTCCGCGCTTCCTGCACCGCTGGGTGCGCGAGGTTCCCGAGGTCGCCATGCGGCTCGCTGAGCGCTTCTGGCCGGGACCGTTCACCATGGTGATGCCGCGGGCCGCCAACGTGCACGACGTCATCACCGGCGGGCAGGACACGATCGCGATCCGAGTGCCGGCGCACCCCATGGCGCAGCAGCTGCTGACCGCTTTCGGCGGCGGCATCGCCGCGCCCTCCGCCAACCGCTACGGACGGCTGTCGCCGACCCGCGCCGAGCACGTGCGCGAGGAGCTCGGCGATGCGGTGCGCGTTATCCTCGACGGCGGGGAGTGCCAGATCGGGCTCGAGTCGACCATCGTGTCGTTCGAGGGGGACGGGGTGAGGCTGCTGCGGCCGGGGAGCGTCACGGCGACGCAGATCAGCGCGGTCGTGGGGGAGCTCTTCAGCGACGACGGCCGGCCGGTGCCGCGTGTGCCCGGGAGCCCGCCGACCCACTATGCGCCCACGACGCACATGACCATCGTGCCGGCCGGTGAAATCGACGCGCAGGCGGACGCCGCCTCCTCCGGCGGACGGCGGGTCGCGGTCCTCGCCCAGCGCCTGCCGCTGCGCGCGCACAAGTACGCCACCTGGATCAATGCCGGACGCCGGCCCGAAAACTACGGCCGCGACCTCTACGCCAACCTGCGCACGCTCGACAAGGCCGGGTGCCGGCGCATTCTCGTGCAGGCGGTGCCGGACGGGGAGCGCTGGGATGCCATCCGCGATCGCCTGGTGCATGCCGCGACGAGCGTCGCCGAGAGCGACGACGGGAGCGGTGCCATGGCGGTGCTGCCTTAGAACCGCTCGGTGCGCCGCCCGCGATTCATCGATCCGTTCCAGCCCGCGGAAGTGCGCCGCCTCGTCGGGGAGTTCGGCTCGCCGCTGGTGATCCTCGATTGCGAGCGGGTGCGCGTGCAGTTCCGCAAGCTCCGCAAGGCGCTGCCGGGCGTCGATCTGCACTACGCGCTGAAGCCGATGCCGCATCCGGCCGTGGTGCAGACCGTGATCGAGCAGGGCGGCTATCTCGATCTCGCCACCAGCGGCGAGGTGCACCTGGCGCAGCGGCTCGGCGTGGCGCCCGATCGCTGCATCCACACCCACCCGATCAAGCGCGAGCAGGACATCGCCAACGCGCTCGCATTCGGCGTGCGGCTCTTCGTCGCCGACAATCCTGACGAGGTCCGCAAGTTCGCGCGCCTGAGCGGCGAGGCGGAGCTGCTGCTGCGGGTGTCGTTCCGCGCGCCGGGCGCGGTGTGCGATCTGTCGCGCAAGTTCGGCTGCGACCCGGAGGATGTGCTGCCGCTCGCGCGGCTCGCGGCCGGTCTCGGTATCGGGGTGCGGGGACTCACCTTCCACGTGGGCTCCCAGACTGCCGATGCCACCAAGCACGTCGAGGCGCTCACCGCCAGTGCGAAGCTGATCGCCGCGGCGCGTCGCGAGCGCCTCGGCGTCCTCGACACGCTCGACATCGGCGGCGGCTTCCCGATCGACTATGCGCAGCCGGTGCAGGACATCGGCCGCTTCTGTGCACCGCTGCGCGTGGCGGTGGCGAAGCTCCCGACACGCGTGCGCGTGATCGCCGAGCCGGGGCGCTACATCGTGGGCCCGTCTGCGATCGGCGTGGCGTCGGTGATGGGACGCGCGCGGCGCGAGGGGCACTGGTGGTACTACCTCGATGACGGGCTGTACGGCTCCTACAGCGGCCAGCTGTTCGATCACGCGCGATATCCGGTCGAGCCGCTGCGCGACGGCGAAGAGCGGCTGCCCTCGGTGCTCGCGGGCCCGACCTGCGACAGCATTGACGTGATCGCGGAGAACCTGATGCTGCCGCCGTTGAAGCCCGGCGATCTCATCGTCGGCCGCGCCATGGGCGCCTACACCTGGGCGAGCGCTTCCGAGTTCAACTTCTTCCCCAAAGCGACCGTCGTGGCCGTCAATCTGCGCCCCGGCGACACCGGCAGCATCGCGCCGTGGCCACCTTAGCCGCCCGCGGCGCGCCGCCGCCGCGCCCGATCCGCCATATCGTGTTCGACATCGGCTGGGTGTTCGTCCGGCTCAACTACGGTCCGATCGTCGAGTTCCTGCGCGCGCGCGGCGCCGAGGTGAGCGATCGGGGTTCGATGCTGGCGCGCGTCGCGCTCGACGATCACGAGACCGGCCGGCTGCACGGTCGCGGCCTCCTCGAGCAGCTCGCAGCGCTCGCGCGGGAGCCGGTGTCGCTCGAGGAGATGCACGCCTGGTGGGTAAGCGTGTTCGAGCTCGAGCCCGCCATGGTCGATCTCGCACATCGTCTCAGCGAGCGCTACCGGGTGTTCCTGCTCTCCAACATCGGCGACCTGCACTGGGTGCACCTGTCGCGCGAGCACCGCCTGCAGACAATCGGCGAAGGGGCGCTGCCATCCTACCTCGCCGGGGTCATGAAGCCGCACGCCGGCATCTACGCCGAGGCCGAGCGGCGTTTTGCGCTCGAGCCCGCGGCGACGCTGTTCATCGACGATCGGGCGGACAACATCGAGGGCGCCCGGGCGCGCGGCTGGCAGGGCATCGTGCACCAGGGCTACCCGAGCACGGTGAGCGCCCTCAAGGCCCTCGAGATCGTGCGCTGAGAGCTAAAGTATGAGTCCGGTCCTGTCCGCCACGCTGCTGCTGGTAGGCTCTAACGTCTTCATGACGTTCGCCTGGTATGCGCACCTCAAGAACCTTGCCGACCGCCCCTGGTACCTGGCGGCGGTGGCAAGCTGGGGGATCGCGTTCTTCGAGTATCTGCTGCAGGTCCCGGGCAACCGCATCGGCTACACGCAGCTGTCGCTCCCGCAGCTGAAGATCCTGCAGGAGGTGATCACGCTCGGCGTGTTCGTGCCCTTCGCCGTGTTGTACATGGGGAAGCCCCTCAGGCTCGATTACCTCTGGGCGGCCCTGTGTATCCTCGGTGCGGTATATTTCCTATTCCGTTCGCCGGGCGTGCCATGAAGAACGAAGCCGCAGCGGAACCCTTGACCGCCATCCATGCGCAGGTGATCGCCGCCCGCGAGGGGCGCGACCCGCGCGTGATCGCGCGGCTGTTCTCCGGCTGGGCGGTTTTCGGCGAGCGCCAGTTCGTGCGCGGCTACTCGGTGCTCCTGCCCGACCCCGTCGTGCCCAACCTGAATGCGCTCGGCGCCCAGGAGCGCATGGCCTTTCTCTCCGACATGTCGCGCCTCGGCGATGCGCTGCTGAAGGTGGCGGGCGCCGTGCGCATCAACTACGCGATCTTCGGCAACCAGGAGGCGGCGCTGCACGCTCACGTGATCCCCCGCTACGTCGACGAGCCGGAGGAGATGCGCGGCGCGCAGCCCTGGGCCTACAACTGGTCCGCCGCCCCGAGCTTCGACCGCGTCTCCTGCCAGCAGCTCGCCGAGGGACTGCTCCGCGAGCTCACGCGCATGGGCGTAACCAAGCCGATGCGCTACACACCGGGCGCGAACGCCGAGGGCTGAAGAAGGCGCGGGCGGTCATCGGCCCGCGCCCCGCATCGAGGGCTGTGGCCTCACTTCGGGGGCTGCGAGGGAGTTGCCGGTTGCGCCGGAGCGGGAGACGCGGACGAGGTGGGCGGCGCCGGCGTGGCGGCCCCCTTCACGCTCAGCAGCTCGACCTCGAAGATCAGCAGCGAGCCCGGCGGAATCGGCGGCCGGGACTGCATGTCATAGGCCAGCTGCGGCGGCACGAACAGCTCCCACTTGGCTCCCGGCTTCATGAGGCCGAGCGCCTCGGTCCAGCCGGGAATGACGCCGCTCACCGGGAACGTCGCCGGCTGACCGCGCCGGTAGCTGCTGTCGAATTCGGTGCCGTTGATCAGCGACCCGCGGTAGTTCACCGTGACCTCGTCGGTCTTCTTGGGCGACTCCCCGTTGCCGGCATTCAGCACTTTGTACTGCAGGCCGCTCGCGGTCGTGACCACGTTGGGCTTCTTGCCGTTCTCGGCCAGGAACTTGACGGCTGCGGCATGATTGGACTCGCCGACCGCGTTCACCAGGTTGCGGATGTTCTCGCGATCCTTGTCGGTGAGCGAAGCCTTGCCGCCAACCGCGTCGCGCACGCCCTGCGCGAGCTCCTGCGGGTTGATCAGCGCAGGCGTCACGCCGCTGCCGCGCAGCTGCTCGCCCATCGACACGCCGACGCTGTAACTGGCGGAGCCCGCCTTCGCGGATGCCTCCTTGGCGGCGCCGGTCTTCGCCGGAGCCTTTTTCGCGGGAGCGGCGGGCGCCGCAGCCGTGGCCCCCGCGGCGGGCTCCTCCGCAGCCGCGAGCGTCGCGCCGCCAATGAGCACGGCGATGGCAGCGGTGTTGACGATGAGGTGGGTGCGGCCGCGGCGCGGCGCTGGCAGTGTCATGGGTTACCCTTCGAGCGCATGCGGGCCGTGCACGGCACGGCTTGGGAGCCGCAGCGGGTGGGGAGTTTGGCCCATTAACGACCCGCGCGCTCACTTTTTTGCCGTGAAACCCCGGATTTGCGAGCCGTTTCCGAATTTTAGCCAGCCATGCTGAGCGTTCGACAGCTTTCCCGCAGCTTCAGCGAAGGCGGACGGGTGCACCGCGTGCTCGAGCGCGCCGACCTCGAGGTGCGCCGCGGCGAGACGGTCGCGGTCACGGGGCGCAGCGGCTCCGGCAAGTCAACGCTCCTCAATCTCATCAGCGGCATCGACCACGCCGACGGCGGAACCGTGCAGATCGACGGCCGTGAGGTGACGGCGATGGGCGAGCCCGCCCGTACGCTCTTCCGCCGCGCTCACATCGGCTTCGTCTACCAGTTCTTCAACCTCATCCCGACCCTCGATGTCGAGGAGAACGTGCGCCTGGTGCTCGAGCTCAACGGCGTACGGGGCGCGCAGGCACGCGCGCGCAGCCTCGCGGTGCTCTCCGACGTGGGTCTCGCCGCGCGCGCGGACAGCGCGGTGGACCGGCTCTCCGGGGGCGAGCAGCAACGCGTCGCGATCGCCCGGGCGCTGGTCCATGAGCCGCCGCTTCTCCTGGCCGACGAGCCCACCGGCAACCTCGACGAGCAGACCGCCGGCGAGGTGTTGCCCGCGCTGTTGTCTCTCGCCCGCGCGCGCAACACCACCGTCGTGATCGTGACCCACGATCTCGCGCTGTCGCGCGCCGCGGACCGCGTGCTGGAGCTGCGCGAGGGACGGCTGCACGAGCGGCGCGAGCCGGCGGTCTCCGCGCCTCGATGAACGCGCTGCACCAGGCGGGCGTGCGGCATCTGCTGCGCCACCCGGCGCAGCTGGCGCTCGCGCTGGTCGGGCTCGCGCTCGGGGTGGGCACGATCGTGGCGGTGGAGGTGGCGACGGAGAGCTCGCGGCGCGCATTCGAGCTCTCGCTCGAGGCCGTGAATGGCCCCGCTACGCATCAGATCACTGGCGGTCCGCGCGGTATCGATGAGCGGCTGTACGTGCGGCTGCGCGCGCAGTCATTCGGAAGCTCGCCGCCGCTTTTCGCGCCGGTGCTCGCGGGCTATGTCGCCATCGGCGAGCGAACGATGCAGCTGGTCGGTGTCGATCCTTTTGCGGCCCTCGAGCTCGCAGGCGAAGGGCGCGCACCCGGTGTGCCGGATCCGGCGACCGACGGCCTCGACACGCTGCGGGACTGGCTGACCGAGCCGGGCGCCGTGGTCATGAGCGCGACCGCCGCTTCCGAACTCGGGCTCGCGACGGGCCGCCGCCTCGAGCTTCGCGTGGGCGGCGTGCCGCGACCCGCCACGCTCATCGCCCAAGCGGCCGGGGCCGGCCCGGGCCTCGACGGGGTGCTGCTGACCGACATCGCTCAGGCGCAGGAGTGGCTGGGCGCCACCGGAAGGCTCTCGCGGATCGATGTGCGCCTGCCCGCGGGCGCGCCGGGCGAAGAGCTCCTCGCGCGACTCCGCATGCAGCTGCTTCCCAGTCTCGAGCTGCGCGCCACGCGCGCGCAGCTTCGCGAGACGCTCGCCATGACGGACGCGTTCACGACCAATCTCAAGGCCATGAGCCTGCTGGCGCTCCTGGTGGGCGCGTTTCTGATCTACGGCGCGGTGAGCTTCGCCGTGCTGCAGCGCCGCCCGATCATGGCCGTGCTGCGCGCACTCGGGGCCACCCGTGGCCAGGTGCTCGGACTCGTGCTCGCGGAGGCCGCGGCGCTCGGCATCGTCGGCGCGGTCTGCGGCGTGCTGCTCGGACTCGTGATGGGGCGAGGGCTCGTCGGCCTCGTGTCGCAGACCATCAACGATCTCTATTTCGTCGTGGCGGTGAGGGAGATGAGCGTTCCGGCTGTCTCGCTGGTCGCTGCCGCGGGCGGCGGGGTGCTGACTGCGCTCGCCGCGGCACTGCTCCCGGCCCTCGAGGTCGCGGCGAGCGCGCCGCAGCTCGGGCTCTCGCGCTCGGTGCTCGAGAGGCGGGCGCTGCACCTGGCGCGGTCGCTGCTCGTCGTCGGCGCCTCGCTCGCCGCGGGGGCGGGCTTGCTGGTCTGGGTCTCCGGTCGCAGCCTTCTCGCCGGCTTCGCGACGCTCTTCATGCTGCTCCTCGGCGTCGCGGCGGTGACGCCGGCGGCGCTTAGAGCCCTGGCGCTGGCCGCGGCAAGGCTCTCGGTGCGGCTCGGTCCGGTGGCGCGGCTCGCCTGCCGGGACATCGCCGGTTCGCTCAGCCGCACGGGGGTGGCCGTCGCCGCGCTCGGCATGGCGCTCACCGCGATGATCGGTGTCGCGATCATGGTGCAGAGCTTCCGGGAATCGCTCCGTGAGTGGCTCATTCAGGCGCTGCGCGCGGACGTCTACGTCAGCGCTCCAGCCGCGGGGGAGGACTCCGGGCGAAGGCTCGACCCCGAGGTCGTGCGCTCCCTCCTCGCCGTGCCCGCCGTGCGCACTCACAGCGAGAGCCGCCGGGTCGTGGTTCCCTCGCCGCACGGCCCGCTGGATGTGAACGCGGTCAGGCTCGCGCCCGAGAGTTACGCGGGCGTGCGATTCACGCAAGCGAGCGCGACGAGCGCGTGGCGAGAGTTCGCGCGCGGCGCGATCCTCATCTCCGAACCCCTCGCCTGGCGGCTCCAACTCGCGCCGCATGACACGCTCACTCTCACCACGGCCTCGGGACCTCGCGCCTTCCCGGTGGCCGGTGTGTACCGCGAGTACGGCAACGACCGCGGCGAGGTGCTGATGGGGCTCGACGAGTACCGGCGGCTCTGGGACGACGACTCGATCAGCGGGCTCGGAATCTATCTCGCCCCGGGAGTCGAGGCACGGGTGGCGGCCGGCGTGCTGCGCGCGGCGGCGCGCGGCCGGCAGGCGCTCTTCATCCGCTCCAACGCCGACATTCGCGCGCTCTCGATGCGCATCTTCGACCGCACCTTCGTCATCACGCGGGTGCTCTACTGGCTGGCCGCGGGAGTGGCCGCGGTGGGGCTGGTGAGTGCGCTGCTCGCCTGGGAACTGCAGCGCTCGCGGGAGCTCGCGGTCCTCCGCTCGCTCGGGCTTACGCCGCGGAGCACGGCGCTCCTCGTGCTGGCGCAGACCGTCTTCATGGGAATCGCGGCGCTCGCCGCCGCGATTCCGGCGGGGCTGCTGACCGCAATGGTGCTGACGGAGGTCATCAACCGCCGCGCCTTCGGCTGGCAGATCGATCTGCACCTGTCGCCCGCGCAGTTCCTCGACGCGCTGTGGCTCGCGCTCGGCGCGTCGCTGGCGGCGGGCGCGTACCCCGCCTGGCGCAGCGCGCGCGCCCCGCTCGCGCCGGGGATGCGGGAAGAGTGATGGGTCGCCGCCACGCCAGGATCCCGATCGGAGCGGCGCTCGCGGCAGGTGTGGCCTGTGCGATGGCCGGTGGGGCGGGGTCCACGCCACAGGCGGGCGGCTTTGCGCAGGCGCTGTCGCCGCGCGCCTTTGCGTTTCCGCGCGATCATGGACCGCATCGGGAGTTTCGCCAGGAGTGGTGGTACGTCACCAGCAACCTGGAAGCGGCTACCGGGGAGCGCTTCGGATTCGAGCTGACGTTCTTCCGCTTCGCGCTCGCGCCTGGAGCGGCGCCCGATGCGGCGCCCGATGCGGCGCCCGACGCGGCGCCCGATGCGGCGCCCGACGCGGCGCCCGATGCGGCGCAGCGCCCGGTCAGCGGCGTCGCCACACCGCCTCCTTCCTCGGCATGGCGCACCCGGCAGATCTACATGGCGCACTTCGCGCTCACGGACGTTGCCGCGGGGCGATTTCGGTTCGCGCGGAAACTCTCCCGCGAGGCGCTGGCGCTCGCCGGAGCGCAGGCCGCGCCGTTTCGGGTATGGATCGACGACTGGTCGCTCGAAGCCGCGCCGTCGGCGGCGGTGAAGGCGGACAAACCGGCGGCGCACGCGCCGGGTGCTGTCGCCTCAGGCGCGACCGTGTCAGGTGCCACCTGGACGCTGCGCGCCGCGCAGCCCGGCTACGAGGTCGACCTTGTCCTCGAGCCCCTCACCCCGCCGGTTCTCAACGGTGAGGCAGGCTTCAGCCGCAAGTCGGCCGAGCCGGGCGATGCGAGCTTCTACTACTCCATTCCGCGCCTCGAGGTGCGTGGCCGGCTGGTCCGGGACAATCATCCCGTCGCCGTGCGGGGTCTCGCGTGGTTCGATCGCGAGTGGGGGAGCGGGGCGCTCGGCGCACGCGAGGTGGGCTGGGACTGGTTCGCTCTGCAGCTGAATGACGGCGCGACGCTCATGTTCTACGCGTTGCGAAACCGGGACGGAACCCGTGACCGGCACAGCGCTGGTACGTGGGTGGAGCCTTCCGGTGCCTCACGCCCGCTGACCAGCGAGCAGGTGGCGATCGACGTCCTCGATCACTGGAGCAACGCTCGCGGGACCCGCTACCCCTCGAGCTGGCGCATCCGCGTGCCGTCGCTCTCGCTCGAGGTCGGCGTGCGCCCGGTGCTCGCCGACCAGGAGTTCCGGAGCGCTCCCACCTACTGGGAGGGCGCCGTGGACGTCAGCGGAACGCGGGGCGGAGCGGGCATCGCCGGCCGCGGCTATGTCGAGTTGGTCGGTTACGCAGCGGAACGCTCATCGCCGCGCGCCACTGGCGCGAAGGCGCTTCTTGGCCGATGATCGCCGTTCCCCGAGGAGAGCTCTTGCCTGCATCGCGACGGAGACCAACATGCGACGCCCATCCGTTCCCCCGCTCACCCGGGCCGCGCCCGCCATCGCGGCGCTCGCCCTGGCGCTCACCGCCCCCGCGGCTGACGCCGCTCTGCCCAACGGCGCGAAGGCTCCGGATATCAACACCCTCGCATCGCTCGCGGGCAAGGAATTCAAGTTTTCTCTCGCCGATGCGCTGAAGAAGGGACCGGTGGTGCTCTATTTCTATCCGGCGGCGTTCACGCCGGGATGCACGGTGGAAGCGCATCAGTTCGCCGAGGCCACCGCCAAGTTCAAGGAGCTCGGCGCCACAGTCATCGGCGTGTCGCACGATCCGATCGAGAAGCTCGACCGCTTCTCGGTGAGCGAGTGTCGCAACAAGTTCGCGGTCGCCTCCGATGCGGACGGCGGGATCATGAAGGCCTACGACTCGGTGCTGCCCGATCACCCCGAGTACGCCAACCGCACCTCCTACGTGGTCGCGCCGACGGGGGAAATCATCTACTCCTATACGGCCATGAAGCCCGACCAGCACGTCGAGAACACCATGGCCGCGGTCAGGAAGTGGCAGGAAGCACATAAATAAGAAGACGTGACTGGGAGCGGGCCTCGACCTGGAGCATCGAGAGCGACATCGTGCGGATGCTGGCTGAGGTGACGGGCAGCTCTGCGTAAGGGGGGCAAAGCGCCGCCCTGCGGAGAGGTGCTGCATCATAGTGCCACCGTCGGGCATTTGGCGCAAAATGCCGGCATGGATGATAAGTATGCCTACATTTCGCGTCATCACCTGGCGGCCGACCGTGCAAACGAGCGGCTGCACGCGGCCGGGCTGGGCGCATTCTTTCGTCCGAGCCAGCTGAGCGAAGCCGGGCTCACGCCCGATCAGCTGCCATCCCTCGTTCGCCGACGGGTTGTCGAGCACGTCACGCGGGGCCTCTACCGCCTCCTCGATGCGGAGTCCACGGAGAATTACTCCCTCGCGATGGCCTGCGCCCGCGTGCCTAACAGCATCGTTTGCCTGCTCTCGGCGCTGCGCGTGCACGGCATCGGATCGCAGGCCCCCGCCCACGTGTGGCTCGGAATACCTCACAAGGCCCGCCCGCCTCGCCTGCGACGGCTGCGGCTGCGCATCGTCCGTTTCAGCGGCCCCGCGTGGACCTACGGTGTGAAGGATGTCGAGTTCGAGGGAGTGCCAGCGCGCATTACAGGCCCGGCCCGTACCGTCGCAGACTGCTTCAGGCTCGAGAGACTGGTCGGCCCGGAGATCGCCATCGAGGCACTTCGCGACGCGCTCAGAAAGCGTCTCGTCACTATCGCCGAGCTTTCCCGGGTCGAAGAGGTCCTGCCGTCCAGGCGCCTGCGTGCGCACCTCGAGATACGCTCCATATGAGCCCCGATATCGCGGCATCGGTCCGGGCGCTGCTGCTCACCCGCGCGCACGCGGACGGTGAGGAATTCGAGCGAATGCTCGTGCGCGACGATGTGGCCCCGCCGGCTCAGGCGAGATCGGCAAGCACCGCGGGGACCTGGCGGCGGAGAAGGAGATTCCGCACCTCCCACTGCTGCTGCGGGGCGAGCTCCTCGAGGAAGCTCACTTCGCCCGCGGCGAGGAGCGCGATCGGCACGCCGTCGCGATACAGGAGGCGGTTGCCGCTCAGGGAGGGCAGCCGCGCGCCGGGCGTGAGGATGCCGACGAGATTGAGCGGATCGGCGCCCGAGAGCGAAGCGTAATGTCCCTCGCGCGGCTTGCGACGCGCCTCGCGCAGTAGCGCGATCGCCTCGGGCGCGGCGTACTGCTCGCCGCTGAAGCCGGCGACGAAGCGCCCGCCGCGGATCTCGCCGCGCGCCTCGAGGCGCCGGCAGCACATCAGCAGGTCGCGCCACGGCGGCAGCCACTCGGCCTCGCGCGCGAGCAGCCGCCAGAACACCACGCCCCAGCGGCGGAGCAGCGTCCGCACCAGGTGCTCGACGAGCTCCTCGCCCCCTCCGTGATCGGCCCGGGCGGGCGCGTCCGGGCGCGCGATCCTCGACCAGCGCCCGGCGGCATCCATCCCGAAGAGCGCGATGCGTCGGCGCCTGCGGCCCCCGCCGAGCGGCCGGCGGCGGTCGGCGGGCACGAGGAGCGCGCGCAGCCCCGCGAAGCTGTCGGAATTGACGAGGCCGAGCGCCACGAGCTCACCGAGGGCCTCCTCGGCCTGCGAGGGCAGGAGCGAGCTCCCAGGCGCGATCTCATCGAAGAACGAGGCGCCGTGGGATGAGAGATATTCCGCCACGCGCTGCGCGGGCGGCGAGAGATTCTGGACCTCGACGGTCCCTGCGAGCGACGACCAGAGTCGGAGATTGCGCCGCGCGAGCAGCACGATCGGTGTCGAGCGCACCGGAGCGGCGCCCCGGCCGGGCTCCGCCCGGCGCGCGGCGAGGCGCGTCCACACGAAGCGCCCGGCGAGGCACTGCTCATCGAGCCAGGCGGGCTCGTACTCGCCGATGCGCGCGGGCAGGATCTCCGTCTCCCAGGCGCTCGCCGGCGCCTCGAAGCCCTCGAGCTGCGCGAGCACCGCGCCCACCGCATCGGGACCCTCCATGCGAAGCGCGGGCGTGACGCGCTGCCAGTCGAGGAGGAAGCGCACGAAGTCGCGCGCCTCGATCGGCTCGATCTCGGCGCGCAGCCGCTTGACGGTGTAGCCGTGGATGCGCGCGAGCAGCCGCCTTTCGCACCACTCGCCCTCCGGGGGCGGCGTGTCCGTGAACGCGCCGCGCATCGCAAAGCCCTCCGCCCGGAGCGCTGCGAGCGCCGTCTCGATGCGCGACGTCGGCATGGCAAGCTCCGCGGCGAGTGCGGCGGCGGTCGTCGGCCCCAAACCCTCGAGCCGCCCGCGCACCGCCTCGACGAGCGCGGCTTCGCTGCTCACGGTCTGCGCGCGACCCGCGGGCGTCGACACCGCGGGCTCCGGACGCGCCGCGGGGAAGAGTGCGGCAAAGAGCGGCAGCCGCTCGGCGGTGACCCAGACTCCGGCGCCCGCGCCAACGATGTGCGT